>Ga0307499_10000244_pt1 | contig 20126 bp, 14 predicted proteins | sample 13_S_MG_FD_201363 | JGI IMG/M metagenome (GOLD analysis project Ga0307499, IMG submission 201363) | Soil microbial communities from Populus trichocarpa stands in riparian zone in the Pacific Northwest, United States - 13_S | ecosystem: Environmental > Terrestrial > Soil > Riparian zone > Trees... | reverse complement strand
GGCGAAGGCGCCGAGCGCCATCGAGATCAGCGGCAGCGTGATGTGCCAGAAATAGTCGATGATCTTCCAGTACCAGGGGAACTGCGCCCAGCCGTCGGAAGTCAGGCCGCGCAGCGGGAAGATGTTGAGGAACGAGCCGCCGGCGAACAGGATGATCAACAGGATCGCGAACAGGAATCCCGGGATCGCAAAGCCTATGATGATCACCGCCGACGTCCAGGTGTCGAACTCCGACCCGTCCTTTACGGCCTTGCGGATGCCGAGCGGGATCGAGATCAGGTAGGTCAGAAGCATCATCCAGAGGCCGAGCGACATCGACACCGGCAGCTTCTCCTTGATCAGCTGGATCACGCTGACGTCGCGGAAATAGCTCTTGCCGAAATCGAAGCGCGAGAAATTCCACACCATCAGCGCGAAGCGCTCGGGCGCCGGTTTGTCGAAGCCGAACTGGGCTTCCAGCTTCTTGATGAAATCGGGATCCAGGCCCTGCGCGCCGCGGTATTTCGAACTGACGGCATCGGAAGCCGCGCCGACCTGGCCGCGCGGACCGAAATCGCCGCCGCCGCCCGATATCCTGGACGTGCCGCCGGTGTCGGCGCCGGAGAGCTGCGCCAGCACGCGTTCGACTGGTCCGCCCGGCGCGAACTGCACGACCACAAAGGACACGAACAGGATCCCGAGCAGCGTCGGGAACATCAGCAGGATGCGGCGGGCGATATAGCCGGTCATGAATTACTTTGCCTGCTCGAGCTTCGCGGCCCTGGCGGCGTCATACCACCAGTTGTCCGGCGCACCGGTGCCTTGCGCATAGCGTGCCGGCTTCTCCGGATGCGCGAACTGATCCCAATAAGCGATAGGGTGATTGGTGCGGAACCATTGCGGCACCCAATAGCGGCCGGCGCGGAACACGCGATCGAGCGCGCGGCACGCGATCGTCAGATCGGCACGCGTTTCGGCGCCGATGGCCTTGTCGACCAGCGCGTCGATCGCAGGATTGGCCACACCCGCCAGATTGTACGATCCCTTGGTGGCGGCCGCATGTGACGTAAAGTATGGCCGCAGGCTATCGCCCGGCGTCGGCGACATGCTCAGGCGCATCGTCGTCATGTCGAAATCGAAAGACTCCACGCGCGCGCGGTACTGCACGGCGTCGATCAGGCGGATGTTGGCCTCGATGCCGAGCTGAGCGAGATTCTTGATGAAGGTCGCGTGATGCGGCTGGAACGACGGCTCGTCGAGCAGGAATTCGATCGTGAATATCTCGCCGTTCGGCAAGACCCGCTTGCCATCCTTGATGGGGATTTTCGCGTCCTGCAGCAATTGCTGCGCTTTGCGCAGCAGCGCCCGGTCCTGGCCCGATCCATCCGACACCGGCGGAATGAACGGCTCGCCGAACACCTCGTCCGGCACCTGGCCGCGGAACGGCTCGAGCAGCTTCAGCTCTTCGGGCGACGGCAGCCCGGTCGCCACCATGTCGGAATTCTGGAACGGCGAAACCGTGCGCGCATAGGCGCCGTACATCACGGTCTTGTTGGTCCATTCGAAATCGAACGCATTGATCACCGCTTCGCGCACTTTGGGGTCTTTGAGCTTGTCGCGGCGGGTGTTGAAGAACCAGCCCTGCCCGCCCGACGGCAATTCATCCGGCAGGGTCTCGCGCTTGACGCGGCCGTCCTTGATCGCCGGAAAATCGTAACGCGTCGCCCAGATCCGCGCGGTGAACTCCTCGCGGTAGAGGTAGTTCTTGCCGGTAAAGCCTTCGAACGCGACGTCGCGGTCGCGATAGAACTCATAACGTACGGTTTCGAAATTGTAGCTGCCGCGGTTGACGGGAAGATTGGCCCCCCAATAATCCTTGACGCGGTCGAATTCGACGTACCGGTTGATCTCGTACCTGCCCACCTTGTACGGCCCCGAACCGAGCGGGATATCGGTGGTCGATTCCTCGAACGGTCGCGTTGCGTAATAGGCCCTGGAGAAGATCGGCAGGCCCGCGACATAGAGCGGGACGTCCCGCGCGCGGTTTGGCGCAAACGTCACGGCCACCGTCGCATCGTCGATCACCTCGGCCTTCACCATGTCGCGCAACTGCACCACGATCAGCGGATGGCCTTTTTCCTTCAGCGTGTTGAGCGAGAAGGCGACGTCGTGCGCCGTCATCTTCGAGCCGTCGTGGAAACGGGCCTCGGGGCGCATCGTGAAACGGTAGGTGAGCTTGTCGGACGAAATCCACACCGATTTGGCCGCAAGGCCATACATCGCGTCGGGCTCGTCATTGGCGCGCGCCATCAACCCGTCAAACGTCAACTCCATGCCCTTGGCGCCTTCACCCTTGAGGATATAGGCGTTGAAGGAATTGAAGGTCTGGAAGGATTGATTATAGGCGCGGGTCGACGGGATCGTCGAAAACAACCCGCCCTTCGGCGCATCCGGATTGACGTAGTCGAATTGCTTGAAGTCGGCCGGATATTTCAGGTCGCCGAACACCGACATGCCGTGCATCTCGGCGCCGCCATTGTCGGCGGCGGCAGGACGAAATAGGCCGGCGCTCAGCGCACCGATGCCGAGACCGAGCGCGTGTCGACGGTTGAGTAGCGCCATGCGCGATTCCTTCAACTGCGCTTGCCGATCTTGGCTGCCTTGTCGGCATCGTACCACCACACCGTCGGGAATCCCGACACGCCGTATTTGGGCAAGGGGTCGGGGCGGCTGAAACGATCCCAGCGCGCATAACGCTGGAATCCGTAGCTGAATTGCGTCACGCAGTAGAAGTTCCAGAGCAGCACGCGGTCCATCGCCTTGCAGGCCGCGATCTGTTCGGCACGGTTCTTGGCGAAGATGATCCGCTCGATCAGTGCATCCACCGCGGGGTTCTTGATGCCGCCCATGTTGCGGGAACCGGGCTTGTCCGCCGCCTGTGAGCCGAACCATTCGCGCTGTTCGTTGCCGGGCGACAGCGACTGCGGCCAGACCACGGTCGTCATGTCGAAGTCATAGTCTCGCGTGCGGTTCTGGTACTGCACGTCATCGACCCGACGGATGTTCACGGTGACGCCGAGACGTTCCAGGGAGGGCTTGTAGAACAGCGAGATCCTCTCATTGCCCTCGTCGGGACACAGGATCTCGACGCTGACGGGCTGGCCCGAGGGATCGACCAGCTTGCGGTCGCGAACCTCGAATCCGGCCTCCTTCAACAGCCGCGTCGCTTCGCGCAAATTGGTGCGGACGGCTTCGGGGGTGCCGTTGATGGGATCCTTGTAGGGCGTCGTGAAAACCTCTGATGGCACCTTGTCGCGCAGCGGCTCGAGGATTTCCAGTTCGAGGCCCTCGGGAAGTCCGGTCGCCATGAAATCGGGGATGCCGTCGAAATAGCTGCTGTCGCGATGGTACTCGCCGGTCGACAAGGTCCGGTTCATCTCTTCGAAGTCGAATGCGTAGTTGAAGGCGCGGCGCAGCCGCGCGTCCTTGAACAGCGGCCGGCGCAGGTTGAACGCCCAGCCCTGCATCCGCCCCGAACTCAGCACCGGAAACTTTTCCTTGAGCACCCGTCCGTCATGCACCGCGGGGAAGTCGTAGGCCACCGACCATTCCTTGGCGCTGCGCTCGGCATACCAGTCGAACTGGTCGGCCTTGAAGGCCTGGCGTCCGACGACGTCGTCGCGGAAGAATTCGTAGCGGAGCTCGTCGAAATTATCCTGGCCGATGCTGTTGGGCAGATCCTTGGCCCAGTAATCCTTCACCCGCTCGAGTACCAGCGAACGGCCGGCGACAAAGTCCTTGATGCGATAGGGGCCAGATCCCAGCGGCGGCTCCAGCGTGGTTGCGGTCACGTCGCGCTTGCGGCCCTGCGCGTCGGTGCCTTCCCACCAGTGTTTCGGCAACACGTTGAGCTGGCCGGTGATCAGGGGAAGTTCGCGATTGCCGGGGCCGTCGAAGAAGAATTTGACGTCGTGGTCACCGACCTTCTCGGCCTTGACGATATGCTGATAATAGAAGCGGGCTCTCGGGCTGCTAGCCTTCTGCGTTTCAAACGAAAATATCACGTCTTCCGGCGTCACCGGCTTGCCGTCGTGCCAGCGCGCCGCCGGACGCAGGCGGTAGATCACATAGGAGAAATCATCGGGGTAGGCGACGAGTCCGGCCAGCGTGCCGTAATAGCTGTCCGGCTCGTCAAGGGCCGAGTCCATCAGCGATTGATAGATTCTTGCGACGCCGGAGGCGACCGATCCCTTCAACCCGGCGACCACGATGTTGAAGCTGTCATACGTGCCAAGCTCGAACAGGCGGGCGACGCCGCCCTTTGGCGCATCCGGATTGACGTAATCGAAGCGCTTGAAATCGGCGGGGTACTTGATGTCGCCGAAGGTGGAGATTCCGTGCCGCCATTTCAGTCCATCCGGCGCGGCTTGCGCCAGCGCGGGCGAGGAAACGCCAATGTTGAGCCCGAGTGCCGGCGCCATGGCGGCCGCGGCAGTGCCTTGCAGGAGATGTCGTCGGGAAATTGCCAAGTGCGGAAATCCTGTTGCTTACGGGAGCCAGCCAGCACCCAATATAAGGCAAGGGTTCGACCAATTACGTTGCTTTTTCCTCATGATATCAACATGGGAACCAGCCTGGTGCGGCGAAACGTCCCGATAACAACAACGCGATTATCATAGACAAACGGCCAGGCAATGCCTGGCCGTCGTGTCGTCGCAACGTCCATGCCGGACGGGCGAAATATTACTTCGCCGCGGTCGGCAGCGGAGCCGGCTTTTCCGATAGCGAGTTCAAATAGGCGATCACGTCGGCGCGCTCGCTGTCTTTCGGGATACCGGCAAAGCCCATCGCGGTGCCGGGAACGAAGGCCTTGGGGTTGGTGAGAAACTTGTTGAGGTCGTCAAAGGTCCAGGTGCCGCCCTTGCCCTTCATGCCGGCCGAGAAATTGAACCCGCCGCGGCCCGCGCCCTTCGGCTCGTTGACGACGCCATAGAGATTCGGACCAACGCGGTTGGGGCCGCCCTTCTCGAAGGTGTGGCAGGCGGCGCACTTCTTGGCGGCGCCGGTGCCCTTCTCGACGGAGGCGGTCTGCAGCAGCTTCTCGATCGGCTCGGAGGGAGCTGCGGCTTCCTTGGCGCCTGCGCCGTGCGACGCGTCTTCCTTCACGGCGATCTCGAAGCCCGGCTTTTCCAGCGGCTTGGGCGTGAAAATCGCATGAGCGGCAAAGCTCGTCACCAGAACGAGAATGCAGGTGGCGAGGATGGCGCCGATAATCTTGTTGAGTTCGAAGGAGTCCATAGTTGGATCAGGCTCCAGGCCGGGAAGGTCGACTGAAGGCCGGCAAAACGGCCGCGGATGCGCATCAGGAATCAGCCTTTCGCGCCGCACCCTCAGCAGGGTTGAGATATCGGTTTGACCGGGCTCTGGCAACCCGTATAAACGCCCCGACTTTCCGCCAGTCCCCCATTATTTCCGGCCTGTTCTTGCTGGCCGGCAGACCTCGTTCCGGATGACCGAACCCCGCATTTTGGTGCTGATTCCCGCCCGCATGGCGGCGACCCGCCTGCCCGGCAAACCGCTGCTCGATATCGGCGGCCTGCCGATGATCGTCCACGTGCTGCGGCGGGCCGAGGAGGCCAAAATCGGCCGGGTGGCAGTCGCCACCGACACGCCCGAGATCGCGGCCGCCGTGAAGGCCGCCGGCGGCGAGGTGGTGATGACCCGCGCCGATCATCCCTCCGGCTCCGACCGGATCCATGAGGCGATGCGGACGATCGATCCGGACGGCCGGGCCGAGATCGTGGTCAACCTGCAGGGCGACTTTCCTACGATCAACCCGGACACCATCCGCGCCGCGCTGCCGCCGCTCGACGACCCCGCCGTCGACATTGCGACGCTGGCCTCGCAGATCCATACCGAGGAAGAAGACCAGGCCCCCAGCGTGGTGAAGGCAGTCGGCTCGCCGATCGGCCCCAACCGGCTCCGTGCGCTCTATTTCACCCGGGCCACGGCGCCCTATGGCGAGGGCCCGCGCTACCACCACATCGGCCTCTACGCCTACCGCCGCGCCGCGCTGGAACGGTTCGTGGCGCTGCCCCCGTCTCCGCTGGAGCAGCAGGAGAAGCTCGAGCAGCTTCGTGCGCTGGAGGCCGGGATGCGGATCGACATCACCATCGTCGACAGCGTCCCGCGCGGCGTCGACACCCCGGCCGACCTCGAGACCGCTCGCAAGATACTAGCCAAGACATACTAGCCAAGGCCTGACCGTCTGCCTAAAAGGCCCGCCATGACCAAGAAGCTCAAAATCGCATTCCAGGGCGAGCCTGGCGCCAATTCCCATATCGCCATCGTCGAGGCCTATCCCGACGCCGAGCCGTTGCCGTGCGCGACCTTCGAGGACGCGCTGTCGGCGATCTCCTCCGGCGAGGCCGACCTCGGCATGATCCCGATCGAGAATTCGGTCGCCGGCCGTGTCGCCGACATTCATCATCTGTTGCCGCAGTCCGGCCTGTTCATCGTCGGCGAATGGTTCCTGCCGATCCGCCACCAGTTGATGGCGGTCCGCGGCGCCAAGCTGACCGACATCAAGACGGTGGAGAGCCACGTCCACGCGCTCGGCCAATGCCGGCGCATCATCCGGAAACTCGGCATCAAGCCGATCGTCGCGGCGGATACCGCCGGCAGCGCGCGCGATGTCTCCGAGCGCAAGGACAAGGCCGTCGCCGCGATCGCCTCGCGCCTTGCCGCGCAAATCTACGGCCTCGATATCCTGGCCGAAGACGTCGAGGACGAGGCCCACAACACCACCCGCTTCGTGGTGCTGGCGCGCGAGGCGAACTGGGCCAAGCAGGGCTCGGGGCCGCTGGTCACCACTTTTGTCTTTCGGGTGCGCAACTTGCCCGCCGCGCTCTACAAGGCGCTCGGCGGCTTCGCCACCAACGGCGTCAACATGACCAAGCTTGAAAGCTACATGGTCGACGGCGAATTCTCCGCCACGCAATTCTATGCCGACGTCGACGGCCATCCCGAGGACAAGGGCCTCGCCTTCGCGCTGGAGGAGTTGAAATTCTTCTCGCGCGAATTTCGGATCGTCGGGGTGTACCCCGGCCATCCGTTCCGGGCGACGTTCAACGGGGCACAGGACTAAGATTGTCATTCCGGGGCGCGAAGCGAACCCGGAATCTCGAGATTCCGGGTTCGATGCTTCGCATCGCCCCGGAATGACCGAGGCTAGGCCGCTGCTTTCTTTCCCAACCCAAACGCATCCGCGAGCAGGCTATATGACTTCTTCCGCGCGTCGTGATCGTACACCGCCGTGATGATCATCAATTCATCCGGCTTGCCCGCACTGATCATCGGCTCAAGCTTCGCCATGATAGTCGCCGGGCTGCCGACGAACAGCCGCGAGCGGTTGCGCATCACCGAGGCGCGCTCGGAGTCGCTGTAGTTATAGGCCAGCGCTTCCTCGACGCTCGGCAGCGGCAGATATTGTCCGCGGTCGCGGCGCAGGCGGTTGAGGTCCATCGAGGAAGCGAGTTGTTCGGCTTCCGCATCGGTTTCGGCGGCAACCGCTGCGACGGCGAGAATGCCGTGCGGCGTGGTTCGCCAGCCGGATGGCTTGAAATGTTCGCGGTAGTTGGTCAGCGCCGCGATGGCATCGTAGGACGCAAAATGATGCGCGAACGCGAAGCCCATGCCGACCTGCGCGGCCAGCTCCGAAGAGTAATCGCTCGAGCCGAGCAGCCAGATCGGCGGCAGCGGCGTATCGTCCGGCATCGCTACCACATTGTTGTAGGGATGGCCGGCCGGGAAATCGCGGGTCTCCCACATCACCAGTTCACTGAGCCGTTCGAGAAAGTCATCGCCTTCGCGGCGGTCGAGCCGGCTGCGCAGCGCGTGGGCCGTGGCACCGTCCGTGCCGGGCGCACGGCCGAGGCCGAGATCGATGCGGCCGGGAAACAGCGCCTCCAGCATCTTGAAGCGTTCGGCAACCACCAGCGGCGCGTGGTTGGGCAGCATCACGCCGCCGGAGCCGACGCGGATGTTTTTGGTCACCGCGGCGATCTGCCCGATCATCAGGTCGGGCGCGGGGCTCGCCACCGAGGCCAGGTTGTGGTGCTCGGCAAGCCAGTAGCGGACAAAGCCTAGCCCATCGACGTGGCGCGCCAGATCGATGCTGTTCTGCAGCGCGTGGGCCGGACGGGTGCCTGTGGTGACGACGGAGAGGTCGAGGACTGAAAGCGGGATCATGGCGCTAAACTAGTGCGGCCGGCGAGCGCGACAAAGGCCCGGCCGGCGCAGAGCAGGCCCGCGCCCGTGGGTAAAGGAAGCGGCGGGCACGCCCTCTCAGTGGGACTGAGTGTAACGAATTCATCACAACAGCTTATTGCCCACCAACCATTCGCGCCTCATCCGGCAACCAGAATCTATCTAACTATATGTTAATAGCCAATAAAATTCATATTAGCTTGTGGCCCACCACTTCCCCGTAAAGTCTATATTTCACATATTTTTTGCACTTATTGGGCTACTTCCCATAGCCAATGGGCTGTTTGGTCGGGTTCGTTTGGCCTATTTTAGCTCCTCGCCGCTACGCCCGACGTCAGCCGATCCTTTTGGAGCTTCGTGAAGTGCCATGACCGAAACTACGTCCGCCGCTTTCGACGGCCATCGCGCACTCCATTCGCCAAAAATCTCCTTTGAGTTCTTTCCGCCCAAGACGGAAGAGATGGAGCGGAGCCTGTGGGAGACCATCAACCGGCTGGCGCCGCTGACCCCCAACTTCGTGTCCGTGACCTATGGCGCGGGGGGATCGACCCGCGAGCGCACCCACTCGACCATCGCGCGTATTCTCAAAGAGACCAGCCTGACGCCGGCCGCGCATTTGACCTGCGTCGGTGCGCCCAAGGGCGAGATCGACGACGTGGTGGCGCGCTATCACGAGATCGGCGTCCGCCACATCGTCGCCCTGCGCGGCGACCCCACCACCGGCATCGGCACCGCCTATCAGGCGCATCCCGACGGCTATCAGAGTTCGCCCGATCTGATCGCCGGCATCAAGAAGCGCTATCCCGATATCGAAATCTCGGTCTCGGCCTATCCCGAAAAACATCCCGAGAGCCCGACGCTCGATGCCGATATCGACACGCTGAAGGCCAAGGTCGACGCCGGCGCGACTCGCGCCATCACCCAGGTGTTCTTCGACAACGACCTCTACTTCCGCTACCTCGATCGCGTGCGCGCCCGCGGCATCGATATCCCGGTGGTTCCCGGCATCATGCCGATGCACAATTTCAAGCAGGCGCGGAACTTCGTGACGCGCGCGGGCACCACGGTGCCGACCTGGCTAGCGGACAAGTTCGAGGGCCTCGACGACGACGCCGAGACGCGCAAGCTGGTGGCGGCAACTGTCGCCGCCGGCCAGGTGCAAAAACTGGCAAAACACGGCGTCGATACCTTTCACTTCTACACCATGAACCGCGCAGACCTCGTTTTTGCGATCAGCCATCTGCTGGGCATTCGCCCCAATGGCGCACAGAAAGCCGCCTGATCCGATGACATCATCGATTTCGCCAAAGCGTACCGCCCTGCTCGCCGCCGCCCGCGAACGCATTCTGGTGCTCGACGGCGCCATGGGCACGATGATCCAGGGCCTGCAATATGACGAGGCCGCGTTTCGGGGGCAGCGCTTTGCCGATTTCCATCGCGACATCAGAGGCAACAACGACCTCTTGATCCTGACGCAGCCGCAGGCGATCGAGGATATCCACGCGGCTTACCTGCGCGCGGGCGCCGACATCGTCGCCACCAACACGTTCTCCTCGACCTCGATCGCACAGGCCGACTACGACATGTCGGACCTCGCCTACGAACTCAATCGCGACGGTGCCAAACTCGCCCGCGCCGCCGCCGAGCGCGTCAGCGCCGAGGACGGCAAACCGCGTTTCGTCGCCGGCGCGCTGGGCCCGACCAATCGGACGGCTTCGATTTCGCCCGACGTTTCCAACCCCGGCTATCGCGCCGTCACGTTTGACGATTTGCGCAAGTCTTATGGTGAGCAGATCAACGGCCTGCTCGACGGCGGCGCCGATCTGCTGCTGGTCGAAACCATCTTCGACACGCTGAACGCCAAGGCCGCACTCTACGCGATTTCGGAAATCGCCGGGGAACGCGGCATCGACGTGCCCGTGATGATCTCGGGCACCATCACCGATAAATCCGGCCGGCTGCTGTCGGGGCAATTGCCGGAAGCGTTCTGGAATTCGGTACGGCACGCCAGGCCGATCACCATCGGCTTCAACTGCGCGCTCGGCGCCGAAGATTTGCGCGCTCATATCGCCGATATCGGCCGCGTCGCGGATACGCTGGTCTGCGCCTATCCGAACGCCGGCCTGCCGAACGAATTCGGCCAGTATGACGAGACGCCCGAATACATGGCGCGGCTGGTCGGCGAGTTTGCCGAGGCCGGCCTCGTCAACATCGTCGGCGGCTGCTGCGGCACCACGCCGGACCATATCGCGGCGATTGCTGCCGCCGTCGCTCCGCACAAGCCGCGCCTCGTGCCCGCGATCGAGCCGCGGCTGCGGCTCTCGGGCCTCGAGCCGTTCGAACTGACGCCGGCGATCCCGTTCGTGAATGTCGGTGAGCGCACCAACGTCACTGGCTCGGCAAAATTCCGCAAGCTGATCACGGCGGGCGACTACACTGCCGCGCTGCAGGTGGCGCGCGACCAGGTCGAGAACGGCGCGCAGATCATCGACGTCAACATGGACGAGGGCCTGCTCGATTCCGAAGCCGCGATGGTGACGTTCCTCAATCTCGTCGCCGCCGAGCCCGACATCGCCCGCGTGCCCGTGATGGTCGACTCCTCCAAATTCAACGTGATCGAGGCCGGCCTGAAATGCGTTCAGGGCAAGCCGGTGGTGAACTCGATCTCGATGAAGGAAGGCGTGGAGAAATTCATCCACGAGGCCCAGATCGCGCGCCGCCATGGCGCCGCCGTCGTGGTGATGGCGTTCGACGAGGCCGGACAGGCCGATACGTTCGCGCGCAAGACCGAGATCTGCAAGCGCGCCTACGACATTCTCGTCAACGAAGTCGACTTCCCGCCTGAGGACATCATCTTCGACCCGAACATTTTTGCGATCGCAACGGGACTTGAAGAACACAACAATTACGGCGTCGACTTCATCGAGGCGACGCGCTGGATCCGCCAAAACCTGCCGCATGCGCATATTTCCGGCGGCGTCTCCAACCTCTCGTTCTCGTTCCGCGGCAACGAGCCGGTGCGCGAGGCCATGCATTCGGTGTTCCTGTATCATGCCATCAAGGCCGGCATGGACATGGGCATCGTCAATGCCGGGCAGATGATCGTCTATGACGACATCGACCCCGAGCTGCGCCAGGTCTGCGAGGACGTCATCCTCAACCGCGACCCCGGCGCGTCCGAGCGATTACTGGCGCTGGCTGAAAAATTCCGCGGCAAGGAGAAGCAGACCAGGGAACAGGACCTCGCCTGGCGCGAATGGCCGGTCGAGAAGCGGCTGAGCCACGCGCTGGTGCACGGCATCACTGAATTCATCGAGGCCGACACCGAAGCCGTGCGGCTGACGGTCGAGAGGCCGCTGAACGTGATCGAGGGCCCGCTGATGGCCGGCATGAACATCGTCGGCGACCTCTTCGGCGACGGAAAAATGTTCCTGCCGCAGGTGGTGAAGTCGGCACGCGTGATGAAGCAGGCGGTCGCCTATCTGATGCCGTTCATGGAAGAGGAAAAGGCGCGCAACCTCGCCAACGGCGTCACCAGCAGCGGCGGCCGCAATGCCGCCGGCAAGATCGTGCTCGCCACCGTCAAGGGCGACGTCCACGACATCGGCAAGAACATCGTCGGCATCGTGCTGCAATGTAACAATTTCGAGGTCATCGACCTCGGCGTCATGGTGCCGGCCAGCAAGATCATCGAGACCGCCAAAGCCGAGGACGCTGATATCATCGGCCTGTCCGGCCTGATCACGCCCTCGCTCGACGAGATGAGTTTTCTCGCCGGCGAAATGGAGCGGCAGGGCATGAAGATGCCGCTGCTGATCGGAGGCGCGACCACAAGCCGCGTCCATACCGCCGTCAAGATCGACCCGAACTACAAGGGCGGCCCGGTGGTGCATGTCAACGACGCCAGCCGCGCCGTCGGCGTAGCGTCCTCGCTGCTGTCGCCTGATCGGCGCGAGGCCTATGCCGCCGACATCCGCGCCGAATACGCCAAGATCTCCGCGGCGCATTTCCGCGCCCAGGCCGACAAGAAGCGGCTGAAGCTGGCCGACGCCCGCGCCAACGCGGTCAAGGCCGACTTCGCCAAGACGCCGCCGAAAAAACCGGCATTTCTGGGTATCAAGAGTTTCGACGCCTACGACCTTGCGGAGCTGGCCGAATACATCGACTGGACGCCGTTCTTCCAGACCTGGGAATTGACCGGGCGCTTTCCGGCGATCCTCGACGATCCCAAGATCGGCGAAGTCGCGCGTTCGCTCTATGACGACGCGCGCAAGATGCTCGATCTCATCGTCAAGGAGAAATGGTTCACCGCTCGCGCCACCATAGGCTTCTGGCCAGCCAACGCCGATGGCGACGATATCGCCGTCTATGCCGACGACAGCCGCAAGAAAAAGATTGCGACCTTCCACACGCTGCGCCAGCAGCTGGAGAAGCGCGAAGGCCGCTTCAACGCCGCGCTGTCGGATTTCATCGCCCCCGCGTCCTCAGGCGTGCCCGACTATATCGGCGCCTTCGTCGTTACCGCCGGCATTGGCGAGGACGTGGTCGCTGACCGCTTCAAGAACGCCAATGACGATTACTCCTCGATCCTGTGCAAGGCGCTGGCCGATCGCCTCGCCGAAGCCTTCGCAGAGCGGATGCATCAGCGCGTCCGCAAGGAATTCTGGGGCTATGCGCCGGACGAAACGCTTGTCCCGGATCAACTGATCCTCGAACAATATGCCGGCATCCGCCCGGCGCCCGGCTATCCCGCGCAGCCCGATCACACCGAGAAGGCGACGCTGTTCCGCCTGCTCGATGCGGAGAACACGGCCGGCGTGAAGCTGACCGAGAGCTTTGCGATGTGGCCGGGCTCGTCAGTATCGGGGCTTTATTTCAGCCATCCCGATAGCTTCTATTTCGGCGTCGGCAAGATCGAGCGCGACCAGGTCGAGGACTATGCCGCGCGCAAGGGCATGAGTGTGGCCGAGACCGAACGCTGGCTGGCGCCGGTGCTGAACTATATTCCCTCGCAGGAGGCCGCGGCGGCGCCGGCGGCAGAGATCGTCCCCGCCAACGACGTCACCTCGCATCCCCCCGGCTGCAATTGCGCCGTGCACCTGGCCTGGCGCAAGAAAGCGGTCGGCGCCTGATCTGTGCTTTCTTCCCTTCTCCCCTTGTGGGAGAAGGTGGCGCGAAGCGCCGGATGAGGGGTTCTCTCGGCTAGGGTGCTCGCGGAGAGAACCCCTCACCCGTCCGCGATGCTGCGCATCGCGTCCACCCTCTCCCACAAGGGGAGAGGGGAAGAAACGTGGAGGCCCCATGAAATTCTTCTCGTTCTGGCGATCGCTCGCAAGTTTTCGCGTCCGCATCGCGCTCAATCTGAAAAATGTGCCGGCCGAGGTGATCTTCGTCGATCTCGACGCCAACGCGCATCGCGAGGCCGACTATCGCAAGATCAATCCGCAGATGGCGCTGCCGGCGCTGGTCGCGGATGACGGCACCACGCTGTTCCAGTCGCTCGCCATTCTCGAATATCTCGACGAGAAATATCCCGCCCCGCCGCTGCTGCCCGGCGATATCAACGGCCGTGCCCGCGTTCGCGCGCTGGCGCTGATGGTCGCCTGCGAGGGACATCCGCTACTGGTGCCGCGGGTGCGGCGCTATCTCGATCATGAACTCAATCTGCGCGACACGCAGCAGGCGGCATGGCGGCGGCACTGGACGGTGGAAACGCTGGCCGCGCTGGAGGGACATCTGGCTGATCACAAGGACACCGGCAAATTCTGCCATGGTGATGCACCGACGCTGGCCGATATCTGCATGGTCGGCCATGTCACCGTCGCGGTGACGCAGCAGATCGACCTGAAAATCTATCCGACGGTGCAGCGCATCTTTGAGGCCGCAATGGCGCTGCCGGAATTCGCCCGAGCGCATCCGCTGGTGCAGCCGGATACGCCCGAGGCGATGCGAGTGAAGCGGATACCGGCGAAGGACTAACCTTTCGGCGGTGCCAGCGGCTGCACGATCTCCTGGAACGGCGGCAGCGCCTCGCAGCGCTCGGAATGCGCCTTCAGCGCGGGATAGCGCGCGTCGAACAGCGCGGGATGCGCCTCGCCGGTGAAACGCAGCACGCAGGCGACCGCGATGTCGGCATGGCCGATGTTTTCGCCGGACCAATACGGCGTCTTGATTGCCGCGCGCTCCTTTTCCAGCATCTCGAGCACGCCCAAAATCTGCGACTTGCAGCGCTCGACCCAGAGATCGAGCTGCTTGTCCTTGCGCAGCACGCGCTCGTACAGCAGGCTGACGCCCTTGTCGCCAAGGCCCATCGCCAGCGCGCAAATCCGCAGGTGCCGCCGCCGCGTCTCGCCCCGCGGCGCGATCATCGCCCTGTCGGGGCCGACGACGTCGTCGAGATGATCCAGGATCATCGTGCTCTCGATCAGCGCCTCGCCGTCATCAAGCACCAGCGTCGGCACCCGCCGCAGCGGATTATAGGGCGCGATCTTGTCGGCATCGCCGAAGGTCGACCACGGCTTGTGCTCGTAGGCGATGCCATAGAGCCGCATCGCGATGGCGACGCGGCGGACGAAGGGGGAATCGTATTGGCCGATCAGGATCATGGTCGAGGCGCTCTCTGTTCGTCATGACCGTGCTTGACCCGGCCATCCATCTACTTTGAAGTGCTCATATTGAAGGTGGATGGATGCCCGGATCAAGTCCAGACATGAGGTTTCGAAACCGGAAGCGCTACATGTTGTCATCTCCGCTACGCGTCCTGCTCACGCTGTCCTTGCTGACATTCGCCGCCTCAGCGCCCGCCCAATCAGGCCCGATCGGCTTCCAGTCGCCGTCGAAAAACATCACCTGCCAGTATTTCAACTACGACAAGCAGAACGCGCTCCGTTGCGATATCAGTGCCATGGACACCAAGCCGCGGCGGCCGGCCGATTGCGACCTCGATTACGGTGGCGCCTTCGAGATGAACGCCAAAGGCCCCGCCGCACGCATCTGCCACGGCGATACCGTGATGGACAATTCGCTGCCGGTGCTCGGCTATGGCGAGGTGTGGCAGCGCGGCGGGTTTACGTGCACGTCGGAGCAGACCGGCGTGACGTGCTTCAATGCCGAACGGCGCGGATTCTCGCTGTCGCGGGCGAAGCAGGAAGTGTTTTGAGGGCAATGCCCTGACGAAGTCGCCAAGCACGCGTCGTCATACTCCGCGAAGGCGGAGTATCCAGTACGCTGCGGCGTCTCGGTTCGATCACAACTGCTCTGGAATACTGGATCCCCGCCCCCCGTGCGCAATTGCGCACTAGGCGGGGATGACGGCGGAGGGTGAGGACGCTTTGGTGCTTCACTCAATCACGGGCACATGCCTCGCCACATCGCGCGGCACTGTTCCGTCGAGCCGCGGATCGTTGACCACTTCAACCTGCCGGCGGAACGGGCGAAAGCCGGAGCGCTGGTAGAAGGCGAGCGCGGCGGGATGGTCGAAGGTGCAGGTGTGCAGCCAGAGGCGCGTCAGCGGTCGCGACCATGCGATTTCCTGTGCGCGGTTCATCAGCCAGCGGCCGGCGCCGGTTCCGACAAGTTTTTCGGTGACCCCGAAAGAAACGATTTCGCATTGGCCGGGCTCGCGAAAATCCATCTCGAGCAAGCCTTCGTCGCGTCCCTCATGCGCCAGCGCGTAGATCTCCATGGTCGACGATTGAATGATTGCCCCCAATTCCGCGTCGGGCAGCCGTATCCTCGAAACCCACAACCAGGGCCCGCCGACGCGGCCATAGAGATCGCGATACCATTCGAGCGCGGGAACATCGACCCGGCGCAGCGTCCACGCGCCCGCCGGATCGGAACGCGGCGCAGGGCGCGCGGTCATTTCCAGATGCGTCGTTACGGCGGCGATCTTGCCGGCGGGAACGTCAGAGTAACCGTCAGGCAGAAGCATAGCGCGCACTCCTTCTCATCGTCATGCCCGGGCTTGTCCCGGGCATCCACGTCTTACTTGCTAACGTTCCGAGGATAAACGTGGATGGCCGGGTCAAGCCCGGCCATGACGAGAGATAGAACTACCCCTCTCCCTCGTCACTCGCCAGCACGCCCTTCACTGCCCGCGCCCAACCCGCGAGCTTCTGTTCCCTTGTCGCCGCGCTCATCGCGGGCTTGAAGCGATGTTCCAGCCGCCAGTTGTCGGCGAACTTTGTGGGTTCGGGATAGACGCCGGCCTGCAATCCCGCGAGATAGGCCGCCCCCAGCGCGGTGGTTTCCTGGATCATCGGGCGATCCACGGGAGCATCGAGCAGGTCGGCGAGGCGCTGCATGGTCCAGTCCGACGCCGTCATGCCGCCATCGACGCGCAGCACGTTGGCGGCCTTCCCCCCAGGCCAGTCGGCGCGCATCGCTTCGCGGAGATCGAAGGTCTGGTAGCAGACGCTTTCAAGAGCTGCATGCGCCAGCTCGGCAGGGCCGGTGTTGCGGGTGAGGCCGAACAGCGCGCCGCGGACGCGGGGATTCCAGTACGGCGCGCCGAGGCCGACGAAGGCCGGCACCAGGTAGACGCTCTGGGTGGAATCGGATTTGTCGGCGAGCGGTCCGGTCTCGGAGGCCTGCTTGATGATGCCGAGCCCGTCGCGCAGCCATTGCACGGCGGAACCGGCGACGAAGATCGAACCTTCCAGCGCGTAGGTGCGTTTGCCGTTGAGCTGATAGGCGATGGTGGTGAGCAGCTTGTTTTTGGAGGCGACCGGCGTGGTGCCGGTGTTGAGAAGGGCGAAGCAGCCGGTACCGTAGGTCGACTTGATCATGCCGGGCGTGAAGCAGGCCTGGCCGATGGTCGCGGCCTGCTGGTCGCCGGCGATGCCTGAAATCGCGATCGGGCCGCCGAAGAGAGCCGGGTCGCTGTCGCCGAATTTGGCGGAAGAGTCTTTTACGTCAGGCAGCATCGAGCGCGGCACGCGCAGCAACTTCAGGAGTTCGTCGTCCCATTCGCCGGTGTGGATGTTGAACAGCAGTGTGCGCGAGGCGTTGGTGGCGTCGGTGGCGTGCACACGGCCAGCGGTCAGCCGCCACAGCAGGTAGCAATCGACGGTGCCGAACAGCAGTTCGCCGCGGCCCGCGCGTTCCCGCGCGCCCGGGACGTGGTCGAGGATCCATGCGACTTTCGTGCCCGAGAAATACGGGTCGATGATCAGGCCGGTCCTGGCCGAGATGTCAGGCTCGTGGCCTTCGCTCTTCAGCTTGGCGCAGATATCTGATGTGCGGCGGTCCTGCCAGACGATCGCGCGGTGCACGGCCTGGCCCGTCGCGCGATCCCACACGATAGTCGTCTCGCGCTGGTTGGTGATGCCGATCGCGGCGATGTCCTTGGCCTTCAGGCCGGCCTTTTCCAACGCCTCGCGGCAGACCGCGACCGTCGAGGTCCAGATGTCCTCGGGCTCGTGCTCGACCCAGCCCGACGCCGGGAAATGCTGCGGGAATTCAGCTTGCGCGGTCGCGGCGATGGAAATGTCGCTGCGGAACACGATGGCGCGCGACGACGTGGTGCCCTGATCGATGGCCAGCACAAAGGACATGACGTTGCTTCCCCGGGAGGTTTTGGTTGTGCCAGAGGCAATCCGATTGGGAGGCGGAGGTCAAGTTGGGGAGGGCGCCCCACCTTCGGTGCGCTCCCTCTCCCGCTTGCGGGGGAGGGTTGGGGTGGGGGTGCCGCCGCGGGCGACGGCGTCAGAGATCAAACGCCGCTGGCGCAAGACAAGAGAGATGGACTCGCGGAGAGACCCCCACCCGCCTCGCTTCGCTCGGCACCCTCCCCCGCAAGCGGGAGAGGGATTCAATCACGTCGCCGCCGTCGTTACGCCGCCGTCGACCACGATGGTCTGGCCGGTCATGAAGGTCGAGGCATCGGAGGCCAGATAGGCCACCGCGCCGGCGATTTCTTCGGGTTCGCCGATGCGGCGCAGCGGCGAGCCGGACGTGCGGCGCTTCAGGTTTTCAGGATCTTCCCACAGCGCGCGGGCGAAATCGGTTTTGACGAGGCCCGGCGCCACGCAGTTGACGCGGACGCCCTTCGGACCCCACTCGCCGGCGAGGCTGCGGCACAGCGCGAAGTCGGCCGCTTTCGAGATGCCGTAGGCGCCGATCACGGTGGAACCGCGCAGGCCCCCGATGGACGAGATGATCACCACCGAGCCGTTGCCGCGCTCGGCCATCTGCGGGATCGCCAGCGCGCAGAGCCAGATGTTGCTCTTGACGTTGGACCCCATGATCTTGTCGAAGGCCTCGTCCTTGATGTCGAGCAGCGGGCCGTAATAGGGGTTCACCGCGGCATTGCAGACGAGGATGTCGACCTTGCCGTAATGTTTTGTCGTGCCCGTAATCAGCCCCTCGACTTCCTCCCGGCGCGAGATGTTGCAGGGAATGACATGGGCTTCGCCGCCGGCCTTCTTGATGCCTTCCGCGACCTCTTGGCAGGCGTCCGCCTTGCGACTGGAGATCACGACCTTTGCGCCGAGCTTGGCGAGCAGTTCGGCGGAGGAGCGGCCGATGCCGCGGCTGGAGCCGGTGATGACGGCGACTTTTCCGGTGAGATCGAACGGGGTGTTTTTCATTGTTGTTGGCTCCCTGACTCTCGCCCCGTCATTCCGGGGCGCGACAAAGTCGCGAGCCCGGAATCCATCGAGCCCCGACACAAGTTGCGAGATGGATTCCGGGTTCGATGCTGCGCATCGCCCCGGAATGACGGTGGGTGTTACACCAGCCCGCCCGCGTCGGTGACGCGGCGGAGGTGGTAGTCGGTGTCGCCAAAGGTGTTTTCGATCATGGTCAGGCGTTTGAAGTAGTGACCGATCTTGGCTTCCTGGGTCATGCCGATGCCGCCATGGAGCTGGATCGACTGCTGGCCGACGAACTTGCCGGACTTGCCGATCTGCACCTTGGCCGCGGCCACCGCCGTGGCGCGCTCTTTCGCGCTGTCGAAATCGGCGGCCATGGTCGCGAACATCGACATGCTGCGGGCCTGTTCGAGCGCCACGAACATGTCGGCGGCGCGGTGCTGCAGGGTCTGGAAGCTGCCGATCGGCACGCCGAACTGCTTTCGCGTCTTGAGATACTCGACCGTGCTCTTCAGCGATTCATCCATGGCGCCGACCGCTTCGGCGCACATCGCGGTGCGGGCTTCGTCCACCACGCGCTCGATCAGCGCCAGGCCGTTCTCGGGATCGCCGATCGCAGCATCTGCGCCGACTTCGACGCCGGTGAAGGTGATGTCGGCGGCATGCAAGCCGTCCTGGGTCGGATAGCCCTTGCGGGTAACGCCCTTGGCGTTCGCCGGCACGATGAACACGCCGATGCCGCTCTTGTCGCGCTGGCCGCCCTTGGTGCGCGCGGTCACGATCAGGGTGTCGGCGTTTTCGCCATTCAGTACGACGAACTTTTCGCCGTCGATGACCCAGCCCGCGCCCTTCTTCTTGGCGGTGGTTGAGACATCGCCGAGATCGTAGCGCGAATTCTTCTCGAGCTGGGCAAAGGCAAACGTCTTGCTGCCGTCGATGAGGCCGGGAATGTGCGCGGCCTTCTGCTCGGCCGAGCCGCCATGGCGCAGGAAGCCGCCGCCGATCACGACGGTGGCGAGATACGGCTCCAGCACCAGCGCCTTGCCGAGCGCCTCCATCACGATCATGGTCTCGACCGCGCCGGCGCCAAAGCCGCCATCGGCTTCCGCGAACGGCAGGCCCAGCAGGCCCTGCTCGGCGAGCTTGCCCCAGACGGCCTTGCTCCAGCCGCCCTTTTCCTTCTGGTACTTCTTGCGCGCATCGAAATCGTAGGAGTCGGTCAGCAGACCGTCGATGCTTTCCTTGAGAAGGCGCTGCTCCTCGGACAAATCAAAATCCATGTTC
>Ga0307499_10000243_pt1 | contig 20219 bp, 13 predicted proteins | sample 13_S_MG_FD_201363 | JGI IMG/M metagenome (GOLD analysis project Ga0307499, IMG submission 201363) | Soil microbial communities from Populus trichocarpa stands in riparian zone in the Pacific Northwest, United States - 13_S | ecosystem: Environmental > Terrestrial > Soil > Riparian zone > Trees... | reverse complement strand
GCCGGCCTCGGCGAGCGGGCCGCGGCGCGGTGGTGCCTGAACGAGGTGCACCGGCTGCAGGCCGCCCTACCGGCCACGGACCACCCCGAGCACCATTTCGTGGTCGACGGCCGCAAGCTGTCGTTCTACGCGGCGCGGGTGTACGGGCTGGCCGGGGACCTCGCGCCGATGCGGGAGGCGATCACCGAGACGCTCGCTGGTGCGATCGCGGCGGACGGGTCGTCCCGGTGGCCGATGCGGGTCGCCGGAGTCCAACTGGAGGCCGCGATCGGCGCGGCCCGCGACGGCCAGCTGGACGAGGCGATCGGCCTCGGCGGTGCTGCGCTGAAGCACCAGCGCGGCACCGCGTCGACGCTGCCCCGGGCGGCCGACCTCGAGCGCGCGCTGCGGACGGGCTGGCCGAAGGAGCAGAAGGTGCGCGAGTACCGCCGACTGCTGTTCGCCGCGCGGCAGCACTACGCCGGCACCTGAACGACCGTCCGGTCTTCCGGCCGGTGGTGGTACGCCACCTGATGGCCCGACCTCGAGCTACGAGGACAAGGAGATCCACCGCCTGCGGTTCCGAGTCGCCGGCACGATCCAGAACACCGTCGTGCTTTCGCTCCAACGCAGCAGACCCCCGGCCTCCCATCGTGATGGTGGCTACCTTCGGCCTGAATTACGTAGCTGTGATTAGGCCAACCCGGTACATCGTTGTTGCACGCGGGTCTACGGTGCGGTACTCGGGCGGCCCAGACGGTGCCGAGTCCGCATTAGTGGGGGGAGACCCATGACGGGGGGTCGAAGGCGAGCGCATCAGCTGGTGGTCGGCACAGCCGCGGTGCTGTGGGCCATGCTCGCGGCCGGGGCGCCGGTGGATCTGCTGACCGATACCGAGTTGCCCGGCATGGCAGTCGGCGGGCTTCTGGTGGGTGCCGCGGTCGTGGTCACCGAGCGGGCATGGCGTAGCCCACGTCCCACACCCGCGCCGGCGCCTTGGCCGGACCGAGGCGACGAACTGGCAACTCGCGCGTTCTACCTGGCGCGTCGGATGTCACAGGAATACCAGGGCGGGCATTCGCATCGAAGCACGCTGGAGTCGCGGCCGTCCGCGTAACCGGAAAGGAAAGGCGCGGCGACCCCCGTCCTCAGTAACGCTGAGTCATTCCACCGGTCACCCTGGGGGAGTGGTGGGTCGGGCGCGCCCGTCACCATCACACCAGGGGGAAGATCAGCATGAATCCGAACGAGCCAATGCAGCCACCAACCCCGCCCGACCAGAGCCCGGGGTGGGTCTCGTATCGCCAGCAGTTCCCGCCGCGCCGGCGGCGGCCGTTGCTTGTTGCACTGATCGCCATCGTTGGAGTCGTGGTCGCTCTCGGGGTCGTGGGCGCGATCGTCAACGCCGTCTCGCCCGGCCAGAAGACGTTCACGGCGGCTGGCGCCGGCGCGCCGACGGACCTGCCGGATCTGAGCAGGCGGACCGTCAGCGGGCCGCCGCCGGACACGCAGCCGGCCGAGGCAACCCAAGAGACACAGGAGACCACCGAGCCGGCGCCGGCGACGACGACGCCGCCGCCTGCCAAACCGGTCAGCTACAAGGGCCGCGGCGACTCGGTCGTCAAGATCCGCAAGCCGGGGGATGGGACCGGCCCGGTGCTCGTCAGCATCACGGCCAGCGGTAGCAGCAACTTCGTCGTGCAGGCCAAGGGCGGCGAGGACCAGTTGCTGGTCAACGTGATCGGCAGCTACACCGGCACTGTGCTCCTTGACCCGGATGACGAGTCCGAGACTACGAGGCTGCTAGTGACGGCGTCCGGGCGATGGACGATGACCGTGGCGCCACTGAGCGCGGCCAGGGTCGTCACCAGTCGGTACACCGGGCACGGTGACGAAGTCCTGATCTACGACGGGCCGGAGGGCCCGTCGAGCGCCACCTTCACCGGGCCGCGCGCCGAGGACAACTTCGTCGTTAACGCCTACAACGACGACGGCCAGGACCTGCTGGTCAACGAGATCGAACCGTACAAGGGCACCGTCGAGGTCTCCACCCGACCGACACTGCTGGTCGTCAACGCCACCGGTACCTGGTCCGTAGTCTTCACCGCATGATCGGGAGCCCGGCGTGGCACGCGTAGCCGATCGCTGGCAGAGAAAGTAATCCATGCTCCGCGGCGCTCACCGAGTACCTCGGCCACGCCGACCCACCTCACCGTGCGTACTTGCGCACACCCGGACCTCGACGGAGGGCCGGGCGAAGACCGCGATCGATCGAGCATTCGCTGGCGGGACGGCTGACGTCCCGAAAACGTCCCAGCGGGCCCGATGATCGCGGTCTTCGCAAGGCGGCGGAAAGCTCAGCACTTGTCCTTGTAGATGAACTTCTGTGCGTCCGGGCTGTCCACGTTGTCCTTGGTGATCGCGAACAGTTCGGTCTGGATCTGCTTCTGCACGTCCTTGCCGGCCAGCGCGTCGACCGCGGTCTGCACGCCCTTCTGCCCGATGCCGTACGGGTCCTGGGCGATCAGCGCCTGCACCACGCCGGACTTGAGGTCCTGGATCTGCTGCGGCCCGGCGTCGAAACCGACGATCTTCACCTGGTCCTGCTTGCCGGCCGCGCGCAGGCCGGTCGCCGCGCCCTCGGCGGTGAGCACGTTGGTGGCGAAGATGCCGGCCAGGTCCGGGTGCTTGGACAGGGTGGCGCTGACGATCGCGGCCGCCTTGGCCGGCTCGTCGTTGGTGTACTCCACCGGCAGCGCGGTGATCCCCGAGGTCTTCTTGATCTCGTCGTCGAAGCCCTTGGCCCGCGCGTCGGTGGTGGAGATGCCGGGGTTGACGTTGATCACCAGCACCGAGCCCTTGCCGCCGACCAGCTTCACCAGCGTCTGCGCGGCCAGCGTGCCGCCGCCCAGGTTGTCGGTGGAGATCGCGGCGACGGACAGGCTGTTGTCCTCCACCGCCGTGTCCACCTCGACGATCTTGATTCCGGCCGACTTCATCTGGGTCATCGGTGGGATCAGCGCTTTGGTGTCGGTCGGCGCGATGAGCACCGCGTCCGGCTTCTTCGCGGTCACCGAGTTCACGATCGGCACCTGCTGGCCGGCGTCGAACTTCTCCGGCCCGGTCACGTCCAGGTTCACGCCGAGCGACTGGGCGGCCGCCTGCGCGCCGCAGGCCATCGTGACGTAGAACTCGTCCGCCTTGGTGCCCTGGATCAGGGTCAGCGACTTCTTGCCGCCGCTGGTGCCACCCGAGTTGCCATCGTCCGAGGACCCGCAGGCCGATATCGTCGTGATCACCGCGAGGGTGGAAACGGCGACGAGGACGCGCCTTCTCATCCTGTACCTCCTAGCCGGAGCGGCTCCGCCCCGGATCATCGAACAACCGTCCTATGTGGACGTCCGAAGTAGACGTCCTATGTGGACTCGCGGGCCCGGCGGCGCCACTGGTCGAAGTAGACGGCGGCGACCAGCACCGCGCCGACCGCGACCGACTGCCAGTAGGACTGCACGCCGAGAATCACGAAACCGTTCTGCAGCACGGCCGGCACGAAGATGCCGACCACGGTGCCGAAGATGGTGCCGACGCCGCCGAACAGGCTGGTGCCGCCGAGCACCACCGCGGCGATCGCGCTGAGGTTGTCGGTGCTGTGCCCGCCGATCGTGGTGGTGGAGAACCGGGCCAGGTTCAGCACCCCGGCCAGCCCGGCCAGCAGCCCGGTCAGCGCGTACACCTTGATCAGGTGCCGGTCCACGCGGATGCCGACCCGGCGGGCCGCCTCGGCGTTCGAGCCGATCGCGTACGTGTACCGGCCGAACCGGGTGAACGCCAGCACCAGCCCGAACACGACGGTGACCAGCGCGGAGATCCAGACGATCCACGGCACCCCGGCGAACTGGCCGATGCCGAGCTTGACGGTCAGCTTCAGCGGGATGTTGCGGACGTCCACCCCGCCGGTGATGATCTGCGCGGCGCCGAGCGCGGCACCCAGGCTGCCCAGCGTGACGATCAGCGGGGGGATCCGGGCTTTCGCGATCAGCAGCCCGTTCAGGATGCCCCAGGCCAGCCCGGCACCCATGCCGGCCAGCGCGCCGAGCGTGATGCCGCCCCAGCCGAGGTCGGTGCCACCGAGCGCGACCATCGCCTTGCCGGCGATCACCCCGGAGAAGATCAGCACCGAGCCGACCGAGAGGTCGATACCGGCGGTGATGATCACGAAGGTCATGCCGACCGCGAGCAGCAGCAGGATCGCCACCGAGTCGGCCGCGATACTGCGGATGTTGAACGCGGTCAGGAACTTGCCCGGGGCCAGCAGCGAGAACGCGATCACCAGCCCGACCAGCACCAGGAAGATCCACAGCGTGCTGAGCGCGCCGAGCCGACTGAGCACAGTGGACGGTCGGCTGTCGGCGTCGGTGTCGGCCTCGGCCAGGCCGGGGGTGATCAGCTCGGTCATCTGAGCTCCTCGCCTTCGGCCGGACCCGCTTCGGGTTCCCCGCCTTCGGCCGCGCCGGTGCCGGCGTCCAGGGCGCCGGTCATCGCGCCGACGAGCTGCTCGACGGTCGCGCCGGCGGTACGGATCTGGGCTACCCGGCGGCCCAGCCGGAGCACCTCGACCCGGTCCGAGACGGCCAGCACCTCGGGCATGTTGTGGCTGATCAGTACGACCGAGACGCCGCGGTCCCGGACCCGGCGGATCAGGTCCAGCACCCGGCGGGTCTGCACCACGCCGAGCGCCGCGGTCGGCTCGTCCATGAACACGACCCTGGACGCCCAGCTCACCGCGCGGGCCACCGCGACCGACTGGCGTTGCCCGCCGGACAGGCTGCCGAGCCGGACCGACCGGTCCTGCAGGCCGATGCCGAGTTCGGCGAACGAGTCCCGGGACCGCCGGCGCATCGTCCGGTTGTCCAGCACGCCCAGCCAGCGCAGCGGGCCGGGCCGCAGCAGCTCCCGGCCGAGGAACAGGTTGGCCGCCGGATCCAGGTCGTTGGCCAGGGCCAGATCCTGGTAGACGGTCTCGATGCCGAGCCGCTGCGCGGCCAGCGGCGACGCCAACTGCACCGGCGCGCCGTCCAGCAGGATCTCGCCGCTGTCCGGGGCGACGGCACCGGAGAGGATCTTCACCAGGGTGCTCTTGCCGGCGCCGTTGTCACCGATCAGCGCGACCACTTCGCCCGGCAGCACGGTGAAATCGACCCCGCGCAGTGCCTGCACCCGGCCGTAGTGCTTGACCACCCCGCGCGCCTGGAGCAACCCCGTTCCGGTGCGCTGGCCCGCGTCCCCGTCGCCTGATTCCGACAACGTTGTCATCGGCGAGAGTGAATCTTTCCCGGCACATCATGTCAAGCCCGATCTGGCACCGTTACGCATCATCCTGGCCGGAACCGGCCATTGTGGCTCGGTTCCGATCGCAGTGTTGGGACATGGACGGGCTCCCGGGGCGGAATCGCCGCCCGGGAGCCCGTCGAATGCGGGGCCGCAGCCGGCTCGTCAGCTGGTCCGCACGAGCTTTCCGTCCTTGTCGAGCACCCACCAGATGCCGTTGGTGCCCTGCCCGTCGGTGTCACCGGGCGCCACGTCACCGGCGTAGAAGTAGAGCGGCCAGTCGTTGTACGTGGCCTGGGTGGCGCCTTCGGCGCGGGCGGCGCTGCCGAGCAGGTTGGTCGAGACGCCGGGGCCGGCGGTCACCTTCGAGCGGCTGGTCAGTGCCGGCCAGGTGGCCAGGCAGGCGCCGGCGCAGTTGCTGGTGCCCTGCTGCTTGTCCGGCTCGAACGCGTAGACCACCCGGCCGTCCTGGTCGGTGAGGATGTCGCCGTGCGTGGACGGGCTCATCTTCAGCATCACGTTGCTGGCGACCTGCTGCACCGCCGGCGTGCTGCCGGACGGGGTGGCGGCCGGCGCGGACTGGCTGCCGGCCGCCGGCTTACTGCCGGCGGCCGGGTCACCGCTGTCTTTGCTACAGCCGGCGATGGCGACGGCGAGCACCGCGGCGCCGATGATCGTCAGGCGGATACGCATCAGGAAACTCCCGGTGGGTTCGGACTCTGGTGGCTGGCGTACGGCCTCGATCACGCCACCGGGCCGGCCGGAGTTCAGCACCGGTCGGGTCGGCTACGTCACAGCGGTGTTTCCGGCCGCCGGCGAACCCGTCCCGGGCCCGGGGCGTAATTGGCGCTGAACCCCGCCGCTGCGGGGAGCCCGCGACACCCCTATCGGGAAAGGGATCCGACCCTTGCGGAACCGCCGAATCCTCGCGCTGCCGGTACTGGCACTCGCGTTCAGCCTGATCGGTATGACCCCAGCGCTGGCCCACGACCACACCACGCCGGCCGGCCACGACCACAACACGACCGCCGGCCTCGCCCCGCCGGCCGCCGGTGCGCCGGCCGACCCGAAGCGGGCGACCAGCCGGCCGCTGTTCCTGACCGCGCGGCTGTCCGGCCGGCAGGAGGTGCCGGTGGCCGGTGGGCCGGCCGTCGGCGATCCGGACGGCAGCGCCACCGCGGTGCTGCGGGTGCAGGGCAACCGGGTCACCTTCGCGCTGAGCTGGCGCGGCATCGGCACGCCCACCCTGGGCCACATCCACCAGGGCGCGGCCGGCGTGAACGGCGCGGTGAAGGTGCTGTTCTTCGGCACCCCGATGCCGGACACCGCCACCGCCGCGACCGGCGCGGTGACCGTCGACGACCCGGCGATCGCGGACGCGATCCGGGCCAACCCGCGCGGCTTCTACGTCAACCTGCACAGCGCGCAGTTCCCCGGCGGCGCGGTGCGTGGCCAGCTGGCGCCGGTCGGCCGCCGGGTCGACCTGCTCTCGGCCGTCCGCGGCGGGCCGTTCCGCGCGTTCCTGGCCGGCGACCAGGAGGTTCCGGTAGCCGGCGGCCCGGCGGTGGGCGACCCGGACGGCCGGGCCGTCGCCTTCATCCGCCCGGCCGGCAGCGGGGTGGAGTACTCGCTCGCCTGGGTCGGCGTGACGCCCACCCTGGGGCACATCCACCAGGGCAGGTTCGGCGTCAACGGCCCGGTGGTCCTACCGCTGTTCACCACCGCGGTGCCCAGCAGCATCGTCGCCCTGTCCGGCCGAGTGTCCACTGTGGACGCCAAGGTGCTGGCGCAGCTGCGGGCCAAGCCGGGCGACTTCTACGCCAACCTGCACACCGCCGAGTTCCCCGGCGGCGGGGTGCGGGGGCAGCTGTTCCGCTGAACCGGCCCGCCGACAGGTGGCCCGCAGCCGACCCCGGCTGCGGGCCACCGCCGTCATGGTCGGGCCGGTGACTCCGGTCGGGGTTCGGCGTCGGCCCAGGCGCTGTCCGGGTGCTCGGCCAGCAGCGCGCGCGCCTCGTCGGCCTGCAGCGAGCCGATGTCGGTGAAGAGGTCGAGGGCCAGGCGCCAGTGGCCGACCGCGTCGGCCGAGCGCCGGCCGGGCCACAATGCCTGGCCGAGCAGCAGGTGCGCCCGGGCCTGACCGAGCCGGTGGCCGGTCTCCCGGTGCACCATCAGCGCCTGCCGGGCATGGTCGGCGGCCTGGGTGTGATGCCCGGCGGCGCGGTGCACGCTGGCCAGCGCCGCGTGCGCGTTGGCCTCCAGCACCCGGTAGCCGGACCGCCGGGCCAGCTCCAGCGCCTCGGTCGCGCAGCTGATCGCGCGCAGCCGCTGGTGCCGGTCCCGGTGCGCGGCGGCCAGCCCGATCAGCGCGTCCGTCTCCAGATAGTGCGCGCCGCAGGCACGGGCCAGTTCCAGCGCCCGCTGCTGCTGCTCCAGCGCCTGACCGGCCCGCCCGAGCCCGATGTAGACGGCCGCGAACAGGTTGCGCACCTCCGCCTCGACCCGCTGGTCGGCGGCCTCGCGGGCGATCTGCAGCGCCTGCCCGACGGTCTCCAGCGCGGCCGAGTGCCGGCCGGCGTCCAGGTGCACGCTGGCCAGATCTACCAGCGTCTCGGCCTCCCCGTACCGGTTGCCGACCTGCCGGTAGAGCGCCAACGCGCGGGTCAGCACGTCCTGCGCCTCGCGGAGCTGGCCGATGCCGCGGTGCACCGCGCCGAGGTTGTCCAGCGCGTGCGCCTCGCCGGCGGCCGAACCCAGCTGCTGGTAGATCGCGTGCGCCTCGGTCAGGTCGACCGCGGCCCGGGCGAAGTCGCCCATCTCGCCGTGCGTCCAGCCGAGGTTGGCCAGTGCGGTGGCCTGGCCGGCCAGCCGGCCGGTCTGCCGGGCCAGCTCCAGCGCCCGGGTGTGGTAGCCGGCGGACTGCGGCAGCCGGCCCAGCTCGACGTGCAGCAGGCCGAGGTTGCCGGCGCTGGCCGCCTCGGCGTCCACCCAGCCGGTCTGCCCGGCCAGCTCGGCGACCGCGGTGTAGTGCTCGATCGCCGGCTCGTGCCGCTGCAGGCAGTGGTTCACCATGCCGAGGCTGAGCTGCATCGCCGCCTGCGCCCGCAGCTCGCCGCTGGCCCGCGCGGCGGCCAACCCGGCCTGCGCGGCGGCCAGCCAGTCGACCGTGTAGCGGGTATGCCAGAAGTAGCCGCGCAGCGTGTCGGCGAGCAGCCAGGCGGACGGCTGCGGGCCGTGCCGGGCGGCCTGCTGGATCGCCGCCAGCAGGTTGGCCCGCTCGGCGTTCAGCCAGGCCAGCGCGCCGGAGTGGTCGGCGAACCCGGCCGGCGGCAGGCCACCGTCCGGCACCGGTGCCGGCAGCCGCAGCATCTGCGGGTAGAGCAGGGTGGCGGCGGCGTCCGCGGCGGCCAGGTACCAGTCGAGCAGGCGGCCCAGCGCCGCGGACCGCTCGGCCGCGCAGTCCTCCTGCCGGGCCCGCTCCGCGGCGTAGCGGGAGAGCAGGTCGTGCGGCGCGTACCGGCCGGCCGCCGGCTCACCGACCAGGTGGACGCCGGCCAGCTGGCCGAGGATCTCGGTGGCCTGCCCGGCGGTGCCGCCGCTGAGCGCGGCCGCCGCCGGTGCGGTCACGTCCGGCCCCGGCACCAGCGCCAGCAGCCGGAACAGCCGCTGCGCCCCGGCCGGCAGCGCCGTGTACGACAGGTCGAAGGCGGCCCGGACGCCGGCCTGCTCGTCGCCGGTGATGTCGAGGGCGGCCAGCCGGTCGCCGCCGCGGAGCTCGGCGACGAAGCTGGCGACGGTGTCGGCCGGGCGGCCGGTCAGGTTCGCGGCGGCGATCCGCAGCGCCAGCGGCAGGTACGCGCACAGCCGGGCCAGCTCGGCGGTGGCCGCCGGTTCGCTGGCCACCCGGTCGGCGCCCAGGGTGCGGCGCAGCAGGGTGCCGGCCTCGGCCGGGGTGAGCACGTCGATGGCCAGCCGGCGGGCGCCGTCCCGGGCGACCAGGCCGGCCAGCTGGTCGCGGCTGGTGACCAGCACCAGGCAGCCCGGCGAGCCGGGCAGCAGCGGCCGCACCTGGTCGGGGTGGCCGGCATTGTCCAGCACGATCAGCATCCGCCGGTCGGCCAGCAGGCTGCGGTAGAGGCTGGCGGCCTCCTCCAGGTCGACCGGCACCTGTTCGGCCCGGACGCCGAGCGCGTGCAGGAACCGGGCCAGCGCCTCGATCGGCCGCAGCGGCGGGCCCTGGTCGTAACCGCGCAGGTTGATGTAGAGCTGACCGTCACCGAAGCGGTGCCGCACCTGCTGGGCCCAGTGCACGGCCAGCGCGGTCTTGCCGACCCCGGCGGTGCCGGTGATCGCCGAGATCACCACCGTGGCCGGCGAATCCGGGCCGGCCAGCACCTCGGCCAGCTGCTTGAGGTGATCGTCCCGGCCGGTGAACGCGGCCACGTCCGCCGGCAGTTGGGCCGGGCGCGGCGCGGTGGCCGGCTCGGTCGGCTGCGGCTGCCGCGGCACCGGCGCACTGTCCCGGCCGGCCCAGTAGTCGGCCCGGGCCAGCGTCTCGAACCGGTCGAGGTCGGCGCCGGCCAGCCCGAGCGCGTCGCCGAGCAGCCGGACCGTATCCAGCCGCGGGGTGCGGACCCGGCCCCGCTCGATGTCGCCGAGCGACCGCGCGCTCAGGCCGGCCTTGCTGGCCAGCTGCTCCTGGGTGAGCCGGGCGGTGATCCGGCGGCGGCGCAGCACGGCACCGAACGCGTCCGCGCCCTCCGGGCCGGACTCGCCAACTCTGTCGGCCGGATCGGCCCCGCGAGGCACGTCCCCGAGTTTCGCACAACTGCCGGCATCGCCCGAACGGGTATCCATCCCGCCCGATCGGGCGGTTCTCGTCAGGCTCCGGGCCGGGGGGCCCTGGGCCGGGGCCGCCGGCCGGGTCGGCGGGCCCGGGGCCGTCAGGCGGTGTCGTCGGCGCGGTCGGCGCCGGGGGCGGCCAGCAGCCGCCGGACCGCGTCCAGGTCGCCGGCGCCGCACTCGGCGTAGATGCCGGCAGCCTGCTGCCAGCGGGCCGCCGCCGCGGCCGGGTCGCCGGCCTGCCGCAGGGCGTGCCCGAGCACGGTCAGCGCCCTGGCCTGGCCGAGCCGATGGCCGGTCTCCCGGTGCACGTCCAGCGCCAGCCGGGCGCTGTCGGCGGCCGCCCCGACCTTCCCGTCGGCCAGCTCGATATCGGCCCGGGTGACCAGCGCGTGCCCGGCCAGCACCTGGTAGCCGGCCTGCCGGGCCAGCGTCAGCGCCTGCGCTGCGTACCGGGCGGCGCGTGGGTGCTGGTGCCGGTCCCTGGTCGCGGCGGCCAGCCCGATCAGCGCGTCGGTCTCCGGGTGCTGGCCGCCGACCTCGCGGGCCAGCGCCAGCGCCTGCCCGTGGCGATCGGCGGCCGGCTGCGCGCGGCCCAGCCGGAGCAGGATCGTGCCCAGCAGGTTCAGGATGTGCGCCTCGTCCCGGCGGTCACCGAGCTCCCGGGCCAGCGCCTGTGCGGCCTGCGCCAGTTCGAGCGCCTGCCGGTCGTGCCCGGTGTCGCGGTGCACCGCGGCCAGGTCGCGCAGCGTGCCGGCCTCCCCGTACCGGGTGCCGACCTGGCGGTACAGCGCCAGCGCCCGGGTCAGGTTCGCCTCGGCCCGGCCGAGCTGGCCGAGGTTGCGCTGCACGTCGCCGAGGTTGGACAGCGCGATCGCCTCCCCGGCCAGGGCGCCGATCTGCCGGTACAGCGCCAGCGCCGCGGCCTGGTACCCGCCGGCCTGCCGCAGCTCGCCCAGCTCCCGGTGGATCCCGCCGAGGTTGACCAGGTTGTTGGCCTGCCCGGCCAGCCGGCCGGTCTGCCGGTTGAGCGCCAGCGCCCGCCGGTGGCAGTCGGCCGCCCGGCGCAGCTCGCCCAGGTCGGTGTGCACGATGCCGAGGTTGCCCAGCCCGGCCGCCTCGCCCTCCACCCAGGACGCCTGACCGGCCAGCTCGGCGGCGGCCGTGTAGTGCTGGATCGCCAGCGGGTACCGGCCGACGCTGTAGTAGGCCGCGCCCAGACTGAACTGGATCGCCGCCTGCCCGCGCTGGTCACCGGCGGCGACGGCGGCCGGCAGCGCGGCCTGCGCCACCCGCATCCAGTCGACCACGTACCGGGAGTGCCAGAAGTAGCCGCGCAGCGTGTCGGCGAGCAACCAGGCCGCCTCGGGCGGCCCGTGGTCGGCCGCGTGCTGGACGGCGGCGAGCAGGTTGGCCCGCTCGGCGGCCAGCCAGGCCAGCGCCCCGGCATGATCGTCGAACCCGGCCGGCGGGCGGCCCGGCCCGGGGGCGGGGGCGGGCGGCGGCAGGGTGAGCCGGAGCATCTGCGGGTAGAGCAGCCGGGCGGCGTGGTCGGCGGTGTGCAGGTACCAGTCCAGCAGCCGGCGGATGGCGGCGTCCCGGTCGGCCGCGGAATCCTGCTGCCGGGCCCGCTGCGCGGCGTACAGCCGGAGCAGGTCGTGCACCGCGTACCGGCCCGGCTGGTGCGGGTCGACCAGGTGCGCGGCGGCCATCCGGTCCAGGTCGCCGGCGGCGCCGTCGAGGCTGGCGCCGGCCAGCGCGGCCGCCGCCGCGGTGCTGATCTCGGCGCCGGGCGCCAGCCCGAGCAGCCGGAACAGGCGCTGCGCGGTGGCCGGCAGCGCGGCGTACGAGAGGTCGAACGCGGCCCGCACGCCGCCCTGCTCGTCGCCGGCCACCTCCAGCGCGGCCAGCCGGTCGGACCGCAGCTGCGCGACGAAGCCGGCGACCGGGTCGGTCGGCCGTCCGGTCAGGTTCGCGGCGGCGATCCGCAGCGCCAGCGGCAGCCGCCCGCACAGCCGGGCCAGCTCGGTGGCCGCCGCCGGCTCCGCGGCCACCCGGCCGGCGCCGAGCAGCCGGGCCAGCAGCGTGCCCGCCTCGCCCGGGGTCAGCGCGTCCAGGCCGACCCGGTAGGCGCCGTCCCGGGCGACCAGGCCGGTCAGCGCGTCCCGGCTGGTGACCAGCACCAGGCAGCCGGGGGAGCCGGGCAGCAGCGGCCGGACCTGGTCCGGGCCGCGGGCGTTGTCCAGCACGATCAGCATCCGCTTGTCCGCGAGCATGCTGCGGAGGAAGGCGCCCGCCTCGGCCAGCTCCATCGGCACCTGCTCGGCCGGCACGCCCAGCCCGTGCAGCAGCCGGGCCAGCGCGTCGATCGGGCGCATCGGCGGGCCCGCGTCGTAGCCGCGCAGGTTCAGGAACAGCTGGCCGTCCGGGAACCGCTGCCGCACCCGGTGGGCCCAGTGCACGGCCAGCGCGGTCTTGCCCACTCCGGCGGCGCCGGTGACCGCCGCGATCACCACCGCCGGACCGCCGGTGCCGCCGACCAGCTCGGCCAGCCGGCGCTGGTCCGCCTCCCGGCCGGTGAACGCGGAGACGTCCGCCGGCAGCTGGGCCGGCACCGGCCGATCGGCCCGCGCCGGTGCGGTCGGCGCGGCCGCCGCTGGGCCGCCGCGGCCGGCCCAGTAGTCGTCCCGGGCCAGTGTCTCGAACCGGCGCAGCTCGGCCCCGGACAGGCCGAGCGCGGTGGCCAGCAGCCGGACCGTCTCCGGCCGCGGGCTGCGCACCCGGCCCCGCTCGATGTCGCCCAGCGAGCGCGCGCTCAGCCCGGCCCGGTTGGCCAGCTCGGTCTGCGTCAGCCGGGCCGCGATCCGGCGTTGCCGGAGCTGGGCACCGAACCCGTCGGCAGCGCCGGCTCTGCGAGGCACGGGCAGGAGTCTGGCATAAGGGTGCGACATCACCACCGCGAGTTTCAGGCAGTTGACAGTGTGTGCTCAGCCTGGACGGGTCGATGCCGAACCGGCCGCGGGGACGGGTCAGGCCGGCGAGTCGGCGCGGCGATCCGCCGCCGGGGTGAGCAGGGCCTGCAGCTCGGTGCTGTCGGCGCCGCACTCGGTGGTGATCACGAGCGCCTGCTGCCAGTGCCCGGTCGCGCCGGCCGCGTCGCCGGCCTGCTGGGCGGCCTGCCCGAGCACGGTCAGCGCCCGGGCCTGGCCGAGCCGGTGGCCGGTCTCCCGGTGGATCTCCAGCGCGGCCCGGGCGTGGCTGACCGCGGCGTCCCGGTTGCCGCCGGCCAGCTCGATGCTGGCCAGCGTGACCTGCGCGTTGCCGTCCAGCACGGCGTAGCCCGCGTCATGCGCGGTGTCCAGCGCCTCCCGGGCGTACGCGGCGGCCTTGGCGGTCTGCTTGCGGTCCCGGTGCGCGGCGGCCAGGCCGATCAGCGCCGCGGTCTGCACCAGCTGGGCGTCGGCGTCGCGGGAGATCCGCAGCGCCTGCTGGTGGTAGCCGGCGGCCTGCTGCGGGTGGCCGAGGGTGCGGTGGATCGAGCCGAGCAGGTTCAGGATGTCGGCCTCGATCCGGCGGGCGCTGCTCTCCTGCGCGATGTCGCGGGCCTCCTGCGCGACCCGCAGCGCGTCGGTGTTCCGGCCGGCGTCGTGGTGCACGGCGGCGAGGTCGAGCAGGGTGTGCGTCTCGGCGTACCGGTTGCCGATCTCGCGGTGCAGCCCCAGCGCCCGGCTGAGGTTGGCGGCGGCCTCGTCCAGCTGGCCGAGGTCGTGCTGCATGCCGCCGAGGTTGCCGAGCGCGGCGGCCTCGCCGGCCGGTGAGCCGATCTCGACGGCGACCGCCATCGCCTCGGTCTCGCAGTCGGCGGCGCGCTGGAGCTGGCCGAGCCGCTGGTAGACGACGCCCAGGTTGCACAGCACGGCGAGCTGGCCGGTGAGCTGGCCGGCCTGCCGGTTCAGCTCCAGCGCCTCGGTGTGGCAGTCCGCGGCCCGGCGCAGGTTGCCCAGGTCGGCGTACGCGTTGCCGAGGTTGCCGATGCTGGCCAGCTGGCCGGGGATCCAGCCGGCGCGGCGGGCCAGCTCGGCCGCGGCCGTGTAGTGCTCGACCGCGGCCAGGTGCCGTTCCAGGCAGTAGTACGCCATGCCGAGGCTCATCTGCATGCCGGCCTGGGCCTGCAGGTCGCCGGCGGCGGTCGCGGCGGCCAGCCCGGCGTGCGCAGTCTCCAGCCAGTCGACGGTGTAGCGGGCGTGCCAGAAGTAGCCGCGGATGGTGTCGGCCAGCAGCCAGGCGGCCGGCCGCGGGCCGTGCTCGGCGGCGAACCGGATCGCGGCGAGGAGGTTGTCCCGCTCGGCGGTCAGCCAGGCCAGCGCCGCGATGTGGTCGGCGAAGGCGCCGGGCGGGGCGCCGTCGGTGCCGGGCTCGGGCAGGTCGAGTCGGATCATCGTCGGGTAGAGGACCCGGGCGGCCGCGTCCGCGGTGTGCAGGTACCAGTCCAGCAGCCGGCGGACGGCCGCGGCCCGGTCCGCGCCGCTGTCGTCCCGGTCGGCGCGCTCGGCCGCGTAGTGCCGCAGCAGGTCGTGCAGCGCGTACCGGCCCGGGGCCGGCTGGCCGAGCAGGTGCGCGGCGGCCAGCCGGTCCAGCACCCGCTCGGTGGGCTGGTCGGCCGGCTCGGCGGTGGGCGAGATCAGCGCGGTCGCGGCCGGGGCGGTGATGTCCGGGCCGGGGGCGAGGCCGAGGCGGCGGAACAGCAGCCGGGCCGGCGCCGCCAGCGTCGCGTACGAGAGGTCGAACGCGGCCCGGACCGCGGCCTGCTCGTCCCCGGCGACGCCGAGCGCGGAGAGCCGGTCGCCGCCGGCCAGCTCGGCCGCGAACGACTCGATCGAGCGGCCCGGCCGGTCGGTCAGGTTGGCCGCCGCGATCCGCAGCGCCAGCGGCAGGTAGCCACAGAGCCGGGCCAGCTGGTCGGCCGCCGCCGGCTCGGCGGCCACCCGGGCCGGGCCCAGCACCCGGCCCAGCAGGGTGCCGGCCTCGGCCGGGGTGAGCACGTCGATGGTGAGCCGCTGCGCGCCGTCCCGGGCGACCAGGCCGGCCATCTGGTCGCGGCTGGTGACCAGCACCAGGCAGCCCGGCGAGCCGGGCAGCAGCGGCCGCACCTGGTCGGGGTGGCCGGCATTGTCCGCCACGATCAGCATCCGCCGGTCGGCCAGCAGGCTGCGGTAGAGCCCGGCCGCCTCCTCCAGGTCCACCGGCACCTGTTCCGGCGGAACCCCCAGCGCGTGCAGGAACCGGGCCAGCGCCTCCACCGGGCGCACCGCCGGCCCGGCGTCGTAGCCGCGCAGGTTCACGTACAGCTGCCCGTCGGCGAACCGGCCGCGGGCCTGCTGGGCCCAGTGCACGGCGAGCGCGGTCTTGCCGACCCCGGCGGTGCCGGTGATCGCGGAGATCACCACCGCGGTGGCCGGCCCGGCGGCCAGCAGCCCGTCCAGCCGGTCCAGCGCCTCCGCCCGGCCGGTGAACGCGGCCACGTCGGCCGGCAGCTGGGCCGGCCGGGGGCGGGCCTGGCTGGGCGGGCTGGCCGGCGTGGCCGGCGCGCTGGTCTCCCGGCCGGCCCAGTACTCGGCCCGGGCCAGCGTCTCGAACCGGTCCAGCTCGGCGCCGGCGAGGCCGAGGGCGGTGGCCAGCAGCCGGACCGTGTCCGGCCGCGGGTTGCGGACCCGGCCGCGCTCGATGTCACCCAGCGCCCGGGCGCTCAGCCGGGCCCGCTCGGCCAGCTGATCCTGGGTGAGCCGGGCGGCGATGCGCAGCCGGCGCAGCGTCGGGCCGAACCCGTCCGGATCATCCGCTGGTTGAGCCGCACCGGTGGTCACCCGGTCGGGCCCATCAGGCGTCCGAACCACGGCAGCGAGTCTGGCACACCCGACATGACGCTTCCGGCACCCGATCGCGTTGACCGAATCGATCAAGGCAGCTCAGCGGGCCGGGCCGGGGGAGTGCTACTCGTCCACCAGCAGTTCGGCCAGCGGGCGCGGCTTGCCCAGGTGGAAGCCCTGGGCCCGGTCCACGCCGAGCCGGGTGAGGGTCTGCACCAGCGCCTCGCGGTCCACGTACTCGGCGATCGTGAGCATGTTCAGCCCGCGCGCGACGGTGACCACCGCCTCCACGAAGACCGCGTCGCCGAGCGCGCGGTCGGCCTGCCGGACGAACTCGCCGTCGATCTTCACCGAGGTGAACGGCAGGTGCTTGAGGTAGGTGAACGAGCCGAAGCCGGCGCCGAAGTCGTCCAGCGCGAACTTGCAACCGGCCCGGGTCAGCCGGTTCGCCAGCCGGCGGGCGGCGGCCAGGTTGGTGATCGCGGCCGTCTCGGTGATCTCCAGGCCGAGCCGGGCCGGCTCCACCCCGGCCGCGCTGAGCGTGGCCACCACGAAGTCGCCGAAGCCCGGGTCCTCCATCGACCGGGCCGACACGTTCACCTGGAGCTTCAGGTTCTCCCGCCGGGCCCGCGGGGTGGCCAGCGCGGTCACGCCCTGCTGGAGCATCCACCGGTCCAGCCGGTTGACCAGGTCGGTGCGCTCCATCGCCGGCAGGAACTCGCCCGGGCCGATCATCGGATCCAGCCCGTCCCGCAGCCGGACGAGCAGCTCGTGGCTGGTCACCTTGCGGGTGGCCAGGTCGAAGATCGGCTGGGCGTAGACCACCATCAGCCCGTTCTCCAGCGCGTTGCGGGCCCGCTGCAGCACCGAGACCCGGCGCACCGCCAGCTGGTACTGCTCCGGCTCGAACACCCGCACGCCGTTGCGGCCGGCCGCCTTCGCCTCGGACAGGGCCAGGTCGGCGTTGGCCAGCAGCACGTCGCAGTCACCGGCCGGCGCCAGCGGCGCCACCCCGATGCTGGCCGTCATCCGCTGCTCGTTCTTGCTGGTCGACCCGGAGCTGGCCGCGCCAGGGAGGAACGGGAAGCGGGCCACCGCGGCGCAGAGCGACTCGGCCAGCGCCAGCGCGTCGGCCGCGTCGCCGGCCGGCAGGATCACCGCGAACTCGTCGCCGGACAGCCGGCCGAGCACCGCGTCCGCGCCGGCCCGGTGCCGCAGCAGGTCGGCCATCGCGCGCATCACCTGGTCGCCGGCGGCGTGCCCGCGCAGGTCGTTCAGATCGGAGAAGTTGTCCAGGTCGATCAGCAGCAGCGCGCCGCCGCGGGACGCGTGCGCCAGCTGCTCGCGCAGCCGGGCGGTGACCGCGTGCCGGTTCAGCAGCCCGGTCAGCGGGTCGTGGTCGGCCAGGAAGGCCAGCGCGTCGGCGGCCTTCCGGTGCTCGGTCACATCCCGGACGGTGACCAGCAGCCGGGACGGGCTGCCGCCGTCGTCCGCGACCACCTCGCCGTGGCACTCCAGCACCCGCTCGTCGGTCGCCGCGTCCGCCGGGAACGTGCGGTGCGTGTAGCTGAACGGCTCGCCGGTGCGCAGCGCCCGGGCCAGCGTCTGCTCGAACGTGCCGACGTCCTCGGGGTGCACGTGCGACCGGTACGCGGCGTAGTTCAGCTCCGAGCCGGGCGGGTAGCCGAGCATCCGCAGCAGCTCGTCGGACCAGTCCACCTCGTTGGTGGCGACCTGCCATTCCCAGGAGCCGGTACGGGCAAGTGCTTCCAGCCGGCCGAGGCGGCGGTCGCGGTCGCGGGCGCGCTCGGCCAGCTCGTGCCGTTCGGTGCCGTCGGTCACCTGCAGGAGCAGCAGTTCGCCGTGCTCGGCGGACGGCATCGCCCGGCAGTCCAGGTCCAGCCAGCGGGGTTCGCCGGCCGGCCCGGACCAGGCCAGCTCGCGCCGGTCGCCCGGCCGCGCCGGCGGGTCGATCGCGATCAGCAGCCCGGTCGGGTCGGCGCCGAGCAGGGCGCGCAGCGCGTCGTTGGACCACACCGCGGTGCCGTCCGCCGTGGTCACCAGCAGCCCGACCGACAGCGCGTCGGCGACCAGATCCAGCACGCCGACGTCGGCGGGACTGAGCCCTACGACCACGACACCTCCCGGTCCGCCCACCCTGGTCGATGACGCCATACCCAACTGGGCGAGCAGATAGCCCAGCAGCAGAGTCTATGGCCTGTCCCGGACAGACCCGGGTGGCATCGTCCGGTCTTACCCCCGTCCGGGCGCAGCCGGCGGCGAGTCGCCCGGCGACGCGCCGCCGGGGCGGGCGTACAGCCGGGCCACCACGTCCTCGATCTCCGGTTCCCGGATGGCCAGGTCGCGCAGCGGGACGCGGGCCGAGACCTGCGCGACCACCGCGGCGGCGGTCGCGCCGGCGTCGATCGCCAACTGCTGGCGCAGCCCGCCGGCCTCGACCTCGAGCAGGGTCGCGCCCGGGACGTCGGTCAGCGGCGGCGCCGGCTCGGTCAGGTCGACCACCAGCACCCGCTGCGCACCGACCCGGACGGCCAGCGCCGGCAGGTCGCCGTCGAACACCAGCCGGCCCTGGTCCACCACCAGGATCCGGTCGCACAGCCGCTCGATGTCGGGCAGGTCGTGCGTGGTCAGCAGGATCGTGGTGCCGAGCCGCCGCCGTTCGTCCGCCAGGAACCCGCGCAGCCGTTCCCGGCTGACGATGTCCAGCCCGATCGTCGGCTCGTCCAGCACCAGCAGTTCGGGGGAGTGCAGCAGCGCCGCGGTGACCTCGCCGCGCATCCGCTGCCCCAGCGACAGCTGGCGGACCGGGGTGGCCAGGAAGCCGCCGAGATCGAGCAGGTCGGCGCAGGCGTCCAGGCGGCTGCGCCAGACCCGGTCCGGCAGCCGGTGGATCGCCGCCAGCAGCCGGAACGAGTCGGCCAGCGGCAGGTCCCACCAGAGCTGGCTGCGCTGGCCGAACACGACGCCGATCCGCCGGGCCAGCTCGCGCCGCTGCCGCACCGGCTGCAGCCCGCACACCCGCACCTCGCCGGCGGTCGGCACCAGCACCCCGGTGAGGATCTTGATCGTGGTCGACTTGCCGGCCCCGTTCGCGCCGATGTACCCGACGCATTCGCCGGGCGCGATCGCCACCGTGATGCCGTCCACCGCGCGGACAACGTGCCGGTCCCGGCGCAGTCGGCCCACCGACCGGCGGACGGTGAACTCCCGGCGCAGCCCCCGGACGTCGACGATCGGCTCCATCAGCCACCGGCTCCCACGTAGCGGCGCAGCCCGGTGCGCCAGGCCAGCGCCGCCAGCCCGGCGGTCCACCCCGCGGCCAGCGGGCCGCACCAGGCCAGCCAGCCGGGCAGCCCGGTCGGGTCGGTGTGGCCGAGGATCGCCACCGCCGGCAGGTACGCCACGAACGCGTTCGGCAGCACGAACGTGAACAGCCGCGCCATCGCCAGGTTGAACACCGAGAACGGCCACCGGGACAGGTAGTTCCCGCCGTAGGTCACCGACGAGACGAACTCCTGGCCCTCGACCAGGAAGAAGATCACCGAGCTGGCCGCCACCCAGAGCGCGGCGAAGATGATCATCCCGCAGAACGGGGTGAGCACCAGCAGCAGCACCCGGCCCGGGGTCCAGTCGACGCCGGCCCGGGTGACCGCGACCGCCAGCACGCCGAGCCCGAGCGCGACCCGGCCGAGCCGGCGCACCTGCAGGTCGCTGGTGATCAGCTGGCCCAGCACCGGCAGCGGCCGGACCAGCATGATGTCCAGCGTGCCGGTGCGGACGTACTCGCCCAGCCCGTCCACCTGCCCGACCGCCAGATCGGCCAGCGCGAACCCGACCGAGGCCAGCCCGAACATCACCAGCACGTCGTTCACGGTGAACCCGGTGAGCACCGGCACCTGGTGGAAGACCGCGAGCATCTCGATCAGGTCCAGCAGCACCACCGCGGCCTGGCCGACCAGGTCGAGCGCGAACGAGCGGCGGTAGGAGACCTGCGCGGCGATCCGGGACCACAGCAGCAGCCCGTACGCCCGCCCCCACCCCGGCCGTTCAGCCACCCTGGACCACCAGGCGACGGGTGCCGCGGGCCAGCATCCAGGTCGCCGCGGCCAGCAGCAGGACCACCCAACCCGCCTGGACCGCGAGCGAGCCGACCGCGGTGGCGCCGACATGCCGCTCCACCAG
>Ga0307499_10000242_pt1 | contig 20235 bp, 15 predicted proteins | sample 13_S_MG_FD_201363 | JGI IMG/M metagenome (GOLD analysis project Ga0307499, IMG submission 201363) | Soil microbial communities from Populus trichocarpa stands in riparian zone in the Pacific Northwest, United States - 13_S | ecosystem: Environmental > Terrestrial > Soil > Riparian zone > Trees... | reverse complement strand
CGGCGTGGCGCGGGGGTCATGTCAGGCATGCGGCGTCCTTTGGCTAGCGATTTTGTCAAATGTAAGCATCCGCCCCCTGCAACAAAAGGCATTGATTTCACTTCGCTTTCTGGTAGCGGTGCGGGGCATGTCCGCCATTATGCTGAACGATACGGAATTCTCGACAGGCGACCTCTGGGTGTTCGGCTACGGCTCCCTGATGTGGCGCCCGGGCTTCGAATTCATCGAACGGGTTCCGGCCCGGCTGATTGGCGAACACCGCGCGCTCTGCGTCTATTCCTTCGTTCATCGCGGCACGCCGGAGAAGCCTGGCCTGGTGCTGGGACTCGACCGCGGCGGCGCCTGCCGCGGCGTCGCGTTCCGCGTCGCGGAGAAGCATAGCGCGGCGACCGTCGCCTATTTGCGCGAGCGCGAGCAGGTCACCTCGGTGTACCGCGAGGTGAAGCGATCGGTGTGGCTGGAGAACGACGCGCGCCAGCGCGTCAGCGCGCTGGTCTATGTGGTCGACCGCGGTCATGTGCAATATGCCGGGCGGCTGTCGCAGGCCGAGCAGTTGCGCCACGTGCTGCAGGGGCACGGCCAGTCCGGCGTCAACCGCGATTATGTGCTGGCAACGGTGAAAGCGATCGAGGCGGAAGGTTTTCGCGATCAGCAATTGCACCGGCTTGCAATGATGCTGCACGATGCGCATCATCCGGTTCTTCCCGCAGAGAACAGCGACCGTTGAGCTGAGGATAGCGCGGCAAGGTATCAAAGGGGGTGGGAGTGGTGGCGATGAAACCGCGCATTCGCATCAAAGGAGAGCGACGATGGACCTGAAGGGCGCGGTTGCACTGGTGACGGGCGGCAATGGCGGGCTGGGGCAGCGCATCTGCCACGCGCTCGCGCAGGAGGGCGCAGATGTGGCTGTCATGTACGCTCGCAGCCGCGATCAGGCGGAAAGCGTCGCTGGCGAACTAGCGTCGCGTTATCAAATCAAGGCTCAAGCCTTCGCCTGTGACATATCCGACGACGCGGCCGTGGATCGGCTGGTAGGCGAGGTAACCCAGACCTTCGGCCGTCTTGATGTTCTGGTCAATGACGCCGCTTACAACGTCTCGATCCCCTTCGGCGATCTCGACAGTCTGACGCTGGAGGTATGGAACAAGATCATGGCCATCAACCTGACGGGGCCGATGCGCCTGACCAAGGCGGTAGCCCCTGTCATGAAGGCCCAGGGGCGTGGCCGCATCGTCAACATCGCGTCAGTGGCAGGGCTCAGCCCAACCGGCTCTTCCATCGCCTATGCCGTGTCGAAGGCGGGGCTCATTCATCTGACGCGTTGCATGGCGGTGGCGCTGGCGCCTGAGACGCTCGTCAACTGCGTCGCACCGGGTCTGCTGGAAGGCACGCGCGCGACAGCCAATCTCCGGTCCGAGCAGATCGAACGCTCCGCATCAAGCTCTCTCCTGAAGAAAGCAGCCGACAAGGACGACTGCGCCGACATGGTGGTTGCCATGTGCCGCACCGAGACCATGACCGGCCAGACCGTCGTGATCGACGCCGGGCGCATCTTCCATTAACGCCGGGGTTTTTGATAATCTATCCGTTGAGGTTCGATCGATGGTTGTCTGGTCTCCTTTAAGGTTCAACTGTGGACGAGAGATCACAAATCGATTTGCGATTGCGCCGCTCACAACCGATTCTTCCCATGAAGACGGGACGGCTCCCGACAACGAACTCGAATTTGTCCGGCGGCGTGCTGCCAGCGGATTCGGAGCCACCATTTCTTCCGCCGCTTACGTCGAACAGGATGGGCGCTCCTGGCAGGGAATAGGTGCGGCCCATGATGGGCACTTGCCCAGTCTGCATCGGCTCGCTGAAGCCATGCGTGCGGCAGGAGGTCTTGCGATCCTCCAGATCTATGACGGCGGCCGTATCGCAAAGCCTGAGTTGATAGGCGAGCAACGTCTGCGCGCGCCTTCTGCCGTTGCATCGTTGCGTCCCGGAGCAAAGACGCCAAGGGCGATGACGTCCGATGAGGTCGACAGCCTGATTGCAAGCTTTCAAGAGGCTGCCTCCCTCGCTCGCAAGGCCGGCTTCGACGGCGTTGAGGTTCACGGAGCCAACCACTACGCCGTTCATCAGTTTTTTTCACCTCGGGCCAATCATCGCGTCGACAGGTGGGGAGGCACGCTTGCAAAGCGCATGAACTTTCCACTCGCCGTCGCGCAGGCGGTTCGCGACGCGCTTGGTCCAAAGCTGATCGCAGGGTTTCGCGTGACGCCGTTCGAGGCCGAGTCGGATGGTTATACGCTTGAAGACAGCAAACTGCTTTGCAGCGAGCTTGCGAAGTTGAATCTCGACTACATCTCCGTTTCGCTCGACGATTATCGGAAGAGCCGACCGGTGGGAGAGACCCGTGTTTACAATGGTCCGGTCGCGAAGATTGATACCCCGGCAGAGAGCCCCATCACGGCATTCGCCCGCGTCATAGCGGGCCGCAGCGCGGTCATGGCAAGCGGTGGGATCAAGACGTGCATGGATGCCGAAGGGGCGATCAAACTGGGAGCTGATCTAGTCGCGGTAGGACGCGCCGTGGTGGTCGATCCGGAGTGGCTTTCCAAAGTCCGCAGCAAGAGTGAAGCATCTATCCTTGCGGGACTGCCGAAGGATGAACTCGAGATAGCCAGAGGTTTAAGCATTCCTCCGCGAATGGTCGAATATTTATTGAGCCGTCCAGGCTGGATCCCTCGGCTTTAGATGTCAGCGCCTAGTTAGCCTGCGCCGTCGCCGGCCGGCGCGGCGCCGGAGCGGACAGATCGGACGCTTCCGGCATCACCTCGATGCCGATGTCGGCCAGCCGCACGCGCACCTCGACGGCGACATATTTCGCATATTCCGACAGCAACAGGCGCAGCGTCGTGCCGCTGGTCCACCACGGCTCGTCGCGCCAGCGGTCGCCGACCACCGCAAACGGAATCAGCGTGATGTCAGGCATCGCATGCGACAGTTCCACGATCGCCCGCGGCATGTGGTAGTTCGACGTCACCACGATCAGCGACTTGAAGCCGCGCTCGCGGACCCAGCGCCGGGTCTCCGCGGCGTTGCTGCGCGTGTTGACCGCGGAGCGGTCGAGATCGACGCAACAGCCGAGCAGCGACGACTGGTTGTCGGGCAGCGAGCGTGAAATGTCGCTCGCGGCGTTGGTCGGATGCACGCCCGAAATCAACAGCCGCTTGCCGTAGCCGCCGGCCAGCAATTCCATCGCATCCGACACCCGCGACGAGCCGCCGGTCAGCACCACGATCCCGTCGGCGTTGCGCGCCGGCTTGATTTCGACGCCGCGCAATTGCGAGAGAAAGCCGATGAAGCCCACGGCCGCGCCAACGAACAGGATCGCCATGGAGCCGACGACGGCCGCGCGCAGCCATCCGCGCGGCCGCGCGGCCGGCGCCTTCGGCGTGCTGTCGTCGTGCCGCAAACCCATATGGTCCAGCGATCCTCTTCCACGTGAGCCGCGTTTCGATGCAATCGAACACGGCCCGGATTCCTGATTTGGAGCGTTTCCTTGATGTGAACCGCCTCCACCCACGGATCAAGTCCGAGGGCATGCTTCGTTCGAAAACGCCTTGGCCCAATTCTAGAAGGTTTTCAGGCGAAGTGGAGTCCCGGTCCTGTGTCAGCTCCGTGACTTGCTTCACTGCAAAACGCCATCGGCCGCCTCAATCGATATCGTCCAGCGTGGCGAACAGCGTTCGCCGCGAGGCCCAGGCGGTGATGGCGGCGATCGCCACGGCCTGCACCGCGAGCGCCAGATAGCCCGAGGGCGGCAGCGAAAACGTCCCCAGCAGCGCGGCGAACTGATCGCCGACGGGGGTGCCCGAGAACCAGGCGGCGATCGATTCGGAGAAGCCGAACCCCAGCATCGCGGCGCCGCCGCCGATCACCCCGCCCTCCAGCCCTAACCTCAGGAAATGCCGCAGGAAATGGTTGGCGATATAGCGGTCGCCGGCGCCGACGAAATGCAGCACCTCGACGATCGGGCGGTTCGCCGCCATCGCGCCGCGGGTCGCAAACGACACCGAGATGATCGTCGCCGCGATCACCAGCACGAGAATCCCGATGCCGGCGAACACAGTTGCCCCCGTCATCGAGCGCATGCGCTCGATCCAGGCGCGATGATCGTCGACGCTTGCCGACGGGGCTACCTGCGTCACCGCCTTGCGCAGCCCTGCGAGGTCGAGCGTGGTGCCGGGCTGCACGCGCGCGACGACGACGCGCGGCACCGGCAACTGGTCGATCGACAGCCCGGTGCCAAGCCACGGCTCCAGCAACCTGGCCGATTCGTCCTTGCTGAACGGCTTGACCTGGACGATGCCGGGCTGCGTCCGCATCGCTTCCGCCGCCGCGTTCACATCGCGATCGAGATCGCGCCCGGCCTGCGGGCGCACCTGCATGGTGATTTCGCTGGCGACTTCCGACTGCCATTCCGCCGCCGATGCGCTGACGAGCAGCACGGTGCCGGTCGTGATCGAGGCGAGGAACGTCATGATGGCGACGACGGCGACCAGCGCGCGGCCGGAAATCGACGCCCGCGGCACGATCGGCGACATGTTGCGCGCCCGCGCGGGGACCTGCGGGCGCTCCGTCCCGAGGTCCACCAGCGGCCCGTGTTCGTCACTCATCCTACTCATAGATGTGCAGCCGTCCCTGATGCAGCACCATCCGCCGCGCCTCGTACTGGTCCATCAGCGTGATGTCGTGGGTCGCGATGATCACCGCAGTGCCCAGCCGGTTCAATTCGATGAACAGCCGCAGCAGGCGCCGGCCGAGCGTCGGGTCGACGCTGCCGGTCGGCTCGTCCGCCAGCAGCAATTGCGGCCGCGAGATCACCGCGCGCGCAATCGCGGCGCGCTGCTTCTCACCGCCGGACAGGATCGGAGGCAACGCATCCATGCGCTCGCCGAGGCCGACCCATTTCAGCAGGTCGATCACCTCGCGGCGGTAGCTGGATTCTTCGCGGCCCATCACCCGGAACGGCAGCGCCACGTTCTCATAGGTCGTCATGTGGTCGAGCAGGCGAAAATCCTGCAGCACGATGCCGATCCGCTGGCGCATGTTCGCCACCTGATCCTTGCCGAGCAGCGAGACGTCCTGGCCGAACAGGTTGACGAGGCCGCGGGTCGGCCGAATTGACAGAAACAACAGCCGCAGCAGCGAGGTCTTGCCGGCGCCCGAGGGGCCGGTGAGAAACTGGAAGGAATGCGCCGGAATCAGGAACGTAAGGTCGCGCAGAATCTCCGGGCCGAGCCCGTACCGCAAACCGACATTTTCAAACCGAACCAAGCTCAGCTCCGCTCGACATGAGCCGTGGCCATAAACCCCGGACTTGAACCTGAACCTGGACCCGAACCCGGACGTTGGGCGCGTGGCCCGCTGGTTCGGGAACCAGCCGGACAAAACGGTTTTGCGACCGTTATGGTTTCCGGTTCGTTAACAGTCGCTATGTAGCATCCCGGCAAAGACACGGTAGAGACGGGCTCCATGCACATTATTTGCCCTCATTGTACAACATCTTACGCCATCAATCCGAACACCCTGGGATCCGCCGGGCGCACCGTCCGCTGCTCGCGCTGCAAGGAGACCTGGCTGGCGCGGCCCGAAGACGCGATCGAGATGGCGGACGCCATGCCGGCCACCATGCCAAATCCGACACAATCCGCCCCGCCGGCCGAAAACGATCCTACCTCCGAATGGGAAGCGCTGGCGCGCGAGGAAGAAGGGCAGGACACCCCGGTGGTCGACAGCCCCTCGATTTCGGCCGGCTGGCCGGCCGAGGGCGAAACTTCGCAACCTGGCGACGGCGACTGGCCGTCGGCTGCCCGGCAGGATGCGGAGAATGATGAGGAAATACCTACCACGCACGGCCAGCGGTTGGCCCGTCTTTTCCGGCTGCCATCCCTGCCCCGCATCCCCTTCATGCCGTCCTTTGGCCTGCCGACCGCCTGCACCGCGATGGGCGCGCTGATCCTGGCGCTGATGATCTGGCGCGCCGACGTCGTGCGGCTGTTGCCGCAAACCGCTGTCTTCTACAAGGTGGTCGGGCTGGAAGTGAACCTGCGCGGGCTGGCGTTCAAGGACATCAAGGTCTCTAACGAGACCGTGGACGGCAAACCGGTTCTGGTCATCGAAGGCATGATCGTCGGCGAAAGCAAGAAACCGGTCGAATTGCCGCGGCTGCGCTTTTCGGTTCGTGACGCGCAAGGCGCCGAGATCTACGCTTGGAACGCGGTGCTGGAGCAGCCGGTGCTCAAGCCCGGCGAGCGCGCCTATTTCAAGTCGCGGCTGGCTTCGCCGCCGCCCGAAGGCCGTAATATTGACGTACGCTTTTTCAACAAGCGGGATCTGGCCGGCCAGGCCTGAACCGGTTGCCCGTTCCGCCGGGGCGAGAGAGACGACTTCATGCCACGCGTGCTGATTGCCGATGACGAGGATTCGATGCGCCTGCTGGTGGCCCGCGCCATCGCCATGGACGGCCACGAGACCGTCACCGCCGAGGACGGCGCCGAAGCGCTCGATATCCTGACCCGCGAACACGGCGCGTTCGACCTGCTGCTGACCGACATCCAGATGCCGGTCATGGACGGCATCGCCCTGGCGCTGGCGGCGGCGCGCGATTTTCCCAAGCTGAAGATCCTGCTGATGACCGGCTTCGCCGCCCAGCGCGAACGCGCCTCCGGCCTCAACGCCATCGTGCACGACGTGGTGACGAAGCCGTTCTCGGTGCACGACATCCGCACGGCGGTGGCCGATGCGCTGGCGGCGGGCAAGAACGGGTAGGCGAGAAGCGTTTTCGCGGTCCTCTCGCATCCTCAACTTGTCATCCCCGCGAAGGCGGGGATCCAGTACGCCGCGGCTTCTCGATCAATCACTAACGTCTCTGGAATACTGGGTCACCCGCCCCAGTGCGCAATTGCGCACAAGGCGGGTGACGACAGTTGAGCGTTGCAGAAACCTCAATAATCCTTCAGCAGCCGCTCGATGTAATCGAGTTCGATCTGCGGACGGGCCGGATCGGCGAGACGGCGGCGCAGTTCTTCGAGGATCCGGCGCACCCGCTGCACGTCGATTTCGCCGGGGATCTTCACCGTATAATCGTCGGTGAATTCATTGTGGCGCATCGGCCGGCCGAGCGGATCGGTCGAGTTGGCCGCGCCCTGCTGGCGGCCTCTGGGATTGCCGGGGCCGTCGCCCGGCTGGTCGCCGTCGCCTTGCTGCATGGCTTCCGCCAGGCTCTGGGCACCCTTGCGCAGCGCGTCCAGCGCGCGCCCTTGCGAGTCCACCGCGCCGTCGGCATTGCCATCGCCGAGCCGGCCGGTGGCATCGCCCATCGCCGAATCAGCCTGATCGAGCCCGTCCTCGCCATCGCCCTGCTCGCCGCCCTGACCTTGCTGGCCCTGGCCCTGCTGGCCTTGTCCCTGTTCGCCGCGCTGGCCCTGCTGCCCTTGCTGGCCGCGCTGGCCCGGCCCCATACCACGCTTGGCAAGCTCTTCCTGCAATTTCTTCAGCCGGTCGCGCAGGCCCTGCTGGTCCTGCTGCAGGTCGCCCATGCTCTGGTCGCCCTGCTTGCCGCGCGAGCGGTCGCGCCTGGAATCCTGGCCCTGCTTGTAGGTCTTGTCGCGCAACTGCTGCTGCTTGCGGATCATGTCGCCGAGTTCGTTCAGCGCCTGCTCCATGTCGTCGCCGCCCTGGCCGGGCTGCGCCATCTGCAGGTTTTCCAGCATCTGCTGCAGCTGTTCCAGCAACTGCTTGGCGGCATCCTTGTCGCCGGAGCGCGACATCCGCTCCAGCCGGTCCAGCATGCTCTTGAGATCCTGCTGGCTCAGCATCTTGGTGTTGGGATCGAGCGGACGGGCAAGCTGCTGCGGATTGTTGCGGAACTGCTCGGCGAGCTGGCGCAGGAAATTATCCAGCGCGGCGCGCAGATTATCGGTGAGCTTCTTGATCTCCTCGTCGGTGGCGCCGCGTTCCAGGGCCTGCTTGAGCGCCTCCTGCGCCGCGCGCAGCGCCTTGTCGACATCCGAGATATTGCCGTCCTCGATGGTGACGGCGAGCGCCCAGAGGCTGGCGACGACCTCGCGCAACGCATCGTCGGTGCGCGCCGCCTCCAGTTGCCGCGACACGCTGAAGAGGCCGAGATAATGGCCGGTCTCCGGCGTGAACAATTCCGGCGCGATCATCAGCGCATCGAGCGCGGTGTAGACCTGCGCATTCTGGTTGGCGTCGAGCGCCAGCACGCGGCGCTGTTCGATCAGGGCGCGTGCCAACGGTTTGGTGAACAGCCGCTCCGGCAGCCGCATGTTGAAGGGCTCGCTCTTACCCTCGTTGCCGGCCTCGTCCTTGGCCGTGAGCGTCAGCGTCACATCGGCGCCGGCATAGGGATCCTCGCTGAGATCCTTCACCGTCTGACCGACGCCGTTGCGGGTGCGCGCATTCGGCAGCACCAGCGCGAACTGCGGCGCCTCGAACAGCGGTCGCGGCCCGGCCTTGTCGGCTTCCTTCTTATCCTTGCCGTCCTTATTGGCTTCCTTGTTAGTTTCCTTATTAGCTTCCTTGGCCGCATCCGCGTTGCGGGCGGCGAATTGCGCGCGCGCTTCGGTGACGCCGTAATCGTCCTCGAGCTTGTAGGACATCTGCAGCGAGCCGCGGGCCTGGCGTTCCGGATCCTTGGCCAGCGAAATGGTCGGCGCGCGGTCGGGGGTCGCCGTGAAGCGCCACAGCGGCTGGCCAGCCGGCGCGCGGACATGCGCGGTGCCGTCGCCGGCGATCTTGAAATGCCGTTCGTTGGTGCCCTTCGGCGCCTGCTCGCTCGGCGCGACCTCGGTCACACCGCCGCCGACCACGACGTCGATCGTGCCGCCGCTGGAACGCACCAGCAGCGTGCTGCCCGACGGCACCGGCAGCGGCGCTCCGCTATCGGGCGAGGCCGCATCGCGGTTGGCGGACAGAATTACCGGCGGCTTGCCGGTATAGACCGGCGGGGTGACCCAGGCATCGACCCGGACGTTGGCCGGGGCCAGCACGCCGTTCCAGTCGAACGCCGCGGCAATCCGCAGCATGCGCTCGTCGCCGGCGGCGAAATAGGCGGCCACCAGCATCACCATGACCAGCGCGCGCAGCGCCCAGGGATCGTGGATCGGAAGCCGCGGCGACGGCAGGCCGGCGCGGATCCGCTTGATCGAGGCCAGCGTGCGCTCGCGCTGCTCCAGCCACAGCGCCTGCGCGATCGGGTCTTTGGTCGAGAGCGTATCGGTCAGCGCGGTCGCCGGGCGATGGCGAATGCCGGTGCCTCGGTCGAGCCGGCTCAACGCCTCTTCGCGGGTCGGCCAGCGAAACCGCGCAAACGGGTAGATCGCCGCTAGCGCCGCGAGGGCGAACAGGGCGATGCCGATCGCGCGTGCCAGGAACGGCAGCGCCAGCCATAACCCGGCCCACGACGCCACCAGAAACAGCCCGACGACGCTCAAAATCCGGGCCAAAGCCGGCCAGGCGCGCTCCCACGCGATCGCATATTGGGCCCGCTGCAGGGCCTGCGTCAGCTGAAGCCGCGCAACGGAATCCGGCTCGCGCGCGGGCTGTGAGGGGTCAGGTGATGCGCCGCTCAATAAACTCTCCGGGTTGCCGACAAATCAGCCTAGCACAGCGGCGGCATTGAGGCATCCACCCGAAGCGGGTTCCCACACATGGAAATACGCATAACACGAAGGCGTGACTGCAGGGCTCCCACCCCCTAACGTCCGCGCCGAACCGTAAAACTACGAGGAACGTGATGGACCAAAAGATCGCTCGCGGAGTGTTCGCGGAATTGGACAAGGGCTGAACGAAGCTCGAGCAAGTCAAAAACAACGTCGGTATATCACCGACATTGCGAGCGAAGCGAAGCAATCCATCTACCCCGTGCGGAGGCATGGATTGCTTCGCTTCGCTCGCAATGACGAGAGGAAGGAAGCAATAAAATGGAAATCGGATTCATCGGCCTCGGGAAGATGGGCTTCCCGATGGCGCGGCGCCTGATCGAGGCCAAGCACCAGCTCACCGTATTCGATACGCGAAAGGAAGCGATCGACCAGTTTGTCGCGCTCGGCGCGCAGGCGGCATCGTCGCCCAAAGACATCGCTGACCGCTGCGAAACCGTGCTGGCGAGCCTGCCCTCGCTGCAGGCCTCGCTCGATGTTGCGACCGGCCCGGGCGGCGTGATCGAGGGCAAGCGGATAAAGCGCTTCGTCGATCTTTCCACCGTCGGCTCACAGATGGCGGCCAGGATTCACGGCCTGCTGGCTGCGAAGAACATCGTGCAGATCGACAGCCCCGTGAGCGGCGGCGTCGGCGGCGCCGAGAAGGGAACGCTGGCCGTGATGGTCTCCGGCCCACGTGCCGACTGCGAAACGGTAAAACCCGCGCTCGATGTGATCGGAAAAGTGTTCTTCATCGGCGAAAAGCCCGGTGCGGCGCAGACGATGAAACTTGCCAACAACTTCCTGTCGGCCACCGCGATGGTGGCGACGTCGGAAGCCGTGGTGATGGGCGTCAAGGCAGGGCTCGATCCGGCTGTGATGATCGACGTTATCAACGCCGGTTCCGGCCTCAACACGGCAAGCCGCGACAAGTTTCCGCGCGCGGTGCTGCCGCGCAGCTTCGATTTCGGCTTTGCGACCGGGTTGATGGTGAAGGACGTGCGGCTTGCACTGGAGGAAATGAAATCGCTGGGGCTGTCGATGGAAGTCGCCGAAGCGGTCGGCCGGTTGTGGGAAGTCATCATCCGCGACGAGGGCGCGGAGTCGGATTTCACCGCGGCCATCAAGCCGATCGAAAAGGCGGCAGGCGTTGTGGTCGGCGGCACAAAGGGCGGCCACGCAGCGAAGTAGCGCTGATGGCGCAGTTCCAGGTTGGCAAGCCGGACCGAATGGCGTTACGTTCTGAATGGACCTGAGTACAAACCGGCATTCACCCGATCGATCAGTTGGGACGCGTATGACGTCTCGTAGTGTAAATCCGGAGTACAGGCGGAAGCGGCTGCGGCCGGCATGTCTTGCCGTTGCGGCTCTGGCCGCGTTGATCGCGGCGGGAGGCGATGCGGGCGCGAGGGGCGGCCGGAGCGAGCGCCCGGTCGAGTCCATTCAGTCGCGCAGCGCCGGCGACCCGATCATGGCCATCGTTTCGCTCCGCAGCCAGCGGATCACCGTCTACGACGCCCATGGATGGATCCTGCGGGCGCCGGTGTCGAGCGGCTCGAAAGGTCGCGAGACGCCCGCCGGCATTTTCAGCGTCATCCAGAAAGTCGAGGAGCACTACTCGAACCTGTATGACGACGCCTTCATGCCGCACATGCAACGCATCACGTGGTCGGGCATCGCGCTCCATGGCGGCGTCCTGCCGGGGCGTCCGGCGTCGCATGGCTGCATCCGCCTGCCCTTCGACTTCGCCGCGCAACTGTTCGACGCGACCACGATGGGCGTCCGGGTGATCGTGGCGCCAGGCGATGTGGCGCCCGTCGAAATATCTCATCCGCTGCTGTTCCAGCCGAAGCCCGGTGCCGTCGCGCTGGCCGCCGCCCGCACGACGGAAGCGCAGGAAGCAACGAGGAAAGCGGCCGACGCGCGAATGGCCGCCGGGACGGCCCTGCGGGAGGCGACGCAGGCCAAGGCGCCGGTTCGCGCGACGGAAATCCTCAAACGCAGGGCCGAGGTCCAATTGGCCGCCGTCGAGACCAGGCTTGGCTCGGGCATCTCGGCGGAGGCAAAGGAGCAGGCCGAGGACGCCAAGGCGCAGGCCGTTGCCAAAATCGCCGAGCTGCAGCTGCAATGGGACGTCGCCAATGTGGATCTGCAACTGAGGCTCGATGCCGCCACGTCTGCGCGGGATGCCGCCGCTGCGGCCGAGACCGCGCGCGCCGCGGCAGCCGAGGCGGCCCGTCAGGTCACAAGCGAGCTCCAGCCGGTATCCGTGTTGATCAGCCGCAAAACCCAGCGGCTTTATGTGCGTCAGGCATTCAAGCCCGTGCTTGAAAGTCCGGTGACGATCGCAGATCCGGATCGCCCCATCGGCACGCATGTCTTCACCGCCGCCGAGCACACCACCGACGACGCCAAGTTGCGATGGAACGTCGTCTCATTGGGCGGCGGACGTGCGCCGAGTGGCGCGGCTGAGCCGCTGGACCCGGCGCGCGGGAATAGCAGCCGCGACGTCGCGTCGGCGCCGACGGACGCGGACAGCGCAAAGACCGCGCTCGACCGCATCGCGATTCCGCAGGACGCACTGAATCGCATCGCCGGCACCGCGCCGCGATCCTCCCTGATCGTCACCGACGAGCCGCCGAGTTCGGAAATCGGCAAGGGAACGGAATTCGTGGTGCTGCTGAGCGGCGAGCCGCAAGGCGGCATCAAGAAGCGGCGACGCAGTCCGGGGAGCGGATTCCACTACGTGCGCTCGCGCAGCCAGCCCTATTGGGGCTCGCCGTTCGGAAATCCCTTCGGCTGGTGAGGCGGGTGTTCACGCGGCCAATGACCTGAAACCGACGTCACCGCCCCCTTCCGGTATCGGGATCTGAGCTGCTATGATGACCTTCTGGAGGGGTGGCCATGAAACGCCGCGAGTTCATTTGTGTTCTCGGCCGTATCGCTTCGGGATTCTGGCCCCGCCGCTGCACCATCATCGTCGCCATGGCGGCAGTGGTGCTGTTGCCGATCCAGGTTAGCCATGCCGGATGGCTGTCGGACCTTTTCAAGGGCTCAAAGCAAAGCAAATCGTCAAGGCAAGCCAAGCCGGTAAAGCACGTCAGGGTATCCAAGCCAGCCGTTGCTGCGAAGCGCGCCGTCTCGCCAAAGCGCCACGCCGTAAAGCTTGCTGCGCTCGGTCCGGTTCACTTGAGCCCTGCCGCCTTGAAGCCGGCCGCAACCCGCTGCGATCCCGCAAAATTCCGGATCGTGCTGGATGTCGGACATACCGCCGAATCGGAAGGCGCGATCAGCGCCCGCAACGTCTCCGAGTTTGTCTATAATCTGCGCCTTGCGAAGCGGATCGAGGAGAAGTTGAAGGCCGAGGGCTTTCGTGAGACCCGGTTGCTGCTGACCGAGGGCAAGGCCAGGCGCAGCCTCGTCAAACGCGTCGCCGCCGCCAACGATCTACCCGCGGATCTCCTGCTGTCGATCCACCATGATTCCGTGCCCAACAAATTCCTCGAGGATTGGGAATTCGAGGGAAAGAAGAGCCGTTACAGCGACCGCTTCAGCGGCTATTCCGTGTTCGTCTCCCGCAGCAATCCGGACTTCAAGACCAGCCTCTCGTTTGCCGAACTGATCGGCAAGGAAATGAAGGCGCAGGGCCTCGATTATGCGAAGCAGTATTCCCAACCCATCATGGGCCGCTACCAGCGTGAGCTGCTGAACAGGGAGACCGGCGTCTATCGCTACGACGAACTCATCGTACTGAGAAAGACCCGGATGGCGGCCGTCCTGCTGGAAGCGGGCTCGATCATCAACCGGGACGAAGAACTCAAGATGGGTTCGCCCGAGCACCGGAACATCATCAGCAGCGGCGTTGCGACGGCGGTGAAGGAATTCTGCGAGCCGCGATGGGCCATGCTCGGTCCGCTCTGACGACGTGTCCGCGGCCACCTCGCATCCGCTTCCGGTTCGCCGGCGTCAGCCTTTTGGCTGCTTCCTGATCTCGTCGAATTTGGCAAGCGCGCGTTCGAACTTCTCGTTGAAGAGCCACATCGCATCGAGAATTTCTCGGTAAGTCGCGGACGTTTTGGCCCTGTCAGCCTGCCCAAAGGTGAAAACGCTGTTGTTTCGCAGATATCCCATCACCTTCGGGTCGGAAATCCTGTAGCCGGCCAAATTGCGTGAGCCGAGCGCGGATCTGGTCGGGCTCGGAATGATCTGGATCAGTTCGAACAGCTTCATTTGATCGATCGGATCCGGCAGTGTCTTAACGATCGCCGGCACCTGCGGAAAAATATCCGCGTGCGCGTTCATGAGGCCGTCCCGCACCGCGGTCCAGTGATTGTACCGATGATCCTGATTGCCGGCTCGCGCCTCTTCCTTGTCGTCTCGGGCGTTCAACGCGGGATCAAAGGCTGCGATCGACTTCTTGATCGCGGCCCACTTCCTTTGCCCGTTTTGATCCTCGGGCACGCCTGTCTGCAAACTGCCCTTGTATTTGTTCGATCGCGCATTGCCGATGTTCTGGTTGCCGTTGGTCTCGGCAAAGAACAGCCCGAGGCTGATACGGCCTGCCGCTTCGGCATTGGCGGCATCGAGGCCCTTGGCACGCGCGATTGCCGTGCCGAGATCGGCAATGTCCTTGAATGGCGTATCCGAATTCTGCGCGTTGGCGGGCGGCGCCTGCATCAGGTCAAAAAGCCGCCTGTACTCATCGAGCAGCGGCTCATTGTCGGCGCTGAAATACGCCGGAGGGATGCCGTATTTGTTGGGGCCGCCTATTCTGGACGGGAGCGCGTCGGTGAGATCCTTGTACGCGCTCATCATGTTGTTGCGGGCAAGGTAGAGTGCCTGTCCCGGCAAGTTGGGCAGCCCTTGTTTCGAATCGATCTGCGTGCGGCGCTGGCGCAGGACCTGCTCGAACTGGCTTCGTGAATTGTTGTATGTATCGAGCGCGTCGGATTGTTTTTTCGTCAGTGTCTCAGCCATTGCAGGCGATATGAAGCTGAGATGGCCGATGGTGGCGGCAACGATGCTGATGGCGACATCGGTTGCCATGGAGGCTGGGGGCACGAACAGGAGTCCGAGAGCGAGAGCTGCCGTCGGCACAGCCGTCTGTTTTTTCGTTCTCATGGCGATTTCCCAAGCCCCGAGTTTGAGCGGATCGAACTCAGGGATCGTAGACAACGAACGTGCGGCTTGGCGAGGCGAAAGCTGCACATTTGACGCCACGGCGCTGCCGCGCACGTTCATCGCGCGGGCCGCTCCGCTTCGCAGCCATGCAGAAACAACGTTACGCACTTCCGCACACGCGCCTTCACGTGCGCGCGGGAGGGCAGCGGGACGCCGCCAAAGATTGCCGCGCGTTGCGGTGCGCCTGCCAACATCCCGATCAGGATGCCGGCGGCCTCCTCGACATCGTCGAGGTCGATGAGCCCGCGCTTGACCTGAAGGCGCAGCCAGTTCGACAGCGCTGTGGCGGTGCGGGCAATGCCGTTCCTGTAGAACGTTGCCGCCAGATCGGGGAACTGGCCGGCCTCCTGCAGGATGATGCGCTGAAGCGCGACGACGTCAGGATCGAGCGTAAGTTCGGCGCACGCCGTCAGCGCTGCGTTCAGCCCGGTTTCGATGCCGGCATCCTCGGCGACGTGCAGGCTGAAGTCGGACAGGAACCGATCGAGCCGGTCGGACACCATGCCCTCGAACAGCGCCGCCTTGTTCGGCACCAGGCGATACAGCGTCTTGGTGGAGACGCCGGCGCGGCGGGCCACGGTTTCGGTGCTGGTCGCAGCGTATCCGGCGGCGGCAAATTCGTGCCGCGCAGCCTCGTAGATGATTTGACGCGTCTCGTCGTCGGGACGGAGTTGCGGACGCCCGCGATCGCGGCGATCGGCGGAAGATTCTGCTTTAGCCATGCTCGTACATGATGCCTGTCATTCCATTGACAGTCCGGATATCGGGCCTATTTTGGAAATTGTCAAGTTTCCTAATTCCTCCCGAGCGGAGAACCGCCATGACCGTCCACTCAACCTCCTTTCCGACCGACCAGCCGGTACTCGCGGCCGGCACAGCCGAGGCGCACCTGCCCGCAGCCGCCGCAGCGGCGCCGCCAATGCTCGCGGCAAAAAAGCTCAATCTGCGCAAGCTGTTGCTCACTGGAGCGGCGATCGCCGCACTGGCGGGCGCGGCCTGGTATGGCTGGGACTACTGGACCGTCGGCCAGTATCTGGTGTCGACCGACGACGCTTATGTGAAGGCCGACAGCACCACCATCGCGCCGAAGGTCACCGGCTACCTGAATCAGGTGCTGGTGAAGGACAACGAGCATGTCGCGACCGGCCAGGTGCTGGCGCGCATCGACGACCGCGACTTCAAGGTCGCGCTCGACCAGGCCAGGGCGGATGTGGCGGCGGCCGGCGCCACGATCGCCAGCAAGCAGGCCCAGCTCGACGTCCAGCAGGCGGTGATATCGGCGGCAAAAGCCACCCTCGATGTCGATCAGGCCGCGGTGACCTTCGCCGCGCAGGATAACAAGCGCTATACCGATCTGGCCGCGACCGGCTCGGGCAGTGTCCAGAACGCGCAGCAGGCGCAGGCGCGGATTGCGAGCGCACAGGCCGCGCTGGCGCGCGACAATGCGAATCTCGTATCCGCGCTCAAGCAGGTCGATCTGCTCAAGGCCGAGATCGTGCAGGCCAAGGCGGCGCTGGCGCGTGCCGAGGCGGTGCAGCGCCAGGCCGAACTCAATCTCGGCTACACCACGATATCAGCCCCGATCGACGGCGTCGTCGGCAACCGCACGCTGCGCGTCGGCCAATTTGTGCAGGCCGGGACCCAATTGATGTCGGTGGTGCCGGCCGATGGCGCCTATGTGGTGGCGAACTACAAGGAAACGCAGCTCACCGACGTGCGTGAGGGCCAGGCCGTCGATATCGAGGTGGACATGTTCCCGGGCCAGGTCGTGCACGGCCACGTCGACAGCATCGCCCCCGCCAGCGGCCAGGAATTCGCGCTGCTGCCGCCGGACAACGCGACCGGCAATTTCACCAAGGTCGTGCAGCGCATCCCGGTACGGATCGCGCTCGACACCGGGAAGAACCCGCGCATCGAACTGCGGCCGGGCATGTCGGTGATTCCCACCATCGAGACGCGTTCGAACACGAACCACGCGACGGCGGCTGCCGCCAACATCCACAAGACGGTTTCTGGAGCATCGTGCCATGTCAAATCAGAGCCCTTCCGCCTCGATATCCGCGCTGCCGATCTCGCACGCAGCATCTAGCCCGGCGGCCGATCCGAACCGCGCCAGCGTCACGACCTGGGTTGCCGTGCTCGCCGCCATGATCGGTTCGTTCATGGCGATCCTGAACATCCAGATCACCAACGCTTCGCTGCTCAACATCGAGGGCGGCATCGGCACCGGGGTCGACAACGGTTCCTGGATCTCGACCTCGTATCTGATCGGCGAGATCGTGGTGATCCCCCTCACCGACTATCTCAGCCGCGTGTTCTCGTTCCGCCGCTACATGATCGCGAGCGCCGCACTGTTCGCAATATTTTCGGTCGCCTGCGCCTTCACCCACGACCTGCCCTCGATGATCGCGATGCGCGGATTGCAGGGCTTTGCCGGCGGTGTGCTGATCCCGATGGCGTTCACGCTCGTTCTGACCAAGCTGCCCAAGTCGCAGCAGCCGGTGGGGCTTGCGATCTTCGCGCTGTCCGTCACCTTCGCACCGGCGATCGGGCCGACCATCGGCGGCTACCTCACCGAGAATTACGGCTGGCGCACCATCTTCTTCGTCAACGTGATCCCGACGGCCGTGATGGTCAGCGCTCTCTATCTGACGCTGGAGCGGCAACCGATGCAGCTCAAGCTTCTGAAGGAGGGCGACTGGGCCGGCATATTGACGATGGCGATTGGCCTGTCTGCGCTGCAGACTGTGCTCGAGGAAGGCAACAAGGACGACTGGTTCGCCTCTCCCTTCATCCAGCGCCTGGCCGTGATCGCATTCATCAGTCTCGCGCTGTTCGTCTGGATCGAGCTGACGACAGAGAAGCCGCTGATCCGGCTGCGGCTATTGAAGGGACGCAATTTCGGCTTCGGGACCCTCGCACTGACGCTGGTCGGCTTCGCGCTGTTCGGATCGGTCTACATCCTGCCGGCCTATCTCGGCCAGGCGCAGGGCTACAATGCCCAGCAGATCGGCGAGGTGCTGGCCTGGACGGGCTTGCCGCAGCTGCTGCTGATTCCCCTGGTGCCGATCATGATGCGGCGTTTCGATACGCGCTACGTCGCCTTCACCGGACTGATGATCTTCGCCTACAGCTGCTTCATGAACATCGCGATGTCGCCGGACTATGCCGGCGACCAGCTCTTCATTCCGAACATCGTGCGCGCGATCGGTCAGGCCATGGTGCTGACGCCGCTGACCTCCGTAACGACGGGTGACATTGCGCCCCAGGACGTCGCGGCCGCCTCCGGCATCAGCAACATGTTCCGCAACCTCGGCGGTGCGATCGGCACCGCGGTGCTCGCCACCGTGATCACCAAGCGCGAACAGTTTCACTCCAACATCATCGGCCAGTCAGTCACGCTCGGCCGCGAGGAGGTGCGCAACCGGATCGCCCAGACGTCGGATTATTTCCTGGCCCACGGCGTCTCGGACCCCGCCGTTGCGCATCAGCAGGCGATCGTGGCGCTCGGCAAGGCCGTAAAGCATCAGGCCATGGTGATGGGGTTCAGCGATACCTTCGCGGTGATCGGCATCGTGCTGGTGCTGGCCGCGCTTGCAGTCATGCTGACGCGCAAGGTCAAGGGCGCGGCAGGCGGCGCGCATTGACTACTGGGGTAACTCCCGGACGAGCACGCGCATATTCTCACTGTAGTCGACGGGCGCAACGACGAGATGCACGCCACCCTCGCTGAAAGCAGCTTCCAGCATGGTCGATAGTTCCGTGGCCTTGCCGACGCGGGCGCCCTTGGCGCCATATGACTTCGCATAAGCAACGAAATCAGGGTTGCCGAACTCGAGGCCGAAGTCTGGAAACGTATCGACTTCCTGTTTCCAGCGGATCATGCCGTAGGCGCGATCCTCGAGCACCAGCACGACGAGGTTCAGCTTGAGCCGCACGGCCGTTTCCAGCTCCTGCGAATTCATCATGAAGCCGCCGTCGCCGCAGACCGCGAGCACGCGCCGGTCCGGATGAATTAGCGCCGCTGCGATCGCCGACGGAAGACCCGCCCCCATGGTCGCGAGCGCGTTGTCGAGCAGCAGCGTGTTGGCGACGCTGGTGCGATAGTTGCGAGCGAACCAGATCTTGTACATGCCGTTGTCGAGGGCAACGATACCGTCCGGCGGAATGACATTACGGACGTCGTGGACGATGCGCTGCGGCGTCAGAGGAAACCGGTCCTCCGTCGACCGCTCGGCGAGGCGGGCAAGGATCCCTTCGCGCAAACCCAGCAATGCCTGACCATTGGGGAGTTTACCTTCCAGGCGATCGGCGAGCGCGGCAAGGCCCGCGCCAATATCTCCGACGATCTCCGCCTGCGGGAAGTATACCTGTTCCACCGTCGCCGGCGTGGCGCCGATGTGGATCACCAGCGGCCCATCATGGCCCATCAGGAAAGGCGGCTTTTCGACGGTATCGTGGCCGATCGAAATGATCAGATCGGCCTGATCGATCGCCTCGTGAACCCAATCCCGCTCCGACAGCGCGGCCGTGCCCATATAGAGATTGGAGCCGGCATTGACCGCGCCCTTCCCCATCTGGGTGTTGAAGAACGGAATCCCACATCGTCGCACGAACGCCGACAGCGGCTCGGCAAGACGCGGGCGGCTCGCCGCGGCGCCCAGCATGACGAGTGGCCTGTGGGCAGCCATGATCATGGCTGCGGCGCGCTCGATGGCCGCGGCAGGCGCGACCGGAAGCTCGACGACATGCGGGGGAATGATGTCGGCCGCGGCTTCATCGGCCGCGATATCCTCGGGCAGTTCGAGATGCACGGGGCCCGGCCGCTCCTGCTGCGCGACCCGGAAGGCGTCGCGAACCAGGGTCGGAATACTCTGCGCGGAGACGATCTGCGTCGCCATCTTGGTGAGCGGCCGCATGGTCGCGACGATGTCGACGATCTGGAAGCGCGCCTGGCGGCTGCTTCGGATCGCCTTCTGTCCTGTGATCATGACCATCGGCATCGCGCCCAGATGCGCGTAGGCCGCAGCCGTCGTCAGATTGAGCGCACCGGGACCCAGCGTCGTCAGGCAGACGCCCGCGCGCCCGGTGAGACGCCCGTAGGTGGCCGCCATGAAGCCGGCCGCCTGTTCGTGTCGGGTCAGCACCAGCTTGATCTTCGAGCGCCGCAACGACTCCAGCACGTCGAGGTTCTCCTCGCCGGGAATGGCGAAGATGTATCCGACGCCCTCGTTCTCAAGGGCGGCCACCAGCAGATCGGAGGCTTTTGTCACGCGGCCGAAACTCCGCTCGCGCCTGTTGCAGATTTCTCCGCCCGATGCGGCAGCGTCCATTCCGG
>Ga0307499_10000241_pt1 | contig 20252 bp, 23 predicted proteins | sample 13_S_MG_FD_201363 | JGI IMG/M metagenome (GOLD analysis project Ga0307499, IMG submission 201363) | Soil microbial communities from Populus trichocarpa stands in riparian zone in the Pacific Northwest, United States - 13_S | ecosystem: Environmental > Terrestrial > Soil > Riparian zone > Trees... | reverse complement strand
CCACGCCCGACAGAGCAGGTGATACGACATGACCAGTCCCATGCTGGAGCTGCGGGGTGTCGAGAAGTCGTTCGGCCCGGTCCACGTGTTGTCGTCCGTGGACTTCACCGCGAACGCGGGGGAGGTGACCGCCCTCGTCGGCGACAACGGGGCGGGCAAGACGACGCTGGTCAAATGCATCGGCGGCATCCATCGCGTCGACGCGGGTGAGCTGATCTTCGAAGGCTCGCCCCAGCCGGTGCGCGGACCGCGGGACGCGGCGCTGCTCGGGGTCGAGATCGTGTACCAGGACCTCGCGCTCTGCGAGAACCTCGACATCGTCGAGAACATGTTCCTCGGCCGCGAAGAGATCACCGGGCGGCGCACGCTCGACGAGAACTCGATGGAGAAGCTGGCGGAGCGGGCGCTGGCGTCGCTGTCGGTGCGGACGGTCCGGTCGGTGCGGCAGGTCGTGGCGAGCCTGTCCGGCGGCCAGCGGCAGACCGTGGCGATCGCCAAGTCGGTGCTGTGGAAGTCGAAGGTCGTCATCCTGGACGAGCCGACGGCCTCGCTCGGCGTCGCGCAGACCGGGCAGGTTCTGGACCTGGTCCGCCGGCTCGCCGGCCAGGGCGTGGCCGTGATCCTCGTGTCGCACAACATGAACGACGTCATGAAGGTCGCCGACTCCATCGGCGTGCTCTTCCTGGGCCGGATGGCGGCGCAGGTCCGGCGCGCGGACGTGACCCAGACGCAGGTGGTCGAGCTGATCACCGCGGGCCGCTCGGGCGACCTTGGCCTGTCGCCCGCCGAGTCGACCGGAGCGGCGCTGTGAGGGAGCGAAGCGCCGACGAAATCGCTGCGCGGCACGGCGCGTCGCCCATCGCGGCATCGCGGCGCGACCGGAGGCCAGCATGAGCGCGCAGGCCGACGAGATCCTCGCCCGGGACGAGCCGGACGGCCCGGAACCGGACGGCCCGAAGCCGGCCGAGGGCCCGGCCGCGCTGGGCGCCTACACCAGGGGCTACCTGGCCCGGGTCCGGGGCGGCGAGCTCGGCTCGATTCCAGCGCTGGTCGGCCTCATCGTCATCACCGCCGTCTTCGCCGTGGTGCACCAGGGCTTCCTGAGCGCGTACAACATCGAGGCGCTGGTGATCCAGGCGGCGCCGATCATCGTGATGGCGATGGGCCTGGTCTTCGTCCTGCTGCTCGGCGAGATCGACCTCTCCGCGGGCACGACCGGGGGCCTGTGCTCGGCCATCACCGCCGTGCTGATCCTGCGGCACGGCGCGTCCTGGTGGCTGGCGCTGGTCCTCGGCCTGCTGGCCGGCGCGGTCATCGGCTTCGGCATGGGTTGGCTGCGCGCCCGGGTCGGCATCCCGTCGTTCGTCATCACGCTCGCGACGTTCCTGGCGTTCCAGGGCGTCACGCTGATCCTCATCGGCGGCCAGGGTTCGGTGATCCTGCCGGACAGCTCACCGCTGATCAGGCTGGAGAACAGCTTCGTGCCGCTGTGGCTCGGCTGGGTGCTGCTGGCGCTGTTCGTCGCCGGCTATGCCGCGATCAAGCTGACCGACGCGCTCGGCCGCCGCCGCGCGGGACTCTCCCGGGTGCCGTTCACGGTGATCGCGGCGAAGGTCGTCGCGCTGGCCGCGCTCGGTGCGGCATTCACGTACGAGCTGGGCATCAACCGCAACCTGACCACCAACGCGTTCTTCGCCAACAAGGCGCAGGGCATGCCGTGGGTCGTCGTCCTGCTGGTGATCCTGTACGCGGTATGGCACTTCGTCCTCACCCGCACCCGGTACGGCCGGCACATCTACGCGGTCGGCGGCAACGAGGAGGCCTCGCGGCGGGCCGGCATCGTCGTCTCCCGGATCCGGATCTCGGTGTTCGTGATCTGCTCCGGCATGGCCGCCGTCTCCGGCATGGTCGCGGCCTCGCTGCTGCAGTCGGTGCAGTCGAACGCCGGCGCCGGCAACACCCTGCTGCTGGCCGTGGGCGCGGCGGTCATCGGCGGCACCTCGCTGTTCGGCGGGCACGGCCGCGTCATCGACGCCGTCCTCGGCGGCCTGGTCGTCGCGGTCATCACCAACGGCATGAGCGACCTCATCCAGGGCGCGAACTCGGCTGGCTACGAGTGGGTCGTCACCGGCGCGGTCCTGCTGCTCGCCGCGGGTTTCGACGCGGTCGTCCGGCGCGCCCGCGCCGGCTGACCGACCCCGCCGAACCCGGGCTCGGCGGGGTCGACATCTCGTCCCACCGCGGCTGCCGCAGGGCGACAACAGCGACGGCCGCGCCTCAGCAGACGAACTCGCCGGGTGAGATTTCCACGCACTTGCCGGTGGCCGACGCCGGCGTCGCGGTCAGGGCGACGATCCCGACCGCGGACACGGCGGCGAGCAGCGTGGCGACAACGGCACGACGAACACGCATGTGGAACCTCCATAGGAGACAACAGGTCCGGAGAGCGTACCGACGGGCTGTTGCCGACACCGTCCGGTCCGCCGGCGCCTGGCTCAACCGCGACCGGGCCACGATGATTGGTCGATGACCGGCAGCCGGCTCGGCGAGGTCTACGACCCGACCGGGGCACACCTGCAGGACCCGTACCCGCTGTTCGAGCGGGCCCGCCGGTCCGAGCCGGTGTTCTACTCGGCGCGGCTGCAGGCCTGGGTGGTGACCAGGTACGACGACGTCGACGCGATCCTCAAGGACCCCGGGACGTTCTCGTCGACCAACAGCCTGCGTCCGGTCGGCGAGCTGTATCCGGCGACCTTCGCCGAACTCGCCGCCGGGTACCCGCCGACGCCCGACCACGTCACCTCGGACGGCGCCGCCCATCATCGGCTGCGTGCCGCCTATGCCGCGCGGTTGACCGCCGGCGTCGTGCGGACCCTGGAGCCGGTGATCCGGGCTCGCGCCGAATCGCTGATCGCGGAATTCGTCGACGACCGCCGGGTCGAGCTGGTCAGCCAGTTCGCCTCCCGGTTGCCGATGGAGGTGGCGGCCGAGCTGTTCGGGATTGCCGCCGAGGACGTGCCGGCGGCCAGGTCCGGTACCGAGTCCTTGTTCCAGTTGGGCAACGCCGCCCTGACCGCCGGGGCGCAGGCGCAGGCGGCCGCTCGGTTCGTCGCGTTGCAGCGCCTGCTGGCCGGCTACATCCGCGACCGCCGCGCCGCCGCGACCGGCGACCTGATCAGCCATGTCGTCGCCGAACTCGCACCCGGCGACGAGCCGCTGACCGCCGAGCAGGAGGCCGAGCTGGTGAACACCGTGTCCGGCACGATCGGCGCCGGGCACATCACGACCACGCACACCATCACCATCGCGGTTCGCTGGCTGCTGACCGAGCCGGAGCAGTGGTCGCTGCTGCGCCAGCGCCCCGACCTGGTACCGAACGCGGTGGAGGAGACGCTCCGCTTCGACGCGCCGGTCGCGACGATCTTCCGCCGGTGTACCCGGCCGGCCGCCCTCGGCAGTACGACGATCCCGGCCGACTCCGATGTCCTGGTGGTCTTCGCCTCCGCCAACCGCGACGGGTCACACTTCCGCGAACCGGACCGGTTCGACGTGACCCGCCCACCCAGCCGCCACTTCGCCTTCGGCGCCGGCCCGCACACCTGCCTCGGCGCGGCGCTGGCCCGGGCCCAGGCGCGCGTCGCCCTGCGGGTGCTGACCGAACGCCTTCCGCAGCCGCGGCTGGTACCCGGCCAGACCATCGGCGTGCACTCGTTCAACCTGCGCGGTCCGCAGGCTCTACGACTGCACTGGTGACCTCCGCCGCGGTCAGCCGGTTCGCGCGCCGGCGGGTCGCCGGGTAGCCCGAGACCTCCGTGATCGAACGCGCGCCCGCACCGCCACCGGCCCGAACAGCAGCTCAGGATCCGCTCGTGCGCTCCCGGGCGGCTGGATGATCGGCCGGTCGGTCAGGGGATCTCGCCGCCGCCGCTGGTGTAGATCGTGACGTAGGTGCCGGCGGCCACGGTCGTGCCCACGTAGGGGAACTGCCCGATGACGTAGCCGGTGCCGGCGCCGCGCACGTCCGGCCAGAGGCCCGCGACGATGATGACGTCCACGGCCGCATCGACCGGCAGGAACGTGACGTGCGGCACGATAACGGTGCCGGTGAGCGTCGCGGGACGGACTACTGCGGCCGCCGTGGCCGGCCCGGCCGGCCCGGCCGGCCCGGCCGAGGGTGCGGCGGCCGCGGACGTCGCCACTCCGAAGGTCAACAGCAGGATCGTGGCCGTCAGGCCGGAAGCGCGCACGGGTGCCTCCCCGGTGACCGATGATGGGGGCGTCCCGCCGGTGCCAGGGGCGGCGATCGGACTATCGCACGGTTGTGTCGCTGCTGTCGTCGGCCGATCAGGTGCCCGGCGCCGCCTGTCGGGCGCCGGCGCCGCCTCGGCGGCGCCTGGTTCAAGGCCAGCAAGTCGAACTCGTCGGAGGTTCCGAAGTCGCCTCAGGCCGGAACGGTGTGGTGGGCTCCGAGGTAGGTGGCTGCGGTGCGGCGGAACTCGGCGATGGCTGGTTCTCGCGCCGGGGTGCCGAGTTGCCGTAGACCGGCGCGTAGGTATTCCCGGGCTCGGTGGGAACGGACGCCGGTCAGCAGTCGGAGCGCGTTCTGGCCGCAGGCCAGTGCCTGGTCCTGGTCGCCGTGTTGCAGGTGTGCCGACATCAGGGTGAGGTGGTGCAGGCCCGCGGAGCGGGTGTAGCGGGGCGGGCGGCGCGCTTGGCGGTCCCAGGTGAAGGCCAGGTCAGGGCGGCGCAGGTCGCGGTATGCCTCGGTTGCGTCGGCACCGCCACCGGTCATGGCTGACGCAAGAGGTCGTCGACGTCGCGGAGCAGGTTGGCCAGGACACGCCCGCACCGACCGTAGTCAATTCCCTGTCCCGGGACGTCGACGAAAACCTCGGCGCGGGCGCCGTCACCTTCCACCCGGACGTCGACGGTGACCGCGCCCTCAAACGTCCGCCAGTCCGGTGGCAGCACCGCCTCGATCGTGCAGCCCCTCGATCTGTCCCTCACGGTACGGACGGGATATCCACCGCGGGCGAGTGCGCACAGGAAGGCGACCAGCACCGTGCCGATCGGCTGCCGAAGGGTCGCGCCCGCGCCGCGCCTTGTCTGGACACCCAGGCGCTGCCACAGGCGACGCCCGAGCCTGACTTTCAGTGGCTCGTTCGAGGGGCGGTAAGCGATCGGTGTGTGCCCTGCGGCGTCGACCGGCGGCGCGGACCCACCAGCCCGTTCGATCTGCGCCCGAACCTCCGGGTGACTGATCAGGAGGTTGTACCGGTACTCCCGCGCCCACTGACTCATGTCTGTCTGATGGACGCAGTGCCCACGATGTTCCGCTCAGGTGTCGCGTGCCAAGCTCGCAGACCGATCCGCCGAGCCTCCGCCGGCCCCACACGCGTACGAACACCTCAGGCCGCCGAGCCATCACCACCTCCAACCCGACAGCCCCCCGGCCAACAGCAGACAGATCAACCCGACCCGACTACACCGCCAACATTTCCTGACGCTAGCGAGGCAGGCACCGTGCCCGGGTCGACACTGTCCTTTGTGGAAGCCGATGACGAGCTATAGCGCGAGTACGGCGTTCTGGCCGCGCGCGCCTACGGGCACCCGGTGGATGACATCGTGTCCCTCGCCGCGCACGCGGACCGGCGCGTGGCCGTGCGCGGCGGGAAGGTCGTCGCCGGCGGCCTGAGCATGCTGATCCCGCAGTGGTTCGGCGGCCGACCGGTACCGGCCGCCAGCCTGGGCTGCGGATGCGTCGCACCCGAGGACCGCGGCGAACACATCGCCGGCCGCCTGACCGACGAACGACTGCGGCCCATGCGCGAGCGAGGTGCGGTGCTCGCGACACTCTGGACCGCCTCCGCCAGCTACGTCCGCCGGATGGGCTGGGAAGTACCCACCCAGGCGCACTCGTGGACCGTCCCCACCGATGCGCTCCGGCGGCGGTTCGACGGGTCCGACTTCGAGATCCAGCACGGCGAGACCGAACAGCTCCCGCCGCTGCGTGTCTCACTGGCGGCGCGCTGGAACGGCGCCTGGCAGCGTCCGGCTTGGTGGCCCGACTGGCAGCAGCGCCGGCATCCCGGCCTGGCCGCCTAGCCGGTTTCTCCTGGCGACCGCCGACCGGGAACCCTGGATCGCCGACCACTTCTGACCCTGACCCCGGCCCGTTGGAGACGACCCGCTCGTGACCGCGGAAAGACCGATCCCCGCCGAACTGCGCCACTGGGTCGACGACCACCTACCCGGCGCACACCAGATCACCGACGTGTCCTGGCAAAGGGACAACTCCCAGGTCTGGCACGTAGCCGCCGGAGCAACGGCGGCCTTCGTGAAGCTCAGCCCGACCGCGGAGGACTACCAGCGCGAGGTCGCCGGGTACGCCTACGCCGGCCGGGTCCTCGCCGCTCACGAGGCACCGCGGCTGATAGCCGCGGACCCGCACCTGCTGGCGATCATGACCTCACCGCTGCCCGGCAACGTGGTACGCGGACTGCGACTGGAGGTGACCGAAGAACGCCGCGTGCACCAGCTCGCGGGCAACCTCCTGCGGCGCTGGCACGACCGCTCGCAGCCCCCCACCGAGGCGCACCGTCACATCGTCCGCACAGCACTGGCGACCCAGGCGCAGGAAGCCGCCGACTGCCTCGCGAGCACCGCCGGACACCTCGACGAAGCCCAGCGCGCCCTGGTGCGGGCCGCGTCCCAGGAACTGCCCCAGCAGGCCGCGCAGCTCCCGCTGGTCTACAAGCACGGCGACTACTCCACCCGCAACTGGCTGTGGCATCCCGACCACGGCCACGGCGTCATCGACTTCGCGATGGCCGAACACGGCGTCGCCGTCGACGAACTCGTCTGGCTGCGCGCCGCAGTCTGGGCCACCCGCCCAGACCTCAAAACGGCCTACCTCACCGGCTACGGCCGCCCACTGTCCGACACCGAAGAGCGGGTGCTGCAACTGCTCACCACCAGGCTCGGCGTCTCCTACCTGAACACCGGCCTCCTCAACAACCGCCCCGAGCTCGCCGAACGAGGCCGCCTGATTCTCACCCGGATGACCCGCGACCACCGATAGCCACACGTCCATCGGCGTCCGTGTCGCCCGGGCCGCGAGCTGCTGGAATGATCTGCCGCAGCGCGCGCTCTGCTCCGGTATTGGTATTCGTACCTTCATGGCTTAGCTGAGGTCGAGCTGATCCAGGTCGAGGTCGAGGTTGGCCTCGTCGGGTGGTCGGCCTGCAGTGCGCTGGTTGGCGGTGACCCAGTCGGGCACGGTGTCGAGGCCGGTGACGGGGACTCCGTAGCGCTGGTGGAGTTGTTGTGTGGCGGTGTCGAGTGCCGCCTTGTCTGGCCAGCACGAGTCGGGGAGGGCGATGCGGACGACGTCGGCGCGTTCGGCGCGCACGCCGCGCATGTCGGCGAAGACGCGGCCGGTGCAGGCGATCTCGGCGTAGGCCCACAGGTCGTCGTCGTGAGCGGTGTCGAGCAGGTAGCCGGGCAGCGAATCGAGGGTTCCGGCAACTGCGGCGTAGATGCCGCAGCGGCAGCCTGCAGCCGGGGCGGGGTGGCCTTCGTAGCAGGATGCGACGCTGCCGACGTCCGGCCAGGGCGGCGGGTCGGGGTCGTGATACATCGGCGAGGACAGCACGAGGTCTGCACCGAGGGCGCGCACCCGGAACAGCCGCCAGGCGCGCAGCGGCGAATCGGGCGGGTAATGCAGCTCGCGTTCCTCGATGACCATCGCGACGGAGGATAGGCCGGGCCCCGTCGACAGCTACAGCGAGTTTCACCCCGAGCCGGACGGCCAACCCCGCGCCCACACCACCGACGTCCGCACAATGCGCCGGCGAGTCGGCGACCCGTGCTCCCGCCTCGGCCAGCGGCGCGGTCCGTTGCGGGCCGCGGTTCCAGACGGTGACGTCGTGGCCGGCGTTGACCAGCCGGGTGGCCATCGGTGTTCCCATCTGGCCGAGGCCGAGGAAGGCGATCTTCGACATGGTGGTCAGATCCGTTCCGGTGCGGGGCCGGCGAGGGCGGGGCGGAGCGTCCACCGGTTGAGGTGGCGCCGGTCCGGCGCGTGCTCCGGGCGGTAGCGGTGCAGCCACCAGGTCGCGGTCATCAGCAGGACGAAGCTGCCGGCGGCGATGAGCAGGTGGTCCTGGCTGGCGGTCAGGGTGTCCCAGGTGGCGTGCAGCCAGATCACGCCGACGAAGACGGCGACGAAACGCAGCCAGCCGCGCCACAGCCGGGCGCTGCCGCGGATGCTGAACAGGGCGGCGCAGGCCAGCCCGGTCCAGGCCGCATGCCCACCGGGCTCGGACACCGACCGGATCATCAGGATATGGGTGACCGCGTCCAGGTTCCCGCCCTGCTGCAGCAGCGCGACCAGCGCGTACCCCATCGTCTCCAGCATGGCGAACGCGCTGCCCACGGCGACGCCGAGCACTACCCCGTCCAGCGGCGACGGCCGGCGCCAGAGCAGGAGGGCGGCCGGGATGGCGAGCTTGGCCGACTCCTCGATCAGTCCGATGCCCCAGGCCGGCAACGACCCGAGCTGGTGGGCCGCCGCGTACTCCAGCGGCCCGGCGACCACCACCGCGACGATGCCGCCGACGGCCGCGGCCGCGGCGATCCGGGAGAACGACAGCACGCCGCCGCGGTCCAGGCCGCTGACGAAGGTGATGAACGCGACCGGCACCACGGCCGCACCGAGCAGCAGCAGCGACGGCACGTACAGGACGTCACCGGTGCCGAGCACGGCGGCGAGCACGGCCGCGTACAGCGCCGCCCCGACGACGAGCACGGCGATCCAGGGCAGCTGCGGTGCCACCAGCCGCCGGATCGGTCGCTCCGCAGTGACGGTCATCGTCGCTCCTCAGGGGTGGCCGGGCGCGCTTCCGCGTGCTTGCTGACTGGGTCGGTGCACTCGGTCAACCCTGGCAACCAGGGCGGCCCGCGTCTTCGCCGCCAACGCCCAACCCCACTACCGGCCAGCAGGAATTCGCGGACCCCAGCCAGCAACCGGCCGCCCGCGGTCCGGGCGGATCACAGTGCTCGCCGGAGTGATCGGCCAGCCGCTAGGTTCGATCCATGACGACGGTGGCGCACCAGCGCCGGGCCGCCCCGGTCGGCGCCGGCCCGGAGCGGACGCCGTGACCGGGCTGCGGGTGGTTCTGGCCGAGGACGACGTGCTGCTGCGGGAAGGCCTGGCCAGCCTGCTCGGCCGGTCCGGATTCGAGGTGGTGGGGCAGGCCGGCGACGGCGTCGAGGTCCTCGCCCTGGCCCGGGACACCGCGCCCGACCTGGTGGTGGTCGACATCCGGATGCCGCCCACCCACACCACCGAAGGACTGGAGGCCGCCCGGGTCATCCGTCAGGAGCTGCCCGGCACCGCGATCCTGGTCCTGTCCGCGCACGTCGAGGTCGAGCACGCGATGGAGCTGCTGGCCACCGGCCGGGGCATCGGGTACCTGCTCAAGAGCCGGGTCACCGACGTGGCCGAGTTCGTCGAGACGCTGGAACGGATCGGCCGGGGCGGCTCGGTGGTGGAGCCGGCACTGGTGGCGGAGCTGGTGTCCGCGCGCCGGCGCAACGACCCGCTGGCCGTGCTCAGCGCGCGGGAACGGGAGGTGCTCGCGCTGATGGCCGAGGGCCGGTCCAACGCCGGCATCGGCCGCCGGCTGTGGGTCACCGAGGGCACCGTCGAGAAGCACGTCCGCAGCATCCTGGCCAAGCTCAGCCTGGCCGAGACCGACGACGACCACCGCCGGGTGCTGGCGGTGGTCACCTTCCTCGAGGCCCGCTAGGTGACCGGGGCGCTCGGGTCGTGCTCGCCCTGGCTGCCCAGCAGGGCGCGGATCGCGCCGCCGGACAGCTCGGACTTGGACAGGAACCCGATCGCCGGGCTCGCCGCGATCAGCTCGGCGTAGTCCTCCTCGGCGTGGGTCGAGATCAGGATCGTCGTCGCCGCCGTGGTCGCCGGCTGCCGGCTCAGCTGCCTGGCCACTTCGAAGCCGCTCTCGCCGGCGAGGTCGATGTCCACCAGCGTGACGTCCGGCCGCAGCTCCGCGGCCAGCTCCAGCGCCTCGGCGCCGGTCGCTGCCGCGCCGACGACAGTGAGCCCCTGGCGCTCCAGCAGGCCGCGCGCGGCATCCAGGAAGCGCCGGCTGTCATCGACGATCAAGCACCGCACGTTCATCCCTCCAGCATCGCCGGGCGGCCCGAGGCGCGCTTTCCTGCTGGCCGGAAAAGTAGGCGTCCCGGATCGTCCCGACGGCTCGACACGCGGGTCGTCGGTGGCCCTGATGGTGCGCATCGTTCCGTCGCGCTCCCGTCCGCGCTGTGCCCGGTGGCACGGTCGCGGGCGCCGGTCGAGGCGGTATCCGGAGCGACCCGCGACCCGGAAGTTGCCGGCCGGGCTCGGCCGCCGGTGCGCCCCGCCCCCGTCCCCGGCGCCGCCGTCCCCCGGCCGGCCGCTGACGCGCAACCGGCCGCCGCTGACCGCGGCCAGCCGCGACGGCAGCGGGGGCCGCTGGCTGGTCAGGTGTCGGGACGTGGCAGGAATCGTGGGGTGCGTGGCGTTGGCGCCACCGGTCGTGACCGCGAGGATGGGATGGTGTCCAGCCGCCTCGTCGTGATCATCGCCTACCCGGGCCTGCAGCCGTTGGATGTCGTGGGGCCGCACGAGGTGTTCGCCGGCGCGACGCGGGTGTTGCACGGGTCCGGTCGCGGCGGCGGGTACCGGCTCTCGCTGGTGTCCCGCACGCCCCAGGAGGTGGTCACCGAGTCCGGCCTGCGGCTGGGCGCGGACCCGTTGCCGGCGCCGGGTCGGCGCCTGGACACGCTGCTGATCCCGGGCGGTCTCGGGGTCCAGGCGGCCCGCTCGGACCCGGTGCTGGTCGACTGGATCCGCCGGGCGGCCGGCTGCGCCCGGCGGACGGCCGCGGTCTGCAGTGGCGCGTTCCTCGCGGCGGAGGCCGGGCTGCTCGACGGGCGGACGGTGACCACGCACTGGGCCCGGGCCGCGTTGCTGGCCGCGGACTTCCCGGCGGTGCGGGTGGATGCCGATCCGATCTACCTGCGGGACGGGCCGGTGTGGACGTCGGCCGGGGTCACCGCGGGCATCGACCTCGCGCTCGCGATGGTCGGCGCCGACTACGGGGCCGAGGTGGCCCAGACGGTGGCCCGGTGGCTGGTGATGTTTCTGCATCGGCCCGGTGGCCAGACGCAGTTCGCCGCGCCGGTGTGGACGCCGCGGGCCGAACACGGCGGCATCCGCGCCGCGCAGGCGCACATCGAGGCGGACCCCGGGGGTGATCACCGGGTGCCGGCGCTGGCCCGCGTCGCGGCGATGAGCCCGCGCCACTTCGCCCGGTTGTTCACCGAGGAGGTCGGCGAGTCGCCCGGCCGCTACGTGGAGCGGGTCCGGATCGAGGCCGCCCGCCAGGAACTCGAGACCACCACGGACACGCTCGACGTCGTCGCCCGGCGATGCGGCCTGGGCACGGCCGAGACGCTGCGCCGGACCATGCACCGCCGCCACGGGGTCAGCCCCGACGCCTACCGCCGCCGCTTCCGGGTCGCCTGATCCGCCGGCAGAGAGCCGCCCCCGCCACCGCCAACCGCGAGGAGCCCGACATGCGCGTCGCCATACCCATCTTTCCGCGGCTCACCGCGCTCGACGCGATCGGCCCGTACGAGGTGCTACAGCGCATCCCCGGAATCGAGATCGTGTTCCTCGGCCACGAACGCGGCCACATCCGCACCGAGAACGGCATGCTCGGGCTCAGCGTCGACGCGACCTACGAGGAAGTGCCCCGCCCCGACGTCGTCCTCTTCCCGGGCGGTATCGGCAACCGGCCACTGCTGACCGACGAGCGGGTCCTGGACTGGGTGCGCACCGCGCATGCCACCGCCACCATGACCACGTCGGTCTGTTCCGGCTCGCTCGTACTCGCCGCGGCCGGCCTGCTCACCGGACTCACCGCCGCGACCCACTGGAGCGTCTACGAGCGGCTCGCCGAACTCGGCGCGATCCCGGTGCCGGAGCGGGTTGTCGAGCATCTCGACCAGCGGATCATCACCGCCGCCGGCGTCTCCAGCGGCATCGACATGGCCCTGCGGCTGGTCGAGATCCTCGTCGACGACACCGCCGCGATGGCCGCCCAACTGCTCATCGAGTACGACCCGCAACCACCCTTCGACTGCGGCTCGGTGGCCAAAGCCGGCGACCGCGTGCGGGCCCGCGTCGCCGAGTACGCCGCGCAGCGGAACTGAGCCACGGCGGACCGGCGGCCGGTCCGTAGCCTCCGCACAGCGGGCCGGTCCATAGCGTCCGCACAGCGAACGGGCCTAGCCTCGGCATATGGCAGTCGAGCAGCGCCGGTCCGCGCGCCCGCTGGGCCTGCTGGCCGCGGGCGCCGTCGTGCTCGTCGCGCTGATTGTCGCAGTCGTGATGCTTTTCTCGGGTGGTGGGGACTCGGTCGCCGCTCCGGGGCCGACCCCGACCCCGACGCCGACCGCCAGCCTGAGCGTGTCGGAGATCTATCAGCGGGTCGGCCCGTCGGTCGCGGTGGTGCGGACGGCGCGCGGCGCGCTGGGCACCGGGGTGATCGTGACGGGCGCCGGCACCGTGCTGACCGCGAACCACGTCATCTCGGACGGCAGCGCGGTCACGGTCCTGTTCGCCGACGGCACCCGGTCGGCGGCGAAGGTGGCGACGGCCGACCCGAAGCAGGACATCGCGACGCTCACCCCGGCGACGCTGCCGGAGACGGTCGTCCCGGCCACCATCGGCGGCGGTGCCGAGGTCGGCGGTCCCGTGGTCGCGATCGGCAACCCGCTCGGGCTCACGTACAGCGTCTCCTCGGGGGTGATCTCGGCCCTGGACCGGACCGCGAAGACCGACGGCGGGCGGTTCACCGGACTCATCCAGTTCGACGCGTCGGTGAACCCGGGCAGCTCCGGCGGGCCGCTGCTGGACGCCGACGGCAACATCATCGGCATCGTGATCTCCATCGCCGATCCCGGCGGCGACGACGCGTTCGCGGGCATCGCCTTCGCGGTGCCGGTCGGCACCGCGCTGGGCGGTGGCCCCGGCCAAGGAGGAGGACCCCGGAAGTGACGAGCTCTCCCGGCATTCATCCGCTCGAGCAGGTGCTGTTCGAGGTCAAGCGCACGATCGTCGGCCAGGACGTGCTGCTGGAGCGGATGGCGGTCGGCCTGCTCGCCGGTGGCCACCTGCTGGTCGAGGGCGTGCCCGGGCTGGCCAAGACGCTGGCCGTGAAGTCGCTGGCCGCCGCGATCGGCGGCCAGTTCCAGCGGATCCAGTTCACCCCCGACCTGGTGCCGGCCGACCTGACCGGCACCCGGGTCTACCGGCATCAGACCGGCGAGTTCGAGACCACGCTCGGCCCCGTGTTGACCAACCTGCTGCTCGCCGACGAGATCAACCGGGCCCCGGCGAAGGTGCAGAGCGCGCTGCTGGAGGTGATGCAGGAGCGGCAGGTGACCATCGGGCGGGAGACCTTCCCGATGCCGAACCCGTTCCTGGTGATGGCGACGCAGAACCCGATCGAGTCGGAGGGGACCTACCCGCTGCCGGAGGCGCAGGTCGACCGCTTCATGATGAAGGTCGTCGTGCGGTACCCGACCTCGCCGGAGGAGCACGCCATCGTCGGCCGCGCGCTGGAGCCGCCGCCCTCGACGCAGGCGATGCTGACGCCCGGGGACCTCGTTCGGATGCAGGCCCGGGTCCAGGAGGTGTACGTCGACCCGGCCGTCGTCAACTACGCGGTCCGGCTGGTGACCGCCACCCGGGTGCCGGGCACCGTCGGCCTCGGCGACCTCGACCGGTACGTCACGTACGGGGCCAGCCCGCGCGCGTCGATCGCCCTCGTGCTCGGAGCCCGGGCGCTGGCCTTCCTGCGCGGCCGGGACTACGCGCTCCCGCAGGAGGTCAGCGAGCTGGCCCTGGACGTGTTGCGGCACCGTCTCGTGCTGTCGTACGAGGCGCTGGCCGACGACATCGAACCGGACACCGTGATCGCCGGGGTGCTCCGCGCCGTAGCCATGCCGGACGTCGTGCTGCGGGACCGCTGACCCGATGGCGAGCGCACCGGACCGGCTGCTGCTCCGGCTGGAGTGGCGGGTGCTGCGCCGCCTCGACGGGCGGATGCAGGGCGCGTACCGCACGCCGTACCGGGGATCGGGGCTGGACTTCGCCGGGCTGCGCCCGTACGTCGAGGAGGACGACGCCCGGCACATCGACTGGAACGCGACCGCCCGGCTGGACGAGCCGCAGGTGCGGCAGTTCACCGAGGACCGGGAGCTGACCGCGTGGCTGGTGCTGGACCGGTCGGCGTCGATGGCGGTCGCCGCCAAGCGGGCCGTGTCCGGCGAGCTGGCGCTGAGCCTGGCCCGGCTGTTCGGCCGCGGCGGCAACCGGGTGGGCGCCGTGCTGCACGACGGCGCGGCGACCCGGGTCGTGCCGCCGGGCACCGGTCGCGGGCACGCCCTGCGGATCGGGCACGAGCTGGAGCGGGCCGCCACCCCGGCCGCCGTCACCACCGACTTCGCCGTGATGCTCGACGCCGTCGCGTCGCTGGCGCGGCGCCGCTCGCTCATCGTCGTGGTTTCCGACTTCATCGGCACCGGCGACTGGGATCGGCCGCTGCTGCGGCTGGTGCACCGGCACGACGTGGTGGCCCTGCGGGTCATCGATGCCGCCGACGACGAGCTACCCGAGGTGGGCCTCGTCGTCGTCGAGGACGCCGAGACCGGCGAGCAGCTGATCGTGGACTCCGCCGACCCGCTGTTCCGGAGCCGGTTCCGGGACGGTGTCGACGAGCGGGACGCCGTGCTGTCCGGGCGGATGCGCCGGGCGGGGGTCCCGCTGCACCGGGTCGGCACCGACCGGGACGTGCTGGACTCGCTCGTCGAGGTCGTCGCGGCCACCCGGTGGCGGCGCGGATGAGGTTCGCCGCGCCCTGGTGGCTGGCCCTCGGCGTCCCCGTCGTGGCGGCGCTGGTCGCCGGCGCCGTCATCGCGGCGCGCCGGCGCCGGGATGCCCTGGCCGCGGCCGGAGTGGCGGCCGGCCGCGGCCGGACCCCCGCCGGGCTCTGGTTCAGCCTCGCCGGGCTCGCCGTGCTCGCCGTCGCCGCGGCCGGTCCCGCCGCCTCGGTGCCGGTCGTCCGCGCGGCCGGGACCGTCATCCTCGCGGTGGACGTGTCGAACAGCATGGCCGCGACCGACGTGGCGCCGACCCGGCTGGACGCGGCGAAGAAGGCGGCCGGCGCGTTCGTGGACGCCCAGCCGGGCAGCGTCGACATCGGCGTGGTCGCCTTCCAGAACGGCGCGCTCACCACCAACCGACCGGGTGCCGACCACGCGGCCGCCGCGGCCGCGATCAACCGGCTGCGGGTATCGGGCGGCACCTCGCTCGCGGCCGCGATCCTCACCTCGCTGTCGGCCATCACCGGCAAGAACGTCTCGGTCGGCAAGGACGGGACCGTGCCGGACATCGGCTACTGGGGCTCCGCGACGATCGTGCTGTTCTCCGACGGTGAGGACGAGGCCGATGTGGACGCCACGGCGGCGGCCGCGGCGGCCGCCGAGAAGGCCGGCGTGCACATCGAGACCGTCGGTGTCGGCACCGCCGAGGGGGCGACCGTCGAGGTCGACGGCTACCGCGTCCACACCGCCCTGGACGAGGACACGCTGAAGACCCTCGCGGCCACCAGTGGGGGTTCCTACCACCCGGCGACGCAGGCGTCCGAGCTCGACGGCGTCTCGGAGACCATCGACCTGCGGCTGACCACCTCGCGCGAGGACCTGCCGCTGGCCGGCGCGGCCACCGGGCTCGCCGTGCTGCTGCTGGTCGCCGGCGGGGTGCTCACCGTCCTGCGCACAGGAAGGCTGGTCTGATGTCGCTCGCGTGGCCGTGGGCCCTGGCGGCGCTGCTGGCCGGGCCGGTCCTGCTCGGCATCGCCTGGTGGTCCCGGCGCCGCAAGCGCCGCGCCGCCGTCCGGGTCACCTCGATCGCGCTGGTCCGCACCGCGCTGCCCGGCCGCACCTCGTGGCGGCGGCGCGTCCCCGCTGCCCTGCTCGTGCTGGGACTCCTGGTGCTGGGTGTCGGCGCGGCGCGGCCGCAGGCGTCGGTGGCGGTCCCGTCCAGCTCGACGACGATCCTGCTCGCCCTCGACGTCTCCCGGTCGATGTGCTCGACCGACGTCGAGCCCAACCGGCTGACCGCCGCGCAGGCGGCCGCGGCCGACTTCATCAAGGCCCAACCCTCGCACGCCCGCATCGGCCTGGTGGCGTTCGCCGCGGCGGCCGGCCTCATCGTGCCGCCGACCGATGACACCGACGACCTGCTGACCGCGCTGAAAGGCCTGACGACCTCCCGCGGCACCGCCATCGGCCAGGCGATCCTGACCTCGCTCGACGCGATCGCCGAGATCGACCCGTCGGTCAGCCCGACCGGGGTGGACGTCCCGGCCGGCTCCGGCCCGTCGGACTACGCGGCCAGCACCATCGTCGTGCTGACCGACGGAGCGAACACCCAGGGCGTCGAGCCCAGCACTGCCGCCGACATGGCCGCGGCCCGCGGCGTGCGGGTCTACACGATCGGCTTCGGCACCACCGAGCCCGCGCCGTCGGTCTGCGCCAGCTCGCAGCTCAGCGACGGTGGCCCCGATGGTGGCTTCGGCGGCGGTGGCCGGGGCGGCGGCTTCGGCGGCGGCCCCGGCGGCCGGAGCCCGCTCGTCGCCGACGACGACACGCTCAAGCAGGTCGCCGCGACCACCGGCGGCCGGTTCTACAAGGCGCAGAGCGCCGACCAGCTCCAGGGTGCGCTGTCCGACCTGCCCCGCACGATCACCGTCACGCACGAGGACAAGGACCTCGCCGCGTGGTTCTCGGGCCTGGGCGGACTGCTGATCGCCGCCGCGGTCGGCCTGTCGCTGTGGTGGAACCGGGTCCGCCACGTCCCGCCCGCCGCCGCATCCGCGGCGACCCGACGTCAGGACGGGTGACCGGAGGAACCCGGCCGGGCTCACGTAACGTGGCCGGTATGGGCGTCGTCGTTCTCCCGTACCACCAGGACGATCAACTGGAGCCGGGCACGATCCCGGTCCCCGCGGGCGCCACCGGCCTCGCGCCGGAGCTGCCGGACGGCGACCGGTGGGAGCGGATCGCGGCGCTGCACCGGGCGGTCGCGGACGCGGTCGTCGCCGGGGACACGACCGTGGTGTCCGGTGACTGCCTGGTGCTGCTGGGCACGCTGTCCGGCATCCAGCGCGGCGGGGTCGACCCGGGGCTGGTGTGGTTCGACGCGCACGGGGACGCGCACACGATCGCGTCATCCGCGTCCGGCTACCTGGGCGGGATGGCGCTGCGGATGGCGCTCGGCGGCGACCCGGACGCGCTCACCGGGCGGCTGGGCATCCGACCACTGGCCGAGGACGCGGCGGTGCTGGTCGACGCCCGCGACCTGGACCCGCCGGAGCAGGAGTGGCTGGCCGCCAGCGCGGTACGCCGGATCCCGGTCGCCGAGGTCGGGCCGGACCTGCTCGGCGGCCGGCCCCTGATCGTGCACGTCGATCTGGACGTGGTCGACCCGGCCGAACTGCCCGGCCTGATGTTCCCGGCACCCGGCGGGCCGTCCGCCACCGAGGTCATCGCCGCGGTCCGGCTCCTCACCGACCGGGCCGTGGCGCTGCACATCGCCTGCCCCTGGTACCCGACCGACGACCCCACCCTCGACGCCACCCGCGCCCACCTGCTGGACCTGCTCATCAACTGACCAGGCGGTGCCGGTGGCGTCGGGCTGAGCCGTTGGATGGGAGCCCGCCGGGTGCGGTCACCGGCGGACTCCCGTTGGGGTGTGGTCAGTGCGGCGGCTTGCGTCGTGCGGCGAGCCGGGCCCGTAGTTGGGCGATCCTGCGTTGGTTTTCCGGCTTGGCGGCGTACCGCTGGGCCTTGTGGATCAGTTGCTGCCCGCGCGGGCCGCGGATGAACTCGGTGAGCTTCGTCATTGACCGCATGTGGGCCTCCTTCCACCACCCACCCTGCCGGGCCGGGGGCCGTTCGGGCACTGTCCGGCCGGACGAGTCGGTGGCGTCGTGGTTGCCGGGGCCCGGCAATGTGGTGGCTACGGGGGTGGGTCGTCCGGCCAGCCCAGGGCGCGGGCGCCGAGCAGCGCCGCGTGCAGCACGAACCGGTCCTGCGGGCGGGTCGGCTGGTAGCCGGTGAGCTGGTGGATGCGGCGCAGCCGGTAGGTGACGGCCCGTACGGACAGGTGTAGCCGGCGCGCGGCGATGGTCGCGACGGCGCCGCTGTCGACGTAGGCGTCGATGGTGTCGAGCAGTGGCCGGGCGCCGCCGCGGGCGGATCGCAGCGGCTCCAGTACCGCGTCGATGAGGTCGGTGATCGCCTCGCGGTCGCGGATCAGGACCCGGTAGACCAGCAGTTGATCGGCCCGGACGACCGGGTCGCGCAGGCCGAGCCGGTCGGCCAGGTCCAGCGTGTCCAGCGCTTCCTCGTAGGACCTGGTGACTCCGGCGGCGCCGGGATGGGTGCGTCCCACGGCGACGGTGGCCTGGTGCTGGCGGGGGAGTGCCTCGACCGGCGCGGTGCCGGGCAGCACCGCCACCAGCGCGCCGTGCCGGGTGGTGATCAGGAAGTCGCTGCTGCCGGCGGCGATCAGGGCCGCGGTCGCCTGGGCGAGGCGCGGGCTGGTGTCCTGGATCGGCCGGGCGCCGCGGACCACCGCGACCGCGTGCGAACCGGCCAGGTCGAGCCCGAAACCCTCGGCCTGGTCGAGCAGTTGCATCGGGTCGCCGGTGCCGGTGAGCAGGTCGTCGACGAACTCGCGGCGGTTGGACACCTCGAGCCGTACCGCCGCGCGGCGGGCGGCCGCGTGGCCGTCGCCGACCGCGACGACCGTGTCGTCCACCGCGTGCAGCACGATCTCGCCGGCCCGCCGGATCGCCTCCGGGTCGTCCGCCGCGACCGGCGGCAGGTGCCGCCAGGCGCGCCAGGCGGCCGACAGGTACAGGTCGATCACGGTGGCGAAGGCGACCCCCTGATCGGCCGCCTGCGCGCCGAGCGCACGGAACCGGGCCAGGTCGGCCAGGCCGATCCGGTTGCCGGTGCCGCTGGCCTCGGCGAGCCGGGGCAGGAAGTCGCCGAGCAGCTCCGCGCCCGGGCTGCCCGATTCGGTGGCCGCCGCCGCCGCGACCTCAGCCCAGTCCACCGGCCCGGCCCATCACGCCCAGCTCATCAGGAGAACCAACCTTCATTGCCGTGGTCCGGCAATAATAGCGGGCCATGCATTTGCGATCGGGAGGCCGGCCCACGTAGCGTGGAGCGCGCCGAGGGGAGTATTCGCCCACGGTTGCGCCGTCATCGCGGCCCAGGCCCTGCCCTGGTGCCCGGCGCGCCGGCCCGCCTCTGGCGGGTGAAGAGACCACGGCAGACGACAAGCTCGCCTGCTGGAGGTCTGCGTATGAACGTCCCGAGTTGGGCCTGGGCGGCGGTGGTCGCCGCGATCCTCGGCATGCTCGCCATCGACCTGCTCGCACACCGCCGCGCGCACACCGTCACCCCCCGCGAGGCGCTCACCTGGAGCGCGATCTGGGTCGGCGCGGCGGTCGCCTTCGGCGGCATCGTCTGGGCCGGGTACGGCGGCGGCGCGGCCGGCGCGTACTTCACCGGCTACGTCATCGAGAAGAGTCTCGCGGTCGACAACGTGTTCGTGATCGCGCTGCTGTTCACGTCCTTCGCCGTGCCACGCGCGTACCAGCACCGGGTGCTGTTCTTCGGTGTCCTGGGCGCGCTGGTCTTCCGGGCGGCGCTCATCGTCGGCGGCGCGGCGCTGCTGCACCGGTTCGGCTGGATGCTGTACGTGTTCGGGGCGTTCCTGGTGCTCACCGGCATCCGGATGTTCCGGCACCGCAACGACCACGCCGACCCCGGCCAGACCGCGGCGCTACGGCTGATCCGGCGGCTGGTGCCGATCACCGACGACTTCCACGGCCAACGGTTCTGGGTCCGCCGCGCCGGCCGCTGGACGGCGACACCGCTGTTCGTCGTACTGGTCCTCGTCGAAACGGCCGACATCGTCTTCGCCGTCGACTCGATCCCGGCGATCTTCGCCGTGACCCAGGAGCCGTTCATCGTCTTCACCTCGAACGCGTTCGCGATCCTGGGCCTGCGCTCGCTGTACTTCGCGATCGCCGGGCTGA
>Ga0307499_10000239_pt1 | contig 20400 bp, 14 predicted proteins | sample 13_S_MG_FD_201363 | JGI IMG/M metagenome (GOLD analysis project Ga0307499, IMG submission 201363) | Soil microbial communities from Populus trichocarpa stands in riparian zone in the Pacific Northwest, United States - 13_S | ecosystem: Environmental > Terrestrial > Soil > Riparian zone > Trees... | reverse complement strand
GGAACGTCTCGTCGCCCACCGAGGCGCCGGACAGGTTGATCGAGTAGATGTCGTCGGCCTGGATCACCCCGGCCCGGTAGGCCGAGCCGATCGTCGCCAGCGCGGTCGCCAGCACCCAGCGGTCGATCCCCGGCATCAGCTCGTACCGCTCGGCCGCGGGCATGAACGCGCCCGGGTAGGCCAGCGTGCCGTCCTCTTCCCGCAGCCGCAGCAGCAGTTCGCCGAAGCTGCCGGCGCCGGCGCCGGCCGCGAGCGGGACGATCGGCTGGTAGTGCAGCTCGAACCGGTCCTCCTCGATGGCCGCCATGATCCGGCTGGCCCACTGCGAGTTGCCGTGCTGCTCGACCAGCGCGCCGTCGTCCAGCTGGTAGACGTGCACCCGGTCCCGGCCGGCGTCCTTGGCCGCGTAGCAGGCCGCGTCGGCCGCCTTCAACAGTTCCTCGGCGGTGCCCTCCACCGCGGTCAGCGGCACCACGCCGATACTGACGCCGATCATGAAGGTGTGCCGCTCCCAGCCGAACCGGTAGCGGGCCACCGCCCGGCGGACGGTCTCGGCGGCGGCCGCGGCCTCGGTCAGCGAGCAGTCGGTCAGCAGCACGCCGAACTCGTCGCCGCCGAGCCTGGCCAGCTGGGCGGTGTCCGGCAGCGAGCCGACGATCAGCCTGGTCAGCTGCCGCAGCAGCGCGTCCCCGGCAGCGTGCCCGCTGGTGTCGTTGACGATCTTGAACCGGTCCAGGTCGAAGACCCAGACCGCGTGCTCGGTGCCGTCCTTGCCGGCCCGCTGCTGCGCCTGCGCCACCACCCGTTCGAACTCCCGGCGGTTCAGCGTGCCGGTAAGCGGGTCGTGGGTGGCCTGGATGACCAGCTGCTCGTGCAGCCGGCGGGCGGTCTCCTCGGCCCCCTCGGCGAGCCGCCAGTTGACCACGGCGGCGGCCGCGGCGGCGGCGATGAACAGCGCGTGCACGCCGGCCCAGGTGAACGGGTGCTGCTGGGCCTGGACGTGGTCGTAGAGCGAGCGTGGTGCCAGGGTGCCGACCACGCCATGGTCGATCAGGACGTACAGGACGGCGAGCAGGAACGTGGCCCAGTCCTGGTAGAACGTGATCACGAACAGCATGACGAAGAAGTGGAAGTGCATCTCGATCAGGCCACCGGACATCTCCACCAGCACCGCTGACGCGGTCAGCAGGCCGAAGGTGGCCAGGCAGGCCCGGGTCCGCCGGCTGAACCGCGACCGGCCCGCCAGCCACCAGGTCAGCCAGAGCGGGGCGGCCTTCAGCAGCGGCGCCAGCAGCCCGCCGTGCTGAGCCAGCCCGTACAGCGGCACCCCGACCGTGTGCAGCAGCAGCACCCACATGATCACCCGGTGCCGCAGCGCCCAGTCCGATTCGGACAGTGGGTGACCGGCCGGCAGGAACCCCGCCAGCCGCCGCAGGCCACTGGACACCACGCCTGCTTGTTCGGCCCCGGCCCATCGGTCCTTAGCCATCGCGCCGCGGCGGCCGGCTGCCCTCCCACTAAGGTGGCCGGATCGACGCGGGTGTGGAGGATCTGCTGCGGCAGCTGGCGCCGCAGGTGCTGGGGGCGCTGATCCGCCGCTACGGGCAGTTCGACGCCTGCGAGGACGCGGTGCAGGAGGCCCTGCTGGCCGCGGCGGTGCAGTGGCCCGGCGCGGGCGTCCCGGGCAATCCGCGCGGCTGGCTGATCACAGTCGCCGCCCGCCGGCTCACCGACGAGGTGCGCGGTGAGGTTGCCCGGCGCCGCCGCGAGGAGACCGCCGCCGCGCTGCGGCCGGCGGACGAACACGTCGCCCCGGCCCCGGACGAGCAGCCGCCCGACCGGGACGACACCCTCACCCTGCTGTTCCTGTGCTGCCACCCGGCGCTGTCCGCGGCGTCCCAGATGGCGCTCACGCTGCGCGCGGTCGGCGGCCTGAGCACCGCCCAGATCGCCCGGGCCTTCCTGGTCCCGGAGGCGACGATGGCGCAGCGGATCAGCCGGGCCAAGCAGCGGATCAGGACCACCGGCATCCCGTTCCGGCAGCCGCCCGGGGCCGAGCGGACCGACCGGCTGCGGGTCGTCCTGCAGGTGCTGTACCTGATCTTCAACGAGGGGTACGCCAGCACCTCCGGGCCGGACGTGCTCCGGCCGGAGCTGACCGGCGAGGCGATCCGGCTGACCCGCGCGGTGCTCGCGCTGGAACCGGCCGGTGGCCCGGACCGCGGCGAGGTGGCCGGCCTGCTCGCGCTGATGCTGCTCACCGAGGCCCGCCGGGCGGCCCGGACCCGGCCGGACGGCAGCCTGGTCCCGCTGGACGAGCAGGACCGCGGCCGCTGGGACCGGGTGCTGATCGCCGAGGGGGTGGCGCTGGTCACCGCGGCGCTGTCCGGCGCCCCGCTCGGGCCCTACCAGCTGCAGGCGGCCATCGCGGCGGTGCACGCCGAAGCGCCGCGCGCGCAGGACACCGACTGGGCCCAGATCCTGGCCCTGTACGAGCTGCTCAGCCGGCTCACCCCGAACCCGATGATCACGCTCAACCACGCGGTCGCGGTGGCCATGGCGAAGGGCCCGCGGGCCGGCCTCGACCTGCTGGCCACCCTGGACGCGGACGAGCGGGTGGCCGACCACCACCGGCTGGACGCGGTCCGGGCGCACCTGCTCGAACTGGCCGGCGACCACGCCGCCGCCCGGGCCAGCTACCGCGCCGCCGCCCGCCGCACCACCAGCGTCCCGGAACAGCGCTACCTGCGGGCCCGCGCCGCCGCCCTGGCCGACTGACCGCACCCGCCGGGCGCGCGGCACAGCGGATCCGCGGCGGGCGGCGTCTTGTAGGGGCGCGAGAGCACCCGACGAAGCCGCCGCGTTCCTGCCGGTACCTCCGCAGGGCGGCCCGGCCGGGTGGTGGCTCGCGGCACTGGTGGACCAGCGTGGCCCGGCTGTGGCCGGGCCGGAGGAGGATTCGTGCGACGACGAAGAGTAGGCGGCTGGGCGCTGCTCGCGGTGGCCGCGGTTGCCGCCGGTGCGGTGACGAGCGTGGCCGGAGTGGGGGCGGCTCCGGCCGGCAGCCGGCCCGCGGTGCCGGCCGGCGCCGGTGCGGCCGCGGCGCCGTCCCGGTGGGTGACGCTGGTGACCGGGGACCGCGTCCTGGTACGTGCGGACGGCGCGCAGACCCGGGTGGAGCGGGTGCTGGCGGCGGCCGGGCGGGAGCGGATCGCGTTCCACTCGTACACCGCCGCGGGCCACGTCCGGCTGGAGCCCGCCGACGCGGCGCCGCTGCTCCGGGCGGGGGTCCTCGACCGGCGGCTGTTCGACCTGACCGCACTGCTGGCGTTCGGATACGACGACCGGTCCCGGCCGGACCTGCCGCTGATCGTGTCCTTCCGCGGTGACCGCTCGGCCGCCCCGGCACGGACCAGGGCCGGTACGGCCGGTGGCCGGATCTCGCGCGAGCTGCCCGCCGTGGACGCGGTGGCGGTCAGCCAGGACCGGAAGCAGGCGGCGGCCTACTGGGCGAACCTGACCGGCGCGCCGGCCGGGGCGCCGAAGGCCGGCGGCACGCTCGCCGCCGGCATCTCGCACGTCTGGCTGGACGGCAGGGTGCATACCACCCTGGACCGCAGCGTGCCGCAGATCGGCGCGCCGGCGGCCTGGCGGGCCGGCCACACCGGGCGTGACGTGACGGTGGCGGTGCTGGACAGCGGCATCGACGCCACCCACCCGGACCTGGCCGACGCGGTCGTCACCGCGCGGGACTTCACCGGCAGTGCGACCGGCACCGAGGACCACGTCGGCCACGGCACGCACGTGGCCTCGATCGTGACCGGCAGCGGGGCGGCCTCGGCCGGCCGGTATGTCGGGGTGGCGCCGGACGCGCGCCTGGTGGTCGGGAAGGTGATCGACGACGACGGCTTCGGCCCGGAGTCCGCGGTGATCGCCGGGATGCAGTGGGCCGCGGTGGAGCAGCACAGCCGGGTGGTGAACATGAGCCTGGGCACGGACTTCATCACCGACGGCACCGAGCCGCTGGACCTGGCGGTGAACGAGCTGACCGAGCAGACCGGCGCGCTGTTCGTGGTGGCCGCCGGCAACTCCGGTCCGCAGGGCCCCTCGGTCGAGAGCCCGGGAGCGGCCGACGCGGCGCTGACCGTCGGCGCGGTCGACCGGGACGATCAGGTGGCGGACTTCTCCAGCCGGGGGCCGCGGTACCTCGACGACGCGATCAAGCCGGACATCACGGCGCCGGGCGTGGACATCGTCGCCGCCCGGGCCGCCGGAACCGAGCTCGGCGAGCCGGTCGGCGACGGGTACGTGCAGGTGTCCGGCACGTCGATGGCGGCCCCGCACGTGGCCGGCGCGGCGGCGATCCTGGCCGGCCAGCATCCGGACTGGCGGGCCGGGCAGCTGAAGGCGACCCTGATGGCCGCGGCCAGGCCGACCCCCGGCGCCGGCGTGTTCGACCAGGGCAGCGGCCGGGTCGACGTGGCCGCCGCGATCACCGCGTCGGTGTCGGCGTCCCCGGCCAGCGCCAGCCTCGGCGTGGCCCGCTGGCCGCACACCGACGACCGCCCGGTGACCCGTACGGTCACCTACCGCAACGCCGGCAGCGACCCGGTGACGCTCGACCTCGGGCTGGACATCCGCGGTCCGGACGGCGCGCCCGCGCCGGCCGGGATGTTCCGCACCGACGCCACCCGGCTGACCGTGCCGGCCGGCGGTACGGCCACCGCGACGCTGACCGCCGACACCACCGTCGACGCCCCGGACGGGATCTTCAGCGGCGCCCTCACCGCCACCGCGCCCGGCGCACAGGTCCGCACCCCGGTCGCGATCACCCGGGAGTCCGAGCACCACGACCTCACGCTCACCTACCTCGACCGCACCGGCGCGCCCGCGCAGGACTTCTCGGTGTTCCTGACCAGCCTCGACACCGGCGAGTCCTTCGCCGCTTCCGGCACGACCGGGACGGCGGTGCTGCGGCTGCCGAAGGGCGCGTACCTGCTCGACTCGCGGGTGGACATGGTCGACAGCACCGGCGTCACCCAGAGCGTCACCGTGATCGTGGAGCCGAAGGTGGTGGTGACCGGCGACACCGCGATGACGCTCGACGCCCGGCAGGGCCAGCGCGTCCAGACGCCGGTCGACCGCGCGGAGGCACGCCCGTACGCCGGCGAGCTGAGTTTCGTGGAGACGACCGCCCAGGGCGGAGTGGGCTCCTTCTGGTTCATCGACGGAAGCGACGGGCTGTTCGTGCGGCCGTCGCAGACCGCCGCGCCGGGGGCGTTCACGTTCGGCCTCGTCCTGGGGCTGGCCCGGCCGGACGGCACCGGTGGCTTCGCCGGCAGCCCGTACGCCTACCACCTCCGTTGGTCGGACGACGGGGGGCGGGTGCCGGTGCCGGTGCGCCGCTTCCGGGACAGCGACCTGGTTCCGGTTCGGGAGACGATCGCCGACGCCTCCGGGCCGCCCGGGACCACCGTGGCGTACGACGCCGCGATCGTCATGCGGCCGCCCGGCGGGCTCACCGCGTACTTCACCCCGGGCGTGTCGGAAGGCACGATCGTCACGCAGCAGCACCGCGGCGGCACCGAAGAGGACGTGCTGCTGGGCCGGGACCGGGTGTTCCAGCGCGGCGCCGGCCAGTCGGAGCGGTGGAACGTCGGCGTGTTCAGCCCGGCGCTCCCCGGTGACCGGAACTGGGTCGTCCGGGCCGGCGACACGCTGGTGTTCAGCGTCCAGATGTACGCCGACGCCGGATTCGAACACGGCGGGAGCTCCGCGGTGGACGAGTTCACCAACACCCTGCGGGTGAACGGCACGGTCGTACCGGGCGTGCCGGGCACGGACGACTTCGAACCCGGCACGGGCGTGTACGAGGTGTCGTCCGAACCGGCGACGGTCCGGTACGAGACGACGGCCCGGCGCAGCGTGTCCGCGTTCTCCACCGTGGTCAGCGCGGCCTGGACGTTCCGGTCCACCCACGCCAGCGAGGACCCGCCGTGGGCGCGGCAGTCGCTGGCGGCGGTGCGGTTCGCTCCGGCGCTGGACGACCGCAACCGGGCCCCGAGCGGGCGGTTCGACCTGCCGGTCTCGATCCAGCGGCTGGTCGGCGGGCGGTTCGGGCCGCCGACCGCGGTCACCGTCGAGGTGTCCTACGACGACGGCAGGACCTGGCAGCGGGCGCCGCTGAGCGGAACGGGCGACAGCCGGGTCGCGCACCTGGTGCACCCCCGGAACGCCGGCTTCGTCTCGCTCCGGGCCGCCGCGACGGACCGCGCCGGCAACGCGGTCGAGGAGACGATCATCCGGGCGTACGCCGTACGGAGGTAGCTCGTCTGGTCGGCGGCCCGGGAGCACCGGGCCGCCGGCCACCCCACGGCGGCAGGTCCGAAACCGGCGCACAGCACATCGACCCCGGGAGGCGTCTTATGAGCGTGAGCCAACCTGAGTACGAAGATTTCGTGGCGAGCGAACTACCTGGCCTGCTCCGCTACGCGGTCATGCTGACCGGCGACTCGGACCTGGCCCAGGACCTCGTCCAGGACGTGATGGTCAAGGTGCACAGCCAGTGGCGGCGCGTCTCGGCCGCCGACCACCCCCGGCTGTACGTGAAGACGATGGTGATCCGGGCGTTCCTGTCCTGGCGGCGGCGGTGGGCGGTGCGCAACGTCGTGCTGGCGCCGACCGACCAGCTCGACGGCGAGCCGACCGGCGACCACGCCCGGTCGGTCGTGGACCGGGCGGACGTGTGGCAGCGGCTGGCCGGGCTGCCCAGGCAACAGCGGGCCGTGCTCGTGCTGCGCTACTACGAGCGGCTCACCGATTCCGAGATCGCCCAGATGCTCGGATGCTCGGCCGGCACCGTACGCGGCTACGCGTCCCGCGCGCTCTCCGCGCTGCGGCTGGAGGCCACCGCCGAGCTCAGCACGCACAGGGAGCGATGATGAACACCGACTCGATACTGAACCAGACCTTCGTCGAACACGAGTGGCTCGCGCCGGACTCCGAGCGGGCCCAGGCCGAGCTCTACCGGCACCTGCGGACCCGGCACCGCCGCCGGGTGCGGGGGTCGCTGGCGATGGTCACCGCCGCGGCCGCGGCGGTGACCGGCACCGTCGGCGCCGCGCAGCTCGGCGCCTTCAGCCCGAACCGGCCGGACACCGGCGCGGTTGGTTCGGCCGGCGCGCCCGGGGTGCCGCGCAACACGGCACCGCCGGCCCCCCAGCTCATCCCGATGCCGGACACGCTCACGCTCCGCGCCGGCTGGCTGCCGGGTGGCACCACCGAGGTGACGAACGTCAACGACGACGGCGTGCAGTATCGCCGCTTCCTGATCAACGGTGGTGGCCCCCACCGGGAGGACTGGCCGAGCTCGTACGTGCTGATCGCCGAGGACCATGGTGGCCTGGACCGGGGCTTCGACGCCGATCCGCGGGACCTGCGGATCAACGGGAAGCCGGCCCTGGAGTTCCGTGGCGACAAGAGGTACGTCCTCCTCGTGCAGTTGGCCCCCGGCCGGCGCCTCGAAGTGGTGGTCGGCGACGATGCGAGCGCTGAGCAGCTCGCCACGATCGGCCGCCGGGTCGGCGAGAATGTCCGGTTCGACCGGCGGGACCGGATCCGCTCGTCGTTCGGGCTGACCTACGTCCCGGCCGGGAACCATGTCCGCGGGATCGAGCGGGACACCTCCCCCGTCGGGTACGGCACCACGCTGTACCTCGACGAGCCCAAGGCACCGAGTCCGCACGGGTTCGCCGAGCCGAACTTCCAGGTCGCCGAGACGGACGCGAAGGGTCACGCCTCGCACGCCGATCTCCCCCCCGAAGCGGCGGCCGGCCGGCCGGTGCAGGGGCACCGCACCAGGGTGGCCCAGAACGAGATCGGCGCCATCCTGTGGGTGGACGGTCTGCTCGGCAGCAGGTCGATCATGATCAGCGGCGGTCCGGGCCCGCTGCCCGAGCTGTACAAGCTCGCGGCGGGGGACCGCCCCACGACCTGCCCCGTTCCGCCCCCGAACCGCCGGCGCCCCCCCCCCGGGGCGCCGGCGGTTCGGTGGCCGGCTCCGGCCACCGGACCGCCCGACCGGCCGCGCCGCCACGGTGTCACCGGGCGGTGTGTGCGGCCGGCCCGGCGGCGCGGTCAGCCGGCTCCGGCCAGCGCGCGGTGCGGAGATCCCGCAGCTACGGCGGCTGCCGGCCGATATGGCTGGGGGATGCCGCCCGGTCGACCGGGCGGCTCGCCGGCGGGAGAGGCGTGGAGATGAGCGGTGGGCTAGCGCGGGTGCTTCCGACGGTTTCGCTCTCGGACCAGGCATTCGCATCACGCCACCGGATGTTGACCACCATTCTCTGGCTGCACCTGCCACTGGTCGTGGCGGTGGTGCTGCTGGTCAAGCACCACGACCAGGCCGGCGGTCTGTCCGGCACCGCGCACCTTCGGCTGGTGTGGTCCCTGATCGCCGGAACCGCGGTCTGTGCCGTCCTGGCGCGCTCGGCGACCACCCGGCGGGGCGGCGCCATCGCGGTATCGGTCGGCATGCTGCTGGCCGCCGACGCGCTCGTGCACGGCGGCGGCGGAATGACCGACCTGCACTTCCACTTCTTCGTCGTGCTGGCGCTGATCAGCCTCTACCAGGACCTGGTGCCGTTCCTGCTGGCGATCGTCATGGTCGCGGCGCACCATCTGGGGCTGGGCCTGATCGCGCCGGCCGAGGTCTACTCCGATCCCCGGGCGCAGGCGCATCCGCTGCCGTTCGCGCTGCTCCACGCTGTGTTCGTACTGGCGATGTGCGCTGCCCAGATGATGTATTGGCGGTTCTCCGCGGTGAGCCAGGCCGAGGCCGAGAATGTCCGGCGGCAGACCGCGGACGAGGGCGCGGCGGCGTTGCGCGCGGCTGCCGCCGAGGCGTCGCAGCGCGAGGACGCGGCCGCCACCGACGCCGCCTCCCAACTGGCCCAGCGGGAAGTGCTGGCCGGCCGCCTCGAGGAGGTGCTCGGCACGGTCACCGCCCGGGGCGTCGCGTTGGCGGCCGAGGCCGGCGACGCGATGGGCCTGTTCCAGGACGCGCTGCGCCAGGCGACCTCGGTGGTCACGGCGGCCACCGGCGAGACCGCGGCCGCGATCGACGGCGCGGCCGGCGCCCGACCCAAGATCGCGTCGCTGGAGTCGGCGGTAGCCGACATCGCCGCGATCGCCGCGATGATCCAGTCGGTGGCCGACCAGACCAACCTGCTCGCCCTCAACGCCACGATCGAGGCCGCTCGTGCCGGCGAGGCCGGCCGCGGCTTCGGCGTGGTCGCCAGTGAGGTCAAGGAGCTGGCCGCGCAGACCGCCAGGGCGACCGCCCGGATCGAGGCGACCGTCACCGAGGTCACGACCGGAACCGCCGCCATCGCCGAGTCGATGGAAGGTGTCGCGCACCGGCTCACGGCGGTGGCCCGGATGCAGGACGACGTCGCCGGGGCGCTGGCCGAGCAGACCGATCTCGCCATCCGCACCCGCGCCTCGGTGGTCGCCGCCGCCGACCAGGTGAGCGCGACCGCCGCCGACTTCGCCGCGACCAACCGGCCCAGGTAGCGCCCGCGCGGCAGGCTCGCCGGTCGGCGTCACGGCGACGGCGGGGTGCCGGCGAGCGACCGGCGGAGCTTGCGGACCGCGGTGGGGGTGGCGCCCGCGGCCTGCAGCGCTTCGGTCAGGGCGCCGAAGACCGGGGGGACGTCGAGGACGCGGACCGCGGCGGCCGGGGCCACCGCGGTGATGCCGGCGATGATGCGGGCGAGCAGGTCGGGGGCGGGGGTCTGCAGGGTGCCGCCGCCGAGGATGACCTCGACCGGGGTGCGGGCCAGGCGCAGGCGGCGGATCAGGGCGGTGGACATCGCGACCACCTCGTCGCCGAAGTCGGCCAGGATGCCGGCGGCCACCTGGTCGCCACCGGCCGCGGCGGCGAAGACGACCGGGGCCAGGACATGCAGGTCGCGGTATCCGATCGTGCCGGCGTGCACGGCGACGCCGACCTGCACGACCCGGCGCAGGCCGAAGTGGGCCGGGACGGTCCGCCGCAGCACTGTCGCGGGACCGCGGTCGTCCCACGCGCGCATGGCCGCGCCGAGCCCGCGCATGCCGATGCTCCAGCCGCCGCCGAAGTCGCCGGTGTAGTCGCCGAGCGCGAGGAACCCGGTGGTCCGGCCGGACGGGTGCACGCCGAGCGCGTTGATGCCGGCGCCGGCGACGACCGCGATGCCCCACGGCTGCTCGGCGCCGGCGCGCAGCACGGCGACGGTGTCGTTGCGCACCACGGTGCGCTCGGCCAGCCCGGCGGCGGTCAGCTCCCGTTCGGCCAGCCGGAACTCGGCCGGCAGGTCCACGTTGGCCAGGCAGTAGACGGCGCACGCCGCCGGCCGCCGGCGCACCCCGGCGTCCGCGCAGGCCGCGGCGACCAGCCCGGACAGCCGCTCGCCCCAGGCCGCCGGGTCGTGCCGCGGGGACCGCACACCCGGCCCGCGGCGGCGGGCCAGCAGCCGGCCGGTGGTCGACGCGACCGCCACATCGGTCTTCGAGTTGCCGCCGTCCACCCCGATGACGTAACCGGGCACCGGTTCAGCCCGTCGGTGCGAGGAACCGCGGCAGGTGCTCCCGGTTCGCCGCGAGCAGCTCGTCCAGCATCGGCACGGCCAGGTCCCACTGCCGGACCAGCGGGTTGGCCAGCAGCGCGCGCAGCGCGATCGCCCGGTCACCGGTGCGGGCGGCGTCGATGGTCAGCACCTCGTACCCGGTCACCGCCTGCACGAGCGCCAGCAGGTCCGGGGCCAGCGGCGGCACCTCGACCGGGTGCGGGCCGGCCAGATCGACCAGGGCCGGTACCTCGACCACCGCGTCGTCCGGCAGCCCGGCGATCGTGCCGTTGTTGCGGACGTCCACGTAGTGGTGCCCGCCGTCGCCGGTCAGCAGCGAGGTGACCAGCGCCGCCGCCGCCTCGCTGTAGTACGCCCCGCCGCGCTGCTCCAGCAGTTCCGGCTTGCGGTCCAGCGCCGGGTCGGCGTACATGGCCAGCAGCTCCCGCTCGATCGCCAGCACCTGCTCGGCCCGGTGGGTACCGGTGCGCTGCCCGGCCACCGCGCGGTCGGTGCAGTAGAAGTAGTGCAGGTAGTACGACGGGATCGCGCCGAGCAGCCGCATCAGCTCGGCCGGGATCTCGGTCGCCGCGGCCAGCTCCGCCACGACCTCGTCGGCGGCCAGCATCTCGGGCAACCGGTCGGTGCCGTCCACCAGCACCCGGCGGATCCAGGACAGGTGGTTCAGCCCGGCGTGGTCGAGCCGGACCCGTCCCGCGTCGATGTCCAGCCGGGTGGCCAGCCGGCGCTGGAACCCGATCGCCACGTTGCACAGGCCGACCGCGCGGTGCCCGGCGTCCAGCAGCGCGCGGGTGACGATGCCGACCGGGTTGGTGAAGTCGACGATCCAGGCGCCCGGCGCGGCCCGGCGGCGCACCTCGGCGGCGATGTCCAGCACCACCGGCACCGTCCGCAGCGCCTTGGCGAACCCGCCCGGGCCGGTGGTCTCCTGGCCGAGCAGGCCGAACTTGCCCGGCAGCGTCTCGTCCAGCAGCCGGGTGCGCTGCCCGCCGACCCGCAGCTGGATCAGCACCGCCGCCGCCCCGTCGACGGCCGCGGCCAGCGTCGTGCTGGTGACCAGCCGGCCCGGCCAGCCGTGCCGGGCCAGGATCCGGCCGGCCAGCCCGGCCACCACCCGCAGCCGCTCGGCGTCGGTGTCGTGCAGCACCAGCTCGTCCAGCGGGAGCACGGTGGCGCGGCGGGCGAAGCCCTCGATCAGCTCCGGCGTGTACGTGCTGCCGCCGCCGATCACGGCGATCTTCACAGTTGCCTCGTGTCTCCGGCCGCACCGGCCGGGTCGGGGACGGCTGGGTTCGCGACAGCCAGCTCGGCGGCAGCCCGCCCGGCCCCAGCCGGGTCGGGGACGGCCGGATCGGCGCCAGCCGGGTCGGCGTCAGCCGGGTCGGCGTCAGCCGAGTCGGCGACAGCCGAGTCGGCGGCGGCCGGGTCGGCGTCGGCCGGGTCGGGGACGGCTACGTGGCAGGCCGCGGTGTGCGCCGGGCCGAGCGGCCTGGGCCGCGGGGTGACCCGGGCGCACTCGTCGATCGCCAGCGGGCAGCGGGGCCGGAACCGGCAGCCCTCGGCCGGGTTGATCACCTTCGGCGGCTCGCCCTTGTCCGCCGCGACGTCCAGCGCCAGCGGGGCGCGCGGGTCCGGCGCGGTGGCCAGCAGCAGCTGCGTGTACGGGTGCTTCGGCGCGGCCAGCACCGCCTCGGTCGGCCCCGCCTCCACCACGTGCCCGCCGTACATCACCAGCACCCGGTCGGCCACGTACCGGGCGCTGGCCAGGTCGTGCGTGATGTAGAGGAACGAGACGCCCTCCTGCTCGCGCAACCCGGCCATCACGTTCAGCAGTCCGATCCGGATGGAAACGTCCAACATGGACACCGGCTCGTCGGCCAGGATCAGTTTCGGCTTGTACGCAAGGGCCTGCGCGAACCCGATCCGCTGCCGCTGCCCGCCGGACAGCTCGTACGGGAAGCGGTCCAGCACCTCGCCGGCGGGGGTGAGGCCGACCGCCTCGACCACCCGCTCGGCCTCGGCCCGCCGCTGCGCCCGGCTCAGTTCGCGCCGGTGCAGCTTGAGACCGCGGACGATGCCGTGCGACACCCGGTACGCCGGGTTGAGCGAGCTGAACGGGTCCTGGAAGACCATCGGGACGTCGCTGCGGTAGGCCAGCATCTGCTTGCGGGTGCGCATCGCGGCCAGCGACCGGCCCTGGTACCGGATCTCGCCGCCGGTCGGCCGGTACACCCGGGCCAGCAGCCGGGCCACCGTGCTCTTCCCGCTGCCGGACTCCCCCACCAGCGCGACGATCTCGCGCTGCCCGATGCTGAAGTCGGCGTCGTCCACGGCGTGCAGGTGCTGGCCCGAGAACAGCCCGCCCACCTTGAAGTGCTTCGTCAACCCGGACGCGGTCAGCAGCGGCTCGCTGTTCACTGTGGACCGTCCGGAATGGACACTGCCGGCTCCGGCCGGACCGGGACGAGGGCGGGGTCGCCGGCGTGGTAGAGGCAGCGGGCCTCGATCGGGCCGACGGCGTACAGCCCGGGCGGGACGTCGGAGCAGATCGGGCCGGCGACCGGGCAGCGCGGATGGAACCGGCAGCCGGGCGGGGGCACGGCGAGGTCGGGCGGGCTGCCCGGGATGCCGGTCAGCGGCACCCGGGGCCCGCGGATGGACGGGAACGCGTCCAGCAGGCCGCGGCTGTACGGGTGCGCCGGGGTGTCGAAGACGGTACGGGTCGGGCCGGCCTCGACCACCTGGCCGGCGTACATCACCAGCAGCCGGTCGGAGAAGTGGCTGACCAGCGACATGTCGTGGGTGACGAACAGCACCGCGAACCCCAACTGCCGCTGCAACTGCTTGATCTGCACCATCAGCGACCGCTGCGCCACCACGTCCAGCGCGCTGGTGGGCTCGTCCATGATCACCAGGTCCGGGGTGAACAGCAGCGCCATCGCGATCATCGCCCGCTGCCGCATCCCACCGGACAGCTGGTGCGGGTAGCTGCGCAGGTGCACCGGGTCGATGCCGACCAGCCGCAGCACCTCCACCGACCGGGCCTTCACCCGGGCGGTGGAGTAGTCGGCGTGCGCCGCGATCGCGTCGGCGAACTGCGCGCCGATCGTCAGCACCGGGTTCAGCGCGTTCATCGCGCTCTGCATGACCACGGAGAAATCCCGCCAGCGCAGCACCCGCAACTGCTTCTCGGTCAGCGTGACCAGGTTCTGCCCGGCGAACACGACGCTGCCGGCGGTGATCGCGGCCGGCGGGTTGAGCAGCCGCGTGATCGCGAACAGCAGCGTCGACTTGCCGCAGCCGGACTCCCCCACCACGCCGACGAACTCGCCGGCCCGCACGTCCAGGTCCACGGTCTGGACGGCTTCCACCGCGCCGCGCGCCGTGTCGTACGCGACGCTCAGCCCGCGCACCGACAGCACCGGCTCCCCCACCGCCGCAGCCGGCCCCACCGCCGCGGCCGGCCCGGCCGGCAGGGACACCTCAGCCACTCAGCTCACCGGCCCGGGACCGGCGCGACCGGCGGTGCCGGACCGGCCGCAGCGCCGGATTGCTGATCTCGTCGAAGGCGTAGTTGATCAGAGCGAACGAGACGCCGAGCAGGGCCACGCACAAGCCCGGCGCGATCGACCACAGCGGCAGCCCGGTCTGCAGCGCCTGCTGGCTCTGCGCCCAGTAGAGCATCGTGCCCCAGCTGATCGAGTTCGGGTCGCCGAGGCCGAGGAACTGCAGGCCGGCCGCGGTCAGCACCGAGTAGAGCGCGGCGCCGAGGAAGTTCGCCACGATCAGCGAGGTCATCGTCGGCAGCACCTCGGCGACGATGATGTACGACCGGCGCTCGCCGCGGACCCGGGCCGCCTCCAGGAAGTCCCGGTTGCGCAGCGACAGGGTCTGCGCCCGCAACTGGTTCGCCCCGTACGACCAGCCGGTGACCACCAGCACGACGAGGATGACCAGCAGGGTGCCCTTGCCGGCGTACGTGGCCAGGATGATGATCAGCGGGAAGGTCGGGATGACCAGGAAGATGTTGGTGATCATCGACAGCACCTCGTCGGCCACCCCGCCGAGGTAGGCCGCCGAGACGCCGACCAGCACCGAGAGCACGGTCGCGAAGAAGCCGGCGGCCAGCGCGATGATCAGCGACTGCCGGGTGCCGTAGACCAGCTGGGCCCAGATGTCCTGGCCGAGCGTGGTCGTGCCCAGCCAGTGGTCGCCGCTCGGGGTGCGGGCCGGCTCGAACGCCAGCTCGTTCGGGTCCCGCACGGACGTGAACAGCTGCGGGACGGCGGCGAACACCGCGAAGATACTGAAGATCACCAGCCCGACCAGCGCCTTGCGGCTGGACCGGACCGCGGCCCAGATCCCCCACCCGGCCCGCTGCCGGGCCGGGGCGTCCACCGGCGCAACGGTATCGACCAGCAACGCAGTCACGGGTCTACCCCTTTTCCCGGGTCCGCGGGTCCAGCCAGGCGGTGGCGAAATCGCAGATCAGCACCGCGACCAGCACGGTCACCGTGAACAGCATGAACAGCGCCTGCATGAGCGGGTAGTCGGTGTTCTGCACCGCGTTGTACAGCAGGTAGCCCAGACCCGGGTAGTTGTAGACGTACTCGACCAGGATCGCGCCGGAGATCACGAAGCCGAGCGACATCGCGAACCCGGACAGGTTCGGCAGCAGCGCGTTCCGGGCCGCGTACCCGGTCATGATCCGGCGCGGCGACAACCCCTTCGCCCGGCCCATCCGGACGTAGTCCTCGGCCAGCGTGGTGATCATGTTGTTGCGCATGGTCAGGATCCAGCCGCCGATGGACGTGATCACGATCGTGGCCGCCGGCAGCACCGCGTGCCGCAGCACGTTCCCGGCGAACCCGAACGACAGCGACGGCTGCAGCGTCGGGGCGTAGTTGAAGTCGCTGGGCAGGAACCCGTGCGTCCACACCGAGAACACCAGGATCAGCAGCAGGCCGACCCAGAAGTACGGCAGCGCCGAGGTGACCACGAACACCGGCGGCAGCAGCCCGTCCAGCCGGCCGCCGCGCCGCCAGGCGGCCAGCATCCCGATCAGCGAGCCGACCGCGAACGCCAGCACGGTGGCGATGCCCACCAGCCCCAGCGTCCAGGGCAGCGCGTGCCGCACCAGCCGGCTCACCGGCTCGCCGAGGGTGGCACCGATCGAGATGCCCCAGTGCCCGCTGACCATGTTGCCGAGATAGTCGACGTACTGGACGAACAGGTTCTGGTTCGGCTTGAACCCGTACGAGGTGAGCATCTGCTCCAGCGCGGCCGGCGAGAGCTTGTTGTGCGTCCGGTCCCGCAGCGCCTGCAGCGGGCTGCCCGGCATGAACCGCGGGATGAAGAAGTTCAGCGTCAGCGCGGCCCAGAGGGTGAGCGCGAAGAAGCCGAGCCGGCGGATCACGTACCGCATGCTGACTCCCCTCCCGCGCCCACCCTCGACGGCATGTCGCGCCCGCCGCTACTTCTGGGCGGACTTCGAGTAGACGTGCAGCAGTACCTGCTCCACGTCCGGCACGTTGAACACGGCCGGCTGCGCGTACGGGTCGGCTTCGGTCGGCCAGCCGGCGAAGTCGGCGGTGTTGTACTGGAACCAGTTCACCGACTCGGTGGTGGGGATGAACGGGATGTCCTTCAGCATCGCCGCGCCGATCTGCTTGATGATCGCCACCTGGCCGGCCTCGTCGGCGGTCGGGTACTCGTCGAACAGCTTGTCCACCGCGGGGTTGAGGTAGCGCTCGTAGTTGAAGCTGGCCGGCTTGCCGATCGGCGCCGAGTTCTTCGAGTACAGCATCTGGCGCAGTTCGTAGTACGGCGTGGGTCCGCCGGCCTGGCCGTAGTACGCCAGGTCGAAGTTGCCGTTGTAGAGCCGGTCGTCGAAGGTCTGCTGGGCCAGGTCGGACACGGTCAGCTCGATGCCGACCGGCTTCAGCTGCTGCTTCACCACGGCCAGCGAGGCGTCCCAGTCGGTGTAGCCGGTGATCGAGATGACGGTCAGCTTGAGCGGGTTCTCCGGCGTGTAGCCGAGGCCGGCGAGCAGCGTCCTGGCCTTGTCCGGGTTGGGCTTGTCGTAGCCGGCGGCGGCCACCGCGCCGGCGTCGTAGTACTTCTCGAAGGTCGGCACCACGATGCCGGTCTGGTTCGCGGCCGGCTGCTGCCCGCCCTCACCGATCAGCGCGATCCTGGCCCGGTCCAGCGCCAGCGCGATCGCCTGCCGCACCTCGAGCTTGCTGGTCGCCGGGTGCGACGGGTCCAGGTTCGGGATCAGCGCGACGTTGGTGACCGGCGGCGACCAGGTGTGGTTGTCCTTGGACTTGTTCAGGTAGAGCGCCTTGATGTTCGGGATGAACTGGCTGCCCCACTGCGCCTTGCCGTTGGCCAGGTCCAGGTTCGCCGGCCCGTTGTCCAGGTACGCCGGGTACTCCACCTTCTGCACGTACGGCTTGCCCGGCTGCCAGTACGTGGGGTTGGCGACGTACTGGATGTTGTTCGCGCCGCACGGGTCGATCTTGAACGGCCCGGTGCCGACCGGGTTGGTGTCCTCCCAGGTGTCCGGGTGCTCGGCCGCGGCGCCGGTGGAGAAGATGTGCTTGGGCACGATGCCGACCTGGTTGGCGAAGTTGAAGAAGTACGGCCCGGCGGCCTGGTCGAAGGTCATCGTGACCTTCGTGCCGCTGGCCGTGACGTCGGTCAGCCCGGCACCGGTCCACAGCGAGTAGAGGTCGAGCGCGGGCACCTTCTTCATCAGCTGGAAGGTGAACGCGACATCCTCGGCGCTGAACGGCTGCCCGTCGTTCCACTTCACCCCGTCGCGGATGGTGAACACGATCGTCTTCTTGTCCGCCGACCACTGGTAGGAGCTCGCCAGCATCGGCGTCTCCTTCTGGTCCTGCAGCAGGTTCACGTACACCAGCGGCTCGTAGACGAAGCCGAGCGACTGCGGGTTCACCGCCGGGTTGAACGGGTTGAAGTGGCACGTCCAGGTCTGGCCGCCCACGTTGGCGATGGTCAGCGTGCCGCCCTGCTTGTGGTTGGCCGGGTCGGTGCTGCTGCCCTCCTTGGCGGTGCTCCCGGTGCCGTTGCCGTTGTTGTTCGTGGTGGTCGAGTTGCTTCCGCTACAGGCCGCCAGCAGCAGGCCCAGCGTCATGCCCGCGGCCGCGAGCATCGTGGTGCGCCTCATCGTGATTCCTCTCGGCTGCGGGGGTCCCCCGCCCAACGTGGAGTGCGGCCAATGCACGGAGCGTCGTCGTGGGGTGCCGTCGCGGGTTCCCCGCGGAAACGGGCGGCGCGCCAGGCGCGCGGAGCGCCGTCGTGGGGTGCCGTCATGCGGTTGCCTCCTCGCTGGCCGCCGCCCGGGCCGCCGCGGTGGCCAGCGCCAGGGCGCCGAGCAGCGGAGCGTCGTGCGGGAAGGCGGCCACCACCAGTTCCGGTGGGAACGGCACCGCGGCGTCCAGCGCCGCCCGCAACCGCCCGTGCAGCTGCTCCCAGGACCGGACCATGCCGCCGCCGACCGCGATCCGCACCGGATCGATCGCAATGGCCAGGTTCACCAGGTGGAAGGCCAGTTCGGTGCCGAACGCCCGGATCCGGTCGGCGGCCCGCGGCTCGGTCGCCGCCGCGGCGAACACCGCGGCCGCTCCGGTACCCGGGGCGGGTAGGAGGTCGGCACTGTCGGCCGGGCCAGGGCCGGCCGGGGTGCGGCGGGTGGCCGGGGCGAGGGTGACCGCGTCGCGGCGCAGCGCGATGCCGCTGACCGCGTCCTCGAGCGGGATCCGGTCGGTCAGCGGGCGGCCCACGTCCGGAAGCTGGCGCAGGTTGTAGCCGATCTCGCCGGCCGCGCCGTGCCGGCCGGTCAGCACGGTGCCGCCGACGACGATCGCCGCGGCCAGGCCGGTACCGAGGTTGAGGTAGATGCCGGGGTCGCAGCCGGCCAGCGCGCCCCATTCGGCCTCGGCCTGGGCGGCCGCCTTCACGTCGGTGGCCAGCCGGACCTCGGCGCCGGCGAAGGCCCGGCGCAGCTCGTGCCCGAGCCGCAGGTCGCCCCAGCCGGGCACGGCCGGGGCCAGCTGGACCCCGTCCTCGGTCGGGATGCCGAACGTGCACGCGCCGACCGCGGCGAGCCGGCGGCCGGGCGCGGCCCGGTCCACCAGCCGCTGCCCGGCCTCGATGCCAGCCGTCAGGTTGGCCTGCGCGCCGTCGGCGGCCACGGTCGGGATCGTCGCGTCGCCCAGCCGGACCCCGGTCGCGGCGTCCGCGACCGCGGCGGCGATCTTGCTGCCACCGAAGTCGAGGGCGAGGACGACCGGCGACAGCATCGGGGCTCCTCTGGCCGGTGGACCGGTTGGTTGTTAGGAAAGTAGACTTCCAATCATCCGACGGCAAGAGTTCTGGCAGGGTGGCCTTGGCATCGTCGGCGAGGAGGTCGACCGGGTGACATTGACCGGAGCTGGCTCGCCGGCACGGCAACAGCTGATCAGGGTGCTGAACGAGCAGCTGCTGCTCGACCACATCCGCCGGGTCGGCGAGGTATCCCGGCCCGACCTGGCCCGGATGTCCCGGCTGTCCAAGCCGACCGTCTCGCTCGCGCTGGCCAACCTGGAGCGGGCCGGGCTGATCCGCTCGTCCGGAGTGCGCACCGGGGCGCCCGGTCGGGCCGCGATCCTGTACGAGGTGCGGCCGGAGGCCGGTTTCGTGCTCGGCCTGGACGTCGGCAGCCAGTTCCTGCGCGGCGCGATCATCGACCTGGCCGGCACCCGGCGGGCCCAGCTCGAGCTGCGGGTACGCGCGGCCAGCGGCGCGCCCGAGCGGGTCGCCGCGCTGCGCCGGCTGGCCGACGACCTGCTCGCCGCCGCCGGGCTGACCGCCGCCGACCTGACCCAGACCGTCCTCGGCTGCCCAGGCGTCTACGACCCCCGCCGGGACGCGCTGGGCCTGGTCGGCGGGCTCCCCGGCTGGGAGAAGCCGACCGTGCTCACCGAACTGCGGTCCGCGTTCGGCGCCGAGCTGATGCTGGAGAACGATGTCGACGCGGCCGCGCTGGCCGAGCGCGCACACGGGCACGGCCAGGATGTGGACAGCTTCGCCTTCGTCTCGATCGGCACCGGCATCGGGATGGGCCTGGTGCTGGCCGGCCAACTGCACCGCGGCGCGCACGGCGCCGCCGGCGAGATCGCCTACCTGCCGGTGGCCGCCGCCGCCGACGAGGCGGACGCGTCCGACGCCCGTCGCCGCGGCAGCCTGGAAGCGGCCGCGTCCGCGGCGGGCATCGTCCGGGCCGCCCGCCGGGCCGGGATGCGTGGGCCGGTCTCCGCCCGGGCCGTGTTCACAGCCGCGGACCGCGGCGACGAACGCGCCCGCCAGGTGGTGGCCGCCGAGGCGCTGCTGGTGGCCAAGGCGATCACCGCGGTGGTCGCGGTCGCCGACCCGGAGCTGATCGTGCTCGGCGGTGGCGTCGGCCAGGCCGAGGGATTCCTCGCCGCGGTCGCCACCGAGCTGCGCCAGCTCGCCCCGGTGCTGCCCGAACTGCGGGTCAGCGCGCTCGGCACCGCCGCCGTGGTCGACGGCTGCCTGGCCGCCGGCGTCGACCGGGCCTGGCAGATCGTGACCGCCGCGCTACCCCACCTCGCCCCAGCCGAGCTCGACCCCTGGACCCCCAACGGCACCCCACCCCGCCGTTAGTGCCTCGCCCAGAAGCGTTGACGTCGTAGTCGTGCCGGTCGCCGGGGCGTGCGACGGCCTGGACTACGTAGCCAACGCTGGT
>Ga0307499_10000238_pt1 | contig 20486 bp, 15 predicted proteins | sample 13_S_MG_FD_201363 | JGI IMG/M metagenome (GOLD analysis project Ga0307499, IMG submission 201363) | Soil microbial communities from Populus trichocarpa stands in riparian zone in the Pacific Northwest, United States - 13_S | ecosystem: Environmental > Terrestrial > Soil > Riparian zone > Trees... | reverse complement strand
CGGTGGGATATAAGGCAGAGATGATCATCAACCGCATCGGCCGCCGCTTTGGCGACGCTCCGGTTGACTATTCCATTGAAGAACTCCCTCTTGGAACCGGTGGAGGGCTGCTTCACGCGCTGCACCAGTTGAAGCCGGATGAACCCTTTTTGGTCTTGAACGGGGATACGTTTTTCGATCTGCCCCTGGCGGACTTGCAGCGTCTTCACGCAATGAAGCATTCGAGCTGGTCTTTGGGGCTGTTCCCGACCAAAGACTCAAGCCGCTATCTTGGGATGGAGCTCGACAGAGAAGGTCGTCTCATATCGCTTGATGCGCCGTCAGCTCAAGGCGAGGTCTGGGCCAATGGTGGCGTTTACATGATTTCTCAGGGACTACTCAATCCGATTGCCGAGAAATTCAAAGGCGAGGTTTCGCTCGAACGTGAAATCTTGCCGGCACTGCTTGCGTCGCGTTCGGCGATCTACGGAATTCGCCACAATGGACGCTTCATAGACATCGGCATACCCGCCGATTACCAACGCGCGGCCGACGTGTTACCTAGCCGAAACAACGCTTAAGTTGGGAACGCAGAGGAACCTGGCCTATGACTGACGCTATAGCAACTCTCAGAGCAAGGTTGGCCGCGTCCATCGAAGCGAAGCAGTCAATGTTTTCCGACGAAAAAGCGCTTGCAACGTTTCAGGCGATCGTTGATCTCGTGATCACTACCTATAAGTCAGCCGGGCGCCTCTACATAGCCGGCAACGGCGGGTCGGCAGCCGACGCGCAGCATCTCGCCGCCGAGTTCGTCAGCAAGCTGGCAAGGGATCGCGCGCCGTTGGCCGCGGAGGCGCTAACCGTCGATACATCGATTTTGACGGCGATTGGCAACGACTACGGATTTGAAAATGTCTTTTCGCGTCAGATCGAAGGAAAGATGACTCCGAAGGATGTTTTTCTCGGGATAACAACGTCGGGGAACTCGAAGAATATCCTGGCCGCACTGCGGAGTTGCCGGAAGATGGGAATTCGTACGATCATTTTCTCGGGCCATGATGGCGGTCTCGTTGCAAAGGAAGCGGATTACTGTTTGCTAGCGCCCGGCAACGTGACAAGTACGATCCAGGAACTGCACATCGTCTTTTCGCACTCGCTCTGCGAATGCGTTGAGAATGCCATGTTCCCGCTTCCAGCAGCCTAAGCCAGAGATCGACCGTCCCAGGCTATCAAACGGAGAATTTTGCAAATGAAGTACAACATTCTGGTGACCGGCGGAGCTGGCTATATCGGATCGACGCTGGTGCCTCGCCTGTTGGAGGCTGGCCATAGCGTCACTGCGCTCGATAATTTCATGTTCAAGCAGGCGAGCCTCAATAACTGCTGTCACTACGACTCTTTTTCTGCAGTGAAGGGCGATATCCGCACCGAGCGCACGATGCTCCCGCTGCTCAAGAAGGCCGACGTCATCATCCCCCTCGCGGCGCTGGTCGGAGCACCGCTCTGCAACCTTGATCCAGTTGGCGCCACCACGACCAATCACGATGCCATCACCCTGATGTTGAAACACGTCTCAGCAGAGCAGCGCATCCTTATGCCGACGACCAACAGCGCCTATGGCTCCGGCGACGAGAACAACTATTGCACCGAGGACTCCCCGCTCCGGCCGATATCGCAGTACGCGATCGATAAGGTCGCGGTGGAAAAGGAACTGATGCAGCATCCCAACGTCATCAGTTTTCGTCTTGCGACGGTATTCGGCATGTCGCCGCGCATGCGCCTCGATTTGCTGGTCAATGACTTCGTCTATCGCGCTGTCAATGATCGCTTCGTTGTTCTGTTCGAGGGCCACTTCAAGCGCAACTATATCCACGTTCGCGATGTTGCCAGGGTTTTCGAGCACGGTTTGGCGAATTTTGAAAAGATGAAGGGCCAGATCTACAATGTGGGCTTGTCCGACGCCAATGTCTCCAAGAAAGAACTTTGTGAACATATCCAGAAGGTCGTGGCGGAATTTGCTTTCGTGGATGCACAGGTCGGCCGTGACCCCGATCAGCGAAATTACATCGTATCGAACGAAAAAATTGAAAAGACCGGCTACAAAACGACGGTTTCGCTCGATCGCGGCATTCGGGAATTGGTGAAAGGCTTTGTCATGATCAAAAACAGCCTGTATGGAAACGTCTGACTTCAGGCAAAGGAACGATCAATCGCGGCTGCAGGAGCAGCCAGATGATCGCGCGCCGATTAGCTTAACCTCCAGCCAACGATCGCCCGCGCCCTGTGCAGGCTCGCTATCCTGCCTTGACTAGGCTGTTAGGATTAGCTCCACGCAACAAGGATGCTTTCGCAATAGAGATCGCCGGGCAAAAATTTCGATCTCGTCGTCAACCGCTTTCCATAAGCGAGATGAGCCGTACGCAAGTTGCGACCTGCGGCGCTATGATCTCGAATGCGATCGGGACCGCCGGTCCTGTTCCTCGAGCAGAACCGCGAAAACAAACATCTCGGACTAATCGATTGCCGCGACTATCTCGCGCCATTCTTTCGGACAAAGAAGGTGATCGAGTCTAGGGACATTCCAGCAACGAGAGGCGCCGCGACCGTTGGTCAAATTGATCTCGCAGCCTCACTGAAATATGCCCCGTAAATACCGACGGGCTGGAAGCGATCGTTGGATGATCCGATATCGTTGCTCCGCGGCCGCGCGCGCGTCACCTTCAAGGACGCTGCCGAGTATCTCCAGAAGCTACCCAAGGCCGAGCAGGATCTCGAGGAGTGGCGTGCCGCGCGAACGATGCCTGCTCCTGGCCGTCAAGCTCGACGACCCAACCACGATGGAGCCCATCGGCATGCTGAGGGCGCTGAATCGAAGCGTTAAGCGCGTGCTAATCAATCGTATAAAGACACGCATTCGGGAAATGCCTAAACTTAAGAGGGAGCTGCAAAGGTCGACGACCACGTGATGTAAAATCACCAGATTGCCGCATTTTCGTCGTGTCCCGCCCGTCTTAACGGCGCGACCCGCTGCTAAATTTTGATTAGTGCCGCGTACAAGTTTAGGGGGTCCCGCAATGATCAAAGTCATCAGACGTAGTAATTTCATCCCAGGGCCCTACCGCTTCGAGAACGGAACGCCGTTCAATCCGCCGCCGGCGCCGCCGCCGTTCGTGCCGGATCGCAATTTCGATGGCGATTCAATCTACGGGTTGCGGGATTGGACAACGCCTGAAGCCGAAGCAGGTGAGCACCCCACTTCTCTGGCTCCTTCAGACAGTGAAAAATTGCTTATTTCGCTGGCACCGGCGGCTCCGGCGGAGCCTTCTCCTGCAAAGACCTGATCGTTTCCTGCGCTATAGCGAGTTGTTTTCGAAGGGCGGCGATCTCATCCAGCCGCTGATCTACGCTGCCGGCGCGCTGACCGAGACTGACGGATACGCGATCGGCCACGCATTATGAAGCGGTAGATCCAGGACTTCGCGACCCTGGTTTCACCGTCGCCGCTCACCTGCAGATAAAGGCCAGCACCATCGGCGTACATACCGGGCTTCTGACCTTCATGACCTTGAGCGCGGTGAGCCAACTTACAAATGAGCCATGTCCGCCCAACCTAGTTTGCCAACATCTCTACCCACGCCGATGACGCACTTAAGGCCTGCGCGCCTTTCCGGACCGCGCCGTCGCGCCGAGTCACCGCAGCTCCCACCAAAAATATCGAAAACAACCCCATGCAAAGTAGCCGGCGGCCGCCGCAACCGGCGGTTTGGACCGAAAGCTTGACACGTCGGGCAAATCAGCGGCACAATTTCATCATCCCGGAATTTGCTAAACCACTGCGTGCGCAATATTGATGCGATCATGTTCCGCGCGGCTGGACCGTTGAGGACACGCCGCCGCCGCTTGCGCTGACGTGCGGAAACCGCGAAAATCCTGGCTGTTTCAGAATTTATCAGGGGATTCAGCACAGATGCGGTTCGATGACGTCATCCTAGGTCGCCGGAGTATCCGCGGCTACAAACCCGATCCAGTACCCAAGGCGCTGATTGCGGAAATCATTGGGTTGGCGATGCGCGCCCCGTCGTCGATGAACACCCAGCCCTGGAATTTCTACGTCATTTCAGGCGAGCCGCTGGATCGGATCCGCGCCGGCAACACCGAGCGGATGGTGGCGGGCATCCCGCAGTCGCGCGAGTTTCGCACGGGTCAGGCCTTTGCAGGCAAGCACCGCGACCGGCAGGTCGGTGTCGCCAAGCAATTATTCTCCGCGATGGGGATCGAGCGCGACAACAAGGACAAGCGCCAGGACTGGGTGCTGCGCGGCTTCCGCCAATTCGACGCGCCCGTCTGCGTGATCATCACCTATGACCGCGTGCTCGATGGCAGCGACGACACGCCGTTCGATTGCGGCGCCGTGGCGACCGCCCTGGTCAACGCCGCCTGGTCTCGCGGGCTCGGCGCCGTGATCAACAGCCAGGGCATCATGCAATCCCCCGTGGTGCGCGAGCACGCGGGGATCGCCGACGATCAGGTCATCATGAAAAGCATCGCGCTGGGCTGGCCGGATGAAACTTTTCCGGCGAATGCGGTGGTGTCGGAGCGGAAGTCGGTCGAGGAGGCGACGGTGTTCGTCGGGTTTGAGAAGTAGCGGCGCGCGGGCGCAAGGGCGGGAGGTACAGCAGTGATCCGCGCCATGCTCCGACGTGCGCTCGTGCTGGCGGCAGCGTTTGCCGCAGGGCTGACGCCGGCCATGGGCCAGGGCGAAAACAGCAAACCGTTGAGCAAGCCGTTGCCGGCCAAGGCAACACAGGAACTGCCCGCCGAGCTGCTCGCGCTGCTCGAACAGAAGAAGATGCCGAAAAATTCACCGATCGTCGTGCGCCTTTTCAAGGAAGAAGCGGAGCTCGAAGTCTGGAAACAGGACACGGCAGGCCGTTTCCAGATCCTCAAGACCTATCCGATCTGCCGGTGGTCGGGCGATCTCGGGCCGAAGTTTTACGAGGGCGACCGGCAGGCTCCGGAAGGGTTTTATGCCATCACACCCGAACTGATGAATCCCAACTCCAATTTCCATCTTTCAATCAACTTCGGCTTCCCCAACAGCTTCGACAAGGCGAACAAGCGCAACGGCAGCTTCCTCATGATCCACGGCGACTGCTGGTCGAGCGGCTGCTATGCCATGACCGACGAACAGATCAGCGAAATCTATTCGCTGGCGCGCGACTCACTCAGCGGCCGGCCATCGTTCCAGATCCAGGCCTATCCGTTCCGCCTGACGCCGGCGAACCTGGCGCGGCATCGAAATAGTCCGAACCTGCCCTTCTGGAAAATGCTCAAGGTCGGCAACGATCATTTCGAGACGACGCAACGCGAACCCAAGGTGGATGTGTGCAACCGCCGCTATGTATTCGATGCGCAACCTCCCCCGAACTCGCCGCAGCCTCTCGTGTTCAGCGCAAACGAAAAATGTCCGCCCTTCGTCGTCAACCCGGACATCGCGCGGCGGGCGCAGGAAAAACAGCGCGCCGACGAACGCGCCACCGCGCAATTGGTGGAAGACAATGTGCCGGCTGCTCCGATCTACAGCGGACTTGACGGCGGAATGAACAAGGCTTTCCTCGCAAAATTTCCGGGCCGGGTGACGCTCGCGAAAGTGATGCCGTATGCGTCTTACCTGCCGCAACTGCCGCCGATCCCCTGGATCGACCATGATGGCTCGGTGACGAGTAAATGGTTCGGTGTCCCGTTTTCCGGACTGGCTGTTTGTGATGTGGCTCGTGTCGGCTTTCCGTCGGGCCGGTGCTGAGCACTTGTCCGACGCCGGCAATGAGCCGTCACTGCAGACAGCGCCGTGTGCGCAATGGATGCTATCAGGATGACCACGCCTCCTCGCTAGCAACGTAACCTGCGATGGTCGTGATAGGGTTTTTGCGCGTCCTTCCCGCTATCGTCAAGATAACAGACGAGCATTGTCTAACCTCTCGAACGATCCCAAACCTCCTGGGCCTTATCTTTTTGATCTTCCGCATATTTGTCGTAGAATTCTGCCGCCTCTGCTGTAAATCCGCCCTTCTTCTCGCAGTCGGCATTCAGCCTTACGATCTCCGCCTTCAATCTCTGGAACGCCGCAAGCTCTTTATCCGTCAGCCACTCACCGCTTTTTGGAAGATAATCGTCAATCAAGGCTCCGAGAGTTTCCCCATCAAGGCGCTCAAAGAACCTGATCTCGTCCGTACGCTTTGACCATGGCGTGATAAGATCGGAGTGCTTGTGCGAGGCGTCATGAGCCTCCTGACTTTGAGTAGCGTGTATCTTATCCCTCAAATCGCCGGCCTTTATCGTTGCGAATTTCCTAGTGGTCTGAGTGAATATGTAGAAAAAGTCTGCCTTTATCAGGCGCACCCATGGGCCAACGATTACCGCGCGCTCCGCTGGCGTGATTTTCAGGTCTTCTAGCTGTCCGTCGATACCGTCAAGTACAGCTTGCTTCTCCTTGGCACTTGGCGTTCCAAGCCGGTTACCCCATGCAATCGTCAGGTAACTCGACCTCGCGGAGATTTGCGCCAGTCGCTTCAGATTTGCCAAAGTCGCAACGGCTTCAGTTACGGTCTGGCGAAGCCTCGCTTCAACCCCAAGTGTCTTGATGATCTCGACTTGCGGCAAAAAGACAATCAGCGCCCCGACTAAGAACAGCGTTCCGAGCGTGAGTGCTGACCCCTTTTGGTTGTTGAACGCCTGGTAGACTGCCCCGAGAAGAGCAAACATCGCCATAGCCGCAACGAAATAGGAAAATATGTCTCTGATCTTATCCATTGGACCCGCCAATAAAAAAGCCGAGACTCAGTCCCGGCTAACAAACCACAGGTAGCAGGATCCGACAGAACAATCCAGCTGCACAACAAGCCGGGAAGCTGCTACTGGCAAGGCTTTCAACTCGGGGGTACCTATGGCTCATAATCTTCCGACCTTCCAAACTCGTGCCGGCTTGGAGCAGTTACTTGCCGACGGCGCCGCTGAAGGCACGACTTTAGAGTTCAAGGATTCCCGGTCGCTTCAGCGAGACGAGGGAAGAATTAAAGACCTTTGCATCAATGTATCGGCGCTGGCGAATTCCGCAGGAGGACAAATCATCTACGGCATCAACGAGAACAAGAAAACAAACGGGCCGATCGAAGTGGACCTTGGTGTGACGGACCCCTCAATTACGCGCGACTGGATTAGCCAGATATTGAATGCGCGCATAAAGCCCAGACTGCCTGAATATTCTATTGAGCCCATCCCGCTCGATGGAACGCAACTGGGTTACGTGATCTCTGTGCCTCAATCATTAGTCGGACCACACCAGGCGCCGGACCACAGATATTATCAAAGGCTTGGCCTCGAAGTACGCGCGATGGAGGATTTCCAGATCAAGGACATCATGCGCCGGGCGACAACCCCGGACCTATATTTGTCTTTATCATTCCTAGAAGGAAATCGAGAGACGCTGCGGTTTCCTGAAAGAGAATCGAGACCTTTCAACTTGATCGCCAATATCGAAAACAGGTCGCCACAACCTGCATTCCACGTTGTAGTGGAGATTGGGATTGATACTCATTTCAAGATCGTCGGATTCGGAGGCTTCACTCGATTTGAATCTAAGGAGCAAGTCGGGAACACGCCTCTAAATTGGATTCGCTGGGAGATGTCCGCTCCACCCGGCCAACCCGTGTTTAAAGAACATCCGCGCTCCCTAAACAATCAATCGATCATGCTCACAATGAGCGCAGATGATATCAGCAATCAAGAAATACATGACCTCACCGTACGAGTGTTGGCCCCCGGCTGCTCTAGGCAAGAAAACTGGTCAATTCTTGCCAGAGGCCCAATTCTGAATTTACACCCTCCCCATAGCCCTCATAGCTCCCAACGTAAGAGTAGCTGAACTAACGGCCCCCACCTCGCCATACGGCACGACCTCATCGAACCGGTTATCCAGCGGTCTCGACACTCTGTACTGGATCTAGATCGCATTTGGCAGCGTCAATTCGTGCGCGTATTGGGCGAGGTTTGCCGGCCTGGGATATCGTTCAGTGAGAAATTTTAGAACGCGAATTCCAAGCTTGAACGACCATTCCACGATAGCGGTCGTGAAGGCCTCATATTCCCGTCGTGGCGTGTCCTTTGGCTTGTCATCAAGCTGAATATGTACACGATTCCGATATTCTCTGAATTTGTGTAGCTCATCATAGATATCGGGGCCCATGCCATCCAAGAGTTTGTGCTTCTTCATGACGTCAATGATAGCGGCGAACCGCCCGACGTCCTTCTCAGCGATTGCTTTTCGCTCATCCTCAGGAATGTTTGGAAGGCCCTCTACCGCATGATTTCGCGCGCGATAGAAGATTTGGTCGAGTGAGGATTCAACGATTGAGCCCATCTGGACCAACATAAGCTTGTTGAAAAGCGCGCCGTTGTTGTTGGCATGCATGCGGCAGAGCGCTTCTGCATTTTTTACAATGTTGTCGCCGACAAGAAACTCTCCGATAAACTTGCATGTTACAGATTCCGTCTTCTTGACCGGCTGCAAGGTGATTTTCTCCATCGAATCTCTCCAGGCGTGCGATACGTGTGCAAATTGGTATAACGCAACTTCTGGGATGTTAGCAGGGCGCTGATAAGGGCGCGCGACAGTCCATGCGAACGTCCCCAATCTCGTGCAGTCGGGAGAGAAACTGGCCTAAGCAGAGTGCCAGGGTCGGGCGGGAGTCGCGATCGAACTAATCTCTGATGAATAGTCTCTGCGAAACGTGAGTTTTTCCTGCCGCACAGCCTTCCATGAAACGTTAGAATGGTCGTCACGTGCAGTCGAAATCCGCCTAGTGACCAACATCACAGTCTAATTCCTTCAAGTAGGGCACTATCCCCGCATTGAAGCCGCCCATGTCGGCGGCCATTATCGGGGGAATAAAATGACCGCTTTCCTGAATCGGGTTGTTCGCAAGACCGCGCTGGTGCTGACAGCTGCCGCCTGCTTTTCCGCACTTGCCACGAACGCCAGCTTTGCCTTCAGTTCGGAAGCCCAGCAGCAGTGCACCGGCGATGCTTTCCGCCTTTGCGGCTCCGAAATTCCCAACGTCGCCAAGATCACCGCATGCATGATCAAGCAGCGCGCCAGTCTCTCGAGCGGCTGCCGAAGCGTGATGGACCGGGAATTGGCCGCAAAGACCAAGGTCGCCGCGCAGTAGTCGCGCGACACCGTTTCGTTGCGGCGTCGCCCTTGACCGCTGGCGGAGAGAGTGGGATTCGAACCCACGGTACGGTTTCCCGCACACACGCTTTCCAAGCGTGCGCCTTAAGCCACTCGGCCATCTCTCCGGAGGCCTTCTCTTGAAGGGGCAGGAGTGATTTTGCAAGGGAGGCCGGGCACGGCGGGCAATATTTCCCCAATTCATTGAATTTATTCGATAATTATGGTCATCCCGGTGCCGGATAATTGGCGCGCGGTCAGCCCTTGAACCGGAATCCGGCCACGATCGACGACGATAAGTGGCAACCCTATCGGTCGAGGACGGCATGATGATCACGCGGACGCTTCAATTCTCCATCCTGGTCTCGGCACTCGCTCTAGGGGCCGCTGGTCCGATATCGGCGCAGTCCTGCACCCGCCAGGGCGTGGACGTGACCTGCGACGACGGCAGGCGCGGGGTTTTTGCCGGCGAATCGCTGATCTGGGCCGACGGCACGCGCTCGAACCTGGTCTCCCCGCATCCGAGCGTCATCATCGGCAACAAGTCGTCGGTCGTGATCGGTCCCGGCGTGTTCGCCGGCAACGGCAAGGGCGGCTACGTGCCGATGGAAAATCCGAGCGCGCCGAGCAAGGCGCGCTGCCCGGTGTTGGATGGCGTGTCGTATTGCTATTAGGCTGGTGGACGGGCGCTATCGCTGACGGCGCGCCGTCGTTTCAATCCTCATGGTGAGGAGCCGCGCAGCGGCGTCTCGAACCATGAGGCCACAGCCGGGCATTCATCCTTCGAGACGCCGCTTACGCGGCTCCTCAGGATGAGGTCGGAAGTTCTGCTTTAGTCGCAAAAGTTCTGGTTTGCGGACTAGTGATATCGAACCCCGCCGGTGGGGGTGGAGTGGAGCGGCCATATCACGGGCTCGGCGATCCCGGGGGCCAACTCGTTCCTGTCGAGCTGACATTCGCGCAAGGCTTCGGTGAAGTTGGCGAACCATGTCTGGATCGTTTGGCCGCGCAGCTTTGCCATCATCGCTTCCCAGCGCATCCGGCGTTCGGTCAGCGGCATCGACAGCGCGGTGGCAATGGTGCGCGCCATGCCGTCGATATCGTGCGGATTGACGATCAGTGCGGTATCGAGCTCGTTGGCCGCGCCGGCGAATTTCGACAACACCAGCACGCCGGGGTCAACCGGGTTTTGCGCGGCGACATATTCCTTGGCAACGAGATTCATGCCGTCCTGCAACGGCGTCACCACGCCGACCTGCGCGGCGCGATAGAGGCCCGCGAGCACGGCCTGGCCGTAGCCCTTGTTGAGATAGCGGATCGGCGTCCAGTCGGCCTCGCCATGCTGGCCATTGACATCGCTGACGAGTCTCGCGACCTCGCTCTGCAGATTGCCGTAGGCCTCAATCGCGCCGCGCGAGGGGGTCGCGATCTGCAGCAGCGACACCGCGCGCTTGAGCTGCGGATGCAGCGTCCACATCCGGTCGAACGCCTTGATACGGTTGATCAGGCCCTTGGAATAATCCAGGCGGTCGACGCCGATCGCGAGCTTCTCGCCGTTGAGGCTGCGCCGAAGCCGCGAGACGTCCGGATGGGTCGAGGCCTTTGCCGCCAGCTGGGCGAATTGCTTCGGATCGATTCCGATCGGAAACACCGCGGCGCGGGTGCGGCCATGGCGCGAAATGACGACGCCGTCATGCACGGAGAGTCCGAGATCGGACTGCGCGTATGACAGGAAATTCTCGCAATCTTCCTCGGTCTGGAAGCCGATCAGATCATAGGCCAGCATCGCCTCGATCAACTCGCGATGATGCGGCACGCCCGATATCACCGCGCGCGACGGCCACGGCGTATGCAGGAAGAAGCCGATCGGCTCGGTGACGCCGAGATCGCGCAACTCCGCGCCGAGCGCGAGAAAATGATAGTCCTGAACCCAGAACGCGGAGTCGGTTTTTCGGAACCGCAGCAGCGCGCGCGCCATAAAGGCGTTCACTTCGCGATAGCTGAGGTAATCCTCCTGCGTGGCGCGGATCAGATCGGCGCGCGAGTGCAGCGCCGGCCACAAGGCAGAATTGGCGAAGCCTTCGTAATAGCCGCCATAATGCGCGGCGGGCAGATCCAGCATCGCCAGCGCACCGGTACCCAGTGCTTCGATTTCGGCAAATGGTTCCTTCAAGTTCCCATCGCGGACCCGCCCCGAGGAACCAACCCAGATAGCACCCGACTTTTCGACGATCGGCAACAACGCCGCAGCGAGCCCCCCCGTCATGGGTTCGTTGGGTTTTCCGCGCGAAACTCGGTTAGAAACGACGACGAGGTTCAAAGGTCCCCTCCCGTTGATACGTCCGGGTTAACAACCATTCATCATTATGGTTCCTGATCACCCTTTCAACGAATTGAAACCAAATTCGGGCTGCGGCGTGGAGGAACTCACCCGAATTCACGAAAAATAAATTTTGTCGTGAACCTCGGCATCAAGCGCGAAAATCTGTGTTCGAAAGCCGTCGAGACGAACAACATTATGGCAGGGGTGCGTCCCTTTCATCATCAAGCAGGTGCGCGAGGAACTCACGCACGTCGCTCGGCGCATCGAAATGTCCGGCCACACCCTGGGCGCGGCGTCCAACGGAGAAGGCAAGGCCATCGAGATCCGGCATGATCGCAAAAACGGTCTCGTCGGTGACGTCGTCGCCGATGAAGAACGGGCGGCGGCCCTTGAAAGGTTCGCGCTTCATCAACTCGTGCACGCCGCTCGCCTTGCTGAATCCAGAATGCTTGATCTCGCAGACGCATTTGCCGGGCAGCACCTCGATCGGCGCGTTGGGAAGATCGGCCCTGATCAGCGACACCGCGGCATAGATCGCCTTCTCGGCGTGCGGCGCGAGGCGATAATGCAGCGCCAGCGAATAGCCCTTGTCTTCCAGCAATATTCCGGGGCTCAGCTTTGCGATCGCGGCCAGCCGACGCTTCAATTCCTTGTCCAGTGGCGGCGCATGGGCGTCCACCGAGTCACTGTCCGGATCGATCCGCATCTCGGCGCCGTGGCCGCCGACGGCCGGGAATTGATCGGGCGCGAAAATCAAATCGATATCGTTGAGCGAGCGGCCGCTGACCAGCGCCAGCGCTCCGTTGGTTCGCACCATCAGGCGGTTCAAGGTCTTCGCCAGGCCCGGCGGCACCCAGACTTCGCGCGGCGTCGGCATCAGGTCGAGCAGCGTGCCGTCGATGTCGAGCAGGATAGCGGTCTCGCTCAGATGCGGAATCAGCGAGCGCGGCACCGGAACGGTTTCCGGCGCGTCGTCGTCTTCACGCACGATATCTTCTTCCGCCATGTTTTCTTCCAGTGGCATTTCCAGCAGATCCTCATTCATCTTATCCTACTCCACAAATGCGAGCGGCCGTGCGACAGATTCGAGCGATTTGCGCTCGGCCGCGATGGCATACCGCCACGCGACGGCGGCGGCGATGATCATCAATGCCGACCCGAACAGGTAACCGGCGAAGACACTGTTGCGGGATCCGGTATCGACCAGGGCGCCGAACAGCGCCGGTCCAGCCACGCCGCCAATGCCTGTTCCGATCGCGTAGAACAGCGCAATGGCAAGCGCGCGCACCTCCAGCGGAAACGTCTCGCTGACGGTGAGATAGGCAGCACTCGCCGCCGGCGAGGCAAAGAAGAATATCACCATCCAGGCAATGGTCTGGGTCTGGGCGGTCAAAACGCCGATCGAGAACAGATAGCCCGACAGCGCGAGCAGTATGCCCGAGACGCCATAGGTCACCGTGATCATCATGCGCCGGCCCAGCGTGTCGAACAGCCGGCCGAGCAGCAGGGGTCCCAGGAAGTTGCCTGCCGCGAACGGCAGGATGTACCAGCCGACATGGTTGGACGGGATGCCGAAGAAATCGGTCAGTATCAGCGCGAAGGTGAAGAAGATGGCGTTATAGAAGAACGCCTGCGCAACCATCAACACTAATCCCACCATCGAACGCTGCCGATAGGTCGTGAGCAACGTATGCGCCACTTCTCCCAGCGGCGTATGGCTGCGCATCTTCAGCCTGATCTTCGGGAACACCTCATCGGCCGGATGATCCGGATGTCGCGTTGACGCTTTCTCGATATCGTCGACGATCGCGTGCGCCTCCTCGGGGCGGCCATGAATCATCAGCCAGCGCGGACTTTCCGGGATCCACATCCGCATCACCAGCACGATCAGCCCGAGAGCGGCGCCGATGAAATAGGCCAGCCGCCAGCCGAGATCGGGAGCAAGTACACCCGGTTCGAGCAGCACGATGGCGGCGACCGCGCCGATTGCAGCCCCGATCCAGAAGCTGCCGTTGATCACCAGATCGGTCCAGCCGCGATAGCGCGCCGGCACCAGTTCCTGGATCGTCGAATTGATCGCGGTATATTCGCCGCCGATGCCGGCGCCGGTCAGGAAGCGGAACAGTGCGTAGCTCGTTACGCTCCACGACAGCGCGGTCGCCGCGGTCGCCGTGAGATACAGCGCGAGCGTGATGAAGAACAGCTTCTTCCGCCCGATCCGGTCGGTCAGCCAGCCGAAACCGAGCGCGCCGAGTACCGCGCCCGCAAGATAGGCGCTGTTGGCGAGGCCGACATCGAAATTCGAAAATTGCAGCGTCGGGCTTTCCTTCAGCGCGCCCGACAAGGCGCCTGCCAGTGTGACTTCCAGCCCGTCCAGGATCCAGGTGATCCCGAGCGCGGCCACGACGCGGGTGTGAAAGCCACCCCAGCGCAGGCTATCGAGCCGCGCAGGAATGCTGGTCTCGATAACCCTGTCATCATCCTGATTGGCCGTTGCGGAAATGGACGCACGCTCATCCACCGCCGCACCATGCCGTATTGCTGTTGAACGCATCGAATTGGACCAATGAAAAACACCCCGGAACGCCCCAGCCCCAGGGTTTTCACGTCAAATTGCGGCAAACATGATGCCCGACGCCATGATAACGCCCTGGTCGGGTGGGGGTTCCGGGGCTTTTGGGCCGGCGAAATTGCATAGCTGTTGGCGCTCTCCGCAGCACGCGGTCCCCACCCCTGCGCGGAGCTTTGATCTATCTCAACATATGCACGCACGATCGGCTTGCCTTGACGACTGCATAGCGTAGCGCGATGCATCAATCTTTGCTGCTGTTGCTGGTCCGGAGGACCCGCGGATGACCCTCGATCCCATCCACCAGTTCAACATCAACAACATCTTCACGATTGGCCACATCGGCCGCCACACGATCGCCTTCACCAACTCCTCGATTTACATGTTGCTCACGGTAGCGGTGATCTGCCTGCTGGCGCTTCGAGGCATGAAGGGCCGGCAATTGGTTCCCGGCCGTTTCCAGTCGGCCGCCGAATTGAGCTACGTGTTCGTGGCTACCATGATCCGTTCCACCGCCGGCGAGGACGGAATGAAGTTCTTCGCGCTGGTGTACTGCATCTTCATGTTCATTCTGGTCGCGAACCTGATCAGCATCATTCCCTACACTTTCACGGTAATGAGCCATATCATCGTTACGGCCTCGTTCGCGCTGCTCGTGTTCTTCACGGTGCTGATCTATGGCCTCTACAAAAACGGCTTGAAGTTCTTCAAGATCTTCGTTCCCAGCGGCGTGCCGATGTACATCCTGCCGCTGGTCGTCGCAATCGAGATCATTTCCTTCCTGTCGCGGCCGCTGTCGCACAGCGTCCGTCTGTTTGCCAACATGCTGGCCGGTCACATCACGCTGAAGGTGTTTGCGGGCTTCGTCGCCATGCTCGGCACTTCGCTCGGCGCGGTTGGCTGGATCGGCGGCATGGTGCCGCTGGCATTGACCGTGGCACTGACCGCCCTCGAGCTGCTGGTGGCGTTTCTGCAGGCTTACGTGTTTGCGATCCTGACCTGCATCTATCTCAACGATGCGCTTCACGCGGGACATTGAGGGATACGCGAAGGTGGAGCTGAAGCACCAGTTCGGCAGGGAATGAGAAATCTCCGGCCGTCATGCCCGCGAAGGCGGGCATCCAGTACGCCGCAGCTTATCGATTTATCACTACCGTCTCTGGAACACTGGATCATCCGCCCCAGTGCGCAATTGCGCACAAGGCGGATGATGACACCTTCTTTGTTGCGCGAGATGTCAGCGTCCTTTTCGCGCGATCAGATCACCGGATCACGCCGCGCGTATATTCGCCATGAAGCGATCGAGCTCCTCGCGGAGCCGCGTGCTTTCGCTCGACAGGCTGCGCGCCGAATTCAGTACTTCCTCGGAAGCCGAGCCGGTTTCGGTCGCGCCGCGGTTGACATGCATGACGTTGGTGGCGGCCTCGTGCGTGCCTTGCGCGACGTTCTGGACGCTGCGCGCGATCTCCTGGGTCGCCGAGCTTTGCTGCTCGACGGCGCTGGCGATCGTCGAGGCGATCTCGGAGATTTTGCCGATGGTGCCGCCGATCTCCTTGATGGCGGCGACGGATTCCTGGGTCGCGCCCTGCATGCCCGAGATGTGATTGGAAATCTCGTCGGTTGCCTTCGCGGTCTGGCTGGCGAGCGATTTGACCTCGGACGCCACGACCGCAAAGCCGCGGCCGGCATCGCCCGCACGCGCCGCCTCGATGGTCGCGTTCAGCGCCAGCAAATTGGTCTGCTCGGCAATCGCCGTGATCAGCTTGACGACATCGCCGATTTCCTGCGCGGCGCGCGACAGTTTTCCGATCCGGCCATCGGTCTGTTCGGCCTGACGCACGGCGGCTTCCGCGATCTGGCTGCTTTCCTTGACGCGCCGCCCGATCTCGTCGACGGACGCCGACAATTCCTCGGTCGCGGATGCCACCGACTGCATGTTGGTGGAGGCCTCTTCCGAGGCGCCGGCAACCTGGCTCGACAGGCTCTGGGTGGTCTCCGCGGTTCGTGTCAGCGTGCCCGCCGCGGCTTCGAGTTGCACGGCCGAAGATGAAACATTGGCGACGATGGCGCCGACCGCGGCCTCGAAATCGTCGGCAAAACGTATCAGCTCAGTGCGGCGCGCGGCGCTCGCCGCCTTGTTGTGCGCTTCCTGGGTGGCGGCGTCGCGCTCGGCCCGCGTGACGGCCTGCACCTTGAACTCCTCGACGGCGCTCGCCATCTCGCCGACTTCGTCCTTGCGGCCGAGGCCAGGCAGCACCACTTCGAAATTGCCGGCGGCAAGTTCGCGCATCGCGCTGCACATCCTCGTCATGGGCCGGGAAATGCCCTTGCCGAGGAAAAAGGCCCAGACGCAGCCGAGCAGAAAGCCGCCCGCCGCCAGCATCACAATCAGCCGTTCGGTTTCGGCGATGGCGGCGTCCGAATCGGCGTCGAGCCGCTTCTGATCCGCCAGCAGATCCGACTTCATCGCCGCCGAGGCCTTGTTGATCTCGGCAGCCGTCTCCGTCATTTCCTGGCTCAGTCCTTCGATCTCCTTGGCATTGCCGACCAGCATGGCGAGCGACCGGCGGTATTCCTCCAGCATGCCGGAAACTTCCTTGATGCCGTCCAGGACCTTTGCGTTGGTTGTCGAGATCGCCTTCAGCGCGTTCTCGACAAATTTCAGGCGCGCCAACGCGCTGGTGGCGACTGACTGGTCGGAATTGACCACGAAAGTATTGGCAAGTGCTGTGGCCGCCTGGAACTGCTCGGTCACCTTCTTGGCGCCGAGCGTGATCAGGGGCATCTCTTCGTCTTCGGCATTGCTCGGGAGATCGTCGAGCTTGTAGCGCAGCGAGTTTCCGGTGCGCGCAAGCTGGTTCTGCGCGATGCGCGCGCTCTCGTCCTTGACCTTGAGCATGTCGGCGAAAATCTTGGTGAAGGTGCGGAACTCGCGCTCCAGCTTTGCGACCTGCTCGAGCCGCGCCCGGTCGGTAGTGCCCTTCATCGAGGTCAGGATGGCATCCTTCAGGCGAGCTTCGGCCTCCAGCGCGGCCTTGCCGTCCTCTTCCTTGCCGGTCACCACGAAATAGCGCGCCAGTGCGCGGTAGGAGATCAGTTCGCGATCGATGTCGCGCGCCACATCGGCCTCCTGCACGCTGCGCCGGTAGGCCTCGACCACGTCGGAAACCCGCTCGAAGCCGAGATAGGCAAAACCCATGCTGGCAGCCGAGATCGCCAGCACCACGGTAAAGCCGAGCATGATCTTGGAGCGAAATCGCAGGGTCGGAAGTCTGAACGACACGCCGCTACGCTTCTGGAATCGCACGTTACCCCCCGTTTTCGTTCTGAAAATCAGGCATCGAGGCCCCAACCCCAACGCGCTGCGCAAACTTAAGGCAGAATGGATAAAGGTGCGTAAATACGGGCAAAAGCGGCAAGGAGGCGGGAGGTGACGCCTCTTACCCTCCCCTGGAGGGGTCCGAGACGAGCAAAGCTCGCTCGTGGGTCGACGCGAAGCGGCGGGCTGGGGTGAAGGTCTCTCTACATCCAACAGCGTCCGAGTGGAGAGATCACCCCGCCCCTCTCACATTTCGTTGCGCTCATGCGAGCCGACCCTCCCCCTCCAGGGGAGGGTAAGAGATCGACCTCGCAAGTTTCCGCACGCACTCCTCACTGTCGTCATCACAAAGACCGGGCCGACCAAAATCCTAGTTGCAAGTTCCTGCGCCGCTGTTTCTAATTGGAATAATTATAAAACATCGGGGAGGTACCACGTGTGTCTACAGTCAAACTGACCGTGAACGGCAAAGCCGTGTCGGCCGAAGTCGAGGACCGGACGCTTCTGGTCCATCTCCTGCGCGAAAATCTCAACCTGACCGGCACCCATGTCGGCTGCGACACCAGCCAGTGCGGCGCCTGCGTCGTCCATATCGACGGCCGGGCGGTCAAATCCTGCACCGTGCTGGCCGGCCAGGCGGCGGGCTCGAACGTCACCACCATCGAAGGCATCGCCAAGGGCGACGAACTGCACCCGATGCAGGCGGCGTTCCGCGACAATCACGGCCTGCAGTGCGGCTACTGCACTCCGGGCATGATCATGTCGGCGATCGATATTGTGCACCGCCATAGCGGCCAGCTCGACGAAGAGACCGTCCGGCAGGAACTCGAAGGCAACATCTGCCGCTGCACCGGTTACCACAACATCGTCAAATCGGTGCTCGACGCGGCCGGGCGCATGAAGGTCTCGCAGGCGGCGGAATAGCCGCAGGCTGCAGTTTACCGAATACAAGACCGCGTTTCGATGGAAACGGCGGAAACAATAACTCCGGTCGGGAGGACAGGACATGGGCGTTGAAGGCATTGGCGCAAGCGTTGTGCGCAAGGAAGACCGCCGTTTCATTACCGGCAAAGGCCGCTACGTCGACGATATCAAGCTGATGGGCATGACCCACGCCCATTTCATCCGCAGCCCGCACGCGCATGCCAAGATTAAGAGTGTGGATACGGCAGAGGCGATGAAGATGCCGGGCGTGGTCGGCGTCCTGACCGGCCAGCAGATCGTCGACGACAAGATCGGCAACCTCATTTGCGGCTGGGCCATCACCTCCAAGGACGGCACGGGCATGAAGATGGGCGCATGGCCGGCCATGGCGCCGGAAACCGTGCGCTTTGTCGGCCAGGCGGTCGCGGTGGTGGTCGCCGAGACCAAGAACCAGGCCAAGGACGCGGCCGAGGCCGTGGTCGTCAATTACGAGGAACTGCCCGCCGCAGCCGACATTCGCGCCGCGATCAAGCCGGGTGCGCCGCAATTGCACCCGGAAGCGCCGGGCAACGTGATCTACGACTGGACCATCGGCGAGGAAGCCGCGACCGACGCGGCCTTCAAATCCGCGGCCAATGTCGTGTCGCTCGACATCACCAACAACCGCCTGGTGCCGAACGCGATGGAGCCGCGCGCGGCGATCGCCGAATATAACGAGCCCGAAGAGCACTTTACGCTCTACACGACCTCGCAGAACCCGCATGTCGCCCGCCTCGTGCTGTCGGCGTTCTACAACATCGCCCAGGAGCACAAACTGCGCGTGGTGGCGCCCGACGTCGGCGGCGGTTTCGGCTCAAAAATCTTCATTTACCCCGAGGAGATGGTGGCGCTGTGGGCCTCCAAGAAGGTCGGCCGTCCGGTGAAGTGGACCGGCGACCGCACCGAGGCGTTCCTGACCGACGCGCACGGCCGCGACCACCTTACCAAGGCGGAGATGGCGTTCGACAAGGACAACAAGGTCACCGGGTTGCGGGTCAAGACCTACGCCAATCTCGGCGCCTATATGTCGCTGTTCTCATCTTCAGTGCCGACCTATCTCTACGCGACGCTGCTGTCGGGCCAGTACAACATCCCCAACATCTTCGCCGAAGTGATCAGCGTCTACACCAACACGGTGCCGGTCGACGCCTATCGCGGCGCGGGCCGCCCCGAAGCCAGCTTCGTGGTGGAGCGGCTGATGGAGACGGCGGCGCGGCAGTTGAAGGTCGATCCGGCCGAACTGCGCCGCAAGAATTTCATCACGCAGTTCCCGCATCAGACGCCCGTCATCATGGCCTATGACATCGGCGATTTCGGCGCCTCCCTCGATTCCGCAATGAAGGCGATCGACTATGCCGGCTTCCCGGCGCGCAAGGCGAAAGCCAAGTCCGAGGGCAAGCTGCGCGGCATCGGCGTGTCCTGCTACATCGAGGCCTGCGGTATTGCGCCGTCGAAGGCGGTCGGCAGTCTGGGCGCCGGCGTGGGCCTGTGGGAATCGGCGGAAGTGCGCGTCAATCCGGTCGGCACCATCGAAGTGCTGACCGGATCGCACAGCCACGGCCAGGGGCATGAGACGACCTTCTGCCAGCTCATCGCCGAGCGCCTCGGCATTCCGATCAGCCAGGTGCAGATCGTCCATGGCGACACGGATAAAGTGCAGTTCGGCATGGGCACCTACGGATCGCGCTCGGCGGCCGTCGGCCTCACCGCCATCCTGAAGGCGATGGAAAAGGTCGAGGCCAAGGCCAAGAAGATCGCGGCCCATCAGCTCGAGGCGTCCGAAAACGACATCGTCATCGAGAACGGCGAGTTCAAGGTCACCGGCACCGACAAGTCGATCGCGCTGCCGATGGTCGCGCTCGCCGCCTACACCGCGCACAATTTGCCTGACGGCATGGAGCCGGGCCTCAAGGAAGGCGCGTTCTACGACCCGACCAACTTCACCTTCCCGGCCGGCGCCTACATCTGCGAAATGGAAGTAGATAGCGCCACCGGCAAAACTTCCTTCGTCAACTTCGTGGCAGCGGATGATTTCGGGCGGCTGATCAACCCGATGATCGTCGAAGGCCAGGTCCATGGCGGCCTTGCCCAGGGCATCGGCCAGGCG
>Ga0307499_10000237_pt1 | contig 20492 bp, 16 predicted proteins | sample 13_S_MG_FD_201363 | JGI IMG/M metagenome (GOLD analysis project Ga0307499, IMG submission 201363) | Soil microbial communities from Populus trichocarpa stands in riparian zone in the Pacific Northwest, United States - 13_S | ecosystem: Environmental > Terrestrial > Soil > Riparian zone > Trees... | reverse complement strand
GGTCGGCTAACCCCTCCGCTTCGCTCCGCCGGTTGGCGCGGACTTCATGCCGGCTCGGGTGGCCGAGCCCTCGGAACTCCCCCCGGCGCGGTGGGGCCCGTTCTTGATCAGTCGGTTTGCTGAAGGGTCGGGCCCCTTGGGCCCGACCCTTCGGTGTTAGCCGGGGCGGACGCGGGTGTTGGATGAGCTGTCGACGATTTCGCGGAGGTCGCGGCGCATGGTGGCGCGTAGTTCGTCGCGGAACCCCTCCATCCGCTGGTCGCCGGCGCCGAGATGGACCTCGATGCGTTCGAGCCGGGCCGAGATCGAGTCGAGCGTCTTGGCCATGGTCCACACCTCGTCCCTGGCCCGGTCGACCCGGTCGAGCGCGTGGAACAGCGCCTTGCCCAGCAGCACCAGCAGCAGCGCCGTGGTAACCGTGAACACCAGCAGCGCGGACCAGGCGAAGACGGTCACTGTCGCTGCCACCCCCTTCGATCGTGCATAGCCGGTTTTCCTGACCCCCGAACCGGGACCGTAGAGCGTCCGGGGCCGAGATACGAGTGGTCAGGCCCAGGTTGTGGATAGTGACAGAGCCTGTGGATAGCCGTTCGCACGGTCCGCGCGGCGCTCCGTACTATCGCCTGCGTGACCACGACCCAATCCGCTCCCGCCCGCGCCGAGTTGCCGCCCCAGTACGCTCCGGCGCAGGTAGAGGGGCCGCTCTACGAGCGGTGGGTAGAGCGTGGCTACTTCGCCGGGGGCACGCCGGAGCGGGCCGACGCGCCGCCGTACTGCATTGTGATCCCGCCGCCGAACGTCACCGGCTCGCTGCACCTGGGCCACGCGTTCGAACACACCATCATGGATTCCCTCATCCGGCGCCGCCGGATGCAGGGCTACGACGCGCTCTGGCTGCCCGGGATGGATCATGCCGGCATCGCCACCCAGAACGTGGTGGAGCGCGAACTGGCGAAGGAGGGCGTGTCCCGGCACGACCTCGGCCGCGACGCGTTCGTCGAGCGGGTCTGGCAGTGGAAGGCCGCGTCCGGCGGCATGATCCTGGGCCAGATGCGCCGGCTGGGTGACAGTGTCGACTGGTCCCGCGAGCGGTTCACGATGGACGAACGGCTGTCCCAGGCGGTGCTCACCGTCTTCAAGCAGATGTTCGAAGACGGTCTGATCTACCGGGCCGAGCGGATCATCAACTGGTGCCCGCGCTGCCTGACCGCGCTGTCCGACATCGAGGTGGAGCACACCGAGGACGAGGGTGAGCTGGTCTCGATCCGGTACGGCGACGGGGTCGACTCGATCGTGGTCGCCACCACCCGGGCCGAGACGATGCTCGGCGACACCGCGGTGGCCGTGCACCCGGACGACGACCGCTACCGGCACCTGGTCGGCCGCACCGTGGAGCTGCCGCTGACCGGCCGGCGGATCCCGATCGTGGCCGACGAGCACGTCGACCCGGCGTTCGGCACCGGAGCGGTGAAGGTGACGCCGGCGCACGACCCGAACGACTTCGAGATCGGCCGCCGGCACGACCTGCCGATGCTCACCATCCTGGACGAGCGCGGCGTGGTCACCGCGCACGGCCCGTTCCAGGGGCTGGACCGGTTCGAGGCCCGGCCGGCGGTGGTGGCCGCGCTGCGCGAGCAGGGCCGCATCGTCGCCGAGCGCCGGCCCTACCTGCATTCCGTCGGGCACTGCTCGCGGTGCGGCACGACGGTCGAGCCGCGGCTCTCGCTGCAGTGGTTCGTCCGGGTGGAGTCGCTGGCGAAGGCGGCCGGCGACGCGGTGCGGGACGGCCGGGTCGCGATCCACCCGAAGGACATGGAGCCGCGGTTCTTCGCCTGGGTGGACGACATGCACGACTGGTGCATCTCCCGCCAGCTCTGGTGGGGGCACCGCATCCCGGTCTGGTACGGCCCGGCCGGCGAGGTGGTCTGCGTCGGCCCGGGCGAGCAACCGCCCGCCGGCGAGGGCTGGCGGCAGGACCCGGACGTGCTCGACACCTGGTTCTCGTCCGGCCTTTGGCCGTTCTCCACCCTGGGCTGGCCGGAGCAGACCGCCGACCTGGCCCGCTTCTATCCCACCAGCGTGCTGGTCACCGGCTACGACATCCTGTTCTTCTGGGTGGTCCGGATGATGCTGTTCGGCCTTTACACGATGCGGGATGCGCCGCCGGCCGAGGCGATCCCGTTCCACGTGGTGGCGCTGCACGGCATGGTGCGTGACAAGCACGGCAAGAAGATGTCCAAGTCCTTCGGCAACGCGGTCGATCCGCTGGAGTGGATGGACGCCTACGGCTCGGACGCGCTGCGCTTCACGCTGGCCCGCGGCGCGAACCCGGGCGCCGACGTGCCGATCGGCGAGGAGTGGGTGCAGGGCAGCCGGAACTTCTGCAACAAGCTCTGGAACGCGGCCCGGTTCGCGCTGCTGAACGGCGCGACCACGGCCGGGCCGCTGCCGCCGGCCGGGCAGCTGTCCGCGGCCGACCGGTGGGTGCTGTCCCGGCTGCAGAACCTGGTCAGCTCGGTCGACACCTACTACGAGGGCTTCGAGTTCGCCAAGGCCGCCGACGCGCTCTACCACTTCACCTGGGACGACTTCTGCGACTGGTACGTGGAGCTGGTGAAGGTGCCGCTGGCGGCCGGCGGCGCGCCGGCCGACGCCAGCCGCCGGGTGCTCGGCGAGGTGCTGGACACGCTGCTGCGGCTGCTGCATCCGATGATCCCGTTCGTCACCGAGGCGTTGTGGACCGCGCTGACCGGCGGTGAGTCGATCGTCGTCGCGGCCTGGCCGGTGGCCGACCCGGCCCGGCTGGACGCGGCCGCCGAGGCCGACGTGCGGGCCGTGCAGGACGTGGTCACCGAGGTGCGCCGGTTCCGCTCCGATCAGGGCGTCCGGCCGGGGCAGCGGGTGCCGGCCCGACTGTCCGGTTTGGACAGTGCCAGGCTGGCCGGGCACGAGACGGCGATCCGGACGCTGGCCCGGCTGGAGCCGGCACCGGGCGGGTTCGTCACCACCGCCTCGCTCTCGGTCCGCGCGGTCACCATCGAGGTCGACCTGTCCGGCGCGATCGACCTGGCCGCCGAGCGGGCCCGGCTGGCCAAGGATCTGGCCACCGCGGAGAAGGACGCCGCGGTGGCCCGGGCCAAGCTGGGCAACGCCGACTTCGTCGCCCGGGCGCCGGAGCCGGTGGTGGCCAAGATGCGCGGCCGGCTGGCCGACGCGGAGGCCGAGCTGGCCCGGTTGGCCGCGCAGCTCGACGCGCTCCCGCCCGGGCCGGCATGACCGAACCGACCAGCACCCCCCGCCTGGCCGCCGAGCTCGCCCGGGTCGAGGCCGAGCTGCGTACCCGGTGGCCGGAGTCGCAGCTGGAGCCCTCGCTCGACCGGATCGCCGCGCTGGTCGACCTGCTCGGCCGGCCGCAGGCGTCGTACCCGGTGGTCCACGTCACCGGCACCAACGGCAAGACGTCGACGGCGCGGATGGTGGACGCGCTGCTGCGCCAGTTCGGGCTGCGGGTTGGCCGGTTCACCAGCCCGCACCTGGCCGCGGTCACCGAGCGGATCTCGGTGGACGGGCGGCCGATCAGCACCGAGCGGTTCGTCCAGCTCTACGACGAGGTCGCCCCGTACCTCGACCTGGTCGACAAGGAGCAGCCGCTGCGGCTGTCCTACTTCGAGGTGCTGACCGCGATGGCGTTCGTCGCGTTCGCCGACACCCCGGTGGACGTGGCCGTGCTCGAGGTCGGCATGGGCGGCCGGTGGGACACCACCAACGTCGCCGACGGCAAGGTCGCGGTCGTCACGCCGATCTCCATCGACCACGCCAACTACCTGGGCGACACGGTCGAGGCGATCGCCGCCGAGAAGGCCGGCATCATCAAGCCGGAGGCGGTCGCGGTGCTGGCCGAGCAGCCGCCGGCCGCGGCGGAGGTGCTGCTGCGCCGGTCGGTCGAGGTGGGCGCCGAGGTGGCCCGGGAGGGCGCCGAGTTCGGCGTGCTCCGCCGGTTGGTCGCGCTCGGCGGCCAGCAGTTGCTGCTGCGCGGCCTCGGCGGCATGTACGACGACATCTTCCTGCCGCTGCACGGGGCGCACCAGGCGCAGAACGCGGCCTGTGCGCTGGCCGCGGTGGAGGCGTTCTTCGGCGTCGGCGCGAACGGCACGCTGGATCTGGAGGGGGTCCGGTCCGGGTTCGCCGCGGTCACCTCGCCGGGCCGGCTGGAGACCGTCCGCACCGCGCCGACCGTGCTGCTGGACGCCGCGCACAACCCCGCCGGGATGGCCGCCACGGTGTCCGCGCTGGGCGAGGCGTTCGACTTCCGGCGGCTGGTCGGCGTCGTCGCGGTGCTGTCCGACAAGGACGTCACGGGCATGCTCGCGGTTCTCGAACCGGCGCTGGACGAGATCGTGGTCACCGGCAACTCCTCGCCCCGGGCACTGCCGCCGGACGAGTTGGCCAGGCTCGCGGTGGACGTGTTCGGCGCCGAGCGGGTGGTGGTCGAGCCCCGGCTGGACGACGCGATCGAGCAGGCCGTCCGGCTGGCCGAGGAGGGCGCCGACACGCTCAGCGGCGCCGGCGTCCTGGTCACCGGCTCCGTGGTCACCGTCGGCGAGGCCCGCACCCTGCTGGCCGGGCCGCCGCGGTGAGCACGGCGAGCCCGCCCCCCGACCCCACGGACCTGGGCGCACGCCGCTTGCGGCGAACGCTCGCCAGGGCGTCCGTCATGGCCGAGCCCGCGCGAACCCCGCGGCGCCTCCGGCTGTGGTTCGCATGCCGCAACGTCCGCGCCACCCCGGCCCGGCCGGCCGCTGGTGGCTGAGGCGGTGGCCGGGCCGGGGTCGGCGGATGCGGGTCAGCGGGCGCGGGCCGAGCGGGCGGTCCGCGCGGCGTTCGCGGCGACGCTGGCGCTGGAAGCGCTCCTGATGTTGTTCGTACCGCGGGCGATCGCGCAGTCCGGTCCGGGGCTGACCGCGGGGCGGCTGGCCGTACTGCTGAGCCTGGCCGGCGTGCTGCTGGTCGCCGCCGGGCTGCAGCGGCGCCGGTTCGGGCTGGCGCTGGGCTCGGCGCTGCAGTTCGTGGTGATCGCGACCGGGCTGCTGGCCACCGCGATGTACTTCCTCGGCGTGATCTTCGGCCTGATCTGGATCTACCTGCTCCGGGTCCGCCGGGAGGTGCTGGCCCGGTAGCCCCGGCCGCCGGTCGCCGGCCCGGCGCCCGGTACGCTCGCCCCACCGCGTATGGAGAAAGTCATACTCAAGGAGTTCCGTGGACAGCGAGCGCACCCTGGTGCTGGTCAAGCCGGACGGCGTCGCCCGTGGGCTGGTCGGTGAGGTCATCTCCCGGATCGAGCGCAAGGGCCTGCGGCTGGTCGCGCTGGAAATGCGCACCCTCGGCGTGGAGATCGCGCAGACCCACTACGCCGAGCACCGGGAGCGGCCGTTCTTCGGCTCGCTGGTCGAGTTCATCGTGTCCGGGCCGCTGGTCGCCGCGGTCGTCGAGGGCCCGCGCGCGATCGAGGCGTTCCGGCAGTTGGCCGGCGCGACCGACCCGGTGAAGGCGCCCACCGGCAGCATCCGCGGCGACCACGCGGTCGAGGTGCAGAACAACATCGTGCACGGCTCCGACTCAGCCGAGTCGGCCGCCCGCGAGATCGCCCTCTTCTTCCCCGCTCTGGGCTGACCACCTCGGCCTGACCGCCTCGGGCTGACCGCCCTGGGTTGACGGCCGTGGGCTGGTCGCTGGGCTGACGGGCGTGGCCTGACCGCGTCGGGCTGACCGCCGTGGGCTGGTCGCGCAGGGCCGGAGCACCCGCTTCCGCGCTGAGCTGAGTCGATCAGCGGGCGGCGAAACTCGCGCGCGTTCTGTCAGGGGTGCTCGGTAACGTCGGAGGCGTGCCCGACGCAGACCACTCGATGATCGTCGCCCGCGGCCTGACCAAGCGGTTCGGCAGCTTCACCGCGGTCGACTCGATCGACGTGACGGTCGAGCCGGGCGAGGCGTTCGGCTTCCTGGGTCCGAACGGCGCGGGCAAGAGCTCGACGATGCGGATGATCGCCTGCGTGTCCCCGGTCAGCGGCGGCACGCTGCGCATTCTCGGGCTCGACCCGGCCGCCGACGGGCCCCGGATCCGGGCCCGGCTCGGCGTGGTCCCGCAGGAGGACACGCTCGACATGGAGCTGACCGTCCGGGAAAATCTGCTGATCTACGGCCGGTACTTCGGGCTGGCCCGGCCGCTGATCCGGGAACGGGCCGACCGGCTGCTGGAATTCGTCCAGTTGTCCGAGCGGGCCGACGACCGGGTGGAGCCGCTGTCCGGCGGGATGAAGCGGCGGCTGACGATCGCCCGCTCGCTGATCAACGAGCCCGACCTGCTGCTGCTGGATGAGCCGACCACCGGGCTCGATCCGCAGGCCCGGCACGCGGTCTGGGATCGGCTGTTCCGGCTCAAGCAGCAGGGCGTCACGCTGGTGCTGACCACGCACTACATGGACGAGGCGGAGCAGTTGTGCGACCGGCTGGTCGTGATGGACAAGGGCCGGATCGCCGCCGAGGGCTCGCCGCGGCAACTGATCGACCGCTACTCCAGCCGCGAGGTGCTCGAGCTGCGGTTCGCCCCGGGCGAACACGAGAACATGGCCGGCAAGGTGGACGGGCTGGCCGAGCGGGTCGAAGTGCTGCCCGACCGGCTGCTGCTCTACACCGACGACGGTGACGCCTCGGCGGCCGGCGTGCACGACCGCGGGCTGGTCCCGGTGAGCACCCTGGTCCGCCGATCCACCCTGGAGGACGTCTTCCTCCGGCTCACCGGCCGGACGCTGGTGGACTGATGGCCGAGCCCACAACCGCCCCCGCCGGCTTGCCCGGCTCCGCCGGCCCGTCCGGCCCTGCCGGCTCGTCCGCCCCCGCTGGCCCGCCCGCTCCGGCCGGCTCTGCTCGTCCGCCCGCTGCGGGCCTCGCCAGCCCGTCCGCCCCCGCCGGCTTGCCCGGTTCCGCCGGCCCGTCCGGCTCCGGCCCGGCAGGCCCGCGTCCGCCCGGCTCCGGACCGGCGGGCCTGCGTCCGCCCGGCTCGGGCCCGGCAGGCCCGCGTCCGCCCGGTGCCGGCGCGGGCTCGCCCGATCCGGCCGCCGCCGGCGGGTTGCTGGCGCTGCTCGGCGCGCCGCTGGCGATGCGCTGCTTCGGGTACTGGCTCTACCAGTACAAGCGCACCTGGCGGGCCGGCGTGGTGACCACGCTGATCAGCCCGGTGTTGTTCCTCACCGCGATGGGCGTGGGCTTGGGCAGCCTGGTCGACGGCGCCCGCGGCGGTGGCGTCGGCGGCGCCGGCTACCTGGCCTTCCTCGCCCCCGGCCTGATCGCCGCGACCGCGATGCAGACCGGGGTCGGCGAGTCGACGTACCCGGTGATGGGCTCGATCAAGTGGTTCCGGACCTACCACGCGATGCTGGCTACGCCGCTCACCAGCCAGGATCTGCTGATCGGGCACCTGCTCTGGATCGCCTGCCGGGTGCTCACCGGCGCCGTCAGCTACCTGGTGGTGATGACGCTGTTCGGGGCCGGCAAGTCGGTGCTGGTACTGCTCGCGGTGCCGGCGGCGGTGCTGACCGGGATGGCGTTCGCCGCACCGGTGATGGCGTTCTCCGCCAGCCAGGACAACGACGCCGGGTTCGCCGCGCTGTTCCGGTTCGGCGTCACCCCGCTGTTCCTGTTCTCGGGCACGTTCTTCCCGATCAGCCGGCTGCCGGCCGGGTTGGAGCAGTTCGCCCACCTGACCCCGCTCTGGCACGGCGTCGACCTCTGCCGGACGCTCAGCCTGGGCACCGCCACCCTCGGCATGAGCGCGCTGCATGTCGCCTACCTGGTCGCCTGGGTGATCGGCGGGGCCTGGCTGGCCTCCATCGCCTTCCGCCGCCGGCTCGTCGTATGACGCCGCGTATGACACCGCGTGTGACGCCACCGATGATGCCGGGTGCCCGAACCGACGGGCCCGGGCAGGAGGAGAGACAGGAGGGCAGACCCGTGGCCACGCTGGCCGTGCGAGCCGTTCCGCTGCCGCTGGTCAGCAGCCGGGCCTGGCTGCTGGTCGAGCGGAACCTGCTGGTGTACCGGCGGCTCTGGCTGCTGGTGGTGTCCGGTTTCTTCGAGCCGGTGTTCTACCTGTTCTCGATCGGCATCGGCATCGGCGCGCTGGTCGGCACGGTCACCGGGGTGGACGGCCGGGTGCTCGACTACACCGCGTTCGTGGCGCCGGCGCTGCTGGCCTCGTCCGCGATGAACGGTGCGGTCTACGACGCCACCTTCAACGTCTTCTTCAAGCTCAAGTACGCCAAGCTGTACGACGCGGTGCTGGCCACTCCGGTCGGCCCGGGCGATATCGCGCTCGGCGAGATCGCCTGGGCGCAGTTGCGCGGCACGTTCTACTCGGTCGCGTTCCTGCTGGTGATGCTCGTGATGGGGCTGATCGAGTCGTGGTGGGCGCTGCTGGCGCTGCCGGCGACGGTGCTGATCGGGTTCGCGTTCGCGGCGGTCTGCATGGCGGTCACCTCGTACATGCGCAGCTGGAAGGACTTCGAGTTCGTTCAGCTGGCGATCCTGCCGATGTTCCTGTTCTCCACGACGTTCTACCCGCTGTCGGTCTACGCCCGGCCGCTGCAGGTGTTCGTCGAGTGCACGCCGCTCTACCACGGCATCGAGCTGATCCGGGCGCTGTGCACCGGCAGCGGTGTCGGCCCCGGGCTGCTCGGGCACGTGCTCTACTTCGCCGTGATGGGCGCGCTCGGGCTGTTCCTGACCTCGCGCCGGCTGGCCCACCTGCTGCTGCGATAGGTGGCCCGACCCGCCGGGGCGGAGGTCCAGGCCACACCCGCGGCACCGGTAGCATCAGGGCTGGCTGTGCGAGCCGCCTGGGTGGGGTCGTGGCGTCGGTGTACGCAGCCTCGACCCGTCGCCGTACGAAGGGTTTTCAATGTCCGGCACCGCGCTGTCTTTCCTCGGTCGGGACATGGCCGTCGATCTCGGCACTGCCAACACACTTGTCTACGTCCGCGGCCGCGGGATCGTGCTGAACGAGCCCTCGGTGGTGGCGATCAATACGAAGACCGGCGAGATCCTCGCGGTGGGGATCGAGGCGAAGCGGATGATCGGCCGGACGCCGGCCAACATCGTCGCGATCCGCCCGCTGAAGGACGGCGTGATCGCCGACTTCGACACCACCGAGCGGATGCTGCGCTACTTCATCCGCAAGGTGCACCGGCGCCGGTACCTGGTCCGCGGGCCGCGGGTGGTGGTGTGCGTGCCGTCCGGCATCACCGGCGTGGAGCAGCGCGCGGTGAAGGAGTCGACCTACGCGGCCGGCGCCAACAAGGTCTACATCATCGAGGAGCCGATGGCCGCGGCGATCGGCTGTGGCCTGCCGGTGAGCGAGCCCACCGGCAACATGGTGGTGGACATCGGCGGCGGCACCACCGAGGTCGCGGTCATCTCCCTGGGCGGGATCGTCACCAACACGAGCATCCGGATCGCCGGCGACGAGATCGACTCCGCGATCATCTCGTACGTCAAGAAGGAGTACTCGCTGATGCTCGGCGAGCGCACCTCCGAAGAGATCAAGATGGCGATCGGCTCGGCGTTCCCGATGCCGGACGACGACCAGGCCGAGATCCGCGGCCGGGATCTGGTCACCGGGCTGCCGAAGACGATTGTGGTGAGCGGCGAGGAGATCCGCCGGGCGATCGAGGAGCCGGTCAACTCGATCGTCGACGCGGTCAAGGCCACGCTCGACAAGTGCCCGCCCGAGCTGGCCGGCGACATCATGGACCGCGGGATCGTGCTGGCCGGTGGCGGCGCGATGCTGCGTGGGCTGGACGAGCGGCTGCGGCACGAGACCGGGATGCCGATCCTGGTAGCCGACAACCCGCTGCATTCGGTGGCGATGGGGTCCGGCCGGTGCGTCGAGGACTTCGACGCGCTGCGGCAGGTGCTTGTCTCCGAGCCCAAGCGCTGACCGGTTTCCGGTCACCGGCCGCGCGGTATGCCTCAGGCGCATCCCCGCGCGTCCGACCGGGTTGTCAACCTGGCCGGCAGTCCACGCGTCGGGCAATAGAGGAGACCGACGCCTGACCCCGCGGGAGGTGTGGTGACGCCGCCGACGGGCCCGCAGCGCCGGGCGATGCTGGTGCTGCTGGTGATCTCGCTGGCGTTCATCACGCTGGACTACCGCAGCGCGTCGTTCAACGGGGTCCGGTCGGCGGCGCAGGCGGTGTTCGGGCCGGTGCAGCGCGGGGTGACCGCGGTGGCCGCGCCGGTCGGCCGGTTCTTCGCCGGCATCCCGGACGCGGCCGGCTCGCACGGCCGGATCACCGAGCTGCAGCGGCAGAACGCCGACCTGCGGCGCCGGCTGACCGAGCAGACGCTGACCGCCAGCCGGGTGGACGAGCTGCAGAAGCTGGAGCTGCTCGCCGGCCAGGGCCAGTACCGGGTGCTGCCGGCCACCGTGGTCAGCCTCGGCCCCTCGCTCGGCTTCGAGTGGACGGTCACCATCGACGCCGGCTCCCGCGACGGCGTCAAGGTCGACATGACCGTGGTCAACGGGGACGGGCTGGTCGGCCGGATCAAGCAGGTGGACGCGTACACCTCGGTCGTGGTGCTGGCGATCGACCCGGGCTCCTCGGTCGGGGTGCGGCTGGCCGGCTCGAACCAGCTCGGCGTGGCCAGCGGGGCGGGGCTGAGCCCGGTCACGTTCGAGTCGCTGGACCCGCAGACCCGGGCCCGGCCCGGCGATCGGCTGCTGACCGGCCCGTACGGCGGCACCACGTACGTGGCTGGGGTGCCGGTCGGCGAGGTCACCGCGGTGACCGGCGACCCCGGCTCGACCGCCCACCAGGTCACCGTCCGCCCGTACGTCACGTTCACCGCGCTGGACCTGGTCGGTGTCGTGCTGGCCGGCCCCCGGCAGGACCCGCGCGACGCCGTCCTGCCGCCCCGGCCCGGCACCACCCCGCAGACCAGCGCCACCGGGACCCCGCCCAACCGGCCGGCGGGCCCGCCGAGCACGTCCGGGACGCGGTAGCGATGACCAAGGTGACCCCCGCGGGTGCGGCCGCGCTGTCCGTGCTGACGGTGCTCGCGGTCGTCCTGCAGGAGTCGGTGCTGGCCCGGCTGCCGCTGCCCGGCGGTGCGCCGAACCTGCTGGTGGTGCTGGTGGTCGGGGTGGCGCTGGCGGCCGGCGCGTCCGCCGGGATGGCCGCCGGGTTCGCCACCGGCCTGCTGGCGGATCTGTCCAGCGCGCATCCGGTCGGCGTGCTGGCGCTCTGCTTCGGGCTGGTCGGCTTCCTGGCCGGGCTGCTGGACGCGGACACCGAGCGCGGCGTGGTCCGCGCGTTCGCGGTGGTCGCGGTGGCTGCCGCCAGCACCTACCTGATCTACCTCGGGCTGCTCGCGGTGCTGCACCGGCCGCCCGCCGGCGGCCTGGCCGACCTGCCCAGCACGGTTCTCTACGATGTGATGCTGACGCCGTTCGTGGTCCCGGTCGTCGCCGCGCTGGCCCGCCGGCTCGACCCGGACCCGCGGCGGTGAGGAGCGATCTTGTCCGGTAACGGCGGCCCTCGCCTCGTCGTGCTGCGCGTCCTGGTGCTGTCCCTGGTCGTGACGCTCGGCGCCCGGCTGTACTACCTGCAGATCCTGGACAAGGACAAGCTGGTGCAGACGGCGAACCGGCAGCACACCCGGGAGGTGGTGCTGCCGGCGCCGCGCGGCGCGATCGTGGACGACCGCGGCCGGCCGCTGGTCAGCAACCGGGTCTCGCTGGTCGTCTCGGTGAACCGCAGCGAGCTGCTGGGCCTGCCGGACGAGGGCGCGGCGATGTTGAAGAAGCTGAGCCCGCTGGTCAAGATCCCGGCCGGTGAGCTGGCCAAGCGGATCACCCCGTGCGCGCCGAAGGTGCCCAAGCCGTGCTGGAACGGCTCGCCGTACCAGCCGGTGCCGATCCTCACCGACACCACGCCGCAGCTGGTGCTGCGCATCGCCGAGCACCGGGAGGACTTCCCCGGGGTGACCGCCGAGGCGCAGACGCTGCGGCAGTACCCGAAGAAGTCGCTGGCCGCGCACTCGCTGGGCTACGTCGGCCCGGTCACCCAGGAGGAGCTGGACACCGCGGCCGCCGCCGGCCGTACCGACCTGCACCTCAACGACATCGTCGGCCGCAGCGGGCTGGAGAAGACGTACGACGGCGACCTGCGCGGCGCCGACGGCATCCGGCAGGTCGCGGTCGACAACCGGGGCACCGTGCTCCGGACCCTGTCCGAGACCGCGCCGGCCCAGGGCGACACGCTGGTCACCAGCCTGGACCAGGGGGTCCAGGCGATCGCCGAGAAGGCGCTCGCGGACGAGATCATCAAGCGGCGCACCCAGTTCGACAAGTCCACCGGCCGCAACTTCGCCGCCCCGTCCGGTGCCGCGGTGGTGATGGACCCGCAGACCGGCCGGATCATCGCGCTGGCCAGCTACCCGACGTACGACCCGACTGTGTTCGTCGGCGGGATCAGCCAGAAGGAGCTGTCCGCGCTGACCGGGGAGAGCGCCGGCACGCCGCTGATCTCCCGCGCGGTGCAGGGCCAGTTCGCGCCCGGGTCGACGTTCAAGCTGATGTCCACCTCGGCCGAGGTGATGTCCGGCCGGGCCCCGCTGTCCGGGACGTACACCTGCCCGGGTTCGCTGCTGGTCGGCAACCGGCAGAAGAAGAACTTCGAGGGCGTCGGCATCGCCGGCAGCATCGACCTGCGGGTCGCGCTGGCCAAGTCCTGCGACACGATCTTCTACGGGTTCGCCCAGACCGACTGGTACGCCGACGAGACCCGGCTGGACCGCGGGCAGAAGCCGATCGAGGCGCTGCAGGCGATGGCCCGCCGGTACGGCTTCGGCGCCGACCCGGGCGTCGACCTGCCGGCCGGGGAGCAGACCTCGGGCCGGATCGTCGACCGGGCCTTCAAGAAGCAGCGCTGGGACGCCAACAAGAAGCAGTACTGCGCGGACGGCGCCCGCGGCTACCCGGAGGAGAAGGACCCGGCCCGGCGCACCTTCCTGACCCAGCTGGCCAGGGAGAACTGCACCGACGGCTGGCGGTACCGGGTCGGCGACAACGCGGACCTGTCGATCGGCCAGGGCGAGACCACGGTCAGCCCGCTGCAGCTGGCCGTGGCGTACAGCGCGCTGGTGAACGGCGGCACGCTCTGGCAGCCGACCGTCGGCCGGGCGGTGCTCGGGCCGGACGGCAAGGTGGTGCGGCAGATCAAGCCGAAGTCGCGGGGCAAGGTGCCGGTCAGCGAGCAGGTGCTCGACTACATCCGCAACTCGCTGGCGTTCACCCCGGCGAACGCGGCGTCCGGGTCGGTCGCGTTCACCGGCTTCCCGCTGGACAAGGTGCTGATCGGCGGCAAGACCGGCACCGCCGAGGTGTTCGGCAAGCAGGACACGTCCTGGTTCGCCTCCTGGTCCCCGGCCGGCGCGCCCGGCGCGGCCAAGTACGTGGTGGTCGGCATGGTCGAGCAGGCCGGCCTGGGCGCGCAGGCGGCCGCCCCGCTGGTGCGGCAGATCTACGAGGGCATCTACGGGCTGAACGGGAAGAAGGCGGCCATGCCCGGCGGCCAGGCCCCGCGCGGCCTGCCCAAGGTCGCCACCCTCGGCACCGCGCAGGGGGCCCGGGTCAGCGGCAGCCTGCCGACGCCGACCGGCCCGGCCGGCGGCAGCCCGACCGAGCCGCCGGCCACCGCGACCAGCACGCCCCGCCGGCTCACCCGGTGAGCACCCTGACCGGGCTGGGCCGGATCGGCGGGCCGGACGGGTCGGCGGAGAAGCCGGGGCTCTGGCGGCGGCTGGACTGGTCGATCTTCGGCTCGGCGCTGACCCTGTCGATCCTGGGCGCGCTGCTGGTCTGGTCGGCCACCCGGCCGCGGCTGGCGGACGTCGGCGCCGACCCGCAGGCCTTCCTGCGCCGGCACCTGATCAACCTGGCGATCGGGCTGGTGCTGTGCGGCCTGGTCGCGGTGGTGGACCACCGGATGCTGCGGGCGTACGCGCCGATCATCTACATCGGGTCGTGCCTGGGTCTGGTGGCGGTGCTGCTGATCGGCGTGACGATCAACGGCGCGCACTCCTGGATCGTCGTCGGCGGCGGCTTCCAGCTGCAGCCATCCGAGTTCGCCAAGGTCGCGCTGGTCGTCGGGATGGCGATGGTGATCTCCGAGCGGCGCACCCAGGAGTACCACAACCATTCCGCCGACGTGCCGCTGGTGCTGGCGCTGGCCGCCGTCCCGCTCGGGCTGGTGATGCTGCAACCGGACGCCGGCACCGCGATGGTGTTCGTGTTCACCATCTTCGGCGTGCTCGGGGTGGCCGGCGTCTCGGCCCGCTGGCTGCTCGGGCTGGTGCTGGCCGGGGTGCTGGTCGCGGTCGCCGCGGTGCAGCTGCACATGCTGCAGGGCTACCAGCTGGACCGGTTCAAGGTGTTCGCCAACCCGGACGCGAACACCCAGGGCGCCGCGTACAACGTCACCCAGGCCCGGATCGCGATCGGCGCCGGCGGGCTGTTCGGCACCGGGCTGTTCCACGGCACCCAGACCAACGGCAAGTTCGTCCCCGAGCAGCAGACCGACTTCGTCTTCACGGTCGCGGGGGAGGAGCTCGGGTTCGCCGGCGCCGGCGGCATCATCCTGCTGTTCTGCGTGCTGCTCTGGCGGGCGCTGCAGCTCGCCGCCCGCTCACCGGACCTGTTCGGCCGATTAGTGGCCACCGGGGTCGCGTCCTGGTTCGCGTTCCAGACGTTCATCAACATCGGGATGACGCTCGGCATCACCCCGGTGACCGGCCTGCCGCTGCCGTTCGTCTCGTACGGCGGCTCGTCGATGTTCGCCAACTGGATGGCCATCGGCCTGCTGCTGAACGTGCACCGCCGGCACCGCGAGGTCGAGCGCCGGCTCTGACGGCCTAGTCTGGGCGCATGACGGTCGAGTCGCTCTTCCCCCGGCTGGAGCCGCTGCTGCCGCGCGTGCAGAAGCCGATCCAGTACGTCGGCGGTGAGCTGAACAGCGTCGTCAAGGACTGGGACGCCGCCGAGGTCCGGTGGTGCCTGATGTACCCGGACGCGTACGAGGTCGGCCTGCCCAACCAGGGCGTGATGATCCTGTACGAGCTGCTGAACGAACGGCCGGACGCGCTGGCCGAGCGCACCTACACGGTCTGGCCCGACCTGGAAGCGCTGATGCGGGAGCACGGCATCGGCCAGTTCACCGTGGACGGGCACCGCCCGGTGGCCGCGTTCGACCTGCTCGGCGTCTCGTTCTCGACCGAGCTCGGCTACACCAACCTGCTGTCCGCGCTCGACCTGGCCGGCATCCCGCTGACCGCGACCGACCGCACCGACGAGCCGGTGGTGATCGCCGGCGGGCACGCCGCGTTCAACCCGGAGCCGATCGCCGAGTTCATCGACGCCGCGGTGCTGGGCGACGGCGAGCAGGCGGTGCTGGAGATCACCGACGCGGTCAAGGCCTGGAAGGCGGCCGGGCGGCCGGGCGGGCGGGTCGAGCTGCTGCTGCGGCTGGCCCGGGTCCCCGGCGTCTACGTGCCGCGCTTCTACGACGTCGACTACCTGCCGGACGGCCGGATCCGCCGGGTCGTGCCGAACCGGCCGGACGTGCCGTTCCGGGTGCACAAGCGCACCGTGATGGACCTGGACGAGTGGCCGTACCCGAAGCAGCCGCTGGTGCCGCTGGCCGAGTCGGTGCACGAGCGGATGTCGGTGGAGATCTTCCGCGGCTGCACCCGCGGCTGCCGGTTCTGCCAGGCCGGCATGATCACCCGGCCGGTCCGGGAGCGGTCGATCACCGGGGTCGGCGAGATGGTCGAGCGCGGGCTGGCCGCGACCGGCTTTGCCGAGGTCGGGCTGCTCTCCCTCTCGTCCGCCGACCACAGCGAGATCGGCGCGATCGCGACCGGGCTGGCCGACCGGTACGCCGGTACGAACACCTCGCTGTCGCTGCCGTCCACCCGGGTGGACGCGTTCAACGTGACGCTGGCCAACGAGCTGTCCCGCAACGGCCGCCGGTCCGGGCTGACGTTCGCCCCGGAGGGCGGCTCGGAGCGGCTCCGCCGGGTGATCAACAAGATGGTGTCGCGGGAGGACCTGATCCGGACGGTCAGCACCGCGTACGAGCACGGCTGGCGGCAGGTCAAGCTCTACTTCATGTGCGGCCTGCCCACCGAGACCGACGAGGACGTGCTGGAGATCGCCTCGATGGCGCACGAGGTGATCCGGGCCGGCCGGGCCGCCGCCGGTACCAAGGATGTCCGCTGCACGGTGTCGATCGGCGCGTTCGTGCCCAAGCCGCACACCCCGTTCCAGTGGGCCGCACAGGCCGACGCGTCCACTGTGGACCGCCGGTTGAAGCTGCTGCGGGACGCGATCAACGCCGAGCGCTCGCTCGGCCGTGCTATCGGCTACCGCTACCACGACGGCCGGCCGTCGGTTGTGGAGGGTCTGCTGTCCCGCGGCGACCGGCGGGTGTCGGCGGTGATCCGTCGCGTGTGGACAGAGGGCGGCCGGTTCGACGGCTGGAGCGAGTACTTCTCCTACGACCGCTGGGCCGCCGCGTGCGAGGCCGAGCTACCCCCGCTGGGTGTCTCGCTGGACTGGTACACCACCCGCGAGCGCGGCGGCACCGAGGTGCTGCCCTGGGATCATCTCGACTCCGGCCTGGACCGCGACTGGCTCTGGGCCGACTGGCAGGAGGCGCTGGCCGAGCAGGAGTTGGACGACTGCCGGTGGACGCCGTGCTACGACTGCGGCGTCTGCCCCGGGATGGGCACCGAGATCCAGATCGGTCCCACCGGCCGCCGGCTGCTGCCGCTCACCCCGGTCCCGTCGGCCCTGGCCGAGCCTGCCGAACCCGCCCCCGCCGGCTGACCCCGGCGGCCCGGGCGCGGCCGGCCCGGGTGCGGCCGGCCCGGCGGGCCGGCCGCGGCACGCCGGGAGGGCTACTTGAGGCGGTCGGCCCAGACGCCGGTCGGCGGGCCGGCGGGATGCACCTCGATCCCACCGTCCAGGCTGAGCAGCACCCGGCGGCCGGGGTAGACGAGGGCGGCGGCCTCGGCGTCGTTCGCGTCGAAGGTGCCGTAGAAGACGATCGTCCCGTCCAGCAGTTCGACCTTCTCGGCGCCGGTTGGCCAGCGCTGCCGGTAGGCGTCGACCGTCATCGGCTCGTCGGGTGGCGGGAGATCGCTGACTGCCATGGTGGGAGACTACCGGCGGTGCCGCGGCGCGATATATGCGACACCACCGTGACACCACCGAGGGAAAGGGCTGACGCTGTCTCGGCAACCTGACGGGCCCCCGCCGCCGCCGGTCGTGCAGCGGGTCCGGGTCCGCTACGCCAAGCGCGGTCGGCTCCGGTTCACCTCGCACCGCGACTTCGCGCGGGCGTTCGAGCGGGCGCTGCGCCGGGCGGGCGTACCGATCGCGTTCTCGGCCGGGTTCAGCCCGCACCCGCGGATCTCCTACCTCGGCGCGGCGCCGACCGGGGTGGCGAGTGAGGCGGAGTACCTGGAGTTGGCGCTGTCCGGCCGAGTCGAGCTGAGCCGGTTGGCGGCCATGCTGGACGAGGCGCTGCCGCCCGGGTTGGACGTGCTGGAGTGCGTCGAGGCCCGGGCCGGTGCCGGTGGGCTGGCCGACCGGATCGACGCGTCCGCCTGGCAGTTGGAGTTTCCGCAGCTCAGCGTGGCCATCCTGGCCGAGGCCGTGCGGGTCTTCCTGGCCAGCGAGTCGGTGCCGGTACAGCGGTTGACCAAGGACGGCCGGCGCACCGTCGACGCGCGTACTCCGGTCGCTACGGCGACCGTGCGGGACGGCGCGGCTGGGCCGGACGAGCCGGCTGGCGCGTCCGGCGGCAGCACACATCGCGACTGTGCGATACTGGACGTGGTCGTTCGGCAGGCAACGCCGGCCGTTCGACCCGACGACGTGCTCGCTGCGTTGGGTGTCGTTGCTGACTTGGTGCCGCCGGTGCCGCCGAGGGCGATCCGGCTGGCGCAGGGTCGGCTAGACGACACCGGCCGGCTTGCCGACCCGCTCGCGCCGGACCGTGAGGCTGTTCCTCCGACCGCGACCCACGCGGACGCCAGGGATGGGCAGCCCGGCTCTGGCCAGCACCAGGCGCCGTCGCTCGGCACCGCACCTGCGGGTTGATCGGTCAACCGGTCGATCCGGTACAACGCAGACTTATGCGGTACGGCCTGGTTCGCCAGGTCCGCCGCCAGGCCCGCCCCCGTGCGGCCGCGTGCCCTGATCGGTGCGCGCCCGGGGGCCGAACGGAGAAACGCCCGGATGCTCGACCACGAGCCCACCGGAGCAGGAGAGCACGATTCCCTGCCCGCCGCACAGCCCGACGCGACGACGGCTGATGCCGCGCCGCCCACCCCGACCAAGACCACCCGGCGGCGCCGTACGGCTGCCGCGAAGGTGGCCCCTGACCCAGAACCGGCCACCGCTCAACATGAGGTTGAGACTCCGGTAGTCGAATCGGCTGAGCCGCCGGCCCGCCGGACCCGCCGCCGGGCGACCGCCGCGGCCGCGGCGGCCGCGGAGGTGCCGGCCGAGACCGCGCCGGCCGAGGCCAGCGTCCCCGCCGCTGGACCGCCGGAAACCACCCCGAAGCGGACCAGAACCCGCAAGGCCACCGCGCCTGCACCGGAGCCCGCGGCGCCGGCCGTCGAGGCGCCCGCTGAGCTGCTCGTCGAGGCGCCCGCGCCGCGGACCCGGCGCCGCCGGGCCACCGCCGCCGCGGGTTCCCCGCCGGCCGCCGAGCCGGCCGTCGTCGAGCCGCCGGCCAGTCCCGAGGCGCCGGCCGCGGAAGCGCCGGCCGCCGAGGCCGCGCCGGTCAAGGGCCGCGCCCGGCGGACCCGGGCCAGCCGCGCCAGCCAGCCCGAACCGGCCGGCGCGGCGCCGATCGACCCGCCAGCCGAGGAGACCGAGCAGGTCGAGCCGGAAGTGGTGGTTGCCGCCGGCGGCCGTACCAAGGTCGGTGCGCTGCCGCCGCCGGTCGTGACCTTCGTCGCACCGGTCGCCACGTTCATGGCGCCGGTCGCCCAGCCCGCCGCCGCGCCGGCCGCGGAGGCCCCGGCGGAAGAGCCGGCCGAGGCACCGACCCGGCGCCGCCGCACCCGGTCGGCCGCCGCGGCGCCGGCCGAGACCGAGGCGCCCGCCCCGCCCCCGGCGCCGGCCGAGGCGGAGGACGAGGACGCCGACGACACCGAGGAGCGTCGCCGCCGCCGGCGTGGCCGGCGCGGTCGCGGTCGCGGCCGCAACGGCGAGAACGGCGAGCTGGCCGAGGGCGCCGAGGACGAGACCGGCGAGGCCGACGCCGAGCCGGCGGCTGACGACGGCGCGCCGGCCGAGTCCGCCGATGACGACGAGGGCGGCAGCAGCCGGCGCCGGCGCCGGCGGCGACGCCGGACCAGCGGCGACGGCGAGGACGGCGGCACCGACGACCCGCCGAACACGGTCGTGCACGTTCGCGAGCCGCGGCCGGTCAAGGAACGCCGCGGTAGCAGCAGTAGCGACGACGAGGTGCAGGGCGTCCGCGGCTCGACCCGGCTGGAGGCCAAGCGGCAGCGCCGCCGGGACGGTCGGGATCAGGGCCGGCGCCGCCCGCCGATCCTGTCCGAGGCCGAGTTCCTGGCCCGGCGCGAGGCGGTGGACCGGGTCATGGTGGTCCGCCAGCGCGGCGACCGGACCCAGATCGCCGTGCTTGAGGACGACGTGCTGGTCGAGCACTACGTGACCAAGGCCAGTTCGTCCTCGTACGCCGGGAACGTCTACCTCGGCCGGGTGCAGAACGTGCTGCCGAGCATGGAAGCCGCGTTCGTGGACATCGGCAAGGCCCGCAACGCGGTGCTCTACGCCGGCGAGGTCGACTGGGACGTGGCCGGCCTGGAGGGCAAGGCGCGCTCGATCGAGCACGCCATGAAGTCCGGCGACACGCTGGTCGTGCAGGTCACGAAGGACCCGATCGGGCACAAGGGGGCCCGGCTGACCAGCCAGATCAGCCTGCCCGGCCGCTACCTGGTGTACGTGCCGGGCGGGTCGATGACCGGCATCAGCCGCAAGCTGCCCGACACCGAGCGGTCCCGGCTGAAGGAGATCCTGCGCCGGATCGTGCCGGAGGACACCGGCGTGATCATCCGGACCGCCGCCGAGGGCGCCTCCGAGGCGGAGCTGACCCGCGACGTCAACCGGCTGCACGCGCAGTGGGAGGTCATCCGGGAGAAGGCGGCCAAGTCCTCGCACGCTCCGGTGCTGCTGTCCGAGGAGCCGGACCTGGCGATCCGGGTCGTCCGGGACGTCTTCAACGAGGACTTCACCAAGCTGGTCGTGTCCGGCGACGAGGCCGCCGAGACGCTCGAGCAGTACGTCGGGCACGTCGCGCCGGACCTCGCGCCGCGGATGGTCCGGCACACCG
>Ga0307499_10000236_pt1 | contig 20534 bp, 16 predicted proteins | sample 13_S_MG_FD_201363 | JGI IMG/M metagenome (GOLD analysis project Ga0307499, IMG submission 201363) | Soil microbial communities from Populus trichocarpa stands in riparian zone in the Pacific Northwest, United States - 13_S | ecosystem: Environmental > Terrestrial > Soil > Riparian zone > Trees... | reverse complement strand
CTCCATGGCGTTTGAAAGAGAGAGGCAATAGAAGCTGTAGGCAATCAGGCCTCCGCCTGCAAACCACAAGAGAAAGAGCGTCGGTGAGCCCGCCGTGATCAACAACATGATGCCACCGGTAAATGCAGTCAGCATTGCTTGAAATGCTACGACTAGGGGCAGTTCGTGTTGTTGCATAAATTTCTCGTAGTCCTCCTGGAACTGTGTCGGAAGAAGCGGGAACAATCTGGGCCAGAAGTAGATTGCGTCCATGCCGTAGTGCAGCAAGGAGTATCGTTCGGCCGCGAGGAGAATGTTGCCCAATCGGGTCGGCAGGACGTCTTGCTCGTCGCCATCGTGCTCAACCAAGCGGTATCGAGAATATGCTAAATCTTGGCGGGGTCCGCTCGCGCTCTCATATTTGGGATCCTCGTCGCCATCGAGTACGTCGCCTGAGTCGTCGTCGCCTTGCCATAGACGCCATGCCTGCTGGCTGTGCCACACAATGCCTGGAGTACGGTCACCAAGGATCCGCATGATCGGATAGCCTTCAAACAGGCGAACTATATTGCGCCATTGGCTGGCGACCGCGCCGGCGAGAAACCAGATTCCGGCGAGGTACACGAGTACCGATACTGCTTTGGATAGAAGATCGAGGTTCGTCCACCACAGGCCGAGACTATGCAGTGAGCCGAAGCACGATACAGACAACGACGCTAGCAGGCTCGAAAAGACCAACGTGGGCAGCAACGCATTGAACAGGAAGCGTCGTCGGAATACTGTCGACAATTGGGAGAGGGCTTCGGTCACCATGACTGTTCGCTAACGCCTACGCGGCGGCGGGTCTTCCCTGAACATTGTCTCGTTCCTACACCTTGGACATAGGCGTAAATTGGCCCCACGCCATGCCACAAGATCGCAATAGCTGCATCTGAAACGGTATTTGTAGCTACGGCGATGGGGATTTCCGGCAGGTCTCGAGCCGCCAGGCGACATCGCACCTCCTTCCGGGAGGACCACCCGAGCAAGATCGGCGTTCGTCTCTTGACGTGCATGCACGCTATAGCAGACTTGCGGCACCCCGCCTCGGCCGGGTGGAGCTGTCCCGGATCCGATCTGGACGACCCGCCGCTCGGTACCGCACCGAGTCCACCGTTCGGGGTAGCTGGTAGTACTGGATAGCCGTCCTCGGGCGAGCACGTTCGCCCCCTCTCGGCGACAGCGGGGGCGCTGACCAGCCCCGACTCCCTCGCAGTCTGGTCGCCTTGCACCGCGCCAACCGTGAGTTGACGGCCGCAACCGCGCCAGCCACGGCGACAGCTGAGGTCGCCCACGCCGACGGCAAGAGGACAGGAGCCAGAGGCCGGACCGACCGGAGCTGCGTCCAGAAACGCGCCGTCACAACGGCATGATCGGCCGGTCGACCCGACGAAGACCTCGAGCATGCGGCAGCCCGCATCGGCGACCAGTGCCTTCTGGGGCGAGTGGGCCGCCCGAGGTCGCCAGCGCCTGGCCCTACGATCGGCGCGTGAACCAGTCCGAACCGGGGCGCCGGTCATCCGCTGTCGAGATCAGCGCGGGGCGGCGTGGCACCGACGAGCCTAGAATCGACTCGTTCTACGAGTCGGTCGGCCTCCGAGCACCAGGGAGAATTCGTCCTCGAGATGAGTTTCTATTAGCCTGTGACGGTGACGAGGTCGTCGGCACCCTCATGTACTGGCTGACGCCGGACCCAGATGGCGCGTGGCATCGAGTGTACGGCGATAGTGGGCGGCTAGAGATTTGCGAGCTGAACATCGCGCGCAAGCGCCAACGCACCGGTTTCGGCAAAGCACTCATTCACTCTGCGGCTACGATCGCGCAACTGAACGGACTGCCGTACCTGTGGGCGTGGCCGAACCCGAACCCGGTTTCGTTGCACGCTGGTCGTGTGTTGTTCTTCGAGGCGTGTGGGTTCACCAAGTTCGAACCGAGTGATGGGCGACTGCTAATGGTGGGCGCCACCAGCGCTGTCTTGTCCAAGACGACCCTCTCCGGCTAACACCCGATAGTCTGCGGACTGACAGTGAGATTGTGGGGCGAGCGCCTCCCAGCGGAATTTGACTCCCGCCGGCAGAGTCGCGGCCCGCTCCGCGGCCAAGAGAGGTTGCCGGTCAGCTCACCACTCCCTCACCGGCAGTCGCTTCGAGGCTAAGCATTGCCGTGGCAAGGGCTTCGATAGCGGTGCGGGGATGCCGCTGAATCTCGGGATACCGCTCTAGTGCTCGAATCTCGAGCTGTGACATCGAACGCACAAGTAGGACTGGACCCTGATTGTCTTCGTATTTGACTAGAAGAAGCGATCCTACGCGCATACACGCCTGCGGGACCTTCTCAAGCCCGCCGAGCAACTTTTCAACCGCCTCGGCGGTCTTGATGTCAACGTTGGCCTGGCGTTCCTCGATACCTGCTAGTTCGAGCGCGCGCTCAACCTTGACTAGTCGTTGCCTTACCTGCTCTGACGTAAGGCCGCGGCGAAGAGCGGTCCTTGCTTTACGCAGAATCGAGCCTTGACCAATCTCTACCTCGACCGGAGCTTCGTAGCCTAGGACGATGGCTAGTGCGTCGAGGGCATCGAATATGGCCCGTCCGACGGCGAAGTCCTCTGTGTCGAGATATGCTTCGACAACTATACCCGCTGCTGGCCGGTTCTCGTCGTCGACCGATGGTTGGTAGGGCGACTCGAGAAAGACCGTCAAGCTCTGCTTGTCAGAACTAAACCTTGTCACTTCATACGGGTGCGCGGCGCTACGTGCCCGCTGACCAGTTGAGCGTCGGCTATGGTCGTCCGCTGTAGGCTCAACCACCGGCCGACCTGAGGGCAAGGAGGAGCTAGCCGGCGGCGTTGCGGCACTAGACGATTCACCGCTAGCTCCAACCGCGAGGGCTTTAACGCTCGCAGCCTGCAAGCTTCCGCGGTCTTCGGCAATCTCGAATTCGACGCGCTGCCCCTCCTCCAAGAACCTACTACCACCCATCTGGATGGCCGAGTAGTGAACGAAGACATCAGGGCCGCCGTCGACGGCAATGAAGCCGTAGCCTTTCTCGGCGTTGAACCATTTCACGACGCCTCTTGCCACGAGTCCCTCATTCTCTTGTCTGCATAACGGCGTACCCACTCGCAGGCTCCGACCGACACCGCAGCCCGGGATGTGTACCCAACTGGTCGTTCGGCCGCAACCACCATAACCGAAACCTTCGCGCCATATCGACCTCGCTCTGAGACTCACTGGACACCGAAGAGCTGCACGATACGGCCGGCCAGACAGTGCGCCATACCGGCATTCAGCTGCTCGATCTTCGCCGTGGTGACGTGACGATCCCACAGGTGGCCAAGCATCGTCGGCTACCTGGCCTGACCACCTGATCAAGCGGACTGGTCCCAAGCATGCGGTGCGGTACACCCTGCTTGTGTTCTAGATCAACAATCAGCAGACCGGTGCGGCTGGTTGATCAAGGCGTCCGCGCGGCGTCGGTGCGACGTGCTCGCACCGCGTCCGGCATGTCCGCAGCAGCGTCGGCCCTCGGTCGGCGTCGGTGCCCTCGATGACGGCGACGGTGTAGGCCGACCAGCCTGTGGCGATCGGACGATCGGGCACGATGTGTGACTGGTGCTGACGGAACCTAGTTTCTGCACGAACCACTGCAACGAACGCCCTGACCTGCGTCAATAGATCGATGCCGACGGACGCCTCAGGTGATCAATAAGCGTTTGTGCAGGTCAGAGGCCAGTTACTCTTCGTGGTGGAGCTAACGTGCCACAATACGAACCACTTCGTCCTGGTCGATGGCCCTGAGATTACGATTCGTCCGGTGGCGAAGCGGCAGGTCAGGGCCGGTGAGATCCGGTGACTGCGGCTGCGGTGACGATCCGCTCGGCCGGCGCAGCCGGTGCCCTTGAGAGTCGCATCGAGGCCGACCGATCGGCACGTGCGGCCAAGGCCCGTCGGTCACCGTCGACGCTGGATCTGTGGCTGCGGCGCTGAGGCGCGCTGCTGGTCGCCGGGGTGGCGGCGTACTCCTCCTACGAACACCAACGCCGCTTCGCGGTGGCCGGCGGCGCCGAGGCCACGGCGGCGAGGCTGTGGCCACTATCGGTGGATGGGCTGGTGCTGCTGGCCAGCATCGGCCTGCTCCGCGCCGGCCCGCACGCCACCCGGCGCAGCCGGTTCACGCTGTGGTTGGCGTTCGGGCTGGGGATCGTGGTGTCCCTGGCGGCCAACATCGCCGCCGCCCCAGCCCTGGGCTGGCAGCCAGTCCTGGTCGCCGGCTGGCCACCAATCGCCCTCCTGCTTGCCGTCGAACTGCTCGCCCACCGCACCGGTCCCGAACCACACGCCAGTTCGGACCGTCGCGACACTGGTGAACGTGGCGATGGCGTCGACGCGACGCAGGGTTGGCGAACGCAGCAGCGCGAACTGTGCGGGTGGGGACGGCTGAGCAGCGGATGTGGAAGCACTACGAGCGCCAACGAGCGAGCGGCCGGACGCCGCCCGGCGCCGAACTGGACCGCATCGCTGGCACCAACAACTACGGCCGCGCCGTCCTCGCCCGCTGGTGACGCACCGGCCGCACACCAATTCCAAACGCATGACCAAATGACCAGGCGGACCGGACGCCGCCCGACTCGCGGCACGGTCGCGCGCTTGCTCGCAGTGCCTGAACCTCGTCGACCGGGCGACGAGGGCGTCTGTCGGCGTACAGCTTGATGTGCCAGACGGGAGCAGGTGCACTCATCGCTTCGGCGCCGGCCAAAGCCACCATCCGGGACAGCGTCGCGGCGCTTCCTGCGCTATGACCCGTACGCTTCGGACTCCGACCTGAGCAGCTCGTCCAGCGCCCGGATCAACTCGTCGATGTTGCCGGGTGCGAGGCGCGACGCCACGGATAGGGCGGCCGGGAACTCCGCCGCGGGCACTGGTGGCCCCCACAGGTAGCCCTGGCCCAGCGTGACGCCGAGGGCGGCCAGCGCCTCGCTTTGCTCCTTCGTCTCCACACCCTCAGCCACCACGGTCAGCTCCAACGCGTGGCTCAGCGCCACGATGGCCCGGACGATAGCGTCGTTGTCAGAGCGCTGAAGTAGGTCGTACAGGAAAGCGCGGTCGATCTTCAGGCCGGTGATCGGCAGAGAACGCAGATAGCTCAGCGAGCTGTACCCGCTGCCGAATCCGCGGATGAACAGGTTGACGCCCATCGCCTGCAGCTCGGACAGCGTCTCGCCGAATACGCGCGGGTCGTCCTGCGTGATTGACTCCTCCAGCTCCAGCTCCAGCGTCAGGGCCGCAGCAGGCAGGTCAAAGCGCACCAGCTCGCCGGCGAGGGTGCGCGGGAAGTCCGGATCGTTCAGCTCACGGGACCACACGTTCACCGACAGGTAGAAGTCGTCCGTGACAGTGCCGTCGGTCCGCCATCCGGCGAGCCGGTTTAGGGATTCCTCGCGCACGCGGGCCCCGATCTGTGCGATCAGCTCGGACTCCTCGGCGATCGGCAGGAACGAGCTGGACGGGATCGAGCCCCGCGTCGGGTGCGTCCACCGGGCGAGCGCCTCGGCGCCACGGGCATGCCCGGTGCTGAGCTGCACGATCGGCTGGTACGCGACGTGCAGCTGCCCCTCGGCGAGCGCGGTGCGCAGCTCGGTCTCCAGCTCCATCCGCTCCCGCACCTGGTCGCCCCAGTCTGAGCCACGAACGATGATGCTGCCGGAACCCTCCCTTTTCGCGAGGTACATCGCGGCCTCGCACTTGCGCAGCAGTTCGGGAAAGGTGGCCCCCGGCTCGTCTCCGGCCCCGTGCACCACCACCGCGATCGACGCGGTCACCGTCACGTCGACCCCGGCGCCCCGGAACGGCTCGGCGAAGATCCCGCGGACCTGGTCAGCCAACCGGACAGCCTCGTCCCGGCCGCCCGCCCAGGCCACCAGGAACTCGTCGCCGCCCATCCGGGCCACCGGCGCGCCGACCGGCAGCACGGCACGCAACCGCCCGGCCACCTGGGCGAGCACTTCATCGCCGGCCGTGTGACCCAGCGCGTCGTTGACGGACTTGAAGCCGTCTAGGTCGAAGAGCATCACCCAGACGTCCCCGGTCTGCTCATCGAGGAGCCGCGCAACCCGCCGCCGGACCACACGGCCAGTCAGCAGGCCGGTCACCGGATCGGTCTCCGCCTGAGGCTCCACACGAACAGCCGCGCCGCCGTCGTCGGTGACCTCAAGCACCCTGCGCATAAGCCGGCCCGATGCGCCGTACTGCACGAGGCGCTCGGCGAACGAGCCTGAGACCCGGCCGGAACGCGCCGGCGACAACCGTGGTCGCGGCGTGGGCTCATCGGCCACGGGATATCCACCACCCTCTAGGCGGCGGTCCCGCCCGGTCCAGGCTCGTCGCCGTGGAGTCCAAGATATCCAGCACCTGCTCACCCGTCAGCTCGGACGCTTTGAACGGGCCGCTTAGCACGATGCACCCGTCAACCCGGCTACTCTCGCCGAACGTTGGGTAGGCGACCATGCCCTCGGGCTTAGCGGATCGACGCAGCTCACCCCAGCTAAGGCCGTATCGTTCGGCCACCGGGCGGCCCTCCCACGCGCCGCGGCCCTGCCGGGTAGCGGACTGGACGAAGTCTCGCCACTGCTCGGACACGATCTCCTCGGTCTCCGCAGCAACGCCGGCCAGCCCCACGCCTAGACGCACGGAGTGCTGCACGTCCCTGACCGCCGCGACCGCCTGGAGGGCAGTGACCAGCATCAACCGTCCCCGCACCCAGAGGCCCCGCTGGCGGTAGTAGCGGATCGCCACTTCGTCCCAGCGCGCGCCGGTCACCTCCACGACCTGATCGGCGGACGGCGGCTTGCACGAGCTCGTGGAAGACGGCGTAATAGGCGGCCGAGACGGCACGGCGCAGCGCGGCGGGGCGCGGACTCGGGACAGCGACGATGTCGTCCGCGAAAGCGAGCAGGTCTACTCCGACGATCGGCGCGTCAGCGAGCGGCATCGCGCGCCCGCGCCAGTACCTCCGCCGGGATGCCGGCCTGGCGCGCGCTCCGCAGGGCAACGTGCCGGACGTAGACCTCCTCGCCGATGCCGAGGCTCCAGGCACGCTGACGAATCGTCCGGTCCAACGCCCGGAGCCCAGGATCGGGCCAGGTCAGCTCACCCGGAGCGGGGTCGTCCATGAGCAGGCGCACCCTGACGACCTCGTCGTCGATTTCCGGCCGCCAGGCAGCCTCGACCTGGACGTCGTACAGGCGGAAGCCCTCGATCACCTGGTCGCGCAGCTCATCGGCGAGCGCGGCGAGCATCCGGTCGTTGGTGCCACCCAGCGGAGCGGGGACATACAGGGCTTCCGACATGCCGACAGGGTAATCCGGAATAGCGGGTGCAGGCGTGAGCATTGTTCGATCCTCTTCCCGTTGCAAAATCGAAAGGGAACGAAGACCAATTCTCTGAGCAACGCGAATGCTGCCTGGAGAATTCGCCTCGCGTCGGCCATCGGCGGCTGACGCGAGCAACGCTACGAGCCGGCGGATGTGGATGCCAGCCCGCGCGAGGACGCTGTGGACAGCGACGTACCCTGTGGATGGCCGTTTGCGACTACGGGGTACGAGTGGTAATAAGGAGTGGAGCTAGTGGAAGACGCCGATGCGGTCGGCCAGCGGTCGCAGTTCGGTGCGGATGACCGAGGTCTCCCGGCGGAGCAACTCCCGCACCATCGCGCGGACCTCGATGTTGTAGCGCATCTCCTCGGCCGATTCCTGCTCGGCCTTCAGCAGCATGTGGATCGCGGCGACGTCCTCGGTGCGGACGCCGTAGGCGCGGGCGAGGCAGAGGTAATGGGCGAACCGCCGCTCGACCACCGACACCGAGGAGATGTCGTACCGCTGCGTCTGCCGGATCGCCTCGCCTGGCCGGGACAGCTCCATCGCCAGCCAGACCCGATGGATCCCGACGTTCGTCGGCCCGAACACCGTGCGGAAGTCGTTGCGCTCGCCGAGCAGGGTCGCCACCCGGTCGGCGATGTCCAGCTCGGTCACCACGCCGTGCTCGTCGCCGAGCCGGGCGAACTGCACCGCGCGGAGCAGGTGTAGCGCGCCGAAGACGCTCATCCGCTCCGGCGACGCCTCCGAGAGCGTCGGCTCGAGCTCGGCGGCGGCGTCGCGGGCGAGCGCGGCGACCACCTCGGTGTGGCCCTGCTCGCAGAGGATCATGCCCAGGTTCCAGGCCGCCGCGGCCCGGCAGTCGAGGTCGTCGGCCTTGACCGCGGCCGACATCGCCCGGTCGGCGGCCAGCAGCGACACGTCCTGCGCGCCGACCCGCTTGGTGAACGCGCGGACCAGGAAATACAGCATCGAGGCCGAGCGCAGCACGCTGGCCCGCTCGGCGCCGTCCACCAGCGGGATGGTGGCCCGCAGCTCGGTGATCACGCCCGGCAGCATCGCGCCGAGCAGTGCGAACGGCCGGCGCTGCTGCCAGAGGTTCCAGGCCGCGTCGATCTCCCGCTCCAGCCGGGCAACGTCGGGCGGGCCGGAGATCGCCGGCGCGTAGGCCGTCATCGCCACCCGGATCGACGGGACGGCCTCGTGCTCGGCCGGCTCGTCCGGCAGCTCGCCCACGGGCAGGCCGGTCAACTTGTACAGGTCGCGCACCCGCAGGATCCGGGCGATCTCAATCCAGTCGGAGAACGCGGCGACCTGACGCTCGCCGGACTCCCACTTGCGCCACGCGGAGACCGTGCACCCCTTCAACTGGGCGCATTGCTCCTGGGTCAGTCCAGCGCGCCGGCGGTAGAGCCGGATGCGCTCGCTGGGTGGCAACGTCGGGTCAATCGCTACCATGGCCTTCCCCGCACACATAGTTGGTCGCCGCGATGGGCCACGGCGTGGACGGGCGGTGCACAAGGTGGGTTTAGCACGGCCCAACGCCGCCCCGTCAGCATATTAGTCTTCCCGTCCGATTTCCGGTGTGCCGAAGGGTGCATGCGGTCAGGCGAGCGCCGGGGGCAGCACGGATGGCTGGCTGTCGCCGGGCGCGGCCATCGCGAGCAGCCGGCCGACCTGTTCCGGCGGCCCGGGACGACCGAGGAACGAGCCCTGCCCGGCATCGCAGCCGATGTCCACCAGCCGGGCGGCCTGGGTGGCGGTCTCCACGCCGTCGGCGGTCGCGGTGAGCCCGAGCCCGTGCGCCAGCGAGACGATCGCCGTGACGATCTGCAGGTCGGACGGGTCCGGCTCCAGCGGGCAGAGCCCCTGCACGAACGCCTCGGCGATCTTCAGCGTGTGCACCGGCAGGCTCCGCATCAGGGCCAGGTTGGCATGGCTGAGACTGAAGTCGGCCATCGCGAACCGGACGCCCCGGGCGGACAGCGCGCGGACGGCCGCCGACGGCTCCTCCACGTTGGCCCGCGCCGCGCTGCGGTTCAGCTCGAGTTGCAGCCGGCGCGGATCGAGGCCGGTGCTGTCGAGGATGCGGAGCACGTCCTCGACCAGCCGGGGATCCTCGGACTGGCTGGCGGACAGGCCGACGCTGACGAACAGGCTCATGCCCGGGTACGACTGCTGCCAGCGGGCGGCCTGCTCGCAGGCGGTCAGCAGCAGCCAGCGGCTGAAGGTAGCCGTCTGGCCGGTCTCCTCGGCGAGGCTGACGAAGCGGTCCGGGCCGAGCAGACCCTGCCGCGGATGCCGCCAGCGCGGCCGGGCGTCGACGCCGGCGAGCACGCCGTCGGTGAGCCGGACGACCGGCTGGTAGTCGACGAAGAACTCGCCGCCGGCCAGCGCCGACGGCATCATCGCGGACAGCGTGTACCGGGCCATCTCGTAGGCGTTGCGCAGCGGGTCGAACAGCGCCCACCGGCCCTTGCCGTCCGACTTGGCGCGGTAGAGCGTGGCGTCGGCGGCCCGCAGCATGTCGGCCGGGTCGGTGCCGGCGACCCGCCGCTCGACAATCCCGATGCTGGCGGAGACGGTCAGTTCGTGGTCGTCGATCCACATCGGCAGCAGGAGCGCGTCGAGCACCCGCTCGGCCACCTCGATCACCTGGTCGGGCCCGGTCGAGTCGGCGACGAGGATGACGAACTCGTCGCCGCCCATCCTGGCCACCAGGTGGCCCATGGTGGAGACCGACTTGTCCAGCCGGCCGGCCACCTCGACCAGCAGCCGGTCGCCGACCGCGTGCCCGAAGCAGTCGTTGACGACCTTGAAGCCGTCCAGGTCGACGAAGCAGATGCCGAGCCGGTCGCCGGGCCGGGCGTCGGCGAAGACCTGGTTGAGGTTCTCGTGCAGCAGCGCCCGGTTGGGCAGCTGGGTGAGCGGGTCGTGGGTGGCCAGATACCGCAGCCGGGTCTCCAGCAGGTGGCGGTCGGTCACGTCCTCGAACATCGTGACGACGCAGCCGGTGCCCGCGGGCTCCTCCGGGATGAGCGACATCGTCACGTGGGTCCACAGCACGGTGCCGTCGCCGCGGTAGAGCGGCTTGTCCGTCTGGAAGTGGTCGCGCTCGCCGCGGACCAGCGCGGCGTACGCCGCGGACACCTCGGCGGCGTCGTCCGGGTGGACGAAGTCGGCGATCGAGTGCTGCCGGAGCTCCTCCAGCGGATGCCGCAGCATGTCCAGCAGCGCCTGGTTGGCGTCCAGGATCGAGCCGGTCAGGTCGCTGATCCCGATGCCGACGGCCGACCCGGCGAACACCGTCCGGAACCGGGTCTCGGTCGCGTGCAGCAGCGACTCGGCCCGGTTGCGGGCGATGAGGGCGGCCCGGATCAACGCCTCCTGCGCGGTCAGGATGCGATCCCGCAGCGCGGCGGTGTGCCCCGCGGCCAGCTCGCCGAGCAGCTCGGCCAGCCGGGCCCGTGCCTCCGGTTCGGGCCGGTCGGTCGGGTCCGGGGTGCCGGCGCCGAGCAGGCCGACCGTCCGGGCCAGGCTCTCCGGCTCGGTGAACCCGGCATCGGCGAGTAGCCGACCGATCTCGTACCCCGGCGCCGGGCTGAACGGCTCGGCGGCCAGCGCCTCGGCCAACCGGTCGGTCAGCAGGTGGAGCAGGGCCCGGAGGTCCGCGCTCGACATCACCACGTGGCTGGTGCCGCGCAGGGCATCGAGCCAGGCGCGGGCCAACGTGATCCGGCGCGCCACGGCCAACCGACCGGCCGCCACCGGCGCTGTCTCCTCGGCGTCGACCGGCTGCCTCCCCTCCGCACTCACCGTTTGCGCCCGACGCCGGCGTACGCGCCGAACAGCGTCTCCGGCACCGCGACGTCCTCGGCCTCACTGGCTGGCCGCCACTGCGCGACCCAGGTCAGACCCGGCGGTACCAGCTCGAAGTCGCCGAACAGCGCGGCGACCTCGTCCCGCGGCCGCATCGTCACCGCGGCCACCCCCTGGCGGTACATGTTCGTGGCGTTGGTGAACTGCGCGGAGACCGGCCCGTCATCGGTGCCGTGCGAGATGATCAGGTAGCTGCCGGGGACGAGCGGGGCGGCGAACTCGCCGATGATGCCGGCGGGGTCGTCGCTGTCCGGGATGAAGTGCAGCACCGCCACCATCAGCAGCGCGACCGGCCGGTCGAAGTCGATCAGCCGGTGCACCGCGGGGTCTTCCTGGATCCGCTTCGGTTCGCGCAGGTCGGCATGGATGACGGTGGCCTGCTCGTCCTCTCCGAGGATCGCCTCGCTGTGCGCCACCGCGACCGGGTCGGAGTCCACGTAGACCACCCGGGCCCGCGGGTCAGCCTTCCTGGCGACCTCGTGCACGTTGCCGACGGTGGGAATGCCGGAGCCGAGGTCGACGAACTGGGTGATGCCGGCCTGGACGCAGTAGCGGACCGCGCTGGTGAGGAAGGTCCGGTTGGCCCGGGCGAACAGCGGCGCCGCCGGGAGGACCTTGCGGATCTCCGCGACCAGCGCGCGATCCGCGGCGAAGTTGTGGAAGCCGCCGAGGTAGCAGTCGTAGACCCGGGCAATGCTCGGCTGGTCGACATCGATCCCCCGGGGCACCCAGTCCGGTCGCTCCATGCACGGCCCTGTCTGACTCGTTGCCGACTGGCCGGGGCACCGCAGCACAGCGACGGTCCGGCCTCCGACCCCCGTCGACTTGCTAAGAATGTCTCACAGAAAGCTGAAAGGGCATTGAGCAGTGTATGGCGAACTATCTGTCCAGGTCTATGTCCGTGTGACCGGGTGACGCCTGCACCGCCGCTGCAGGCGTCACCCGACCGCGAGCTCCAGCTCGCGTGCCCGATGGCAGCGGACGCGGTGGCCAGGCGCGATCTCCTCCCAGACCGGCCGCTGCACCTTGCACTGCTCGACCGCGAACGGGCAGCGCGGGTGGAAGTAGCAGCCGCTCGGTGGCTGCGCCGGGTTGGCCGCCTCGCCGAGCGGCGGGGTGAACGCGGCCCGCTCCCGCGGGTCCGGCTTCGGTACCGCGGCGAGCAGGCTCGCCGTGTACGGGTGCCGCGGGCTGCCGATGATCTGTTCCCGGTCACCCAGCTCGACCAGCTGGCCGACGTACATCACCGCGATGCGGTCGGCGACGTGCTTGACCACGGTGAGGTCGTGCGAGACGAACAGGTAAGTCAGCCCCAGCCGGTCCTGCAGGTCCAGGAGCAGGTTGAGGATCTGCGCACGGACCGAGACGTCGAGCGCGGAGACCGGCTCGTCGGCCACGATGAGGCGGGGGTTGAGCGCCAGCGCCCGGGCGATGCCGATGCGCTGCCGCTGCCCGCCGCTGAACGCGTGCGGGAACCGCTGCATGTACTCCTTGCGGAGCCCGACCAGGCCGAGCAGCTCCTCGACCCGGTCGGCGCGCTCCTTGCGGTTGCTGACGCCGTTGACCAGCAACGGCTCGGCGACGATGTCGAGCACCGTCATCCGGGGGTTCAGCGACGAGTGCGGATCTTGGAAGACCATCTGGAGTTGGCGACGGAGCGGCCTGAGCTGCCGTCGTGGGAGCCGGGCGAGATCCACCACGGATCCATCGTCGGTGTGTAGCCGGACTTCTCCCGAGTCCGGGTCGAGCGCCCGGAGGATGCAGCGCGACGTGGTTGTTTTTCCGGAACCGCTTTCCCCGACCAGCGCAAGCGTCTCACGCTCCTTCAAGTCGAACGTCACGTCGTCCACGGCGCGGACTTCGCCGTGCGCCCGACCGAGCTGGCTGGCCCGGATCGGGAAGAACTTGCGGAGGTTGCGCACCTCCAGCAGCACCTCGCGCTCGGTGGGCGCGGGCCGGATGGTGCGTTCCGGCAGGTCGGCCTCCCCGGGCGGCGCCAGCTCCGGGTCCGGCCCGACGACGACCGGGGTGTCGAGCTCGGCCAGCTCGAGGTGGCAGCTCACCTCCTGCCGCCCGATCACCCGCAGCTCGGGGGTCTCCTGCTCGCACAGCCCCGGGACGACCCGCGGGCAGCGCGGATGGAATGGGCAGCCGGTCGGCCGGTTGAACGGGTGCGGCACCGTGCCGACGACCGCGGGCAGCTTGACCCGGGCCGCGCCGTGCACGCTCGGGATCGACCGCAGCAGCGCGCGTGTGTACGGATGCTTCGGCGCGTGGAAGATGTCGTCGACGGTGCCCCGTTCGACCACCCGGCCCAGGTACATCACGATGACCTCGTCGGCCAGCTGCGCGACGACGCCCAGGTCGTGCGTGATCAGCATGACCGCCATGCCGGTGCGCCGCTGCAGGTCGCGGAGCAGCTCGAGGATCTGCGCCTGGGTGGAGACGTCCAGCGCGGTGGTGGGCTCGTCGGCGATCAGCAGGTTCGGGTCGCCGGCGAGCGCCATCGCGATCATCGCCCGTTGCTGCAGCCCACCCGACAGCTGCCACGGGTAGGTGTCGAGGGTCTTCTCCGCCCGCGGGATCCGGACCATCTTCAGCAGCTCGAGGGCCCGGGCCCGGGCCTCGGTCTTGGGCAGCTGGGTGTGCAGCCGCACCGCCTCGACGATCTGGCTGCCCACCGTGTGCACGGGGCTGAACGAGGCCATCGGCTCCTGGAACACCAGCCCGATCTCGCCGCCGCGCACGGCGCGCAGCTCCTGCCCGTTGATCGGCAGCGTGGCCAGGTCGACCCACTGCCCGCGCCGCCGGAGCTTGATCTCGCCCTCGACGATGCGCCCGGGCGGCTGCACGATGCGCAGGATCGACCGGGCGGTGACGCTCTTCCCGCAGCCGGTTTCCCCGACGATGGCCAGCGTCTTGCCGGAATGGATGTCGAAGCTGACCCCGTCGACCGCCTTGGTGATGCCCTCGTCGGCGAAGAAATGCGTCTTCAGGCCACGCACCGACAGCAGCGCTTCATCCGCCGACAGGTCCGTCGGCGCCCGCTCTGCCAGGCCGGTCGAGACGCCGGCCGACACCGGTTGCTCAGAAACCGCATTGCGCGTAATCGGGTCAGCCGACATGGTAGGGATCCGCCGCATCTCGTAGACCGTCACCGAAGAAGTTGAAGGCGAGAATCGCGAGTACCACCGGCACGACCGGCAGCATCATCCACGGCGACAGCGCGATCGCCTGGATGTTCTGCGCCTGCTGCAACATGACGCCCCATGAGATCGCCGGTGGGCGCAGGCCCAGGCCGAGGAAGCTCAACGAGGTCTCAGCCACGATCATCAGGGGCAGCGCGAGCGTGGTGGTGGCAATGATGTGGCTGGCGAACAACGGCATCATGTGCACGAAGATGATGCGCCGGGGCCGGCTGCCGGCCAGTTCCGCCGCGGTGACGAAGTCCTCCCCGCGGATCTGCAGGAACCGGCCGCGGACCACCCGGCCCAATTCGGTCCAGCCGATGAACGACACGATCAGGGTGATCACGAAGTAGATCCGCATCGGCCCCCAGTCCCGGGGCATCGCCGCCGCGAGGCCCATCCAGAGCGGAATCGTCGGGATGGACCGCAGGATCTCGATCATCCGCTGGATGACCGTGTCGACGATGCCGCCGTAGTAACCCGATATCCCGCCGAGCAGGACGCCGAGGAAGAGGCTCAGCGCCACCCCGGCCAGGCCGATGAACAATGACGTCCGGGTCGCGATCATCAGTCGGGAGAAGATGTCCCGGCCGAGTTGGTCGGTGCCGAAGAGGAACAGCGACTCCTCGGCCCGGGTGCGACCGGTGCCGATGAAATGGATGTCGGTCGGGATCACCCCGAGGAACTTGTACGGGTAGCCGCGGGCGAACAGGCGGACCGGGATCCGCTGGCTGGTGTCGGTGACGTAATGCAGCTGGAACGTGGTGGGGTCCCGCTCGCCGCGGATCGGGTTCACGTGCGGGGAGGGCCGCCACCCGTCGAGGAGGTGGACCCGCTGCGGTGGGATGAACGACCGGCCCGCGTCGGCCGCCGACGGGTCGGCGTAGGCGAAGAAATCCGCGCCGAGCGCGACGAAGTAGAAGAGCACCACCACGACGGCGCCGGCCATCGCGAGCTTGTGCCGGCGGAACCGGGCCCAGATGAGCTGTCGCTGGGTCGCGACCGAGATCCACTCCTCCTCCGGAGTGGTCGTGCCGGAGCCCGCGGGCGACGCGGGTCTGGCCGGCGGCGCGTCAGGGCCGGCCAGACCCGCATCGGTAGCGGGGAGGACTGCGTCGGCGTCAGCCAGGTCGACGCCGCCCTCCGGCGGGTGGGCGGTGGGCAAGATCTGTTCGCGGACGTCATCTACCATGGCGAATCCTCGGATCGAGCCACATCAGCACGAGGTCGGAGACCAACGTTCCGATCACGGTCATCACGCCGAGGAGCAGCACGATCGCTCCGGCCAGGAACATGTCCTGGGCTTGCAGCGCGGACAGCAGCAGCGGCCCGACAGTCGGCAGGCTGAGCACGACCGAGACGATGATCGCCCCAGACACCACCTGCGGGAACAGGAAACCGATTGAGCTCGCGAAGGGGTTCAGCGCCACCCGGACCGGATACTTGCCGATCAATCGCCACTCCGGCAGGCCCTTCGCCCGGCCGGTGACGACATACGGCTTGCCGAGCTCGTCGAGCAGGTTCGCCCGCATGATCCGGATCAGTTGGGCGGTGCCCGAGATGCCGAGGACTACGGCCGGGATTATCAGGTGTTTGAGCAGGTCCATGATCTTTGCGATGCTCCACGGCGCGTGTTCGAAAGGCGCGGAGTAGAGCCCGCCGACGCTGGCGCCGAAGACGACGAAGCCGAAGTACATCAGCACCAGCGCAAGCAGGAAGCTCGGCACCGCGAGGCCGAAGAACCCGAGCAGCGTGAGTATGTAGTCGCCGATCGTGTACTTCCGGACCGCGGAGTAGATGCCGATCGGCAGGGCGACCGCCCAGGTGAAGAGGATCGCGGCCAGCGCCACCACCATGCTCAGCGCCAGCCGGTCGCCGATGACCTCGCTCACCGGCCGGTTCCAGTCGAACGACATCCCGAAGTCGCCGTGCAGCACCCGGCCCAGCCAGCGGAAATACTGGACGAACAGTGGCTGGTCGAGGCCGTAGTGGGCGCGGATCCGGTCGGCCTCCAGGGCCGCCGACGCGTTGCCGGACTCGGTCAGCTTGGCCAGGTAGCTGGTCGCGAAGTCACCGGGAGGCAATTGGATGATCACGAAACTCAGTACCGATACGGCCCAGATGGTGAACAGGCCGAGGGCAAGCCGGCGGCCGATATAGCTCAGCACCTCGTCACCGCCTTCGTTTGCGGGCGCCTATTGGCTGGCTCGCCGGCCCGGTGTGGCGTGCCGCGCGGGCCCGGAATCCGCGCGGCACCACCACCCCCGATCGCCCGATCCGGCGCCGTGGTCTCATGCGTAGAAGAAGGTCATGGGCAGTGCGTTGCTCGGGGACTTCTGATGGTTGGTGTTCAAGATCCGCCCGGGCACGTTGCGCAGCTTGTTGTTGGCGACGTAGATGCCGTAGGAGGAGAGCCCGAAGCCGACCACGCCGATCGTCCATACCTGGTCGGCATGCAGCTTGTAGAGCTCCTTGCCGATCCGGGCCCGGTCGGCGTCGGTGCCCTGCAGGCCCTGCCGGTAGAGCGCCATGCCTTCCTTGAGCTTCAGCTGGTCGGGCGGCTCGACGCCCTGCTTTCCACCGGACCCGAACCACTTCGCGTACGGAATGCCGATCATGCCGGTGTAGTTGCCGGTGACCGTCGGCAGGAAGGTGTCCGGCAGCAGGAACGGGTCGTCGGTGCCGACCTGGTGGCCCGACAGCATCAGCTCGCCGGAGAGCGTCCGCTGCACCAGCAGGTCGCTGGCGATCTGCTGGACGTTCAGGTCGATCCCGATCTGCTCCCACTGCTTCTTGATCATCTCGCCGATGCCCGGGAAGTCGGAGAACGCCTTCAGGGCCTGGTAGTCGAGGCGGATCTTGCCCTTGCCGTCGGCCCGCAGCCGGAAACCCGAGCTGTCCTTCTTGGTCAGGCCGAGTTTGTCCAGCAGGGCGTTTGCCTGCGCCGGATCGTGCGTCGCCCACTTCTGCCGCCACTCCGGGCCCGGGGAGTAGACGCTGTCATCCGGCGGCACCGTCGCGGTCGGGGTCGAGGTGCCGAGGAAGAACGCCTGGTTGACCTGGTTGCGGTCGATTCCCAGCGACAGCGCCCGCCGGAAGTCGGTGGTGCGGATCAGGTCGCCGAGGTACTTGTCCTTGTCGTAGGCGAGGTTCAGCCGGACGCCGAAGTCCAGGTCCCGGCCGGGTGCGCGGTGCAGCGTGTAGTTGCTGCGCTTCTGGTTCTCCAACAGCACCGGCAGGCTGGTGGCGCCGAGATGGCGGTCCTGGAAGTCGAACTCCCCGGCGACGGTCCGGAGGTTGATGACCTCCAGGTTGTCGGCGTTGGCCATCGTGATGGTGTGGATGTACGGAAGCTGGTTCCCGGCGGTGTCCACCCAGATGCTGTACGGGTTGGCGGCCAGCTCCCACGGCGGGTTGTTGATCGGCCGGGTGACGACCCACGGGGTGAGCACCGGCAGGTTGGGGTTCTTGCTCCAGGTTGCCTGGTTGAGGAAGTACGACGACCACCCGTCGAACCCGGCGTCCTTGGCCAGCTTGTCGGCCTGCGCCTTCGAGGTGTACTTCGGGTGGAACTTGCTGAGGTAGTGCTTGGGCGCGTACCCGCCGCCGCCGAAGAAGCTGTTCCCGGAGATCCCGGCGATGTCGGTGAGGCCGGCCATCAGCCGGGGCAGCATGGAATTCGGCACCGCCGAGACGTACCGGACGGTGTAGGTGTCGACCTTCTCGACCCGGACGTCCTTGCCGCCGGCGAGCAGAGCGGCCGAACCTGCCTCCAGCTCCTCGTGCAGGCTGACGTCCTGCCGCCAGAAGATGATGTCGTCGGCGGTGAACGGGGCGCCGTCGGACCAGCGCATGCCGCGCCGCAGGTGCAGCGTCAGCACCTTGTCGCCATCGCTGAGCTCGAAGCCCCGGGCGATGTTCCCGACGACGTTCTCCCACTTGTAGTCCCAGTACAGCAAGCTGTCCGGACCCGCGCAGAACCGCGCTCCGTTTTGCCGGTCGCCGGTGCCGAGGAAACCGCGCCGCAACGTGCCGCCGTACTTCCCGATCTCATGCACCGGCTTGATGACCAACGGCTCCTGGCCGACCCGGGTGGCGACCGGCGGGAGTTTGCCCTCGGCGGTCAGCTTCGCGAACTCGGGCGACTCGTGGAAGACCTTGGGAATCTGCTTCGGGTCTGGGATGACCTGGCCGCCCTCCACCGGCGGCAGTCCCTTGAACTGGTCTTTGGGGCCGGGTACCTGGGTGTTGCCCCCGCCGTTCTCGCTCGGCGCGGCCGTGCAGGCTAGCAGGAGAACCGCACCACCGCCGGCAAATCCAGCATCCCGGAGAAATCTGCGTCGGGTGTACCTTTCCTCCATGCGGATCTCCCACTCCTGACGTCGACTCATGCCCTGATCGGCTTTCGCTGGCGTCGGTCGCGGCAACTTGGTACCGATTTCTTATGGGTACTGCGCGATAACCACTCAGCCACAGTTCGGGCCCCGCTAAAGCCACCGGATATGTAACCACCGGATGACACCCAGGACGCTCACGTGGCGTGGCACGTCACCATCGGTGGTGTGCAACCGGAAGTGCCCCACAGTGGGGCACCCCACGTCGTCCGAGAGCCTGTCCGTATTGCCCTCGTATCGAGTCGTCTGGGGTTGCTCCAGGGCTTCCGGGGACCTTAGCCGGGGTCGGCGGGTCCGCCCGGGACGGATTCCCGTGCTGTCGGAGGGTGACCCGCCCGGTACCCGGACAGTGACCACGTCCTGCTACCACACCCAGGGGGAGTCACCCGGTATGGGGCGTGCTCAACCGCGGCTCGCGCTGTCCGCTCCGCGCCTGCCGTGCACGCTGGAACAGGCATGCCGCAGCGGGGACCGTGCGGCACGGTCCCCGCTGCGGTGGCGGCTAGTCCGGCGCGCTGGCCCGATGGGTGGGCCGGGCCAGGCGCCTGGTCGGCAGGGTGGTTAGCCGGTGGTGCAGGTGGCGCCGTTGAGGGTGAACGGGGTGGGTACGGCGTTGCTGCCGCTGTAGTTGGCCTGGAAGCCGAAGGTGGCCGTGCCGCCGGGTGCGATCGTGCGGTTGAAGTCGGCGTTGGTGGCGGTGACCGTGCCGGCGGTCGGGGTGATCGCGGCGTTCCAGAAGCTGGTGATGGTTTGGTTGCCGGTGAAGGTCCAGCGCAGCGACCAGCCGTTGATGGCGGTGGCGCCGTCGTTGCGGATGGTCACGTCGGCGGTGAAGCCGGTGTTCCACTGGTTCGGCGTGTAGGTGACCCGGCAGCCGCCCACCGGCGGCGGTGTGGTCGTCACTGAGCCGTTCGACACCGCCACCCCGATGGGCCGCATGCTCTTGCAGATGCTCGCCATGTTCGCCCAGTTCGAACGCGACACCATCATCGACCGCGTCATCGCCGGCATGGAACGCAAAGCCGCCAAAGGCCTCTGGAAAGGCGGCCGCCGCCCGTTCGGCTACCAGGTCGACAAGACCGCCCAGAAACTCGTGGTGGACGACGGCGAGGCGGCGATCGTCCGGAAGATCTTCGACCTCTACGTCCAGGACCGGCTCGGCACCAAATCCATCGCCCGCCTACTCAACGACCGCGGGCACCGCACCACCACCGGCGCACGCTGGTCCGGCCACCAGATCCTGCGCGCCCTGAACAACCGCATCTACCTCGGCGAACTCACCTTCCGCGAAACCACCGTCACCGGCACCCACGACCCGATCATCGACACCGGCATCTGGGCCAAAGCCGAACGCATCCTGGACTCACGCGGCGAGAACTACTCCCACCGCGCCTCCAACAGCTCCGACTACCAACTCACCGGCCGACTGCGCTGCCCCACCTGCGCCAAAGCCATGCTCGGCACCCGCGCCACCGGCCGCAACCGCACCTACCGCTACTACACCTGCTTCACCCGCGCCCGCTACGACACCGACGCCTGCGACGCCCCCAGCCTCGACGTGGAGTGTTCCCGCTTTTTTGGACAGCGGTTTTAGGCTGCCAGTTGGTTGAGGTGTCTGTAGCCTAGTTCGTATTCTTTGGGTGTCAAGTATTCGAGGGTGGAGTGGCGGCGGATGGTGTTGTAGTA
>Ga0307499_10000234_pt1 | contig 20552 bp, 16 predicted proteins | sample 13_S_MG_FD_201363 | JGI IMG/M metagenome (GOLD analysis project Ga0307499, IMG submission 201363) | Soil microbial communities from Populus trichocarpa stands in riparian zone in the Pacific Northwest, United States - 13_S | ecosystem: Environmental > Terrestrial > Soil > Riparian zone > Trees... | reverse complement strand
CGCCGAGCGGCGCGGAGCCGGCCAGGCTGGCGGCGCACGCAGAGGCACCCAGGTACGCCGAGGCCGAGACAGTGGACGCGGGCGCCGAACTGCTGGCCGAGGCGGCCGCCGCCGGCGCGGGTCAGCCGTGGCCGGGCGGCCCCGGTCCGGGCCCGTGGCCGGGCGGCCCGGGGCCGGACGCTGGCTGGTCGCCCGGTGGGCCGCCACCGCCCGGAGCATGGCCGCCGCCGGCGCGGGCCGCGGACGGGCCGACCGTGGCCCTGACGCCCGGGGCCGGGCCGGGTCCCGGGGCCGGGCCGGGGCCGGCGAACCAGGGCTGGCAGCAGTACGGCGGCCCCCAGGCGCCGCCGGACGGCTGGGGCCAGGGCGGGCCGGGGCACGGCAACAGCGACTCGTTCCCGTTCGGCGCGTCCGGCTGGGCCGAGGACGAGAACTGGCCCGGCCAGGGGCAGGGCTACCGGTCGCCGGACGAGGAGCCGACCCAGCAGGTCGGGCCGCTGAACTTCGGCGCCGGGTTCGGCCCGGGCGGCGGGGCCGGCGGGCCCGGCCCGGGCGGCGGCTTCGGCCCGGGCGGCGGACCCGGGTACGGCGGTGGTTCCGGGTACGGCGGCCCGCCGCGGCGAACCGACGACACCAGACGGCGGCAGGCGCTGATCGCGGTGCTGGCCGTCGGCGGGCTGGTCCTGCTGGTGATCATCGGCGGGGTGCTGGCGGCGCACGCGTTCCTCGGCGGCCCGGACCAGCCCAAGGCCAGCCAGCCGGTGGTGCTGCCCACCACGCCCGCGAAGCCGTCCGGAACCGCCGCGCTGCCCAGCGGCTTCGTCCGGTACAAGCACGCGGGTGGCTTCTCGGTCGCGGTCCCGTCCGGCTGGCAGCCGGAGGTGAAGCCGCGCGGCGTGGTGGACGTCTCCGAGCCGAACTCCAGCCGGTTCCTGCGGCTGATCAAGTCCGGCAGCGGCGACCCGCTGGCCCAGCTGACCGCGGCCGAGTCCTCGTTCAAGGGCGGCCATGACGACTATGTCCGGGTGAAGCTCGGCAGGGCGAGCTACCGCGGCTACCCGGCCGCCGACTGGGAGTTCACGTACACCAACGACGGCGTGTCCCGGCGTGTCCTGTACCGGGAGTTCCAGGTCGGCGGGTCGACGTACGCGATCTACCTGTCCGCCCCGGCCGCCCAGTGGACCGACAGCCTGCCCTACTTCGACACCGCCGCCACCACTTTCGCCCTCGGCTGACCCCCTGCGCGGCGGCTCAGCCGGCGCCGCCCGGGGCCGGTGGCCGGGCCGGCCGGCTGCGGCCGGGTGCCGGCGCGGCCGGCTGCGACACTCCGGCGGGGCACCTCGTCGGAGCCCGGCCGTGACGTACGCTCCGGCGCGTGACCAGCGGAGATCTCGACACCGCGGCAGCCGGGCCGCCGACGCCGGCCGGCAACGCCGCGCAGGCGCTCGCCACCGCGACCGGTGCCGCCCACCATGACGTAGCGCTCGTCCTGGGCTCCGGCTGGGTGCCGGCCGCGGACGCGCTGGGCGAGCCGGACGCCGACCTGCCGGTCACCGAATTACCCGGGTTCCTGCCGCCGGCGGTGGCTGGGCACGCCGGCCGGGTCCGCTCGGTGACCGTGGGGGCCCGCCGGGTGCTGGTCTTCCTCGGCCGCACCCACCTGTACGAGGGCCGCGGCCTGGAACAGGTGGTGCACGGGGTCCGGGTGGCGGCAGCGGCCGGCTGCCGGACGATCATCCTCACCAACGCGGCCGGCGGGTTGCGGGAGGGCATGGAGGTCGGCCAGCCGGTGCTGATCGCCGACCACCTGAACCTGACCGCCCGCTCGCCGCTGGTCGGCCCGCGGTTCGTGGACCTGTCCGACCTGTACGCGGCACGGCTGCGCCGGATCGTGCGGGAGATCGACCCGTCCATCACCGAGGGGGTCTACGCGGCGCTGCCCGGGCCGAACTACGAGACGCCGGCCGAGATCCGGATGCTGCGTGGCCTGGGCGCCGACCTGGTCGGCATGTCCACCGCGCTGGAGGCGATCGCGGCCCGCGCCGAGGGCGCCGAGGTGCTCGCCGTCTCGCTGGTCACAAACCTCGCCGCCGGCCTGTCCAGCGCCCCGCTGGACCACGCCGAGGTGCTCGCCGCCGGCCAGGCCGCCGCCGCCCGGATGGGCACCCTGCTGGCCGAGGTGATCGGCAAGCTGTGACCGGCGTCCCCCCGGCCCCGGCCCCGGATTCGGACGGCGACCTCCGGGCCGCCGCGCGGGCGTGGCTGGCCGAAGACCCGGATCCGCGGACCCGGGCCGAGTTGACCGGGCTGCTCGCGGCCGGCGACTGGGCGGGCGTGGCGGAGCGGTTCGCCGGGCCGCTGGAGTTCGGTACGGCCGGCCTGCGCGGGCCGCTGCGGGCCGGGCCGAACGGGATGAACCGGCTGGTCGTGCTGCGTGCCGCCGCCGGGCTGGCGGCCTACCTGCGGGCGCGGGGGGCGTCCGGGCCGGTGGTGGTCGGCTACGACGCCCGGCACCGGAGCGCGGACTTCGCCCGCGACACGGCGGAGGTGCTGGCCGGTGCCGGCTTCGCCGCGCGGCTGCTGCCCCGGCCGCTGCCGACCCCGATCCTGGCGTACGCGGTGCGCCGCCTCGGCGCGGTGGCCGGCGTGATGGTCACCGCCAGCCACAACCCGCCGCAGGACAACGGGTACAAGGTCTACCTGGCCGACGGCGCGCAGCTGGTCCCGCCGGCCGACCGGGAGATCGAGGCCGCCATCGCCGCGGTCGGTCCACTCGCGACAGTGCCCCGCTCGGCCCGGTACGAGGTGCTGGACGAGGCGGTGCTGGACGGCTACCTGGCCGCCGTCGGGGCCCTCCCCCGCACCGGCCACCGGGAGCTGAAAATCGTCTACACCGCGATGCACGGCGTCGGCGCGGCGGTCGTGCGGGCCGCGCTGGCCGCGGCCGGTTTCGGCGCGCCGGAACTGGTCGGCGAGCAGGCCGAGCCGGACCCGGACTTCCCCACCGTGGCGTTCCCGAACCCGGAGGAGCCCGGCGCGATGGATCTCGCGTTCGCCCGGGCCGCCGGCACCGGCGCCGACCTGGTGATCGCGAACGACCCGGACGCCGACCGGTGCGCGGTGGGGGTGCCGACCGGGGACGGCTGGCGGATGCTGCGCGGCGACGAGGTCGGCGTGCTGCTGGCCGACCACCTGATCCGCACCGGTGCCGGCACCGGCACGTTCGCCACCACGATCGTCTCGTCCGCGCTGCTGCGGGCGCTGTGCACGGCCCGCGGCGTGCCGTACGCGGAGACCCTGACCGGCTTCAAGTGGATCGTCCGGGCCGCGGACGACCTGCGTTACGGCTACGAGGAGGCGCTCGGCTACGCCGTCGAGCCGGCCCTGGTCCGGGACAAGGACGGCATCTCCGCCGCGGTCCTGATCGCCGACCTGGCCGCCAGCCTGCGCGCCGAGGGCCGCACCCTGCTCGACCGGCTGGACGACCTGGCCGCCGAGTTCGGCGTGCACGCCACCGACCAGGTCTCGGTCCGGGTGGACGACCTGGGCCGCATCGCCACCCTGATGCGCCGGCTGCGCGCCGCCCCGCCCACCACCCTGCTCGGCCACCCGGTCGACACCGTTGCGGATCTGCTCCCGGAAGCCGACGTCGTCCGCCTGCACGCCGGCCGCTGCCGGGTCGTGATCCGCCCCAGCGGCACCGAGCCGAAGCTCAAGGCCTACCTGGAGGTCACCGAACCTCCCGGTCGCCCGGTGCCCGAAGCCCGCGCCAGCGCGACCGCGGCGCTCAGCAGCCTGCGCGCCGAGCTGACCGCTCTCCTCGCCCCGGCCTGACGGGTTCGCCCGCGGCGGGCGCGGCCCGGCCGTGCGGCAGCGGCCAGCGCCGGTAGCCGGGTCAGACCGCGCCGAACTGGCGGTCGCCGGCGTCGCCGAGGCCGGGGACGATGTAGGCGCGGTCGTTGAGCCGCTCGTCGATGCTGGCGGTCACCACCCGGACCGGGAGGTCGCTGGCCGCCAGCCGGGCCAGGCCCTCCGGGGCGGCCAGCACGCAGATGACCGTGATGTCGGTGGCGCCGCGGTCGGTGAGCAGCTGGCAGCAGTGCTGCAGCGAGCCGCCGGTGGCCAGCATCGGGTCGAGCACGAGCACCGGGCGGCCGGCCAGCGTCTCGGGCAGCGACTCCATGTACGCCCGCGGCTGGAACGTCAGCTCGTCCCGGGCCAGGCCGACGAAACCCATCTGCGCCTCGGGCAGCAGGCCGAGCGCGGCGTCGGCCATGCCCAGCCCGGCCCGCAGTACCGGGACCAGCAGCGGCGGGTTGGCCAGCCGGGTACCGGTGGCGGCGCCGACCGGGGTCTGCACGCTGACCGCCTCGACCGCGACCGAGCGGGTGGCCTCGTACACCAGCATCAGGGTCAGCTCGCGCAGCGCCGCCCGGAACGTGGCGTTGTCGGTGGACTCGGCCCGCATCGTGGTCAGCCGGGCGGCGGCCAGCGGGTGATCGACGACGTGGGTGTGCACGGGCGCACACGGTAGCGGGTCTGCCGGCCCGGGGCCGGCGTGACAGGCTTCCAATCGTGGACGAGGTCTGGGATCTGGTGGTGGTCGGCGGCGGTCCGGCGGGCAGCGCGGCGGCGCTGCGGGCCCGGCAGCTGCGGGCCGACGCGCGGGTGCTGCTGCTGGACCGGGCCGAGTTCCCGCGGGACAAGTCCTGCGGTGACGGCATCGCCGCGCACGGCCGGGACGAGCTGGCGCTGCTCGGCGTCCCGGACCTGATCGCCGACTACAAGCCGGTGGACCGGCTGCGGGTGATCTCCCCGGGCGGCAACGCGGTCGCCGCCAGGGCGGCCCGGCCCAACCACGTGGTGCCGCGCAAGGTGTTCGACGCCCGGCTGGTGGCCGCGGCGGTGGACCGCGGCGTCGAGCTGCGCAAACACCGGGTCCGGCAGGTCTCCCAGGTCAACGGCACGGTGCTGCTGGACGGCACGATCGCGGCCCGGGTGGTGCTCGGCGCGGACGGCGCCGGCTCGGTGATCCGCCGCCAGCTCGGCCTGCCGGCCACCGCGGACAAGCACACCGCGCTCGCCGTCCGCGGCTACGCCGACGTGCCGCCGGACGACGACCATGCCCAGTTCATCGCGATGCAGGCGGCCGGCTGGCCGGCGTACGCCTGGTCGTTCCCGATCGGCGACGGCACCGCGAACGTCGGCTTCGGCATGCTGCTGCCCCGGCTGAAGGCGACCGGCCGGCCCGGCCGCGAGGTGCTGCACGGCCGGCTGGCCGAGCTCCTGCCGGACCGGCCGGCGCACGACCTGCTCGCCCACCACCTGCCGCTCTCCCCGGGCCGGCCGCGCCCGGGCGCCGGCCGGGTGCTGCTGGCCGGCGACGCGGCCAGCCTGATCAACCCGCTGACCGGCGAGGGCATCTACTACGCGCTGCTGTCCGGCCGGCTGGCCGCCGAGGCCGCGCTGGCCGCGCCGGACCACCCGCTGCCGGCGTACCGGCAGGGGTTGCGGGCGCACCTGGGTCGGCACCTGCGGACCACCGACGTACTGGCCCGGGCGGCCCAGTCGGCCCGGTTCATCGACGCCGCGATCGGCACCGCGGCCCGCCGCGCCGACGTCTTCGACCTGCTGGTCGACGTCGGCCTGGGTGACGGCGTGGTCCCGACCCGGCTCGCCCTGGCCGTCGCCCGGGCCTGGGTCCGCGGCCGCTGACCCGCCCAACCGGGTGCGCCGGCCTAGACTCGGGGTCGTGACGCTCACTGCCGAGGTCCCGGAGACCTACGCGGACGTGGTGCGGGACGCGCAGACGCTGCGCCGCTTCCTGCACGGGCTGCCCGGGGTCGACCAGGTCGGCGCCCAGGCCCGGGCGGCCGCACTGGCCACCCGGAGCATCAAGAAGGGCGCCAAGCAGTGGGCGCTGGAGCTGGCCATCCGGTGCGTCGACCTGACCACGCTGGAGGGCGCCGACACCACCGGCAAGGTGCGGGCGCTGTGCGCCAAGGCCCGGCACCCCGACCCGGACGATCCGGCCACCCCGGCGGTGGCCGCGGTCTGCGTCTACCCGGACCTGGTCGCCCCCGCGGTCGAGGCGCTGGCCGGCTCGCCGGTGGTGGTGGCCAGCGTGGCGACCGCGTTCCCGTCCGGCCGGGCCAGCCTGGCCACCAAGCTGGCCGACGTGGCCGAGGCCGTCCAGGCCGGTGCGTCCGAAGTGGACATGGTCATCGACCGCGGCGCGTTCCTGAGTGGACGCTACGGCCAGGTGTACGACGAGATCGTCGCGGTCAAGCGGGCCTGCGGGCCGGCGCACCTGAAGGTGATCCTGGAGACCGGCGAGCTGTCCACTTTGGACAACGTGCGGCGGGCGTCCTGGCTGGCGCTGCTGGCCGGTGGCGACTTCATCAAGACCTCCACCGGCAAGGTGAGCCCGGCCGCCACCCCACCGGTGGCACTGGTGATGCTGCAGGCGGTGCGCGACTTCGCACTGTCCACAGGGGAACGCCGCGGGGTCAAGCTGGCCGGTGGCATCCGGGCGGCCAAGGAGGCCGTCCGCTACCTGGTCATGGTGAAGGAGACCGCCGGCGAGGAATGGCTCGACCCGGCGCTGTTCCGGCTCGGTGCGTCCAGCCTGCTCAACGACCTGCTGCTGCAACGGCAGAAGGAGCGCACCGGCGCCTACTCCGGTCCCGACTACGTGACGCTGGACTGAGGCCGATGCCTACCTGGGAATACGCCCCCGCGCCGGAAGCCCGGGAGACCGCGCGGCTGCGCGAGTCCTACGGCATGTTCATCGACGGCGAGTTCGTCGACGGCGACGGCGAGCGGATGAAGACGGTCAACCCGGCGGACGAGGCGGTGCTGGCCGAGGTACCGGTCGCCGGCCCGTCCGATGTAGACCGTGCGGTGGCCGCGGCCCGCCGGGCCTACGAGCAGGTCTGGGCGCCGCTGCCGGGCCGGGAGCGGGCCAAGTACCTGTTCCGGATCGCCCGGGCGATCCAGGAACGGGGCCGCGAGCTGGCCGTGCTGGAGAGCCTGGACAACGGCAAGCCGATCAAGGAGTCCCGGGATGTGGACGTGCCGCTGGCCGCGGCGCACTTCTTCTACTACGCCGGCTGGGCGGACAAGCTGCGGCATGCCGGCCTCGGCCCGGACCCGCGCCCGATCGGGGTGGCCGGCCAGGTCATCCCGTGGAACTTCCCGCTGCTGATGGCGGCCTGGAAACTGGCGCCGGCGCTGGCCACCGGCAACACCTGCGTGCTGAAGCCGGCCGAGACCACCCCGCTGACCGCGCTGGTGCTGGCCGAGATCTGCCAGCAGGCCGAACTGCCGCCGGGCGTCGTCAACGTGCTGCCCGGCGCCGGCGAGACCGGTGCCGCGCTGGTCGCGCACCCGGGCGTGGACAAGGTCGCGTTCACCGGCTCCACCGAGGTGGGCAAGCAGATCCAGCGCAACCTGGCCGGCACCGGCCGGCGGCTCAGCCTGGAGCTGGGCGGCAAGGCGGCCAACATCATCTTCGACGATGCCGCGCTGGACCAGGCGGTGGAGGGCATCGTCAACGGCATCTTCTTCAACCAGGGCCACGTCTGCTGCGCCGGCTCCCGGCTGCTGGTGCAGGAGTCGATCGCCGACACCGTGCTCGACCTGCTCCGCGACCGGCTCGGCACGCTCCGGCTGGGCGACCCGCTGGACAAGAACACCGACATCGGCGCCATCAACTCGGCCGCCCAGCTGGCCCGGATCCGGGAGCTGACCGCGGCCGGCGAGGCCGAGGGCGCGCACCGCTGGTCGCCTCCGTGCCAGCTGCCCGACCGCGGCTTCTGGTTCCCGCCGACCGTGTTCACCGGCGTCTCGCAGGCGCACCGGATCGCCCGCGAGGAGATCTTCGGCCCGGTGCTCTCGGTGCTCACCTTCCGCACCCCCGCCGAGGCCGTCGAGAAGGCCAACAACACGCCGTACGGGCTGTCCGCCGGGGTCTGGACCGAAAAGGGCTCCCGCATCCTCTGGATGGCGCAGCGGCTGCGCGCCGGCGTGGTCTGGGCCAATACCTTCAACCGGTTCGACCCGGCCTCGCCGTTCGGCGGCTACAAGGAATCCGGCTTCGGCCGGGAGGGTGGCCGGCACGGCCTGGCGCCCTACCTCGCCGACGAAGCCGAGGAGGCCGGCGCATGACGACGGTGGAGCCGGGCGGCCGGGTGGATGTTCGCAAGACCTACAAGCTCTACATCGGCGGCGCGTTCCCGCGGTCGGAATCCGGCCGGTCCTATCCGGTGACCGCGGCGGACGGCAGCTTCCTGGCCAACGCCGCGCAGGGCTCCCGCAAGGACGCCCGGGACGCGGTGGTGGCCGCGCGCAAGGCGTTCCCCGGCTGGTCCGGCGCGACCGCGTACAACCGCGGCCAGGTGCTCTACCGGGTGGCCGAGATGCTGGAGGGCCGGCGCGCGCAGTTCGTCGCCGAGGTGGCCGCGGCCGAGGGCACCGGGGCGGCGGAGTCCATTGTGGACGCGACCATCGACCGGTGGGTCTGGTACGCCGGCTGGGCGGACAAGATAACCGCGGTGTTCGGCTCGGCGAACCCGGTAGCGGGGCCGTACTTCGACTTCTCCCTCCCGGAGCCGACCGGGGTGGTCGCCGTGCTGGCGCCGCGGTCGTCCAGCCTGCTCGGGCTGGTCAGCGTCCTCGCGCCGGTACTGGCCGGCGGCAGCACCGCGGTGGTGGTGGCCGCCGAGCACCAGCCGCTGCCGGCGATCACGCTGGCCGAGGTGTTGGCCACGTCCGACCTGCCCGGCGGGGTGGTGAACCTGCTCACCGGCCGCGTCGCCGAGATCGCGCCCTGGCTGGCCGCGCACCGGGACGTCAACGCGCTGGACCTGACCGGGGCCGACGACGACCTGGCCACCGAACTGGAACGGGCCGCCGCCGACAACGTCAAGCGGGTCTTCCGCGGGCCGCGCGGCGGCACCGAGCCGGACTGGCGGGCCGACCCCGGCACCCGCCGGCTGGCCGCGTTCCTGGAGACCAAGACGGTCTGGCACCCGCTCGGCATCTGACCCGGCAGAGCCCGCGTACCGGCCCCGGCGGCAGCCGCCAAATCGGACCGGGCCACCCCTGGTACCGCGCTGCCGAAGATCCATCGGGAATGGCCTACGCTGTCGGCCGATCCGTACTCAGCAAACCCCGAGGAGTGTCCGTGACCAGGCCGACCGACGCGACCGTCGTCCCGATCCGGCTTGCCCTGGACGGGCGTTCCGGGGTCACGCTCTGGGCCACTCCGTGGGAGGAGGACGGCGAGGAGTGGCAGGCGTTCCTGGGTACCGGCCGCAAGGTGCTGATCTTCACCACCACCGAGGACATGGCCGAGTACCTGCGCTCCGGCGACGAGAACGACCTGACCGACCACCCGGCCTGGACGATGCTGACCAAGCTGCCGTCCACCCAGCTGGAGCCGGAGGAGGACTACGACTTCGACCTGGACGGCGTCTACGACCTCGCCGCCGGCGACCCGGACCCGTTCGCGGTCTCGGAGCTCTCCGACCTGGTCGACATCGTGCAGCGGATCGCCGAGTGCTGCGACGACGGCACGCTGCTGCGGGTGCTCGAGGAGTCGCCGGAGTTCTCCCGGCTGCTGGCCGACGAGGTCACCTACTCCGGCGCCGAGGGCGAGGAGCAGTGGGGCGAGCTGGGCGAGGCGCTGGACCGGTCCTGGGAGCTGGTGATCGACCGGCTCGGCGGCCTGGTCGAGTGGCGCGGCGAGGTGCCGGCCGACTCGGATGACGACGAGGACGACGACCTGGACGACGTCGAGGAGATCGACGCCGACGACGCCGCGGTCGACTCCGATGACGAGGACGACGAAGACGAGGACGAGGACGAAGCGGAAGAAGACGAGGAGGAGGCTGCCGACGAGGAGTCGGCGGACGACTCCGACGAGGAGGACGAAGAAGACGAGGACGACGAGGACGACGAGGACGAGGACGACGGCGAGGACGGCGAGGTTGTCGAAGGCACCTGGGCCGAGGCCGGCATCATCCCGATCGCGGTCGGCCTACCCACCGGTACCGGCTACACACTGCGTACCTATGTGGACGACGAGCCACGGTTCCTCGGCAACGATCTGAACGTCTACATGTTCCGCAGCACCGCCGGTCTGATCGAGTTCTGCCGCGAGGAAGAGGAGCACGACCTCGCCGACCTGGAGACCTGGTCGGAGATCCAGGCGGCGGAGGCCGACGACCTGACCGTCGACCCGAGCGAGGAAGACAGCTACGACCTGACCGCGCCCGGGCCGGAGGCCGTCGAACTGGCCCGTGATCTGGCCGACTACAGCCAGCTCGCCGGGGTGGAGGCGGCGCTGTCCGGTCGCCCGGTGGACGGCATCCCGTTCGACGTCTGGGTCGCCGCGGTGGCCGAGATCGGCAGCTGCGTGCGGTGGTACGACTGATCACCCACAGGTGCCGATTGATGCCTCGCAGTGTGCGCGGGAACCACTTCATGCCGTGTTCCGTCGTGAAGACGGAAGATGAAGAGTTGGTGAGCGCCGCGTAGCACATACCTGCTGAGGTGACGCCGCCAGCTATACAAGTAGTTTCGAGTCGGTGTCACCTTCGGGGAGGTGGTAGATGCGCGCAGCGGTGGTCTCCTTCCGGCTCGGTGGAGCCGACGGTGTGTCTGTGGAAACCGCGAAGTGGACGGCGGCGCTGCGGCGCCTCGGCTGGGCGGTCCGAACCGTCGCCGGCGCCGGCAAGGCCGACGTGCTGGTGCCCGGCCTCGATCTGGACGAAGCAGAGCCACCGGCGGCATCCGAACTCGCCCGGGCGCTCGAGGGCGCGGACGTCGTGCTGGTGGAGAACCTGCTCTCGCTGCCGCGCAATCCGGCCGCCGCCGACCTGCTGGCCGGCCTGCTCCGCGGCCGCCCGGCCCTGCTGCACCACCACGATCTGCCCTGGCAGCGCGACCAGGACTTTCCGGTGACCGTCTGGCCGCCGGACGACCCGGCCTGGCGGCACATCGCCATCAACGAGCTGAGCCGGCTGCAACTCGCCGACCGGGGCGTGTCCGCGGTCACCATCTACAACACGATCGACCCGACCGACCGGCGCGGCCGCCGCCGCCAGGCCCGGCGCCGGATCGGGGTGGCCCGCGGCGTTCCGCTGGTGCTCCAGCCGACCCGGGCGATCCGCCGCAAGAACGTGCCGGCCGGCATCGGCGTGGCCGAGCAGCTCGGCGGCACCTACTGGCTGACCGGCCCGGCCGAGGACGGCTACGCCAACGAACTCGCCGACCTGCTGGACGCCGCGCGCTGCCCGGTCCGCCGCCGCATCCCGGGTGGACTGTCCATTTCGGATGCGTACGCGGCGGCCGACGTGGTGGCGTTCCCGTCCACCTGGGAGGGATTCGGGAACCCGCTGCTGGAGGCGGCCATCCACCGCCGGCCGCTGGTGGTGGCCGACTACCCGGTGCTGCGGGAGCTGCGCCAGTTCGGCTTCATCTGGTTCTCGGTGGACGATCCCGACCCGCTGCGGGCGTTCCTCGCCTATCCGGACCGGACCCTGCACGATCTGAACGCCGAGATCGCGCACGCCTACTTCTCCCCGCAAACCCTGGATGCGCGGCTCGACCTGCTGCTGCGGGACGTACTGTCCGGCGCCCGCAGCCCGGTCCGAGCCGATCCACTGGCCACAGTGGACGGTCTGGATGGTCTGGACGACCTGGACGGCCGGTTCGGCGTCGCCGACCCGGTCTAGCCGCCGGTTACCCGAGCAGGGCGGCGTAGCCCGGCTTCACCACGCCGTTGATCAGCGCGAGCCGCTCATCGAACGGGATGAACGCCGACTTCAGCGCGTTCACGGTCAGCCACTGCAGGTCGGACCAGCCGTAGCCGAACGCGTCCACCAGCGCGAGCATCTCCGAGGACATCGTGCAGTTGCTCATCAGCCGGTTGTCGGTGTTCACGGTGACCCGGAAGTAGAGCTTGCGCAGCAGCCCGATCGGGTGCTCGGCGATCGACTTGGCCGCGCCGGTCTGCACGTTCGAGGACGGGCACATCTCCAGCGGGATCCGCTTGTCCCGGATGTAGGCGGCCAGCCGGCCGAGCCGGATCCCGTCCCGCTCGCCGTTCTCCGGGACGGTGATGTCGTCGATGATCCGGACCCCGTGGCCCAACCGGTCCGCCCCGCACCACTGGATCGCCTGCCAGATCGACGGCAGCCCGAACGCCTCGCCGGCGTGGATGGTGAAGTGGAAGTTCTCCCGCTGCAGGTACTCGAACGCGTCCAGGTGCCGGGTGGGCGGGTACCCGGCCTCGGCGCCGGCGATGTCGAAACCGACCACACCTTCATCCCGGTAGTGCACGGCCAACTCGGCTATCTCCATCGAACGTGCAGCATGACGCATCGCGGTGAGCAGCGCGCCGATCCGGATCCGGTGGCCGGCGGCGGCCGCCGTGGTGGCGCCCTGCTGGAACCCGGCCAGCACCGCCTCCACCACCTGCTCCAGCGACAGCCCGTGGTCCACGTGCAGTTCGGGGGCGAACCGCACCTCGGCGTAGACCACGCCGTCCGCGGCCAGGTCCTGGGCGCACTCGCTGGCCACCCGGATCAGCGACTCGCGGGTCTGCATCACCCCTACGGTGTGCGCGAATGTCTCCAGGTAGCGCTCCAGCGAGCCGGAGGCGGCCGCGTCGCTGAACCAGACCGCCAGCGCCGCCGGGTCGGTCGTCGGCAACTCGGCATACCCCGTCTGACCTGCCAGGTCGACCACAGTCGCCGGGCGCAGGCCACCGTCCAGATGGTCGTGCAGGAGGACCTTCGGGGCGGCCAGGATCGAGTCGGCGGTGATCGGCATCGGCATGCGGCAACGGTACCGGCACGTCCGGACCGATCCCGGTCTGGCGTTCAACCCGGCGCTCTCGTAGACTCCCCCCGAAAGGGTGCTAATCGGATGAATCCGGTAATGATCGCTCAAGGCGGTGGATGACGTGGCTGGCATTGAAGCGATTCCTGCGCAGATCCAGGACGTGGGTCGGAAGGCGAACGGCCTGGCGCAGGAGGTCGGCAGCATCGTCTCGGCCGGCGCGGCGTACCTGGAGATGGCTGGCTCCGGGAACGTTGGCTTCCTGACGACTCCGGCGATGGCAGCGCTCACAGTGGCGCAGATCGCGGCCCTGAAGAACCTCGGCGGGCTGCTGGACGAGCACGGCCGAGATCTCGGCGGCGCGGGCCAGGTGTACGCGACCACCGAGCAGGCGGTGGTGCGGTCCGCGACACCGACCGAGGGCACGCCCACCGCGCAGCCGACGCCGCAGCCGGCGCCTACACCGACACCGACACCCACACCGACGACCACCGGCCCGAGGTGAGGCGACGATGCCGACCTTCCAGCAGTTGATGTCGTGCAACCCGAACGCCTTCACCCACGCCGGTGAGACCTACAAGCGGATGGCACAGGGCTTCGGCAAGGTGCAGCAGGTCTTCGAGCAGGGCATGAAGGTGCTCAACGGCCAGGTCTGGACCGGTGCCGCGCAGAAGATCGCGATGGGCCAGGCGACCAAGCTGCAGGGCGGGCTGACCGCCAGCGGCCAGGAGACCAACCAGGCCGGCACCGTGCTGACCACCCTCGGGCACGCCCTGCAGGTCGCCCAGACCCAACTGCGGACCGCGGTGATGACCGCGCACGGCGCCGGGCTGATCGTCACGCCGACCGGCCAGGTGATCAACCCGAACCCGGTCTACAACCAGGTCGGCAACGCGATGCTCGGGCCGGTCACCGCGATGATCGCGGCTGCCATCGCCGAGGCCACCGCGGCCGACCTGGCCGCCGCCGGCAAGATCGGCATGCTGGCCGCCGGCAAACTGATCCAGACCTTCGGCCACGGCGGCGCCGGCGCCGGCAGCGCGACCGGTGGCGGCGAGCAGATGGCCGCGGTCACCAGCACCGCCGGGCCCACCCCGGCCGCCATCCAGCAGGGCGGCACCGTCCAGCACGTCACCTCCGAGGGCATGACCGGCACCGCCGGTGAGATGCCCGGCGAGATCAAGCAGGGCGGCACCGTCGAGCACGTCACCTCGGAAGGGATGACCGGCACCGCCGGCGTGATGCCCGGCGAGATCAAGCAGGGCGGCACCGTCGACCACGTCACCTCCGAAGGCATGACCGGCACCGCCGGGCAGTCCCCCGACGACGTGCTCGCGGTCACCGGGCACGCCGGCGCTGTGGGCGCGTCGGCCGGCGGCCCGGGCGCCGACGGGCTGACCCCGGACGGCACCTTCGCCCCGGGCGGCTCGGTCAGCCCCGGTGGCTCGGTGAGCCCGGGCGGCTCGATCAACCCCGACGGCTCGATCAACCCGGACGGCTCGATCAACCCCGACGGCTCGATCAACCCGGACGGCTCGGTGAGCCCGGGCGGCTCGAGCCCCGGCGGCCCGATCAGCCCGGACTCCTCGATGAGCCCGATCGGCAGCGTGCACACCGACGACCTGAAGCCGGACGGCGTCAGCGTCAACGACGGCACCGGTGGCGCGGGCGGCGCCGGCATGAACGGCGCCGGCGCGGCGCTCGGCTCGGCCGGGGTATCCGGCGGGCTGCTCGGCACCGCCGCCAGCCAGCTCGGCAGGGGCAACGACACGCGGGCCGGCGGGTCCATCGACCCGGCCACCGGCCTGCCCTCGGTGCCGGGCATCTCGGTCGACCCCGGCACCGGCCTGCCGACGAGCAACCCGAGCGCCAGCGCGCTCCCGTACAACCCGAACACCCTGCAGCCGCTGGACGGCGCCGGCACCACCCCGTCGAGCACGGCGACGCCGGGGACCACGCCGGGCGCCGGCAGCACGGTGCCGCCGATGGTCGGGCCGAGCACGATGCCGACCACGCCCGACTCGGGTACCACGCTGCCCGGCATCAGCACGCCGAGCACTCCGCCGGCGTCCAGCCCGATCTCATCGCTGCCGCCGATCAGCAGCACGCCGACGACCACCGACCCGACCGGCGGCATGTCCTCGCTACCGCCGATCAGCAGCACGCCGATCCCGTCCGACCCGACCGGCGGCGTGTCCTCCTTGCCGCCGATCACGTCCGACCCGACCGGCGGGCTGTCCTCGCTGCCGCCGATCAGCAGCACGCCGGATACGCCGGCATTCACGCCCGGCTCGTCCATCCCGGACGTGGGGTCCGGACTGACCGACGTGCTCGGTAGCGGCACCGGCGCCGACCCGGCAGCGGACCCGGGGCTGGGCGGCGACCCGGGGCTGGGCGGCGGCGCGGCGCTCGGCGCCGACCCGGGCGCGGGCGGCGGCGCGGCACCGGCCGGCCTGTCCGGGGCCGGTGGCCTGGGTGGCGATCCGGCGGCCGGCGCCGCGCACGGCGGCGCACCGGGCAGCACGGCCGCCCTGGATGGCGGCGGCTCGGTCGGCCTCGGCGGGGACGCGACCAGCGAGGCGGCCGCGGCGCCCGGCCAGGCCGGTCATCACGGCCTGTCCGCCGCCGCGATGGCCGCACCGGTCGGCGTGATCGGCGCGGCCGGCGCGGCCGCCTGGGCGGCGCACCGCCGCCGCGGCAAGGACGACCAGCCCGAAGACGACGAAGACGACGAGTAGGCGGCCTGACCGGGCGGGCGGCGGCCCGCCCGGTCGGCCGAACCCACCAGCGGGCGGCCCGGCCGCCCCGGAGGTCAGCCGGATTCGCGGTTGGTCCAGCGGAACGTGCGCAGCGCCAGGAACAGCCCGACCACGCACCAGCCGCCGAGTACCAGCGCCGTCTCGGCGTGCTGCCAGCTGTGCGACGGCTCCTGGTTGACGAACGCGTCCGGCAGGAAGACCGAGCGCATCCCCTGCGTCATCCACTTCAGCGGGAAGACCGACGCGACGCCCTGCATCCAGCCGGGCAGGTCGCTGAAGACGAAGAAGACGCCGGAGATGAACTGCAGCACGATCGCGATCGGGCTGACCACCGCCGGCGCGCTGGAGCCGTTGCGCAGGAAGCCGGAGAACGCGAGCCCGAGCAGGGTGCACGCGGAGGTGCCGAGCACGACCAGCCAGGCGAAGGTGAACCAGCGGCCGGCAGTGTCCGGCAACTGCACGTTGTAGAACAGCGCGCCGATCCCGGCCAGCAGCACGATCTGCACGATCGAGACGAAGCCGACCAGCAGGATCTTGCCGGCGAAGTAGGCGGCCCGCGGCATCGGGGTGCCGGCCAGCCGCTTCAGCGCGCCGGAGTCCCGCTCGATCGGGATCTGGATCGCCAGGTTCTGGAAGCTCGCGGTGAGCAGCCCGGCCGCGATCATGCCGGCGACGAAGTACTGCGCGAAGTTGACCCCGAACGCCAGCTTGGACGAGCCGAACACCGAGCCGAAGATCACCAGCAGCATGGCCGGGAACGCCAGCACGAAGACGACCGATTCCCGGCCACGGAAGAAGGTGAGCAGCTCGATCCGGGCCCGGGCCAGGCTGACCGAGAGCAGCGAGGGCAGCTGGGCGGTCGGCGCGCTGGCCGGGGTCTCGGTGGCGCTGGTCATGCCGGGTGTCCGATCATCCGCAGGTACACGTCCTCCAGGCTGGGCCGCTCGACCACCAGCTCCGGTACCTCGCCGCCGAACTGGTCGGCGAGGTCGGTGACCACCTTGGTCGGCGTGTCGGTGTGCACGGTCTGCATCCCGTCCGGGCCGGCCCAGCGGACCGTCGCGGCGGCGGTCGCCCGGCCGCCGAGCGTCTGCGGGCTGCCGACCTCGACCACCCGGCCAGCCACGATCACGCCGACCCGGTGCGCCAGCCGCTCCGCCTCGTCCAGGTAGTGCGTGGTGAGCAGGATCGTGGTGCCGCCGTCCGCGAAGGTCTCGATCAACGCCCAGAACTGGCGCCGCGCCTCCGGGTCGAACCCGGTGGTCGGCTCGTCCAGGAACAGCAGCTCCGGGTTGCCGACGATGCCGAGCGCCACGTCCAGCCGGCGGCGCTGGCCGCCGGAGAGCTGGCTGCCCCGGGTGTCGCGCTTCTCGGTCAGCCCGACCATCTCGATGACCTCGTCCACCGGGCGCGGCCGCGGGTAGTACGCGGCGCACGACCGGACCGCCTCGGCCACGGTCAGCTGGGTGAGGTCGTCCACCTTCTGCAGCACGATGCCGATCCGGGAGCGCCAGTCCCGGCCGCCGTCGGCCGGGTCGGTGCCGAGCACCCGGACGGTGCCGGCGTCCCGCCGCCGGTACCCCTCCAGGATCTCCACCGTCGTGGTCTTGCCGGCGCCGTTCGGGCCGAGCAGCGCGAACACCTCGCCGCGCTGAACCGCCAGATCCACCCCGTCGACCGCCACCGTGTCCCGGTAGGACTTGCGCAGGCCGGAGACCTCGATCGCGTTCTGCTCAGGCATGGGCGACAGCCTGCCCGGCCAGGCCCTGCTGCGCCACTACTTCCGCAGTGTGTCCGGGCGCACCGCGCCGAGCACCAGTGGGGTGGTTGGCGCCGGCCCGGGTCCGATCTCGATCGCGCCGTCCAACGCGGCCAGCGCGTGCTCGAACCGGGCCGGGTCGTCGGCGTGCAACTCCAGCAGCGGCATGCCTTCGGTGACCGGGTCGCCGGGCTTGGCGTGCATGACGACGCCGGCCGCGGCGGCCACCACGTCCTCCTTGCGGGCCCGGCCGGCGCCCAGCCGCCAGGCGGCCACGCCGACCCGGTACGCGTCCAGCGTGCGCAGGGTGCCGCCGGCCGGTGCCCGGACGGTGTGCACCTCGCGCGCCGTCGGCAGCGGCGCGTCCGGGTCACCGCCCTGCGCCGCCACCATCCGCCGCCAGACGTCCATCGCCCGGCCGTCCGCGAGCGCCGGCCGGGGGTCCACATCGGATAGTCCGACGGCGGCGAGCATCTCGGCGGCCAGCGTGACGGTGAGCTCGACCACGTCGGCCGGGCCGCCGCCGGCGAGCACCTCGACCGCCTCGACCACCTCCAGGGCGTTGCCGGCGGTACGGCCCAGCGGGGTGTCCATCGCGGTGAGCACGGCGACCGTACGGGTGCCGTGCGCGCTGCCGAGCGCAACCATCGTCTCGGCCAGCTCGCGGGCGGAGGCCGCCTCCTTCATGAACGCGCCGGACCCGACCTTCACGTCCAGCACCAGCGCCTGCGCACCCTCGGCGATCTTCTTCGACATGATCGACGACGCGATCAGCGGGATCGACTCGACCGTCGCGGTGACATCGCGCAGCGCGTAGAGCTTCCGGTCGGCCGGCACCAGGCCGGCGCCGGCCGCGCAGACCACCGCGCCAACCTCGCGGAGCTGGCGGGTGAAGTCCACGTTGGACAGTTGGGCCCGCCAGCCCGGGATCGACTCCAGCTTGTCCAGGGTGCCGCCGGTGTGGCCGAGACCGCGGCCGGACAGCTGCGGCACCGCCGCGCCGCAGGCCGCGACCAGCGGGCCGAGCGGCAGCGTGATCTTGTCGCCGACGCCGCCGGTGGAGTGCTTGTCCACCGTCGGCCGGCCGACGTCACCGAGGCTCAGCCGCTCTCCGGACGCGATCATCGCGGCGGTCCAGCGGGCCAGTTCGGCCGGCTCCATGCCGCGCAGCAGGATCGCCATCAGCAGCGCCGACATCTGCTCCTCGGCCACCTCGCCCCGGGTGTACGCGTCGATCACCCAGTCGATCTGGCCACCGGACAGCCGGTGGCCGTCCCGCTTCGTGGCGATCACCTCGACCGCATCGTGCATCGTGCCGCTCCTCCCCCTGGCCTGCCGCTCGTACCGACCGCGGTGGCGCCGCCCGGCGCCGGCTCAGCGCACCTGCAACACCGTGCCGGTCGCCGGGATCAGCTCGCCGATGACCGGGGCGCCGGGGATCTCGCCGGCGATCAGCAGACCGCCGGAGGTCTGCGCGTCCGCCAGCAGCAGCCGGTCCACTTCGGACACCGTGGCGGCGAAGTCGGTGTGCGGCAGCACCCAGTCCAGGTTTCGGCGGGTGCCACCGCTGATGTACCCGGCCGTGGCGGCGTCGCGGGCACCGTCGAGGTACTCGACCGCGGCCGCGTGCACGACCGCGGTCACCCCGCTGGCCCGGGCCAGCTTGTAGAGGTGGCCGAGCAGGCCGAAGCCGGTCACATCGGTGGCGCAGGTCAGCCCGGCGGCGAGTGCCGCCGCGCTGGCGTCCCGGTTCAGCGTGGTCATCGCGTCGATCGCGGCCGCCGACCGCTCGCCGGTGCGCTTGTGCCAGGTGTTCAGCACGCCGATGCCCAGCGGCTTGGTCAGCGACAGCGGCAGCCCGGCCCGGCCCGCGTCGTTGCGCAGCAGCCGCTGCGGGTCGGCCAGCCCGGTCACCGCCATGCCGTACTTCGGCTCCGGGTCGTCGATGCTGTGCCCGCCGGCGACGTGGCAGCCGGCCGCGGTGGCCACGTCCAGGCCGCCGCGCAGCACCTCGGCGGCCAGTTCCATCGGCAGCCGGTCGCGCGGCCAGCCGAGCAGGTTGACCGCCAGCACCGGCCGGCCACCCACCGCGTACACATCGGACAGTGCGTTCGCCGCCGCGATCCGCCCCCAGTCGAACGCGTCGTCCACCACCGGGGTGAAGAAGTCCGCTGTGGACACCACCGCCAGCCCGGGCGCGACCGCCAGCACCGCCGCGTCATCGCCGCTCTCCAGCCCGATCAGCAGCCGCTCCGCGCCGGTCACCGGCACCGGCACCGGCACCCCGAGGCCCGCCACCATCGCCTCCAGCTCGCCCGGCGGGATCTTGCAGGCACAGCCGCCACCGTGTGCGTACCCGGTGAGCCGGACCCGGCTCGTGCTCGTCGTCACACCGCAACCCTAGGCGGTCCGGCTCGGCCCGGCCGGGAACAGCCGGCCCGCCGGCCGGGACCGATACAAGACGCCTGCCACGCTCCGCCGGAGCGCTCCGGGACTCGCCGCGGCGGCCGACTATGCTCCGGGCGGAGGCGTATGAGGCCTGGTGACCTCCGCGGCCTTCAAAGCCGACGTGGCCGAGCATCTCGGCCAGGCGGGTTCGATCCCCGTTCGCCTCCGCCAACCGCCACTTGGCTATGCCTGCTTCCGCCCCTCGGGGCTCCGCCGGGGAGTGGCTTCCATGCTGGCCGGGGGGCCGAGCCCCCCGAACCTCCCCACGGCGCGGCGGGCGCCGGACCCGACTCCGGGACCCCGCCCGCGCCCGGGGGCTCCGCCCGCGCCCGGGACCCCCGCCCGCGCCCGGGACCCCCGCCCGCGCCCGGGGGCTCCGCCCTCCCCCCGGGGGCTCCGCCCGCGCCCGGGGCCTCCGTCCGCGCCCGGGGGCCTCCGTCCACGCCCGGGGCTTCGCCCGGGGAACGGCTTCCGTGCCGCCCGAGGCCTCCGAACCCCACCGGCGGGTGACGCCATCCACCCGCCAGTGACGGATTCACCCACCCAGTGACGCCCCTCCGCCATCACCCGCCGACCCAAACCCACCACCCACCACACCAACCCACCACCCACCCCCGAACCCATCAGCCGCCCACACCCAGCCGCCGGCCCACCCCCACGGCGCGGCAGGCACCGGAACCCGACTCCGGGACCCCCGCCCGCCCCCGAGGCCCCCGCCCGCGCCCGGGGCTCCGCCC
>Ga0307499_10000233_pt1 | contig 20553 bp, 18 predicted proteins | sample 13_S_MG_FD_201363 | JGI IMG/M metagenome (GOLD analysis project Ga0307499, IMG submission 201363) | Soil microbial communities from Populus trichocarpa stands in riparian zone in the Pacific Northwest, United States - 13_S | ecosystem: Environmental > Terrestrial > Soil > Riparian zone > Trees... | reverse complement strand
CGATCTCCTGACCGCCAAGGGCGTTACCTGGGCTTGGTATGCTGGAGCATGGCAGGCGGCACTCGATGGCAAGACCGTAACCCCTGACCCGCATTTCCAATACCACCATCAACCCTTGAATTATTTCGCGACGATGGCGCCGGGTACCGCAGCACGCGCCGAACATCTGAGAGACGGCGGGCTGGACGGCCGGGAGTTCATCAAAGCGATCGACCAGGGCGCGCTGCCGCAAATCGCATTTTATAAGCCGCAGGGCAGCTTGAACAAGCACGCGGGCTACGCCGACATACTGAGCGGCGATCGGCACATCGCCAAGGTGATCACTCGCCTTGAGAAGAGCCCGCAGTGGCAACATATGCTAGTGATTGTCACCTACGATGAAAACGGTGGCTTCTGGGATCACGTTGCGCCGCCAAAAGGCGACCGCTGGGGACCCGGCACACGTGTTCCGGCGATCATCGTCTCGCCCTTTGCGAAAAGGCGCTTCGTGGACCATACGCAATATGACACAACGTCGATCTTGCGATTCATCACAAAGCGCTTTGGCTTGCCGATGCTTCCGGGTTTGCATGCCCGCGACGATGCGCTCGTGGCCAATGGTAGCCAACCGATGGGTGATCTGACAAACGCACTCGATTTGACGCGGGCACCATGAGAAACCGCAACATTTTTGGCTATCTGGCCCTGGTGCTGGCGGCGCTCACGGCTGTGGGCCTGCTTTGGTACATTTACTTCGTTCCGTACACGCTTAGGGTCGCCGTTGGTCCATCCAACACGGAGCCGACAGAACTCCTCGCCGCAATGTCCGCGGCGATCGAACGCGACAACGCGTCAGTTCGTCTTGTATTGATTCCTTTCGCCAATCTCGCGGAGACGTCTGCAGCACTCGACGCGCGTCAAGCTGATCTCGCGGTCGTACGCGCGGACCTCAGTCTGCCGACCTCTGGTCTGGGCGTAGCAATCGTACACCAATACATAGCGCTGACGCTTTCGCGGCCGCAGGCAAACATTAAGCGCTTTACCGACCTTCGCAATCATTCGATCGGGGTTGTCAGCCCCGGAACCGGAAACACAGCACTCTTTGAAATGCTCTTGTCGTCCTACGAGCTCAAGTCTGGAAACGTTCGCGTCGTTCCGCTGACTTCTGCGGACGAGATAGCAGCGGCGGTCACGAGCGGCCGGATTGACGCACTCTTTATCGCTGGCCCGCGCGGCGGACGACTGATTGCGCAATCGCTTCATGCCTTCAGCAGCGCCATCAAAGGTGCTCCTGTTTTTGTTCCAATAAGCGAAGCTGCCGCGTTGGTGGCCCGCAACCGCATTTTTGCGGTCGGTGAGATTGCCCCGGGTGAGCTCGGAATCAAGCCGCTGATGCCCGCCAAGGAGGTCCAGACCTTGACCTTTCCCTTACTCATCGTCGCCAGCAACCGTGTTGCGCCGAAGGCCGTCCAAGAATTTACCAGACAGCTGTTTTCATTGCGCCATGCGCTACTTGCCCAAAATCCCGAAGCAGGGCGTGTTGAGAAGCTATCGACAGACAGAGGCGAATCCTTCGCCGTACATCCCGGCGCTGCCACCTACTACGATGCGGAGGAAACAAGCCTTCTCAGCGGGCTCAGTGATTGGTTCTGGGTGGGAATGTTAGGGCTCGGCGGCATCGGCTCCATGGGCGCTTGGATTCTCAGTCGCCTGTTCCCCCGACGTCGCGAAATGGTCCAGGCCGAATTCTCTGAACTGCTGAAGCTAATGGAAAAGGCGCGCGCCGCAACGTCCATTTCCGAGATCGAAAAGGTTGAACAGGAGATCGACAAGCTTGTGACTGTTACCTCGAAACTTCTGTTCGATGGCAGTATTGACGATATCCATCAGCCGGCCTTCGATCTCATCCTTGCCCGCATAGAAACGGTCCTTGAGGCCAAGCGTCAGGAATTGGCTTCTCAGACATAGACGATGCTGCCTTTACAAGCCGCGCCTTCCACCAATGCAGCTTCGAGTCCATCCTGACGCCTGTGGCTCAGTCCTCATGGTGCGGTTCGGCTATGGCACCGCGCATGTGCATGCCGCGCCCCATGATGCCGCCGCGGTTCTTCATCATGGCCTCATGCGCGGCAACCATCCCGCGTTGTGCAAGGTCGGTCACCTCTGCGGCGTGGTCCTGCAGGGCTTTGACAGCGGTCGCATCGGTCGAGGTCTGGACGACGATAATTCCCTTCTTGGTCGCTTCATACGTGGTCTTGATTTTGTCCTTGTGACGGAAGATTGCATGCAGGGCCGGGGTCTCGATCGGCAGACCCGGGTCACGTCCTTCTTCCACCCGTTGTCCCATTTCGGCGACGTGCTTCTTGATTGTCTCCGCAAGCCGGGGGTCGTCCGATTCCGTGACCGTGCGAATACCGTCCGGGAGGTTCGTCACCGCGCGCTTGATTCGATCGTGGTTGAAGAACAAGTCATGGAGGTCGCGCCGCTCATCCATGGTCGCGGAGCCTCCCATCATTCCGAGGCCCATGCCCATCATGCCAGGACCCATTTGTCCGCGCATCCCCGGTCCCATCTGGCCGTTCATTCCTGGTCCCATGTGGCCATGCATGCCCGGTCCCATACCGCGCATTCCGTCCGGGCCATGACCGGCGGACTGCGCCAAGGCCCAACCGCCGACCAGCACGGTGGCGGCAGCGATGCCGCCGATGATCAAGGTTTTTCTCTTCATCTGAATCTCCCATGCCAGCTCAACAGAGGGTTCGTTGCTTGCGCGTATTGGAGGGGGCGGATTTCACCCAAGTTTTTCAGGAACAGGGCTTTTTGTGACAAAGTTTGTCAGTCGAGGCGCTTGAACGTCGTCGCAAAAAGTAGCGTTCATCATTCCGGTTTGGGCAGCCCGAACTGCACTTAAATCGCAGTAATCGCCCTCTGGACGTTGGATGCGTCCAGAGGGCCGGGCGGTGCGCAGCTCTCGACTACCGAATACCGCTCGGAGGCGCCGCTGGTTTTAATGCCGGAACGGTGGGCCGCCAGCGGCGTGCATGGCACCAGGGCCAAACGCGAGGCCGGGAAGGCTCGCCTGGGCCTTGGCTTTCTGCGTATCGTCGAGCGTGGCGAGAAGCTCGTTCGCAGACGTCTTCACGGTCTCGAATTGCTTCTGCCCTTGCTCCCGCATCTTGGTCACGGCCGCAAAGCGGTCCTGCGGGTTCAGCTTGCCGAGGGTGTCGGGATTGACGCCCTCACGTGTCGTCTTCATCGCGGCCGCTGCGTCCTGGATCGCCTTGGTGTACTTTATCCAGGCGGGCTCCTGGGCAGCCGTGATGCCGATATCCTTCTTGAGCGTCTCGATCCGAGCCGGGTCGGAAAATATCGCGGCGGGCGCTCCACTCATCATCCCCGGGCCCATTCCAGAGCCCATGGCGTGCATGCGCGGCATCATGCCCGGACCCATGCCGCCGTGACCCATACTCCCCATGAACGGGGGTCCGAATCCGCCAGGGCCAGTTGCTTGTGCCAAAGCCCATCCGCCGGCGAGCAAGGTGGCGGCTGCGATGCCGCCGATCAACAGAAACTTCTTCCTCATGACTTTCTCCAATGCCGTGCAACAGAGATGTCCGTTGCCTGCGCACATATGAGAGGTCGGAATTCACCGAAGTTTTTCAGGGACGGGGTTTTTTGTGACAAAGTTTGTCAGGCACGGCAACGGCCATAGCCCGACACACATTTCGTCGAGCACGCGACACGCATTGGTCTATATTACAAGAATGCAAGGTGGGCCGCACATCCTGATCGTCGATGACCATCGCGAGATTCGCGATCTGGTTTCGCGCGCGCTGACCAAGGAAGGCTTGCGGGTCAGCTCGGCGGCCGACGGCCGCGCCATGCACAAGGCGCTGGCCAACAGCCAGATTGATCTCATCCTGCTCGACCTTATGCTTCCAGGCGAGGACGGTCTCTCGTTGTGTCGCGCGCTTCGGGCCGAGTCGAATATCCCAATCATCATGCTGACGGCCAAGGGCGACGAGATTGACCGCGTCATCGGCCTGGAGATGGGTGCTGACGATTACCTTCCAAAGCCCTTCGGTAGCCGCGAACTGATCGCGCGCATCAAGGCCGTGCTGAGGCGGAGTCGGGACAAGGCGGCTGAGCCAAACCCCGATCGCCGTTCTCAACGCTACCGTTTTGATCGTTGGCAATTGGACGCCAGCACAAGAGAGCTGCTTCGCGATGACGGAGTCACAGTACCGCTAAGCACGGGCGAATACGATCTGTTGATTGCCTTTGTAGAACGTCCACAGCGCGTGCTGAGCCGCGATCAGTTGCTCGATCTGGCGCGCGGTCGTGCGGCCAATGCCATCGATCGCAGCATCGATACCCAGGTCAGCCGGCTTCGCAAGAAGCTCGAAGTCGACCCAACCGATCCCAAGATCATCAAGACAGTGTGGGGCGGCGGGTACACCTTTACGGCCGCGGTGAAACACCAATGAGCCGGATTCTTCCGAACAGCCTTTTCGGTCAGACGCTTCTTGCCTTGCTCGTCGGCCTGATCGTCTCGCATGCGGCGGGATCCTGGATCTATACCCTGGATCGCGAACAGGCCGTGCGCGCGGTCGGTGGATTTGCCGCTGCGCAGCGGATCACCAATCTGGCCCGGCTCGTGGAAGACACGCCACGCGAGTCGCGCGAGCGGGTCGTCGCTGCCTTGAGCGACCAGACGTTCCGCGTCGCTCTCTCGGCCCAGCCTCCAGCAATGACGCCAGGCGATGGTGACGGGCAGGTCGCCGATGCGATCGAGAACTTTCTCGTTGAACAGCTTTCCCTCGGCCCGACGCGACAACCGCGCGTGTCCGCGTCCTGGCCGGCGGGCGCCGTATCCATATTCGGAAACTCGCACCCCATGATGGGACGTGGTGGTCCGATGATGCACGGCTTTGCCGCCTTCGGTCCCTTCGGAGGCTTCCGCGAATTGCAGGTCGCTGTTCCCCTGTCGGATGGCCAGTGGCTTTCCTTCACCACTGCATTACCGCAGGGAGGACTGGCCTTCTCCCGGCAATTTCTTCTTTCGATGGCACTGATGGCGATCATTATTGTCGTGGTGTCCATATGGGTCGTTCGGCGTGTGACGGCACCGCTCGCCTCGCTCTCGTCTGCAGCAGAAAAGCTCGGCAATGATTTGAATGCTCCGCCGATGCCTGAGGCCGGCACAGTCGAGACGCGGCAGGCGTCGCGGGCCTTCAACACCATGCAGGCACGTCTGCGCAGCCTCGTCGAAAATCGGACGCGGATGCTCGCGGCGATCTCGCACGACCTGCGCACACCGCTGACGCTGCTGCGCCTTCGCGCAGAAAACGTCGCCGATGCGTCCGAGCGAGACAAGATGCTGGCCAGCATTGCCGAGATGGATTCCATGATCGCGGCAACATTGCTGTTCGCCCGGGACGAGGCAATGTCAGAGCCGCGGCGCCGAACTGATCTCACCGCACTCCTCGCCAGCGTGGTCGACGACATGGCCGACACCGGGCTTCCTGTTACCATGGAGTCGGCGCAGCCAATCGTCTGCGAATGCCAGCCGACCGCCTTGAAGCGCGCACTCACCAATCTGATCGACAACGCCGTCAAGTATGGCAAGCGGGCGCGTACAGCGATCCGTTCGACGCCGCAAACGATCGAGATAACGATCGATGACGAAGGACCCGGAATCTCTAAAGACGAGCTTACGCGCGTGTTTCAGCCCTTCTACCGCGTGGAAGGCTCCAGAAACCGCGAGACCGGCGGGATTGGTCTCGGGCTGGCGATTACGCTGTCGGTGGTCCAGGCACACGGTGGACAGCTTACGCTCTCCAACCGGTCGGAAGGTGGCCTTCGGGCCTCGATCACTCTGCCTGCCCAAGCAACGTGAAGGTGCATTGGCGGTCCTGTCGTTTGGGTCGGTGGCCGAACTCTGCTTCTTCGAGGGCGAAGAAGTATTCGGGGCTACGATGACTGTGATCGACATATGGACAGGCTACGCTGCGGTACCGCTCCCTCGGAAACGTCGTCACATTCTCGACGGGCTCACAAACTTGCCCGAGGCTACGGCGCCGGAAGCAACCAGAAATATCAAGAGTAGCACCAGCACGCTCAAGTTCGTCAGGAAACTGGTCGCAGCCTGCCAATCAGATCCGATGCCATAGCCAAGCCCCAGATAGGCCGCCGTCCATATCAGGCGTCCGATCAGTGCAATTGCGAGGAATTTCGACAGGCGATAGCGGCTCATTCCGGCCAACAGGCTTGCTACCGAGCTGAGATACGACATGAACGTGCGTGTGATGAAGACCGTCAGCGATCCCCATCGGTCGAACAGCGATTGAACACGCGCTCGGCGCGTCGGCGTGTATCCCACCCAATGGCCATGGCGATCGAGAATCTTCTGGCTGAGAAAGCGCCCGAGACCGTAGCCGGCCGCGTCGCCAAGTATCGAAGCCACAACGGTAATCGTGGCGGCCCAAAGCCAATCCAGGCGGCCTTGAGAAGCCAACGAGCCGGCCACAGTCGTCGCGACACCATCAGGCAAGGGAAGGCCAAGGGCGCCCAGAAAAAGTATGATTCCTAGAACGGGGTACCCGTACACCAGCAATGCAGTCAGAAGGGCATCGGTGAAATTGCCAAGCCAACCTGAGTTTTCGGTCTTTTGGTCCGGCGGAGCGCTGGGCGACAGGTCGGCGATCGCGCGCTGGACGCGCTGGGCGTAGGCGGAGGGAGAAACGCCTTCTTGCTCGCCCAGAGACTTCAGGCTTGCATTTGGATCAGTTCCCGGCGCCAGTCCGAGGCGCTCGATCAATGCCGAATCGGACGTCCTGAACGTGGCGGCAATGTATCCAAGCGTCATCCAGGCTCGAATGCTGCTCGTCATCGGTGCGCCCGCCTCGTAGGCCGAACGCAGCAGCAGGAACGAACCGTAGGTGCGGAGCCCAAAAAACGCAGCGGACAATGCGGTCGCGGCAAAGACCACCGCGGCGACGAGGCGGACCCTGTTCGAGCGGAAACTGTTTGCTTTGGTCGCCAATCGGTACCCCGTAAGCGCCTCAGCTGGCAGCGTTCCACTGATGCGCGGGTCGTTTGCCTAAACGGTATCGCCCGCTGATGACGAGCGCGAACCATTTCCGGATAGGCGCAATCACGTACCCAACCTTACCAAACGTTCACGGCTAGTCGTCTCGCCTGTTGATTCAGGTCAATACGAAGGCCGTTCACCAAACGATATTTGCAAATGTGTCTATAGCCTTCTCGACTGGGCCCGATCGGAGGGGTACCCGTGCTTGATACCCGAGAAAAACCGGCAAAGGTCACCCCTGTTGTCGGAGCGCCAAAAGGCCCAAACTTGCCGCGCGCCGGAGAGGCGAGGAGTCGCGTGAGCGCCAGATGGCTTGCTTTTCTCGCTGTCCTGCTTGCCGTCCTCGCCGCTGCCGTCACAGGTGCTTGGGCATTCTATCTCCGTCCGGTCAATGTACAGGTCTCGCAAGTTGAGCGCGATGTGCCGGCAGAGGTGTTCGGCCTCGGCACCGTCGAGGCCCGCGTCACATCAAAGGTCGGGTTCAAGGTTTCAGGCGTGCTCGTCGATCTTCGGGCGGATGTCGGTGATCGCGTGGCCAAGGGCTCTGTTCTGGGCCGCCTTGACGATCGCGAACAAGCCGCGCGTGTCGCGAGGACCAAAGCATCCATAGCGCAAGCCGAAGCCAACGTACAGAAAGCCACAGCGAGCGTTGAAAAAGCACGTGCCAATTACAACAATGCCAAGCGTATCAGCGAGCGGCGACAAACGCTGGTTCAGAGCAACAGCACTTCAGTCGAAGCCGCCGAAACCGCACAGGCTGTCCAGGATGCAGCATTCGGTGATCTGAATTTGGCTTCCAGCGATGTTCAGGTGGCGCGCGCCTCCATCAACGATGCCAAGTCACAACAGCTACTCGAATCGGCTACGCTAGACTTTCACACCCTTGCGGCGCCCTACGACGCCATGGTCACCGCGCGCACCACGGAACTTGGCTCCGCCCTTGGCGCGGGAGAGCCGGTGTTCACGCTGATCGATCCCGCGACCGTCTGGGTGCTCGCCTATATCGACGAGAGCAAGGCCGGCGAGATCCGCGTTGGAGAGCCGGCCCAAATCGTGCTGCGCTCGCAGCCGGGTCGTCGGATCGCTGGCAAGGTGGCGCGGATTGAGCCCGAGAGCGATCGCGTCAACGAGGAGCGCCGCGTCGCGGTCGCTTTTGATCAAATACCTGCGGAGTTCAACCTGGGCGAACAGGCCGAGGTCTACATCACGACCGTGCTTCTGGCACAACCGCGGCTGGTGCCGGAGGCGGCAATCATCGGCCTTGGCAAGGGTAACGGGACGGTGTGGACCGTCGAAGACGGCCGCCTGCAGCAGCACGCCGTGACGCTCGGGCACAGGCTGCTCGACGGACGCTTCGAAATCACGGGCGGCGTGCCGGACGGTGCCGCTGTAGTGTCGCAGCTCGGCAGCGGACTGCGCGTGGGCCGTGCGGTGAAGGTGGCCGGCAGCGGGAAAGCGCCATGAACCTCGCTTATCGCGACATCAAGCACAACTTTCTGCGTTTCGCGCTGACCAATTTCGGATTGAGCCTGTTGCTCGGTATTGTGATTATGATGACCGGTGTCTACGGCGGCCTGATCGACGACGCACTTAGACAGGCTCGCGCGGCGACTGCCGACCTCTGGGTCGTTCAGGCCGATACCAAAGGGCCGTTTGCCGAATCATCGCGCATCCCGGGCGATACACGCGAACTGGTTAGCCGCGTCTATGGGGTGGAGCGCGCCGGTGCGGTCACCTACCAATCGGTCCAGGCCGAGCTGAACGGCGCACCACACCGCCTCTTTCTCATCGGCTTCGAGCTAGGACGCCCCGGCGGACCCAGCAAGATCGTCGCCGGGCGCCAGATCTTGCGCAGCCACTATGAAATAATCGTGGACCGCCGCGCGGGTCTTGCGCTCGACCAGGAAGTGCCACTCGGTACCCGCGGTCACAAGTTCACCGTCGTCGGCCTGATGCAGAACGAGGTCACTTCGGCCGGCGATCCCGTCGCCTATATCACCTTGCGCGACGCCCAACAGCTCCAGTTCGAACTCGCACCGCCGTCGACACGCCGTGAACAGGCGCGCGGCGGCGCGTTGCAGTCGAACGATCAGATCAATGCAGTCATCGCCAAGGTCTCGCCCTACGTTCCAGCCAGCGAGGTCGCTACGTCGCTCTCCCGCTGGAAGCACCTCACGGCGCTCACCCAAGCGCAGCAAGAGACCATGTTGAGCCAGGTCGTCATCGAAAGGGCGCGCAAACAACAGCTTCTGATCATGGTGTTGCTGGTGATCGTGTCGGCCGTCATCATCGCCCTGATCATCTATACGATGACCATGGACAAGGTGCGTTCGATCGCCACGCTGAAATTCGTCGGCGCGCCGGATCGCACCATCGTCGGGCTCATCATTCAGCAAGCCCTATCGTTGGGGATCGCTGGCTACCTCGCAGGGCTGGCGCTTGTCTTCATCTTCAGGCCGTATTTTCCACGGCGGCTCGTATTCGATCCAGAGAGTGTCGCGGCTGTGTTCATTATCACCGTCGTGATCTGCCTTATCGCCAGCCTCCTCGGTATTCGGCTCGCTCTCAAGGTGGATCCGGCCGAAGCGCTTGCGACTTCAGGGTAGGACGATGGTCGGGGAAACCAGACAAGCGGTCGTAAGCGTCGAACGTCTCTCCAAGTATTTCGGCGCAGGGACCGCGCGAGTCGATGCGCTGATCGACATCAACATGGACGTCTATCCGGGCCAGGTTGTCGGGCTCATGGGCCCGAGCGGTTCAGGCAAGACAACGCTCCTCAATTGCATCGCCTGCATTCTAGAGCCCAGCTCCGGCCGGCTCACGCTTGACGGCGAGGTGGTCTATGACGATTGCTGGCTCAAGGCTGACCTGCGCCGGCTGCGTCTAGACAAGATCGGTTTTATCTTTCAGTACCCTAATTTATTGCCGTTCCTCGACGCTACCGACAATGTCGCCGTGGTGCTCCAACTCGCCGGACTAGGTTCTGCCGCCTCTCTCTCGCACGCCGTCGAGTTGCTGGACTATCTCGAGGTTGGCCACCGCAAACATGCCTTGCCCAAACAATTGTCCGGCGGTGAAGCACAACGGGTGGCGATCGCCCGAGCGCTTGCCAATCGCCCGCGTATTATTCTCGCTGACGAACCAACGGCGCCGCTCGATTCGCAGCGTGCCAGGATCGTGATGGATCTATTGCGCCGGATCGCCATCGACCAGAATGCCGCGATCATCTGCGTCACGCATGACGAAATGATCCTTGATCGGTTCGATCACATTTTCCGACTGCGCGACGGCCGGCTTGAGACCGAGGCCCCGCTTGGTCCTCATCTCGAAACCGCGATCGCTGGTTAGCGCCGCCCCATCGCTGATTGAGCGCCCGCCAAGCTTAGATAAACGTTGATTTTTCTTGTTCGCCAACCTGGCGGATTTACAAAATTGCGCGATCTATTTAGGCTGGCGGGATGCAGCCATCGCAGAATGCCGTTGAGATCGCGCTTGAGCTGAACTGGAGTCGGCTATTCGGCTATGCCTTCTCGCTGACCGGCGATGCTGAAGGCGCGCGCGATTTGCTTCAGCAGAGCGCGTTGAACGCTCTGGCGAGCACGAATGCACCGAGCGACAGAAAAGCTGCACGCGCATGGCTTTTCAAGATTGTCCGGAACGCGTGGATAGATCAATACCGCCGCCAGAAGCTGCGAACCGAGGACGATTCACCCATTCCGATCGAAGGTGGGGGGTGGGATTATGAAGATAGGGTGATTGCCGAGATCACGGTAAGGCAGGGTCTGGGCAAAATCGATCCGCTCCAACGCGAGGTAATTGAACTTGTCGATCTCTGGGGGTTCCGGTACGCGGATGCTGCGACCATACTGGGCGTCCCGGTTGGCACTGTCATGAGCCGGCTCAGCCGCGCGCGTCTTTCATTGCTGGAAGCCATGGCGGGAGAAAATCTAAGACCCATGGGATTCTTGCGCGGGCAGCGGAAATGACGATGTCTGACATCAAGATAACGTGGGACGTCCTGAACGCATATGTCGACGGCGAACTGGGTCGCGCCATGTCGGCCCGCGTAGCCGCCGCGGCGGCACAAGACGCGACGCTGGCCACTCGTATCGCAACATTGTCGAAATTGAAGGCGAGTACGCCCGGCCCGGATATCTTTGCCCATCAAATTCCCCCACTGCCTGCCGCGACGAAGAGACGCCATCTGGCATCATGGCGCACTTATGCAATTGCCGCCGGCCTGATCTTGATTTTGGCCGCGGGAATCCTGACCCAGGGACGCCGCACTCCGAATGCCGATGGCGTGTGGTTGACCGGTGCCCTCGCAGCGCAACGGCAATGGATTAACTCTGCGTCGCAGGACGCCTCCCGTGATCGGCCTCTTGTCACGATTGGCGCGGCCATGGCCGCGCGCGCTCTCGATCTTTCCGATGCCGATCTCAAGCTTGTTCATGCTGCTACGCTGCCTGCTGTGGCAGGAAGTGAGGCCATGTTTCTCGGCTATCGCGGCCCCCATGGCTGTCTGGTCGGCTTGTGGATTGGTGCACCGCAAAATGGCATTGGCTCGGCGCCCGAAACATTCGACACCGGCGATATTCGGGTGCGCGCGTGGCACGATCACGGTATCGGATATGCGCTTTTATCCAAAGGAATGGACCCCGCGCGTATCGATCGATTGGCCGAAGCGGTGACGCGGCTAACCGATCCCAGGCAGATCGTCGATGATAGCATCCGTACTGCGCTGCGGGATGTGACCCGGACCGGCGTGGCATGCCGCGTCTAAAATCGGCGAAGCTGGAATAAAACCGGTCGCCTGTGCGTCTTCTCTCCTTACGGGAATATGTCCCCCGGGGGAGAGAATCCAATGATGAACAGACGGACTGTTTTGCAGGGCGGCGCGGCTCTGTTTGCTGGTGGCGGAGTGATCGGCGGATCTTCGCTCGCCAACTTCGCGGCTGAAACGATCACGCTTCCTTTCGAGAACGGCGAACGGCCGCTCGTCAAGTATCCGCAGAAGCGTCCGATGATCGGCCTGACCAGCCGTCCGCCTCAACTGGAGACGCCATTTTCCGTCTACAACGAGGGCGTGATTACGCCAAACAACGCCTTCTTCGTGCGCTATCATCTGGCAGATGTGCCGCTCAACATCGATCCGGATAAATTCACGCTGGAGATCAAGGGCAAGGTCGATCGCTCACTCAAGCTGTCGCTGAAGGAAATCAAAAAGCTTCCAGCGGTCGAAGTCGTCGCCGTCAATCAATGCTCCGGCAACAGCCGCGCATTCTCCAATCCGCGCGTGGCCGGCGGTCAATCGGGCAATGGCGCGATGGGTAATGCGCGCTGGCGCGGCGTGCCGCTCAAGATCGTGCTCGACAAGGCCGGCGTGCAGCAAGGGGCGAAACAGGTCACCTTCAACGGAATGGATGGACCGGTCAGCGACAAGACACCGGATTTCATTAAGGCGCTCGAGATCGACCACGCCCGCGACGGGGAGGTGATGCTGGCCTATGCCATGAACGGGGAGGACCTGCCGGTGCTCAACGGCTTTCCGCTCCGCCTCGTCGTGCCCGGACACTACGGCACTTACTGGGTAAAGCACCTCAACGACATCACTGTGATCGATAATGTGTTCGACGGCTTTTGGATGAAGACCGCCTACCGGATTCCGGATACGCCCTGCGGCTGCGTCGAGCCGGGCACCGCGCCCAAGGCGACGATTCCGATCAACCGCTTCACTGTCCGCTCTTTCATTACCAACGTGACCGACGGTGCGAAGCTCAAGCTGGGCGGAACGACGCTCAGGGGCATCGCCTTCGACGGCGGCAAGGGCATCAAGGAAGTCGCGGTTTCGATCGATGGTGGAAAGACCTGGGCGCCGGCTAAACTCGGCAAGGATCTCGGAAAATACTCGTTCCGCGAATGGACGCTGCCGGTGAAACTCGAAGCTGGCAGCCACGAACTCAAGGTTCGCGCCACCAACAATGCCGGCAACACGCAACCGACCGAGCCGTTCTGGAATCCAGCCGGCTACTTGCGCAACGTGGTCGAGACCGTCCGCGTCACCGCGGCTTGAGGAGAAGAAACATGAAGCGATCAACACTTCTCGCCCGGACGAGCATCGTTGCAATGGCCGTCGCAGGTTCCGGCTTTGCCACGGTCAACGCCAAGCCGATTTCCTATGCCCTTCCAGCCGAAACCGCAGCGTTCAAACCTGGCCCCAATGTCGAGGCCGTAAGGAACAATTGCACCGCTTGCCACTCGGTCGACTACATCCAGACCCAGCCGCGCGGGCCCAAGTTCAAAAAGGACTTCTGGCAGGCCGAGGTTACCAAAATGATCAAGGTATATGGTGCTCCGATCGATGACGCAGACGTGGACAAGATCGTGGAGTATCTGGCGCAGACCTATTGATGAGTTGCATCAGCGCAATCTTGCCAAGCTGGCTGCCGAAAATGTTCTCTCCTGCTGGGCCGCTATCGCGCGCGATGCATGAAACGATTGGAAGGCAAGTGAACCCCTGGCCCTCACAGGAGCTTGCCCGTAGTGCGAATGCCGCCTGGGCCGAAAGGCTGCCGGTGTTGCAGGACAGGATGACCTTCTTGTCTCTTGGGATTTCATCGATGCGACTGAGCACCTCGCGCCATTCGATGTTGCGCGCGCCCGGAATCGAGCCGACGGCGAACTGTGCGGCATCACGGGTGTCGATGAACACCACGCGATCGAAAACTTCCTCGAAAGCTGCTGCGGCACAATAATGCCTGCCTCATAGGGAGCGAACTTCATGTAATGCTGCATGGCCTTGATAGCCGGGTTCTCGGCGAGAGAAGATCGTGATTTGGTGTCGAGGAAAAGCTTCGCGCATTGCCGCAGCGATGGCGCACCCGACACGATTGGAACGTGTGGCCTCTACCTTCGAAGGGCAAACGCCAATCGACCCTTCTGTCCACCGCCGACGGAAATCGAAGGATTGGGCCAGTACTTAGATGAGCCACGATGGATTCCATGAAAAAATTGAAGGCGAAACGCCGGTTTTCGGCCGTAGCTCAAGTGGTGGGTTTTGGCCTAAGAAGGTCAAAAATGCTTTATCTTTCAATGGGAGTTGACTGACACTCTCTCCGCCGAAGCATGTTCTCCTTTGTATCCGATCGTTCGAAACGACAGCTAACCAAATGGTAGCGCGACAAAGGCTGTTGCAGCTAGTTCCGCGGAGTTACCCCTAGTCACCGCGCAAACCGTAGCTTCTGGACGTGGGATCGGAGGAAGCATTTTTAGCGAACAACATGGCCGGCAAAGCTCAGCCGCTCGACGTTGAACGTGACGCTAACCCTCCGGCATCTCCACCAACAACGCAGTTCGTTGTTGGTGTTTTTGCAACCCGTTCAGGCAGCTGCTTCAAACAGCAATTTGAGATGGTTGCATGTCCTCGATTTGAATCTATCAAATCGATGGCGTTGTGCGCGGATCCCTTCGACCGCCGATCTCATCATGGTGCGCAACGCGCGTCGGCGGTGAAGGCAACCGCGGTGCGATGCCGAAAAGAATCAAACTCTTCGGCTCCGTCGATCCTTATCGCTTTACGATGCTGCCGATACGGATGTCGTCGTAATGGATCAGCTAGGTCTCTTGATCGGCGTCAGGATCGCGGTGGCAACGCGTGAGGGTAGGCCATGGCGGAGCGATTTTCGTCAAACTGCCAAAGCGAGGTGCCCCTATTGTGCCCCATCATTTTTGGGGCACGCCTCCCGGGAAGCAATTCTCTAAATCATTGATAGTAAAGGCCTGGTGGTGGACGCACAAGGGATCGAACCTTGGACCTCTCCCGTGTGAAGGGAACGCTCTCCCGCTGAGCTATGCGTCCGGGAACGGCGAAAAGTGGGGCCGTCAGAGCCCGCGATTTACGAAGTACCGGCCCCCAGTGTCAAGCGATCAGTCGCGCCGTAACGCCGCGATATCGCGCGAAGCAGGGCGAATCACGCCCCCTGCTGGCGGGCGCGGGAAGCGTGCGACTGCAGCGCGCGGATGCGCTCGGCCAGCGTTCCGCCGCCTTCGGAGATGGGGGCGGCGCCGGCAATGTCGTTGGCGGGCTTGGCCGGGGTTTTGGGCACGGCCGGTTCCGCGGCCAGCATGGCCTCGATCGCCGAATTCGGGCCCTCGAGCTGCATGGCGAGTTTGGCGACCTCGGCGGCGATGTCGTTGATGCGCTCGCGCAGCAGCGCGTTTTCCATCCGCTCGGTCTGCCAGGAGCTTTCGGCCTGCTGCTGGATTGCGTTGATGTCGCGCTGCAGTTTGGCGCGTTCGTCGCGGGCGACACGAAGCTGTTCTTCTACCGCCGCTTTCTCAGCTCGCAATTTCTCGACGATCGGCGCTTTGCCGCCATTCGTCGCGGCGACCTCCGCGTGCAGTTCGCGTACGGCGCGCTCGGCGTTTTCGTTCGTCTGCCTGAGTTGATTGTTTTCGTATTCGCGCTCGGCCAGCATCTTGCCCTGCGTCGCCAGCCGCGCTTCGAGGTCGTTGACGCGGTTGCCGAGCATCTCGGCTTCCTTGACCTGCACGATCAATTGCCGGTCGAGATCGGTGACGCGCTGGCTCAGATTTTCGACGCGGCCGCGCGCTTCCACAAGTTCGTGCGTCGCGCGCTCGGAGTCGGTGCGCTCCTGGGCGAGGCGGGCCTGCGTCGTCGAAAATTCCTTTTCGGCGTCGCCGACGCGGCCCTTCAATTGCTCGATCTGCGTGCGCACCGCGACCAGCTCGACCTGGCGGCTATCCGCCGTCATCGCACGATCGTTCAATTCGTGATTGATCCTGCCGAGCTCGGCCTGCTTGTCGGTCAGCGCCTGTTCGGCGCCGCGCAGCAGTTCGGTCTTGGCCGCGAATTCCTCTTCGGTGGCGCGCAGCTGCTCCTTCACCGCCTTCTCGCGCGCTTCGAGCGAAAAGATCGTGGCGTTCTTTTCGCCGAGCTCGATCTTCATGCGGTTGATCGCGTCGCTCTTCTTGCCGAGTTCGGCGAGCTGGCTCGTGGTCTTGTTCTTGAGCTGCTCGACGTTCATTTCGAGCCGTCGCGCCGACATCGCGAATTCCGCGCGCAACTGGTCCTTGTCGGCCTGGATTTCCGCCATCGACAGCGGGGTTGCGGCCTCGAGCCGCCGCGTCGTCAGCCGCACCGCGCGGTTATGCACCAGCGGCACGATCATCAGACCGAACAGCATGGAGACCAGAAAACCGATCGCCAGGTACATGATCGGTTCGATCATCGATGGTTACTCCGCACGAGATGAGGATTCGTCGATCACATTGCCACGCCCGGCCGGCCCTGCGCCAGTCCAATGCCGCGTTAACCTGAATTCGCCTGGGGAGATGCGCGTCTATGCCTGAGGATGAGCTCAGAACGGGTTCCAGGTCGCGCGCGGGGTAAATTTGAGATAGCCGACATTGGCGCCGAGCCGCAGGCCGATGCCGGAGCGGATCGGCACCAGCACGATGTTGTTGGCGGTCAGCGCGGTCATGCCGAAGCCGCCGATGATATAGGCGGAGCCGTCGATGCCGACGAAGCGCTGATAGATCGCGTTGGTGGCGGGCAGGTTGTAGACCAGCGTCATGGTGCGCGCGCCGTCGCCGCCCCAGTCGAAGCCGACCGACGGTCCCTGCCAGTACACCCGCAGGTCGCCGGCGTTCTTGGTGTAGAGCGTGCCTTCGCCATACCGCAGGCCTGCCACAAAAGCGCCCGAGCCTTCCTCGCCGAGTACGTAGCCATTGGGAAGTCCCCACTGGCTGACCGCGCGCTCGATGACGGACGCCAGCCCGCGCGAGACGTTGCCGAAGAACTTGTGCCCGGCCGAAACCAGTTCGCCGGGTTCGAACGTGTCCGGCCCCGGCTGGCGTTGCGGAGGCGGCAACGGCGCCGGCTGCTGGTATTGCTGCTGCTGGTATTGCTGTTGCGGTGGCGGCAACGGCGCAGGTTGCGGGTATTGCGGCGGTGGCAACGGCGCCGGCTGCACCTGCTGTGCGGAAGCCGGTACGGTCCAGCACATCAGCGCGGCAAACGTCACCGCGGCAAGGCGTGAAGCAAACGTCATGAAAGAACCCCTGGCATCGAAATTCTGGCCGCCGCCTTAACCTGACGCCAACAGCATGGCTCTAGGTTGCGCCCAGTGTCCCCTCGACTCGCAATGTTATCGGCACCAACTATGACGGCACAACGGCAGGAAAGATACGGTTCGCGCCCCGGAATAGCCCTTTTTGCCTTATTGGCGAGCTTTTTTGGCACGCTCAGCCTTGATTCTGCCGCGTCGGCCGCAACCACCGAGCGGGTCGTGGTGAACCGTTATTCCGGGCTCGCCATCGAGGGCTTCGATCCCGTCGCCTATTTCACGGAATCGGCGGCTGCCCAAGGGACGGTCGCCTTCGAGGCGCGCGAGGCCGGTGCCGTCTGGCGTTTCCGCAACGAGGGCAACCGCGCGTCTTTCGTGGCGCATCCGGAAATCTACGGGCCTCAGTTTGGCGGCTATGACCCGGTCGATCTCGGGCGAGGGGTGACCTATGCGGGCAACCCGCGCTTTTGGGTGGTCGCGGGCCAGCGGCTCTATCTGTTCGGCCGCGAGGAAAACCGCGATGCGTTCGCCGCCGCGCCGGCGCGTTTCCTGAAAGACGCCGCCGCGCGCTGGCCAGCGCTGGAGCGAGGGCTGGCGCAGTAGGTTGCGGGAGACCGTAGCCCGGGCGAGCGCAGCGACCCCGGGAACAGTGGCAATAATTTCACACGAACGATTCGTCTGGCACCGCTCCCGGGGTCGCTGCGCTCGCCCGGGCTACGAAACTACGAAACTACGAAACTCAAACCGCGGCCTTCGGATCGCCCCAGGCGATAAATTCCGGAACGATGAAGTCGCTTCGCCCGGCGCCAAAAACCAGCTCCGCACCGCTTGAATCCGTAATCCTGCCGCCGGCGGCCGTAACGACCGCATGGCCGGCGGCCACGTCCCATTCCGAAGTCGGCGACAGCCGGGGATAGATATCGACCGCACCTTCGGCCACCCGGCCGAATTTTACCGCCGAGCCGAGTTCGCAGCGGACCGCGCCCGGCCGTGCCGCAATGAAGGCTTCGGTCCTGGCATCGCCATGCATGCGGCTGACCGCGACCGCCCATGGCTGGCCGGGCGGCGGGCAGGCGCGGGTGCGAACCGGCTCGATCACCGGTTGGCCCTTGCCGAGCGTCAGCCGTTCCGCGCCACGGCCGACAATGCCGCGCCAGATCAGCCCGAGCGCGGGCGCGCTGACGATGCCGAGCAGCGGCGTCCCCCCGGTCACCAGCGCCAGATTGACGGTGAATTCGTTGCGGCCGGCGACGAATTCCTTGGTGCCGTCCAGCGGGTCGATCAGGAAGAAGCTTCCTTTATAGGGTAGCGCGGCCTGCGCGGCGCGCTCTTCCGACAGCGACGGTATGCCGGACGCAACCTGGGCAAGGCCTTCGGCGATGATTCGGTCGGCCGTCAGATCGGCCTCGGTGACCGGCGATCCGTCGGTCTTGCCGTCGACCTTCATGGCGGAGCGGTTGACGGCAAGGATGGCGGCGCCGGCCCGGACCACCAGGTCGGTCAGCGGTTCGATCAGCGCGGCGGCGGCATCGCGGTCGAGTGCGGGCGGGCGTGCCTCATTCATGAGCTAGGCCTATTTGCTGTTCGTCCTGCCATACCATTGCCGCCCCGCGCTGGCAGCAGGGGGCTGCGCAGTGTATCAAACCGATAAGCACGCGTGATTCGTAACTGCCCGCCAGCGATTTGCGATTCGGCGGCTTTCCAGGAACCCATGATGTCTGGCACTTCGTCTCCCGGTCCTGCTCCCGATGCCCTCGAACTCGCGGCGCTGTTGTGTTCGCGGGTCTGTCACGATCTCATCAGCCCGGTTGGCGCCATCGTCAATGGCCTTGAGGTGCTTGACGACAACCCGAAGCCGGAAGACCGCGATTTCGCGCTCGATCTGATCCGCAAGAGCGCCAAGACCGCCTCCGCACGGTTGCAGTTCTGCCGCCTGGCGTTCGGGGCGGCGGGATCGGCGGACGCCCAGATCGATCTCGGCGATGCGCAGACCATGGCGCGCGGCCAAATCGAGGACGGCAAGGTCACCATCACCTGGAATCTGCCGCGGCTGCTGCTGCCGAAGAACCGCGTCAAGCTGCTGTTGAACATGCTGATCATCGCGCAGCAGACGATCCCGCGCGGCGGTACGCTGACGATCGATCCGATCGGCGACGGCGAGACGATGAGTTTTCGCGTGACGTCGGCCGGCCTCAACGCCCGCCTGCCGCAGAACATCGCCGATCTCCTGAGCGTGGATTCGACGGCTTCCGTCGATGCGCATGCGGTGCAGCCTTACTATACGCGGCTGTTGGCGCAGGCCTGCGGGCTCAGCGTGACGCTTGCGCCCGACGGGGAAAAAGTGGTCGTTACCGCGGCCTGAAGCGCGCCAACACGCAAACATGGTTAACCAATCGTTGAAAACAGGCGGCAGAATCCATTTCTGCCGTCTTATCTCTTTGTTGATCCCGTTCTTTTCCATTTGAGCAACCAATATTAAACGCTTTGCATAGAAGCTGATCTCGTTCCGTAAGGCGCGTCGATGTCGCGTGCCGCTGCGTGCGAAGGCCAGTTTCATGGATGATTTGTTGCGGGAATTTTTGACCGAAACCAGCGAGAGCCTGGATACGGTCGACAATCAGTTGGTGCGGTTCGAGCAGGACCCGAGCGACGCGAAGATTCTGGATAACATCTTCCGCCTGGTTCACACCATCAAGGGCACCTGCGGCTTCCTGGGGCTGCCGCGGCTGGAAGCGCTGGCGCATGCCGGCGAGACCCTGATGGGCAAATTCCGCGACGGCATGCCGGTCAAGGCCGAAGCCGTGACGCTGATCCTGTCCTCCATCGACCGCATCAAGGAAATCCTCGCCGGGCTAGAAGCCACCGAGACCGAGCCCGAGGGCACCGACGAAGACCTGATCGAGAAGCTGCACGAGATGGCCGAAGGCGCCAAGCATGCGGCGGCAGAAGCACCGGCTCCAGCCGCCCCCGTTCCGGTTGTGGCCGCACCGCCGGTTCAGCCCGCAATGACAGCGGGTACGCTGGTGGACCAAGTGCTGGAACGCCAGTTGCGTCCCGGCGAAGTCTCGCTCGACGACCTCGAACGCGCCTTCCGCGAGACCGAGACTGAAGCTGCGCCTGCGCCCAAACCCGCGCCGGCCCCCGTCGCCAAGCAGGCCGCACCTGCGCCCGCCGCCGCCAAGCCGGCCGCGCCCGCCGCCGCGCCGGAAGCCAAGGAAGCTGTCAAGGAAATCGCCAAGGCCAAGCCCGCGCGCAAGGTAGCTGCCGCCGACGCCACCGACGTCCAGGAAGCCGACAAGATCGCCAACCAGTCGATCCGCGTCAACGTGGACACGCTGGAACACCTGATGACCATGGTCTCCGAGCTGGTCTTGACGCGCAACCAGCTGCTGG
>Ga0307499_10000230_pt1 | contig 20723 bp, 18 predicted proteins | sample 13_S_MG_FD_201363 | JGI IMG/M metagenome (GOLD analysis project Ga0307499, IMG submission 201363) | Soil microbial communities from Populus trichocarpa stands in riparian zone in the Pacific Northwest, United States - 13_S | ecosystem: Environmental > Terrestrial > Soil > Riparian zone > Trees... | reverse complement strand
CTTCGCCATCGGCATCGAGACCAACGGGACCATCGAACCGCCCGGCGGCATGGACTGGGTCTGCGTCAGCCCGAAAGCCGGCGCCGGGCTCGTGGTGCGCCGCGGCCACGAATTGAAGCTGGTCTATCCGCAAGCCGGAGCAGCGCCGGAAGATTTTGCGGGGCTCGATTTCGAACGTTTTTCGCTACAGCCGATGGACGGGCCCGACGTGATCGAAAACACCGCGCGCACGGTCGACTACTGCCTGCGCCATCCGCAATGGCGGCTCAGCCTGCAGACACACAAGACACTCGGTATCAGATAGCTTGGCATCAGATAGGAACCAGATTTTCAAGATGTGGGAACTGACGAAATCATTTCGCTTCGAAGCCGCGCATTCGCTGAAGGGGACGACCTTCGGCGCGGCCAGCGAGGAAATTCACGGCCACTCCTTTCGCGCCGAGGTCAGCGTGCGCGGCACGCCCGATCCGGCCACCGGCATGGTGCTGGATCTCGGCCTGCTCGAACGCCGCATGGAAGAGGTCCGCAAGACCCTCGACCACAAGCTGCTGAACAAGGTCGAGGCGCTTGGAATGCCGACGCTGGAAAATATCTCGCGCTACATCTTCGAGCGGGTTCAGCACGCCGGCAAGATCACCCGCGTCAGCGTTCACCGCGACAGTTGCAACGAAAGCTGCACGTATTTTGGGCCGCAGGGCTGAATTGACGGCCGTCATTGCGAGGAGCGAAGCGACGAAGCAATCCATTCTTTCTTTTTGTGGCACGATGGATTGCTTCACTCCGCTCGCAATGACGGAACATAGGCCGAGGAATTCCTAATGGACGTATCCCTTATCGAAGATCGCAAGACACGCGCGCGCGCCTGGTTCGAAGCCTTGCGCAACGACATCTGCGCGGCCTTCGAGCGGCTGGAAGACGATGCGCCGGCTTCGCTCTATCCCGGCGACGCCGGGCGCTTCGTGCGCACGCCGTGGGAGCGCACCGACCACACCGGCAAGCCCGGCGGCGGCGGCGTGATGTCGATGATGCGCGGGCGGCTGTTCGAGAAAGTCGGCGTGCACTGTTCCACCGTGCACGGCGAGTTCGCGCCCGAGTTCCGTGCACAGATTCCGGGCGCGGCCGACGATCCCCGGTTCTGGGCGTCGGGCATTTCGCTGATCGCCCACCTGCGCAACCCGCACGTGCCGGCCGTGCACATGAACACCCGCTTCGTCGTGACCACCAAGGCCTGGTTCGGCGGCGGGGCCGACCTGACACCGGTGCTGGACCGGCGGCGCACCCAGGAGGATCCGGACACGCTGGCCTTCCATCAGGCGATGCAGGAAGCCTGCGAGGGATCGAACGGTGTCGCCGACTACGACAAATACAAAAAATGGTGCGACGAATATTTTCATCTGCCGCATCGCAAGGAAGCGCGCGGCATCGGCGGGATTTTCTATGACTGGCACGATTCCGGCGACTGGGACGCCGACCTCGCCTTCACGCAGGACGTCGGCCGCGCCTTCCTGAAAATCTATCCCGAACTGGTCCGGCGCAATTTCGCGCTGCCCTGGAACGCTACCGACCGCGAGGAGCAGTTGATCCGGCGCGGACGCTATGTCGAATTCAACCTGTTGTACGACCGCGGCACAATCTTTGGGCTGAAAACCGGCGGCAATGTGGATTCTATTCTCTCGTCGATGCCACCGGAGGTAAAGTGGCCATGATTGGACTGTCATGATCGGCTTGTCATGACCGATCGCTAGGGTGCGAATCGCGTCATGCATTACCAAGGAGTAGATCATGGATTTGAAACCAGGCGATGTCGTCATTCTGAAATCAGGCGGCCATCCGCTTAGCGTGGTGGAAGTCAACGACGGCAAAGTCGCGTGCGTGTGGATGGGCAATGAAGGCGATCTCTTTCGCGAGACGCTGCCATTGGCCGTGCTTGAACTCGCCGAGCACGAAGAGGAAGACGACGAAGAAGACGACGAAGAGGAAGAGGACGAAGACGAAGAGCACGCCGGCAAGGACGCTTGAGCGAAGTTCGGCGTCGCCCGGCATCCACGGCCCGGCGACGTCGTTTGCTGGAATTGGACCCCATGCGGAGGATCTGATATTCGCGGCGGATCGACCGCGGTTGTTCGCGGTCGACAGCGCTGAAAGCAAAATGGCCGTGAAACGATGACCCACCTGCCCCGCGCCATGCTGATCGACATGGACGATACCATCCTGTCAGCCTATGGCCGTCCCGAGATCGCCTGGCACAACGTCGCCGCGGAATTCGCCGCCGAGTTCGGGCCGTTCACCTCGCAACAGGTCGCGACTGCGGTGCTGGATTCCGCGCGCAAATTCTGGGCGGTCGCGGGCGCCGAATGGCGGCTGAAGCTGGATGAGGCGCGACGCATAACCGTCACAGGCGGATTTGCCGCCCTTGCCGCAGGCGGCCACACGCTATCAGAGGATCTAGCGGTACGGCTCGCCAACCGATTCACCGCCTACCGCGAAGAGGAAATGTTCGTCTTCCCCGGCGCGCATGACGCCATCGACGAATTGAAGGCGCGCGGCGTCAAGCTCGCGCTGGTGACCAACGGCGCCGCCGGCGCCCAGCGCGCCAAGGTCGAACGGTTTGCGCTGTCGGACCGCTTCGATCACATCCAGATCGAGGGCGAGCACGGTTTCGGCAAGCCGGAAGAGCGCGCCTATCTGCACGCCATGCAGACGCTGGGTGTTACCGCATCCGAGACCTGGATGATCGGCGACAATCTGGAATGGGAGGTCGTGGCGCCGCAGCGGCTTGGTATCTACGCCATCTGGATCGACGTGCATGGCGACGGCCTGCCGCCAGACTCCACCGTCAAGCCCGATCGGATCATTCGCTCGCTGACGGAACTGCTGCCCCGCGAGCGTTGATCGCGCCGCCGCAGTTCCATCCGCCACGCCATCACACGATCGCGCGTAATGTGAGTTGCCTCACAGTGCGGAGGTCGGCAATCTCATACTGTGTCGACGCAGGTTCAAGGTTGAAGTCCATGGGTTGGGGAGTTCACCGATGCCGAACGACGACACGCACAAGCCGCCAGAGGCGGACGACATTGCATCGAAATCCGCGCCACTGAGGTGGCTCTGGAAATTCAATCACGGGCTCGACATCGTCAAAGGGCTGTCGGCGGTTACCGTGCTGAGCAGCCTTGCGGTCGGCTATCTTCAGTACCTCAACGCCTATCAGGACAAGGTGAGCAGCCAGGCCAAGGAAGACATGGCGGCGGCGACCGCCACCTTCACGGAGATTTCACGCACGTTCTCCGAAGCGCAGGCCCTGCAGCAAACCTTGTATTCCGATTTTACCCGCGCCGTCCGCGACCGATCGGACGAAAGCGACCAGGCACTCGCCACCAAGAACGCGCGCGCGATTTCCGAGCGTTACGAAAAGGCGCGGATCGAACTGCGCGAAAATATCGACGTGCTGACGCGAAAGGCGGAAGTCTATATCGACTGGGCGAGCGACACCTATCGCGATCCGGCCGACAAACACAATGTCGATACCGATCCGCTGTCACGTCAGGTGTTGCGCGACTACGCCTTTGACTGTTCCGACAAATACAATTTTCCGGCGTTCGGAAACGTCAACCTCGAGGACGACGACACGCCCGCCAAGCAGGTCGCCGACAACGAATATTGCGCAATCGCCGAGAAACGGGGCGTCGACGACAACACCAGGCCGAAAGATGCCTTCGTCCGGATCTGCGCCGGTCCCAACGACAAGGACGCCAAGCGCATCTATTGGTACAGCGCCAAGCACCATGTCCTGACGATGCACTACTGTTTCGAGGCCGCGCACGACAGACTGGCGGCTGCGCGGCAATGGGCTTCCCGGAGCGATCGGGAAGTCGCGAAGGAAAGAGAAATCGTCGCGCGCGAGAAAGAGATCAACGCCCAACTGGATGATCTGGCCGGGCGGGTCAGCGCGTTCAGCAGCCTGGCGCTGCATCAGATGGAGCGAATCCGGGTGAAATATCGTCCGGTCGGCTTTCTGTGCAGCGTGCCGCTGGTCCGCAACATCCCGAGCGTAAATTGCTTCCCGGTCCGCACGGCCTCGCTTATGCACTGACCCGCAGCGCCGCCGTGATCATGACGATGCCGCCGACCATTACGGCGGCGTCGAGGATCGCGGTGTGGATATGCACCGGCATGCGCTCGACGAAGGCTTTGGCAAGGAACGCGCCGGGAATGGCGATCGCGCCGATCAAGAGCGCAAAGGCCAGCACCTGCACGGTGACGACACCGGCCAGGCCGAAGACCGAAATCTTGATGACGCCGGTCACGACCGAGATCACGGCGTCGGTGGCGATCACCGCCGCGCCTTCGAGCCCCGACGCCATCAACAGCGACAGCAGGATCACGCCGGAGCCTGACGTACCCCCGACCAGCACGCCATACCCCACCGCGCTGACGCCGAGGCCGGTATCGCCAATCCTGATCTCGCGCTTCTTGGCCAGCCGGCGCAGCGGCACGCTCAGGATCAGCATGCTGCCGATCACCATCGCCGCGCCGGTGCCGGTGAGCCGCGTATAGCCGTAGGCGCCGAGCGCGGTGGTCAGCGCAGCGGCCCCGATCACGATCAGCGCGCGCCGCCGGTTGGCGTATTGGAAATAGGCCACGAAGCGGCTGGTATTGGTGATGATCGCCGAGATCGCGATGATCGGCACCACCGGCTCGGCACCGATCAGCGGCACCAGAACCAGCGGCATCAAGGCGCCCGTGCCATAGCCGGCAAGACCGCCGACGATGGAGGCCAGCAGCGCCATGCCGCCAACCAGCACGAGCTGGCCGAGCGAAATGTCGGCGAAGCCGGTGAGAATACTCACAACCGGTGATCGCGGGTGAAACGGGCGGCGGTCTGATCGGCAATCGCGGCAAGCGTGGATGCATCGAGCGGAAAATCCGCGGCCAGCCAGGCGTCTTCCGCAAGCGTCAGCACGTGACCGAGCGCGGGGCCCTCGGCAATGCCGCGGGAGATGAAGTCGGCCGCCCGCAGCGGAAATTTCGGCGCGCTCCAGCGCTGCGGCAGCGTTGCGAGGTCGTGCCAGCGCGCGGCGCCATTACCGATGCCGCCTGCCCGCGCCCATGCCAGCATCAGCCGGTCGCGGTAGGGATCCTCGCCGAGCCGATAGAGCAGTTGCCGCGCCTGCGCGTCATCCTTGCTGGCGAGCCGCCACCAGCGATGGCCCATCGAGTCCAGCGCCTTGGTTTCCGCATTGGAAAGGCGAAGCCGCGCCGAGACGCGTTTGGCGTCCTCGGTGACGGCGACCGTGAGCGCGGCGAGCCGGCGCACGGCGTTTGGCGGCAGCCCCAGCGCGCGTTCGACCGCGATCATCGCCGCAAACGCGCCGGTATAGGCGACGCCGCCGAAGATCGGCAGCAGCAACCCGGCGTCCGCCATGGCCTGCACCGCGACCGCGCTGCCTTCCGCGATCAACAGCTTCAACATTTCCATGCGCACGCGTTCGGCGGAAAGGCTCGAAAGTCCGGCGCGGCCCTCGATGCAGGCGAGATATCCGGCGCGGTCGGGCTCACCCGCGCCGTAGGCAGCGTGCATGCGGAAGAAGCGCAGAATGCGCAAGTAATCCTCGGCGATGCGCGCCTTGGCATCGCCGATGAAGCGCACGCGTTTGGCTTCGATGTCGGCAAGCCCGCCGACATGATCATGCACGATGCCGCCGGCATCGACGGAAAGCCCGTTGATGGTGAAGTCGCGCCGCTCCGCATCGCGGACCCAGTCGCGCCCGAACGCAACCCTGGCCTTGCGGCCAAAGGTCTCGGTATCCTCGCGCAAGGTCGTGACCTCGAACGGATGCGTTTCGACCACCAGCGTGACCGTGCCGTGGTCGATGCCGGTCGGCACGCATTTGATGCCGGCCGCCTTGGCACGCCGGATGACCTCGTCGGGCAGCGCCGTGGTTGCGATATCGATATCGCCGAGGGGAATATTCAGCAGCGCATTGCGTACGGCGCCGCCGACCACGCGGGCTTCCTCGCCATCGCCATTGAACAACGCAAGCACGCGCGCCGCCGGACCGGATCTGAGCCAGGGCGCGTCCGACAGCACGCGCGCCTCGCTCATTTCTCGACTCCGGGAATCAGCTTGCCGTCTTCGAGATGCGCGGGAACGTAGGTCGAATCCGGCGGCGCGCCGGAGAATTGCGCGAGCAGGACGAAGCTGATCACCACCAGCAGCAGCGATCCCAGCACCAGCTTGGCGACCAGATGCGCCGGCCAGGAGGACGACACCATCACGCCGGAACGGGTGGCAATCAGAAAAATTGCATAGGCCACGAACGGGATCAGGAAAATCGCGAGTTCGGTCAGGACCGGACGGATCATGCGAGATAAATCCGCTCATACAATACGCGCAGAATTCCTGCGGTCGCGCCCCAGATGTAACGCTCGGCGAACGGCATGGCGTAGTAGGAGCGCTCCATGCCGCGGAATTCCTTGGAGTGGATCTGATGGTTCTCGGGATTCATCAGGAACGCCAGCGGGACCTCGAAGGCGTCCACCACCTCGCCTTCGTTGATCGTCAGCTTGAAGCCGGGCTTCACGCGCGCCACCGTCGGCAGAATGCGAAACCCGAAGGCGGTTCCATAGAGGTCGAGATAGCCGATCGGCTCGATGAAGTCGCGGCTGAGGCCGACTTCCTCCTCCGCCTCGCGGAGCGCGGCGTCGAGCGGCGAAGCATCGGTGGCGTCGATCTTGCCGCCGGGAAACGAAATCTGGCCCGCGTGACTCGACAGATGCGGCGAGCGTTGCGTCAGCAACACGGTAGGCTCCTGGTGATCGACCACCGGGATCAGCACCGCCGCCGGGCGCACCGGCTGCTCGCGCGCCACGATCTCGAGCATGCGGTCGTTGCCCTCGTCGCCGGTTTTCGGAATGATGTTGGGATCGACCAGGCCGGGCGGCACGTCGAAATTCAGCCGAGCCTGGCTCCGCATGAAAAACTCCGCCGAGTTGATCGGAGCGCCCTGCATCTTTTTCAGTATCGGCTCGTTCAAACCGCGTCCCTCACCTGCTTCGCGTCCGCCATCGAAAAGAACTCGCCGCCGGACTCGATGCCGAACATCGGCTGACCATCGACCACCCGCTCTTCCCCCATGTCAACCAGATCGTAATAGAGCGCGCGGGTCACCTTCGCCCACAGATCGGCGCGGACGTGAAGGTAGGGCGTCAGCCCGCCGTCGGCGGCCATCTCGAATCGCAGGCGGTGTCCGGAATCGCATGGCACCCAATCGTCGACATTGGTGCGAAAGCGCAATAGCCGCCCGCGATCATCAGCCTCCTTCTGCATTTCCACCGCCATGAACGGCGCGTCGTCGACTCGAATGCCGACCTTCTCGACGGGGGTCACGAGAAAGTGCTTGCCGTCCTCGCGCTTCAGGATGGTCGAGAACAGCCGCACCAGCGCCGGCCGGCCGATCGGCGTGCCCATGTAGAACCACGTACCGTCACCAGCGATTCGCATGTCGAGATCGCCGCAGAACGGCGGATTCCACAAATGTACCGGCGGCAATCCCTTGCCTGCTGGAGTCGCGTTGGCGGCTTCCCTCGCAGCGACAGTTAGTCCTTCGAGGCCTTCAGCGCCGGTTTGCCCTTGCTTCGCCATTGTTTGCCCTGAGTGTCATCGCCTCATCTGGCACGATTGGTGCACGTGTTCGGAACTGTCCGGACGATTTGGGCCCGTATTCTTGCGGATCAAAGTCGCCATATCGTGATGCCGTTCATACCCCGAAATGCCGATAATGTGGGGATAGTTTAATTCAACGAATACATGGCCTTTGCACAGGTTTAGCATGAGGCTCATGGGATGACGACGCAACCGGCGGTGTCATCGAGCGACCAGGGAGACGAATATGGCGAGCGCAGATGGTGTCGAGAAACTCGAGGACGCGATCGTCCGTTCGGCCGAACAGGTCGCCGGCCAGATTCGCGCCGCAAAGGAAGCGATCTCCACCGTCATCTTCGGCCAGGACCGGGTGATCGAAAACACCCTGGTGACGATCCTGTCCGGCGGCCATGCACTCCTGATCGGGGTTCCCGGCCTCGCCAAGACCAAGCTCGTCGAAACGCTGGGCATCACGCTCGGGCTGGACGCCAAGCGCATCCAGTTCACGCCGGACCTGATGCCGTCGGATATTCTGGGCGCTGAGGTGCTGGACGAAAGCAATTCCGGCAAGCGGTCGTTCCGCTTCATCTCCGGCCCGGTATTCGCTCAGCTCCTGATGGCCGACGAAATCAACCGCGCCAGCCCGCGCACCCAATCGGCGCTGCTGCAAGCCATGCAGGAACAGCACATCACCGTTGCAGGCGCGCGGCACGACCTGCCAAAGCCGTTCCACGTGCTCGCCACACAGAACCCGCTGGAACAGGAAGGCACCTATCCGCTGCCTGAAGCGCAGCTCGATCGCTTCCTGATGGAGATCGACGTCGATTATCCCGACCGCGACGCCGAACGCCGCATCCTGTTCGAAACGACCGGCGCGGATGAGACGCTCGCCAAGGCATCGATGAACGCGGAAATCCTGATCGCGGCGCAGCGGCTGGTTCGCCGTCTGCCGGTCGGCGACAGCGTCGTCGAGGCAATCCTGTCGCTGGTGCGCGCTGCACGGCCTGATCCTGATGGCGGCGACAAGCTGATCGCCTGGGGACCTGGCCCGCGCGCCAGCCAGTCGCTGATGCTGGCGGTCCGCGCCCGCGCGCTGCTCGACGGCCGCCTCGCGCCCTCGATCGACGACGTGCTCGATCTCGCTGAACCGATTCTCAAGCACCGCATGGCGCTGACCTTCTCGGCGCGCGCGGAAGGCCGCACCATCCCCGACGTGATCAAGCAATTGAAGACGCGGATCGGTTGATGGCCGCAGAGACCAGCCACGAGACCAGGGAGATTTTAGCAATCCGACGTGCCGATGGCGAAAGCCGAACGCTCGCCGCTTCGCTCCCCCGTCTCGTGCTCGAAGCCCGCCGTATCGCCGCCAACGTCATCCATGGCCTGCATGGCAGGCGCCGCGCCGGCGCCGGCGAGAGCTTTTGGCAGTACCGCCGCTTCGTCTCCGGTGAGCCGTCGCAGAACGTCGACTGGCGCCGCTCGGCGCGCGACGATCATCTCTATGTCCGTGAGCAGGAGTGGGAGGCCGCCCATACCGTGTGGCTGTGGCCCGACCGTTCGCTGTCGATGGCGTTCGCTTCCAAAGGGGCGCGCGACTCCAAGCTGGAGCGCGGCCTGATCGTGACGTTCGCACTCGCCGAACTGCTGGTTTCGGGCGGCGAACGCGTGGGCATTCCCGGCCTGATGAACCCGACCGCAAGCCGCAACGTGATCGACAAGATGGCGCAGGCGATGCTGCACGACGATGCGTCGCGCGCAAGCCTGCCGCCATCCTTTGTCCCGTCGGCGCTGGCCGAAATTGTCGTGCTGTCCGATTTGTGGTCGCCGATGAGCGAGATCAGGCTGATGCTCGCAGGGCTTTCAGCCTCGGGCGCCCATGGTTCCCTGATCCAGGTCGTCGATCCCGCCGAAGAAACCTTTCCCTATTCCGGCCGGGTCGAATTTGTCGAGCCGGAAGGCTTTGGCGTCGTCACCGCCGGCCGCGCCGAGAGCTGGGCCAGCGACTATGTGGCGCGCGTCGCCCTGCATCGCGACGAGATCCGCAGCGAGACCAACAAGCTCGACTGGTTGTTCTCGACCCACACCACCAGCCGTTCCGCCGCCGAACTCCTGCTGTTCCTGCATTCGGGCATGATGGCAGCCAAGGGAAGCGCGCGCGGCTCAACCGTCAAGGCGGGGCGTAGCGCATGATAGCGGGGCTTCCCCTCACCTTTGCGCAACCGTTGCTGCTGCTGGGCCTGCTGAGCCTGCCGGTGCTGTGGTGGCTGCTGCGCGTGATGCCGCCGCGGCCACGGCGGATCGAGTTTCCGCCGACGCGGCTGTTGTTCGACATCAGGCCGAAGGAAGAAACCCCCTCGCGGACCCCGTGGTGGCTGACCCTGCTGCGCCTCGCTGCCGCCGCGCTCGTTATCCTTGCCGCCGCAGGCCCGATCTGGAATCCGCAGACCGGGGTCGGCGGCAGCAACGCGCCCTTGGTGATCCTGCTCGACGACGGCTGGAGCGCGGCTGCAAGCTGGGACACGCGGGTCAAGGCCGCGGACGAACTGATCGCCAACGCCGACAACGACCGCCGCGGCGTGGCGCTGGTTCCGCTTTCCGAGACCGCGCGCGACATCACGCTGATGCCGGCCGGCACCGCGCGGGTCGCGTTGCGCCAGATTTCCCCAAAACCCTATTCGGTCGATCGCGTCGACACGCTTGGCGCGCTCGACCGCTTCCTGAAAGCGACCGGAGACGCCGAGATCGCGTGGCTGTCCGACGGCGTCGACACCGGGCGCGGCACTGAATTCGTCGAGAATCTTGGCAAGACCATCGGCGAGCGCAAGCTGACGGTGTTCGAGGGCGGCGCGGCCCCGGCGCAGGCTTTGGTCGCCGCTGAAAACGCCGCGGCGAAGATGACGGTCAAGGTGCTGCGCACCACCAGCGGCGTCGCGGGCGGCGTGGTTCGCGCGATCGACGCCAAGGGCTCGCCGATCGGCGAGGCGCGCTACGCATTCGGCATGCAGGATCGCGAGAGCGAAGCGGCGTTCGACCTGCCGGTCGAACTGCGCAACGACATTTCACGGCTGGAAATATCCGGCGAACGATCGGCCGGCGCGGTGCAACTGCTCGACAAAAGGTGGCGGCGGCGCGCCGTCGGCGTCGTCACAGGTGCTACCAGCGATACCGCCCAGCCGCTATTGGCGTCGACCTTCTATCTCACCCGCGCCTTGTCGCCATTCGCCGACATCCGGCTGGGCGACCGCGGCGCGGCGCAACAGGTGATCGCGCAATTCCTCGATCAGCGGCTGCCGATGATCGTGCTCGCCGATGTCGGCACGCTGTCGCCGGAAATCCGCGAGCGGCTGAACGCATGGATCGATCAGGGCGGCGTGCTGGTGCGTTTCGCAGGTCCCCGTCTGGCACAGGCCGATGACGATCTGGTGCCGGTGAAACTGCGTCGCGGCGGCCGCACCCTCGGCGGCAGCCTGACCTGGGAAAAGCCGCAGCATCTGGCTTCCTTCGCCGCCGACGGCCCGTTCGCCGGCCTCGCCGTGCCCAAGGACATCACCGTGAACCGGCAGGTGCTGGCCGAGCCGGATGCGGTGCTCGCGACCAAAACCTGGGCGTCGCTGGAAGACGGCACGCCGCTGGTAACCGGCGAGCATCGCGGCAAGGGCATCGTCAGCCTGTTCCATGTCGGCGCCGACTCGCGCTGGTCGGACCTGCCGATGTCCGGCAGCTTCGTCGAGATGCTGCGGCGGATGGTCGACATGTCCGGCTATACCGCAAAGCCCGGTGCGGGCGTTGCAAGCGAGACGACCAATGTGGAGACGGTAGCACCGCTGCGCACCCTCGACGGCTTTGGCGCATTTGGACCGCCGCCCTCGACCGCCAAGCCGATGCCGGCGGATTACCGCGACCGCGCCACCTCGGATCATCCGCCGGGCTTCTACGGCCCGGCCGATGGCCCGATCGCGGTCAACACGCTGGCCGCCGCCGATCGCATCGCGTCGCTCGATACATCCGCCCTGCGCGCGCAGCGCGCCAGCTACACCAACGCTGAACCGCGCGATTTGCGCGGCATTCTGCTGTCGTCGGCGCTGGCGCTGTTCCTGATCGATGCGATCGTGGTCGCGATGCTGGGCGCGGGCCTTGCCGCCCTGTGGCGGCGACGCACGGCGGCTGCCGCCGTTCTGCTGGCCCTGATCCTGTCCGCGACCTCGATCGCGCCTTCGCCGACACGCGCGCAAAGCAACGACGAGTTCGCCATCAAGTCGGTGTCGCAGACGCGCCTCGCGTATGTCGTTACGGGGAATGCCGACGTCGATTCCATCGTCAAGGCCGGCATGGCCGGACTGACGCTGTTCCTGGCGCAGCGCACGGCGCTGGAGGCCGGCGATCCCGTCGGCGTCGATCCCGCGCGCGACGAACTGGCGTTCTTTCCGCTGATCTACTGGCCGATCGTGCCGGGTGCGCCAAAGCCGCCGCAGGATGCCATCAACCGTATCGAATCCTACATGAAACAGGGCGGCACGGTGCTGTTCGATACCCGCGACGCCATCGAAGCGCCGCCCGGCGAGAACGGCGCGGCGCAAACGCCGGGCATGCGCACCTTGCGCGAAATTCTCTCTTCCCTCGACGTGCCCGAACTGGAGCCGGTGCCGCGCGAGCATGTGCTGACCAAGACGTTTTACCTGCTGCGCGATTTCCCTGGCCGCTTCAACTCGGGCCAGACCTGGGTCGAGACCCTGCCGCGCGAGGAAGACGACGACGCGGCCTCGCGCCCGGCGCGCGGCGGCGACGGCGTCTCGCCCATCATCATCACCTCGAACGATCTCGCCGGCGCCTGGGCGCATCGCCCGGACGGGCAGCCGATGCTGCCGCTGACGCCGGGCGAGCCGCGTCAGCGCGAATTCGCCTTCCGCTCCGGCGTCAACATCGTGATGTACACTCTGACGGGCAACTACAAGGCGGATCAGGTCCACGCGCCGGCCCTGATCGAGCGGCTGGGGCAATAGTTCATGCAATACGGCATCGCGTTCACCCCCCTTGTTCCGACCATCGTGCTGTGGATCGCGCTGGCCGCGATCGTCGCGATCTCGGTGCTGCTGCTGATCGGCCGCGCACGCGGGGCTGCCGTGCGCGTCGCGGCGCTGGCGCTGATCCTGCTGGCGCTCGCCAACCCCTCCTTCACGCGCGAGGACCGCGAGCCGCTGTCCTCGGTCGCGGCGATCGTGATCGACAAGAGCCCGAGCCAGAACTTTGGCACGCGCAACCAGGAGACGGCCAAGGCGCAGGAGGCGCTGGTCGATACGCTGAAGAAGATCAAGGGGCTGGAAGTTCGAGTCGTCGAGGCCGGACAGGCCGACGGCGAGACCGACGGCACCAAACTGTTCGGCGCGCTGTCCTCGGCGCTGTCGGACGTTCCGGTCGACCGCGTCGCCGGCGCGTTCCTGATCACGGATGGCCGGGTGCATGACATCCCGGCCAACGCCGCTGCCCTCGGCTTCCAGGCGCCGGTACATGCGCTCGTCACCGGGCGCAAGGACGAGCGCGACCGCCGTATCGCGATTTCGGCGGCGCCGCGTTTCGGCATCGTCGGACAGCCCCAGACCATCACCTACCGGCTCGACGACCAGGGCGTCAGCGGCCAGCGCGCCAAGATCGTGGTGCGCCGCGACGGCGAGGTGATCAACGAGCGCACGCTCGTGAGCGGCCAGACCTCCAATGTCGAGGTCGACATCAAGCATGCCGGGTCGAACATCGTCGAGATCGAGGCCTCGCCGCTCGAAAACGAGCTGACGCTGGTAAACAATCGCGCCGTGGTCGCGATCGAAGGCGTGCGCGACAAGCTGCGCGTGCTGCTGGTATCAGGCGAGCCGCATTCCGGCGAACGCACCTGGCGCAATCTGCTGAAGTCCGACGCCAGCATCGACCTCGTGCATTTCACGATTCTGCGCCCGCCGGAGAAACAGGACGGCACGCCGATCAACGAATTGTCGCTGATCGCGTTTCCGACGCGCGAACTGTTCCAGCAGAAGATCAACGAATTCCAGTTGATCATCTTCGACCGCTACGCCCGCCAGGGCGTGCTGCCGATCGCCTATTTCGACAACATCGCTCGCTATGTCCGCGCCGGCGGCGCGGTGCTGGTGTCGGCCGGCCCCGATTACGCCTCCACCACCAGCATCTGGCGCACGCCGCTGGACTCGGTGCTGCCAGCCGAACCGGTCGGCGTCACCGAAAAGCCGTTCTACGCGCACCTGAGCGACGCCGGCAAACGCCATCCGGTGACGCGCGGCCTCGAAGGCTCCGCCAGCGAGCCGCCGCGCTGGAGCCGCTTCTTCCGCACGGTGGACACGCGCAACGCCATCGGTGCGCCTGTGATGACCGGCGCCGACGGCAAGCCGTTGCTGTTGCTGTCGCGCTTCGGCGAAGGCCGCGTCGCGCTCTTGCTGTCGGACCACATCTGGCTGTGGGCGCGCGGCTTTGAAGGCGGCGGACCGCATCTGGACCTGTTGCGGCGCACCTCGCACTGGCTGATGAAGCAGCCGGATTTGGACGAAGAGGCGCTGCGCCTGCAGATCCAGGGCAAGGACCTCGTGGTGCTGCGCCAGACCATGGCCGACAACGTGCCGCTGGTGACCGTGACGTCGCCGAGTGGCGCGACGAAGGAACTTGAGCTGACCGCAAGCGAGCCCGGCACCTGGCGCTCCAGCCTTCCCGCCAATGAACTCGGGCTGTGGCAGGCAACGGACGGCGCGCTGAAAGCGCTGATCAATGTCGGGCCGACCAACCCGAAGGAATTTTCCGAAGTCACCTCCACCACCGAGATGCTGAAGCCGCTGGCGCAGGCAAGCGGCGGCGACGCCCGCCGCGTGGCCGATGGCGGCAGCATCGATCTCCCGCGCGTGGTGCCGGTGCGCGCCTCCGGCATCTTCCACGGCGACGGCTGGATGGGCGTCAAGATGCGCGACGCCAGCGTCGTCAAGGGTGTGGGCGTGCTGCCGATGTTCGCCGGCCTGGTCGGGCTGTTGCTGCTGCTCGGCGCATTCGCGGCGACCTGGGTGCGCGAGGGGCGCTGACGCCCGGCGGCTTAACGAAGCCTGTAGCCCGGATGAAGCGAAGCGCAATCCGGGATAATTCTATCGATGCGGGAAATAGCCCCGGATTTCGCTCCGCTCCATCCGGGCTACGATTGCTCGGTCGTTGCGCCAATCACACAGACAGTGCCCGACTTTGACGGGGTCGCCGCGCTGCGGTTGACATCATCGTTCCCTTCCGATGTTATATTATAACATTGGGACGAAGACCCGGATGAACTGGTTCCGAAAACACGTGAAAACCGGCTCGCGGCTGGCGCTGTTTGCGCTCGCGATCCAGTTTGCGCTGTCGTTCGGGCATTTCCATGCGGAAGTCGGCCGCGCCGCACCGGCACTTCAGGCCGGGTTGGCCGATGCGAACCTCGCCGTTGCCGCTACCTTGGCTGTCCAAGGGACGCCTGCCGAGGCCGTCCAGCAGCCTTCCAACCACGATACCGACCGGCACAGTTCCGACTGCGCGATCTGCGCCGTCCTCTCGCTGGCCAACAATTTCCTGTTCGCCGCACCGCCGCTGCTGGAGTTGCCGCAGGCGGCCGAGCTGCTGCACCTGACCACCGGTGCCGAGTTCGCGCATCTCGGCTCGCTCCATCCTGCGTTCCAGTCCCGCGCGCCTCCCGTCTCCTGACCTCGATTGATTGATGCACTCCCGAGGGATTGCCGCGCTCGCGCGGTTTCCCGAGGGAAAAATCGGAATCGATCCGTCGCACACCGACGGAATCAGGATCGGGACAATGACATCCAAGAAGAAACGAGCGTTCCATTTCGGTGGAGCAAGCGGGCTATTGCTATGCGCGATGGCCGACGGTGCGCTGGCGCAGGACACGGCGGCGCCTGCCGCTTCGACGCAACTGCCTGAAATCACCGTGACGGCGCCGAGCCCGATCGTACGGCGAAAGCCGGTGGTGCCTTCACGCACACCGGCGCGGGTCGCCCGCGCGGCGCCGGGCCAAAACCGCGAACGCGCGCCAGAGCCGCAGCCTGCACCCCTTGCCGTCGCGCCCCAACCGGGCGTGCTGCCCGTCGTGACCGACCAGTTCGCAACCGTCACGGTCGTGCCCAACGAGGAGATCCGCCGCCAAGGCACCGCCCAGCTTGGCGATCTCCTGTTCTCGAAGCCCGGCATTACCGGTTCCAGCTTCGCGCCCGGCGCTTCGAGCCGGCCGGTCATCCGCGGCCTCGACGTCAACCGCGTCGGCATCGTCGAGAACGGTACCAACGCCGGCGGCGCCTCCGATCTTGGCGAAGACCATTTCGTTCCGGTCGATCCACTGGCCACAAACCAGGTCGAAGTCATCCGCGGTCCGGCGGCGATGCGCTACGGATCGACATCGATCGGCGGCGTCGTCAGCGCAACCAACAATCGCATCCCGGACGCCTTGCCAACATGTGCGGCGGCACCGTTCCAGACCTACGGACTGCCGGCGAAAGCGCCGCTCGCAAGCGCTGGATCACCTTCCTGCGTCACGGTCGAAACCCGAACGGCCGTCAGTTCCGTCGACCGCGGTGTCGATGGCGGCATCCTGCTCGATGCCGGCGGTGGCAATTTCGCGATCCATGCCGACGCCTATGGCCGCAAAGCCAGCGATTACAACATTCCGAGCTATCCGTATTTGTTCGACCAGACCCGCCCGGTCAACGGCCAGCAGCCGAATTCGGCGATGCAGGCGGATGGTGCGTCGATCGGCGGCTCTTACATCTTCCAGGGTGGCTTCATCGGCGCGGCGATCACTCAGAACGACACGCTTTATCGCATTCCCGGCATCGACGGCGCCGATCACCAGACCCGGATCGACGCGCATCAGACCAAATTCACCGCCAAGGGCGAATACCGGCCGGACGCGACGGCGATCGACGCGGTACGTTTCTGGGCCGGCGCCACCGATTACAAGCACAACGAGATCGGGCTCGCGGATCCCGCCGATCCGACGACGCTCGGCGTACGGCAGACATTTACCAACAAGGAGCAGGAAGCGCGCGTAGAGGTGCAGATGACGCCGTTCAACGCGCGCTTTGCAGCCGTCACGACGGCATTCGGCCTTCAGGCCGGGCATCAGGAACTGACGGCGCCAAGTCCAGACGATCCAACCAGCCCGCTCAACGGATTGTTTGATCCTAACAAGAATAACAGGGTCGCCGGCTACGTCTTCAACGAGTTCAAGTTCACCGACTCAACCAAGGCACAGATCGCCGGCCGTATCGAGCATGTCAGTCTCAGCGGAACGACGCCGGCATTTATTCCGGAGCTGTTCGACCTCAATGTCGACCCTGCCGCCATTGGTCCTGCCACACCGCGCAATCTGAATTTCACGCCGAAGAGCGCAAGCATCGGCTTGATCCAGGATCTTCCGGGCCAACTGGTTGCCAGCATCACCGCTCAATACGTCGAGCGCGCACCCAAGCCGGCAGAATTGTTTTCGCGCGGCGGGCACGATGCGACCGCCACGTTCGATATCGGCAATCCCAACCTCGGCATCGAAACCGCCAAGACGATCGAGATCGGATTGCGGAAGGCGACAGGGCCTTTCAGGTTCGAAGCGACCGCCTACTACACCAAATTCAATGGCTTCATTTACCGTCGCCTCACCGGCAACACCTGCGGGGATGTCGCCTGTGTGAGCCCCGCCGATCCGGCCGCTCCGCTCGAATTGAATCAGGCGATCTATTCGCAGCGCGACGCCACCTTCCGCGGCGGTGAATTCCAGAGCCAGTTGGATATCGGCCCGCTCAACGGCGGCATCTGGGGCATCGAGAACCAGTTCGACGTGGTGCGCGCCACCTTCAGCGACGGCACCAACGTCCCGCGCATCCCGCCGGTGCGTGTCGGCGGCGGATTGTTCTGGCGCGATGCCAACTGGCTGACGCGGATCAACCTGCTGCACGCCTTCGCGCAGAACGATATCGCCCCGATCGGCGAGACGCCGACCGCGGGCTATAACCTGCTGAAGGCCGAGGTCAGCTACAGGACGAAGCTCGATCCGTCCTGGTTCGGCGCGCGGGAAATGACGGTCGGGCTCGTCGGCAACAACCTGTTGAACGAGAACATCCGCAACTCGGTGTCCTACACCAAGGACCAGGTTCTGTTGCCGGGCATCGGCGTGCGCGCGTTTGCCAATCTGAAGTTCTAGCTCAGATCCTGATGGGTGGCGTTGGCTGGTGGTACCAGCTAACGTCAGCACGAACGATGGCAGATACCGGATGCGGATACCGCATCCTCCGGGATATGCCTTGCCCGACATCAGATGACGAACATGGAAGATGGTCTCCCCGATCAATATTGCCGTCTACAGCGATGCCCTTGTCCTGCTCGGCACTGCGGGCATCGTCATTCCGTTGGTGCGCCGGTTCGGCTTCAATCCCGTCCTCGGCTACCTCGGTGCGGGCGCGATCCTGGGTCCGCTGGGGCTCGGTTCGTTTATCGGCCAATTCCCGTTCCTGTACTGGTTCACCGTGGTCGACGCCAAGAACGTCGCCGGCCTCGCTGACCTCGGTATCGTGTTCCTGCTGTTTCTGATCGGCATGGAACTGTCCTATGAGCGGTTGAAGACGATGCGACGCCTGGTTTTCGGACTGGGCAGCCTGCAGATCGTGTTCTCCGCCGCCGCGATCGGCGCAGTCGCGATCCTCGCGGGCGGCAAGCCGCCGGTACCGCTCATCGTCGGTGCCTGCCTGGCGCTGTCGTCGACCGCCATCGTCGTCGACGTGCTTTCCAGGCAGGGACGGCTGAACACGAGCGCGGGCCGCGCCAGCTTCGCGATCCTGCTGGCGCAGGACCTGGCGGTGGCGCCGCTGCTGCTGTTCATCTCGATTTTCGGCGCCGGCGACTCCGGTTCGGTTGCCGGCGCCCTCATGCTGGCAATCGCCAACGCCGGCATCGCCCTCGCCGTGATCGTCGTGGTCGGCCGCGTGGTGATGCGGCCGCTGTTCCGTCTCGTCGCATCCGTGGGCATGAGCGACCTGTTCGTGGCCACCACGCTGTTCGTGATCGTCGCAACCGGGGTCGCCGCCGCCGTGGCCGGCTTCTCCATGGCACTTGGCGCTTTCGTCGCCGGCCTGCTGCTCGCCGAGACCGAATTCCGCAAGGCGATCGAGACCGCCATCGATCCTTTCAAGGGTCTGCTGCTCGGCCTGTTCTTTTTTACGGTCGGCATGAACATCGATTTCCGCGAGCTTGCCCGCGATCCCGTCTGGCTGCTTGGAAGCGCGATTGCGCTCGTCGCCGTGAAATCCCTCATCCTCACCGCCCTCGCCCGGCTGTTTCGGCTTTCCTGGCGCGCGTCGATCGAAGTGGGCCTCCTGCTCGGCCCGGGTGGCGAGTTCGCCTTTGTCGCCATCGGCATGGCGACAACGCTCGGCCTGATCGATGCCAAGGTGTCGAGCTTCACGGTCGCGCTGACGTCGCTGACCATGGTGTTCATTCCCGCACTTTCCCACGTCGCGCGGCGGCTCGCGCCAATGGTGCGCGAAGACAAGCCGCTCGATCCTGAACTTGCCGTCGCGCCGAGCGGGGGCAGCAACCACGCCATTGTCATCGGACATGGCCGAGTCGGACAGGTCGTCTGCACGATGCTGGATCGGCATCAATTCAAATATATTGCCGTCGACAATGACGCTGCGGCAGTGCCGGAGCAGCGACGGCAGGGACGCACTGTCTATTACGGTGACGCGACCAATCCGGAATTTATGAAGAGTTGCGGCCTCATGGAGGCCGCGGCTGTCATCGTCACCATCAGCGAAGCCAAAGGCATCGACGAAATTGTCGCGCAGGTTCGCGCGCTCAGGCAAGACATGCTGGTGGTATCGCGCGCCCGCGACGCGGAGCATGCGCGGCATCTTTACCAGATCGGCGTCACCGACGCCGTGCCGGAGACCATCGAAGCAAGCCTGCTGTTGTCGGAAGCAGCCCTGATCGGCCTCGGCGTTGCCATGGGGCTGGTCATCGCCTCGATCCACGAAAAGCGCGAGGAATTCCGGCACGAATTGCAGCAGGCCGCAGGAGCTACCCGGCCTGCCGGTGAGACCACCGGCGTCAGAAGAAGATCGTCTCGCTGACCTGCGAACGACGTCGAGCGGCCGATCATCCCGGCCGATGCGTTACGCTACCGCGCCTTGCTCCAGTCCGGCCGGATGTCGCCGGAGACGCCGTCGAACGCGCCCTCGACCAGTTCCACCACCAGCAGGCGGCTGTAATCGACCGGACCCGGCATGGTCGCCCGTCCCTTCGGAATGACCTTGAAGCCGACGCGGCTGTAATAGGGTTCGTCGCCGACCAGAATGATGAGGCGATGTCCCTTGGCCTTGGCGTCCCGCAGCGAGCGATCGAGCAGCATGCGGCCGACGCCGCGGCTGCGGAACGGCGGCTCGACCGTCAACGGCCCGAGCATCAAGGCCGGCGTGTCGCCGATGCAGATCGGCAACTGCCGCACCGAGCCGACCAGCAACGTGCCGATCCGCGCCGTGAACGAGAGGTTGAGCAGGTGATCGACATGCTCGCGCAGGCGGTAGGCGCTCAGCACGAAACGGCCGGGACCGAAGGTGCGCTCGTGCAGGCGTTCGATCGACTGCGCGTCCTTGAGGGTTTCGGCTGATATGGTGACGTCAAGTTCGCTCATGATGGGGCGCGAGATAGCATCTGGCGGCGGCGCGGTCCATCGCCGGAGACGGCGATCCCCGAATTGCCTTAATCCGTTTTGATGGCCGGCTGGGACAGATAGGCCAACAGCTTCATTTCGCGGCGGCCGCGCGTCACCGTATCCAGCACCAGCCCCGAGGTTACCGACAGCACCGCCACGATCATCAAGCCCATCGACAGCACCGCGGTCGGCAGCCGCGGCACGATGCCTTCCTCAAGATAGGTGATGATCACGGGGATCGCGAGGCCGATCGAGACCAGTATCAGGAACGCGCCGATCACCGTGAAGAACCGCAGCGGCTTTTCCGACCGGTACAGCTTCAGGATGGTGCCTAGAATCCGGAAACCGTCGCGCCAGGTGTTGAGC
>Ga0307499_10000229_pt1 | contig 20865 bp, 14 predicted proteins | sample 13_S_MG_FD_201363 | JGI IMG/M metagenome (GOLD analysis project Ga0307499, IMG submission 201363) | Soil microbial communities from Populus trichocarpa stands in riparian zone in the Pacific Northwest, United States - 13_S | ecosystem: Environmental > Terrestrial > Soil > Riparian zone > Trees... | reverse complement strand
TGGGTCGCGGGCGGCGAATACACCATCGCCGACATGTCGATCATGCCGTGGCTGCGCTTCCCGGAGCGCCAGGGCGTGAGCGTCGACGACTATCCGCGTCTCAGGAAATGGCGCGACCGGATCGCCGCACGCCCGGCGGTGAAGAAGGCGCTGGAGGTTTTGGCTGACCGCAGGCGGGCCACCCCGTCGTTCAGCAAGGAACAAGCCGAGGTGCTTTTTGGCGCCACGCAGTATGCCCGACGCTAGTTCTTTGAAGGGAAAAACCGCCTGGATCACCGGCGGCGGCTCGGGAATCGGCCTCGCCGGCGGCCTCGAGCTCGCGCGCAGCGGGGTGCACGTGGTGATCTCGGGCCGCAGCCACGACACGCTCGCCGCCGCGGAGAAGGCGATCAAGGCGGTCGGGAGCTGCGAGGCGATTGCGCTCGACGTCGGCAACAAGCAGGCCGTGGCCAAGGCGGCGGAGCGCATCGGCCGGGTCGATATCCTCGTGAACAGCGCCGGCATCAACGATCCGAAGCGCAACTTCTTCAACGTCTCGACCGAGGCCTGGGACCGCATCGTCGCGATCAACCTCTCTGGCATGTTCTATTGCGTGCACGCGGTGCTGCCCGGGATGCGCAGCCGCAAGGACGGGCTCATCATCAACGTCTCGTCCTGGGCGGGGCGCTATCCGAGCACGCTCACCGGGCCGGCCTACAACGCCACGAAGCACGCCGTCGTCGCGCTCACCGAATCGATCAACATGGAGGAGGGCCTGCACGGCATCCGCGCCACCGCGGTGCTGCCCGGCGAGGTCGCCACGCCGATCCTGGAAAAGCGCCCGGTGCCGCCGACCCCCGAGGTGCGCGCGAAGATGCTCCAGGCCGAGGATCTCGGCAGCACCATCGCCTTCATCGCGTCGCTGCCGGCGCGCGCCTGCATCAACGAAGTCATCATCAGCCCGACGCACAACCGCTTCTACTTCGGCGGCCTCGAATCGCCGCCTAAATAAATGGGGTCAGATCAACATTTCGCATGACCACCGGGACGCGCCGGGCGTCCGGATGGAAATGTTGATCTGACCCCATTTATACGCGTCGTCCTGCCGTTCCTGGCGGGCTATTACTTCTCGTACGTGCTGCGGGCGGTGAATGCCGTGCTCGGACCGCTGCTCGCGGCCGAATTCGGCATCTCGGCGGCGGGGCTGGGGCTGCTCACCGGGATGTACTTCTTCTCCTTCGGCCTGTTCCAGATCCCGCTCGGCGTGCTGCTCGACCGGTTCGGGCCGCGCCGCGTCAACGCGACGCTGCTTCTGCTCGCCGCCGGCGGGACGCTGCTCTTTGCGCAGGCGAGCTCCTTCGAGACGCTGGTGCTGGCGCGGGCGCTGATCGGGCTGGGTGTTTCGGCCTGCCTGATGGCGTGCATGCAGGCGTTCATCCTGTGGTTTCCCCCAGAGCGCCTGAGCACGATGATCGCTCTCGCCTATTCGATGGGCGGCCTTGGCGCCATCAGCGCGTCGGCGCCGGTCGAAATCGCGCTGCGCTATTTCAGCTGGCGCGAGATCTTCAACGCGTTCGGCGCCGCCGCGCTGGCGCTGTGCCTCGTGTTTGCGCTCGTCGTCCCCGAGCATCCGAAGGCGCGCCGGCCGCCCGGACTGCGCGAGGGATTGCGCGGCCTTTCGCGGCTCGCCGCCGACGCCGCCTTCTGGCGCGTGGCGATCGCAATAGGCACGAACCAGTGCGCGGTCGTGTCCCTCTTCACGCTCTGGATCACCACGTGGCTGCGCGACGTGGCGGGGTACGATCGCGCCGGCGCGGCGCAGGGGCTCGCAGTCGCTGCGGCCGCGATGATCGCGGGCTATTTATTTTTCGGCCGGCTGGCGGACCGGTTCGCCCGGCGCGGGCGCTCCCAGCTGCCGCTCTTCGCCGCCGGCGTGGTCGGCAGCCTCTGCTGCCTCGCGTTCCTCGCCCTCGGCGCCACGGGCCCGGCGGTGCCGCTCTGGGCGGGCTTCGTGTTCTGCGGCACCTCGGCGACCCTCGCGCACTCGATCGTCACCCGCCGCTACCCGCGCGACATGGCCGGGCGCGTCAATACCGCGCTCAATACGTTCACGTTCCTGGGGATCTTCCTCGGCCAGTGGGGCACCGGAGTCATCCTGGGCCTCTGGCCGCAAACCACGGCGGGTTACGACCCGCGCGGCTACTCGTGCGCGCTCGGCGCGCTATGGCTGGTGCAGCTCGCCGGCCTGGCGTGGCTCTGGCGCGGGCGCGCCCTACTCGAAAAAGATGTCGCGATAGCTCGTGTATAGCGATGCGGCCATGACCGGGCCGAGCACCAGCCAGCCCAGGCCGAGGGGGATCGAGGCGATGAAGACGAGCGGCATCGCGACGACGCTGTAGACCAGGAACGGCACGACGTTCTTCAGGCAGGCGACGAAACTCGCCTTCATCGCCTCGGCCGGCCCCTGCTGGTGGAACATGGCGAGCGCGGGCGCGAACCACAACGCCATGAACACCGGCAGCAGCAGCGCGAACACGATGAGGCCAGCAAGGACGAGCGTGAGCCCCATGCCGGCCATTGCCTCGGGGTCCGTCCCGCTGCCAACGAGCGTCCACATCCCCGCACCGGTGGCGACACCCACGACGAGCGTGACCGCGACTGTGATGCCCAGGTAGACGAAGCCGATGGACAGCAATGTGCCGAAGCGCTCGCGGAACCCGGCGAAAAGATGCGACACGGTGAGCAGGCGGCCCTCGTCCTGCTCGCGGCAGGCGGCAAAGATGCCCCCGGCGAATACGGGTGTAAGCACCATGCCGGCGAGGGAGCCGAGGAAAGGTATGAACGCCATGCCGATGAAGATCAGCAGCGCCACGATGACGAGGGCGATCCAGGCGCCCGGCTGGCGCTTGAAAAGCTCCCAGCCCTCGACGATCCAGCTCCAGCCGCGTGCGGCGGGTACCGCGCGGCCGGTTCGCAGGAAATTACGCGGCGCTTCGGCCGCGTCGGCGACCGGCGCTTTTGGAGCTGCGTACGGGTTCGGCGTGCTCATTGTTTCTCCTTCAGCCTGACTCGGACGGTGGCGATGGCCTTCGCCACGATCGAGCCGTCTTGGTTCTTCGCCTCGGCTTCGACGAAGCTCATGGTGCGCGCATCCTTCATTACGCGGGCGTCGGCAAGGAGCCGCGCGCCGCTGCCGCCACCCAGGAAGGAGGTGCTCATGTCGATGGTGACGACGCCCACGGAGTCGGGGTGGAGCGTGCGCGCGGCGGTGCACAGCGCCACGTCGAGGAGCGACATGATCACCCCGCCGTGCACCGTGCCCAGGCTGTTGGTGAGGTGGGGCTCGATCGGCAGCGAGAGCTGCGCCGTCCCCTTGCCCAGGGTCTCGGTGAGGATCTTCAGGTGCTGGACGAACGGGATTTTCTTCTGGTAGGCGCGCGTGAACTCGAGCGCTTCGGTAGTTTGGTTCGCATTCATGCTCAGATTACCGTGGCCCCGCCATCGACCGCGATCGCCTGGCCGGTGATGTGGCGCGACGCTTCCGAGGCGAGCAGCGCGGTGAGGCCCTTCAGGTCCTCGTCGTTGCCCAGCCGCTTGGTCGGCGTCCAGTCGCGGATCAGCTCGCCCGTGGTGTCGAGCGTGGCGCGCGTCATCTTCGAGGGGAAGAACCCCGGGCAGATCGCGTTCACGGTGATGCCGTACTCGCCCCATTCCGCCGCCAGCGCCCGGGTGAAGTTCACCAGGCCGCCCTTGGTGGTGTTGTAGGCGAGGGTGCGCACGATGCGCTTGTCCTGGCCCATGAGCCCCGCGATCGAGGCGATGTTGATGACGCGGCCCCATTTCGCCGGGATCATCGAGCGCTTGCCGACGAGCTGCGTGAGCACGAACACGCCGGTGAGGTTCACGTTCACCAGCTTGTCCCAGCCTTCGAGCGGATGATCCTCGGCCGGCGCGCCCCAGGTCGCTCCGGCGTTGTTCACCAGGATGTCGATCTTCCCGAAGTCGCGCAGGATCTGCTCCGCCGCCGGCGCGATGGCTTCCCGCCGGCCGATGTCGCACACATAGGAAGAAGCGTCTATCCCGGCTTTTTTCAGATGGGAGGCGGCTTCCTCCAGCTCGTCCTTCTTGCGCGCGCTGATCGCCACCCTGGCGCCCATCTCGCCGAGCGCCTCGGCCATCTGCAGGCCGAGGCCGCGCGAGCCGCCGGTGACGAGCGCGTTCCTGCCTTTGAGGGCAAGGAGCTCGAGGACCTTCATCCCCTGACTTTCATTCCTTAGGTCTCATCCCTTGAGCTGCAGCGACTTGTACTCGAGGAACTCCTCCAGTCCGTACACGCCGGCCTCCCGGCCGTGGCCCGACTGCTTGAAGCCGCCGAAGGGCGCGTTCATGTTGAAGGCGCCCCCGTTCACGTCCACCTGTCCGGCGCGGATGCGCCGCGCGACGCGCTGCGCGCGCGCCTCGTCCTTCGACCACACCGCTCCGGCAAGGCCGTAGACGGTGTCGTTCGCGATGCGCACCGCGTCCTCCTCGTCCCGGTAAGGGATGATCGACAGCACCGGGCCGAAAATCTCTTCCTGGGCGATAGTCATATCGTTGCGCACTTTGCCGAATACCGTGGGCCGCACGTAGTAGCCGCCCGAGGGCACGCCTTCGGGCGGCTCCGCGCCGCCCGCCACCAGCACGGCGCCTTCCGCGAGGCCCTTGCGGATGTAGCCGCGCACGCGCTCGAGCTGCGCCTGCGAGGTGAGCGGCCCGAGCCGGGTGGACTCGGCGAGCGGGTCGCCGACGGTAAATCCCGCCGCGACCTCGGCGGCGATCCTGGCTGCTTCCGAATAGAATTTTTCAGGAACGAGCATTCGAGTAAGCGCCGTGCAAGTCTGCCCGGAGTTGAGGTAGCAGCCGTTCACCGTGCCCTTTACCGCCAGCGCGAGGTCGGCGTCGTCGAGGATTACCGACGCGCTCTTGCCGCCGAGCTCAAGCGCCACCCGTTTCACGCTCTGCGCGGCGATTTCGGAAATGCGCTTGCCGGCGCGGGTCGATCCGGTGAACGAGATCATGTCGACGCCGGGATGCCGGACCAGGGCTTCGCCGGCCGCGGCGCCGTAGCCGGTCACGATGTTCAGGACGCCCGCGGGCAGCCCGGCGCTCTGCGCAGCCTCGGCGAGGATAAAGGCGTTGAACGGCGCCACTTCCGAAGGCTTCAGCACCACGGTGCAGCCGGCGGCGAGCGCCGGCGCGACCTTCAGGGTGATCTGGTGCAACGGATAGTTCCACGGCGTGATCGCGCCCACGACGCCCACGGGCTCGCGCACCACGAGCGAATTCCCCACGCGCGTCTCGAAGGGAAACTCTTTCAGCAGCTTCGCATAGTTGGCGAAGTTCGCGATCGGCAGGCCGGCCTGGATACGGCTCGCCATCTTGAGGGGCATGCCGACTTCCTGCGCGATCGTCCTCGCGAGCTCGTCGGCGCGCGCCTTGAGCGCGGCCGAAATCTTTTCGAGAACCTCGGCTCGCTTGTCGGTCGCGGTCTGGCTCCACGACTCGAGCGCGCCGCGCGCGGCGGCGACCGCCGCATCGATGTCCTTCTCCGCCCCCGCGGGAATGCGCCCCATCACCTCGCCGGTGCCGGCGTTGTGCACGTCGATGGTTTCCTGGCTGGAGGGTGCGACCCATTGGCCGCCGATGAAAAACCTGTCTCGTATAAGCATGTCAAGGATCCAAGGAAAGACTGCCTGGGGAGGCAGCCGAAGGGAGTGCATACTGTAGCCGAAGACGAACCGATCGTGAGAATCGGAAGGGGGTCCTGATGGGGTTCATCGGTGCAGTCGTCGGCGCGGTGATCGGCGCCATGCTCTACCAGTTGCCGGGGGCTTTCGTGGGCGCGGTTGCCGGCGGTGCGGCGGGCTGGCTCGTTGTCCACATCGCTGCAAGGCTCGAAGCGCTCGAAAAGCGCATGCGGGCCCTCGAGCTCGCGCTGGCCGGAACCGAGGAGGCGACGCCGCCGGCTACTGCTGCAGCTTTCCCGACGCCGCCCGAGCCGCCGGCGCCGCAACCCGAGCCGCAGCACGAACCCCAGCCGATCGCGCCGGTATTCACGGCGGAGCCGAGCGGGCCCAACTTCTGGGAGCGCTTGTTCACCGAGAACCTGCTGGTGAAGGCGGGCATCGTCATCTTGTTCTTCGGCGTCGCTTTCCTCCTCAAGTACATGTACGAGCGCGTGCACGTGCCGATCGAGCTGAGGCTTGCGGCGGTCGCCGCGGGCGGGATTGCGCTGCTCGTCATCGGATGGCGGCTGCGGCTCTCGCGGCCGGGCTATGCGCTCGCCCTGCAGGGCGGCGGCGTAGGCGTGCTGTACCTCGTCATCTTCGCCGCGTTCCGCTTGTTCCATCTCCTCCCGCCGGCGCTCGCCCTCGTCCTCCTCGTAGGCGTTGCGGTGTTCTCGGCCGCGCTCGCCATCATCCAGAACTCGCTTGCGCTCGCTGCCATCGGCGTGTCGGGCGGCTTTCTCGCGCCGGTGCTCGCCTCGACCGGCCAGGGCAGCCACGTGATGCTGTTTTCGTACTACGCGGTCCTCAACGCCGGCATCGTGGCCATTGCCTGGGTCAAGGCCTGGCGCGTCCTGAACCTCCTCGGTTTCGCCTTCACCTTCGTCATCGGCTGGCTGTGGGGCGCCAAGGCTTACCGGCCCGAGTACTTCTCCAGCACCGAACCCTTTCTGCTCGGCTTTTTCGCCATGTACGTCGCGATTCCGCTGCTCTTCGCGCGGCGCCGCGTGGTGGAGCTCAAGGACTATGTCGACGGGACTCTGGTGTTCGGGGTGCCGATGGCCGCGTTCGGGTTGCAGGTGGCGATGGTGCGCGGGATCGAGTACGGCGCGGCGTACAGCGCCTTCGGCCTGGGCGTGTTCTACCTGCTGCTTGCGCTCCTGCTTTTCAGGCGCACCGGCAGCGGCATGCGTCTGCTCGTCGAATGCTTCATCGCGCTCAGCCTTGCGTTCGGCACCCTCGCGATCCCGCTCGCCTTCGATGGCCGCATGACCTCGGCGGCGTGGGCCCTCGAGGGCGCCGCGGTGGCCTGGGTGGCGGTGCGGCAGGGGCGCCTGCTCGCGCGCTCGTTCGGATATCTGTTGCAGTTCGCTGCAGGCATCGCGTTCCTTCTGGACGCCCGCGGCGGCTACGGCGGCGTCCCGGTTCTGAACAGTGCCTATGCAGGTACCGTGTTCATCGCGGTGGCGGCATTCTTCTGCGCCGCCTACATCGAGCGCAATCGCACACGGCTGCTGAAAGAGGAGTACACGCTCTCGCATGTGCTGCTGGGCTGGGGCGCGCTCTGGTGGTTTGGTGGCGGCACGCTGGAGATCGCGCGCCACGTGACAGGGCCGTACCAAACGCAGTCGGTCCTCATGTTCTTCACCGCGTCGGCGCTGGGCTTCAGCCTGCTCTCGGCGGCGTTACGCTGGCCCACCGCGCGCTGGCTATGGCTCGCGCTCTATCCGGCGATGGTGATGCAACTCGGCCTGGAGGTAGCGCGCGGGGCGCATCCCTTCTCGCACCTGGGTGCACCGGCGTGGGCGGCCGCGTTCTTCGCCCATTTCTGGCTACTCTCGCGGCACGCCGCCGACCACCGCAAGCTCGGCGCCGGGCTGCATACCGCCGGCGTGTGGATGATCGCCATCCTTGGGGCGCGCGAGGTCGGGTGGCTCATTGACTACGCGGTCGAAGGCAAGCGCGTATGGCCGTCCATCGCATGGGCGCTCGTCCCGGCAGCGGTCCTCGCGGCGCTCAGCGCGCGGCGCGTCCAGACGCGCTGGCCGGTACGCGACCATGCGCGCGACTACGTCGTGAATGGAGGGGCGCCGGTCGCCGTTTTCCTGGCGTTGTGGACCCTCTACGCGAATTTCACGAGCAGCGGCGATCCGTATCCGCTGGTGTACGCACCGGTCTTGAATCCGCTCGATCTCGCGATCGGCGCGGTGTTCGTGGTCATTGCGGCGTGGCTGCGCGCCGCGAGCGAGCATGGCCTCGAGGCGTGGCTGCGCACGGCGCGTTCCGGGCTGATCGTCGCGGCCGGCGCGGGTGCGTTCGTCTGGGTGAACGGGACCCTGCTGCGGACGCTCCACCACTGGGCGGGGCTACCCTTCGCGCTCGAGCCGATGCTTTCGTCACGCCTGGTGCAGGCTTCGTTCTCCATCCTGTGGACCCTGCTCGCGGTGGCCTCGATGGTGCTTGCGACCAGGCGCGCGCTGAGGCCGCTCTGGGTGGTCGGCGCGGCCCTCATGGGCCTCGTGGTGGTGAAGCTCTTTCTCATCGACCTGTCCGGCATCGGCACGGTCGAGCGGATCGTCTCGTTCATCGGCGTGGGTCTGCTCATGCTCTTGGTCGGCTATCTTTCGCCGGTACCGCCCCGGGAGGTGGCGCGCGCATCATGAAGGCATCGTTGTTGCTTCTTGCTTTCGCCACGGCGACGGCGCAGGAAAGCCCGTCCGAACATCCTTACGCCGCACCGATCGCTCTGGACTCCGGGGCGTCGCACTACCGCTTTACTGTGCCTGCGGCGGTGTACCGAGGCGCCAGCCGGCGCGATCTCGGCGACCTGCGAGTGTTCAATGGCTCGGCCGAGCCGGTGCCGTACGCCTTCGCCGCGCGCGAACCGCAGCCCCTCGCGCCAGCGCTCCAGGCCGTGAACCTCTTCCCGCTGTACGGCGATCGGGAGAAGGGAATCGGCGCGACCAGAGTGCGTGTTGAACGCACGCAGCAGGGCACGGTCGTGAATGTCTCGGCCGCCGACGCTGTCCCGCCGGCGCGGCGCAGGCTTCTCGGCTACCTGCTCGACGCCAGCGAGCTCAAGGCGCCTCAGGAGGCTCTGCTCCTCGCGTGGCAGGCGCGCGAAGGCTTTTCAGGCTACGCGCGCGTGGAAGGGAGCGAAGACCTGAAGTCGTGGAATTCGCTCGCCGCGAACGCGCCGATCCTCTTCCTGGAGCACGCCGGCGCCCGCCTGGAGCGCAACCGCGTCGAGCTGTCGGGCGCCCGCACCAAGTACCTGCGCGTGTCGTTCAACGGGGTTGCGCCCGATTTCCAGCTCAAAGAGGTGCGCGTCGAGCTGCGCGCCGAGAGGGCCGAGCCGGTGCGCGAGTGGGTCGCGCTGCGCGCCGCACCTGGCAAGGTTCCCGGGGAGCTCCTGGTCGATACGCAGGGTCATTTCCCGGTCGACCGGCTCAAGCTCGCGCTGCCTCAAGCCAATACCGTCGCGCAGATCCAGCTTTCCACGCGGGAGCGCGCCGAAGAGCCGTGGCGCCACGCCGGCTCGGCCACCGCGTACCGCCTGACGCGCAACGGCGGCGAGCTCACCAACCCGGACGTCCATGTTGCAGTCAACCCGGACCGGTATTGGCGGATCCTGGTCGATCAGAAAGGCGGCGGCTTCGGCGCAGGCGAGGTCACGCTCGAGCTAGGCTGGCTGCCGCACGAAGTGCTTTTCGCGGCGCGAGGCGCGGGTCCTTTCACGCTGGCGTATGGAAACAAGCTCGCCAAGCCGGGCGCTGCGCCGCTGGCAGCGGTGCTGCCTCAGGACGAAAAGCTCGCCGCCGGCACGGCGCGCGTCGGCGAGGCTACCGGATCCGCGCCGCCTTCGGCCTCGCTCTTCCGTGATCCCGCGCGCTTCATCAGCGGCCTGTCCGAAAACCGCGAACTGAAGAAATGGACGCTGTGGGTGGTGTTGCTGGCCGGCGTGCTGCTGCTCGGATGGATGGCGCACCGGCTGTTGCGCGACATGGGCAAGGCGTCCTCGGGCCCGAAAAACTCTTAGCTTTTTGTCCGGCTATACTCGGCCCGATCAAGGCACCGTGGGGAACGCAATGTCGCGCCAGGCGCGAGCGGCAATCTGCCGGGAGCTCAACCGGCCGGTCGTAGTCGAGGAAATCACCGTCGACCCGCCCAAGTCCGGCGAGGTCACGGTGAAGCTCGCGGCCTGCGGGGTGTGCCATTCCGATCTCTCGGCGACCAACGGCACGCTGGCGATGCAGTTGCCGCTCGTCCTCGGCCACGAGGCGGCCGGAGAGGTAATAGAAGTTGGACAAAATGTCTCTTCCCTCTCCCCGGGCGATCATGTCGTCTCGTCTTTCATCTACATGTGCGGCGAGTGCCGCTTCTGCGTCGCCGGCCGGCCGGTGCTGTGCATCGAGCAGGGAAAGGCGATCACCACGCTGCCCGACGGCACGGTGCGCACGCGCGACGCGCGCGGCCAGCCGCTCAACGTCTTTTCGGGCTGCGGCGTGATGGCCGAGTACGCCACGATGCACGTCGACAACCTGGTGAAGATCGATCCGAAGATGCCCCTCGACTGCGCGGCGCTGGTGGGCTGCGCGGTGACCACCGGGGTGGGCGCTGTGTTCAACACTGCGCGCGTCGCCCCCGGTTCCAGCGTTGCGGTGTTCGGCTGCGGCGGCGTCGGCCTCAACGTGATCCAGGGCGCACGCATCGCGGGCGCCGAGCGGATCATCGCGATCGACACGCTGCAGGCGAAGCTCGACATGGCCAAGCGGTTCGGGGCTACCGATGCTCTGCTTTCCAAGGCTGGCGAGGACGTTGCCAAGGCCCTGAAAAAGCTGACGGGCGGCGGGCCCGACTACGCCTTCGAATGCGTCGGCAACGGCGAGCTCGCCGCGACGGCCTATCGCGCCATCCGGCGCGGCGGCGTGGCGGTGGTGGTCGGCGTGGCGAAGCCCGGCGACTCGACCGCGGTGCGCACCATGACGCTGCCGTTCGAGGAGAAGACCCTCACCGGCAGCTACTTCGGCTCGTGCATTCCGCGCATCGATTTCCCGCGCATGCTCGCCCTCTACATGGGCGGCAGGCTGAAGCTCGACGAGCTCATCACGCGGCGCTATTCGATCGGCGAGGCGCCGCAGGCGTTCGCCGATCTGGAGTCAGGCCGCAATGCGCGCGGCGTCATAGTTTTCTAATGAAAGCTCCCCTGTGACGGGGCGCATCTTGGTCGTCGACGACCAGCGCGCCGCGAGCGAGCTGCTCGCGGGCGTGCTGCAGGCGCGCGGCTACGCGGTGTCGATCGCGGCGAGCGGCGAGGCGGCGCTCGAGGCGGTGCCCCGCGCGGCCCCGGACCTCGTGATCGCCGACATCCGCATGCCGGGAATCGACGGCTACGAGCTGTGCCGCCGCCTGCGCGCCCAGCCCGACACTGCGCTGCTCCCGGTCATCCTCGTCACCTCGCTCGAGGCGATCGAGGAACGCGTCAGGGGCCTCGAGGCCGGCGCCGACGACTTCCTTTCCAAGCCGGTCAACTGGGAGGAGCTCTTCGCCCGCGTGCGCTCGCTGCTTCGGACCAAGCGGCTGCAGGACGAGATCCGCGCGCTGAACGCGGCGCTCGAGGAGCGGGTACGCCGCCAGGTCGCCGAGCTCGAGCAGCTCGGGCGGCTGAAGCGCTTTTTCTCGCGCCAGGTGGTCGAGGCCATCGTCGCCGGCGGCGAGGAGATCCTGGCCCCGCACCGGCGCGAGATCACCGCGGTGTTTCTCGACCTGCGAGGCTTCACCGCGTTCACCGATCGCGCCGATCCGGAGGAGGTGCTCGAGCTGCTGCGCGCCTACCACGCGACGCTCGGGCGCACCGTCGACGACTACGGCGGCACGCTGGAGCATTTCGCCGGCGACGGCGTGATGATCTTCTTCAACGACCCGCTGCCAGTGGATCGCCCCGCCGAGCGCTCGGTGCGCATGGCGATCGCGCTGCAGGAGGCGTTTACCCCGATCGCCGAGGCTTGGGAGAAGCTCGGCCACGACGTGGGGCTGGGCATCGGTATCGCGCAGGGCGAGGCCACCCTCGGCGTGATCGGCTTCGAGCAGCGCTGGGAATACGCGGCGATCGGGAACGTGCCGAACCTCGCCGCGCGCCTGTGCGGCGAAGCCCGAGCGGGGGAGATCCTGCTCGACGCACAGGTCGAGCACGAGGTCGCCGCGCTCTTCTACACCGAGCCGGTCGGGCCGCTCCAGCTGCGCGGCTTCTTCCAGCCGGTCCCGGCGTTCAGGCTCAGAGCGCGGAAGTGATGCCGAGGTCGCGGGCGATGGACCGCGCTTCGCTCTCGTCCCATTCCAGGCCGAGCGTCTCCTCGTCCCACTCGTCCGCCGCGATGTCGAGCTCGAGGTCGTCGTCGAAGTCTTCGGTGTCCATGCCTGCATATGTAAGGCCGGACCGTTACACCGTCTTCGCCGGGTCTGCACGCCGGGAGGACTAGACACTTCTTTACCCTGGACTAAGGCAAGCTGTCGGATCAGGGAACTTGTAGTGAAATGGGGCCCTCCGAACAGTCGCCATGGATAGCGCCGTGAAAGCCACGCGTAGGCGAAACATGCTGCTGATTGCGCTCGCCCTGATCGTGGCGGCCGCGGGCATCGGCGCCTGGGTCTATTACGACAAGGCCCGCGGCGGCCAGGCCGCCGCGCAGCCGCAGGGCAAGCCCGGGAAGGGCCGCGGCGGCAAGGGCGGCGACGGCGGTCCGATCCCGGTCGCGGCCGGCGTCGCTCAGGTCGGCGAAATCCCGATCTACCTCAGCGGCCTGGGCACGGTGGTGCCGATGCGCACGGTCGTCGTGCGCAGCCGCGTGGACGGTGAGCTCGTGCGGGTCAACTTCGCCGAAGGGCAGTACGTGAAGGAGGGCGAGGTGCTCGCGCAGGTCGACCCGCGTGCATTCCAGGTACAGCTCGACCAGGCGGAGGGCCAGCTCATCAAGGACCAGGCGCTGCTCGCCAACGCGCGCATCGACCTCGAGCGCTACCGCACGCTCTTCCAGCAGGACTCGATCGCCAAGCAGCAGGTCGACACCCAGGCCGCGCTGGTGCTCCAGTACGAGGGCACGGTGCGCAGCGACCAGGCGATGGTCGACAACGCGCGCCTGCTGCTTTCCTATGCCCGCATCACCGCGCCGATCAGCGGGCGGCTGGGGCTGCGCCAGGTCGATCCGGGCAATATCGTGCATGCCGCCGACGCGAACGGGGTGGTGGTGATCACCGAAATCCAGCCCATCACGGTGGTCTTCACGCTGCCGCAGGACAACCTGCCGGCGCTCATGCAGCGCGTGAAGACCAATGCCAAGCTGGCGGTCGAAGCCTGGGACCGCGGGTTCCGGGCCAAGCTCGGCTCCGGGGAGCTCCTCACCGTCGACAACGTGATCGACATCACCACCGGGACGGTCAAGCTCAAGGCGAAGTTCGCCAACGCCGACCTGGCGCTCTTCCCGAACCAGTTCGTGAACGCCCGCATGCTCCTCGACACGCGCAAGGGCGTGGTCATCATCCCGAGCGCGGCGCTTCAGCGCGGCAGCCAGGGAAGCTTCGTCTACGTGATTAATCCAAATACCGGGCCCAAGAACCCGGGCCCTACTTCGGACGACGGCACGGTGAGCGTGCGGCCGGTGAAGCTGGGCCCGAGCGACGGCGAGCGCGTCGGCGTGGAATCGGGCCTCGCCGCGGGCGAGCGCGTGGTGGTCGACGGCATGGACCGCCTGCGGGAAGGCGCCAGGGTCCAGGCCGGCGCCCGGCGGTGAACCCGTCGCGCCTTTTCATCCTGCGCCCGGTCGCGACCTCGCTCGCGATGGTGGCGATCGTGCTCGCGGGGCTGCTCGCCTTCCGCCAGCTGCCGCTCTCCGCGCTGCCCGAAGTCGATTACCCGACGATCCTGGTCGTGACCTTCTACCCGGGCGCGAGCCCGGAAGTGATGACCTCGTCGGTGACCGCGCCGCTCGAGCGCCAGTTCGGCCAGATGCCCGGGCTGCGCCAGATGTCCTCCACCAGCTCGGGCGGCGCGTCGGTCGTCACCCTGCAGTTCAATCTCGACATCGGGCTCGACGTCGCGGAACAGGAGGTGCAGGCGGCGATCAACGCGGGCTCGAACCTGCTGCCGAGCGACCTGCCGGCGCCCCCGGTGTACAGCAAGGTCAATCCCGCCGACGCGCCGATCCTCACGCTCGGCGTCACCTCGAAGACGTTGCCGCTGCCGCAGGTGCAGACCCTCGCCGACACGCGCCTCGCGCAGAGGATCTCGCAGATCACCGGCGTCGGGCTGGTCACGCTCTCGGGCGGCCAGCGCCCGGCGGTGCGGGTGCGCGCGAACCCCAAGGCGCTCGCGTCGGCAAACCTCAACCTCGAGGACGTGCGCACCGCGATCGCCGGCGCGAACGTCAACCAGGCGAAAGGCAGCTTCGACGGGCCCGAGCGCGCCTACACCATCGACGCCAACGACCAGTTGCGTTCGCCGGCTGAGTACGGCAGGATCGTGGTGGCGTACCGCAACGGCGCCCCGGTTGTGCTGTCCGATGTCGCCGACGTCGTCGAGGACGCCGAGAACGTGAAGCTCGCGGCGTGGATGAACGACGCGCCCGCGATCATCCTCAACATCCAGCGCCAGCCCGGCGCCAACGTCATCGAGGTGGTCGACCGCATCAAGGCGCTCGCGCCGCAGCTGCGCGCGACGCTGCCTCCGGGCGTGGATCTCGCGGTGCTCACCGACCGCACCGTCACCATCCGCGCCTCGGTGCACGACGTCGAGCTCGAGCTGCTGTTCGCCGTCGGCTTGGTGGTGCTGGTGATTTTTCTCTTCCTGCGCAGCGCGGCCGGGACGCTGATCCCGAGCGTCGCGGTGCCGCTCTCCCTCATCGGCACCTTCGGCGTCATGTACCTCGCGGGGTTCTCGATCAACAACCTCACCCTGATGGCGCTCACCATCGCCACCGGCTTCGTGGTCGACGACGCCATCGTGATGATCGAGAACATCGCGCGCCATATCGAGCACGGCGATCCGCCGATGCAGGCCGCGCTCAAGGGCGCGGGCGAGATCGGCTTCACCATCATCTCGCTCACCATCTCGCTCATCGCGGTGCTGATCCCGCTGCTCTTCATGGGCGAGGTGGTCGGGCGCCTGTTCCGCGAGTTCTCGATCACGCTGGCGGTGGCGATCCTGATCTCGGCGTTCGTCTCGCTGACGCTTACGCCGATGATGGCGGCGCGCCTTCTAAAACAAGAAAAAGAGAAGAGGCCGGGCTGGTTCGACCGCGTGATCGCCCAGTATGGCCGCGCGCTCGAATGGGTGCTCGACCGGCAGACCGCGACGCTGTGGGTCGCGCTCGCCACGCTCGCGCTGACGGCGCTGCTCTACGTCGTGGTGCCGAAGGGCTTCTTCCCGATGCAGGACACGGGCGTGCTGCAGGCCATCTCGGAGGCGCCGCAGACAGTGTCGTTCGGCTCGATGGCGAAGCGCCAGCAGGCGCTCGCGCGCGCGCTCCTCGCCGATCCCGAGGTGGAGAGCCTGTCCTCCTTCATCGGGGTCGACGGGGCCAACCCGACGCTCAATACCGGCCGCATGCTGATCAACCTGAAGCCGCATGCGCAGCGCGGCAACCTCGCCGACGCGATGGCGCGGCTGCAGGCGCGCGCCGCGGAGGTCGAGGGCATCAAGCTGTACCTGCAGCCGGTGCAGGACCTCACCATCGAGGACCGGGTGAGCCGCACGCAGTATCAGTTCACGCTCGAGGCGCCGAGCGGCGCCGAGCTCGCGCAATGGACCCACCGGCTGGTGGCGCGTCTCGCGGAGCTGCCGCAGCTCGCCGATGTGGCGAGCGACCTCCAGGACGAGGGGCTGCAGGCGTTCGTGCAGATCGACCGCGACTCGGCGGCGCGCCTGGGCGTCACGCCCGCAGCGATCGACAACGTCCTCTATAACGCCTACGGCCAGCGCCTGGTGTCGACCATCTTCACGCAGTCGAACCAGTACCGCGTGGTGCTCGAGGTAAAGCCCGAGTTCGGCCACGGGCCGGCCGCGCTCCAGGACCTCTACGTTCCCTCCAGCAACGCGACCCTGCCGTCCGGCAACACTACCCAAGTCCCGCTCGCGTCGGTCGCCAAGGTGATCGAGCAGCCGGCCTCGCTCGCGATCAACCACATCGGCCAGTTCCCGGCCGCGACCATCTCCTTCAACCTCGCGCCGGGCGCGTCGCTCGGCGAGGCGGTGCGCGCCATCGAGGACGCGCAGCAGGAGCTCGGCGTGCCGCCCAGCGTGCGCACCGGGTTCCAGGGCGCGGCGCTCGCATTCCGCGCCTCGCTCTCGAACACGCTGTGGCTGATCCTCGCCGCAATCGTGACCATGTACATCGTCCTGGGCGTGCTCTACGAGAGCTACATCCACCCGGTGACCATCCTTTCGACCCTGCCCTCGGCCGGCGTCGGCGCGCTCCTCGCGCTCCTGATCGCGCGCCACGACCTCGGCGTGGTCGGCATCATCGGCATCGTGCTCCTGATCGGCATCGTGAAGAAGAACGCGATCATGATGATCGACTTCGCGCTCGACGCCGAAAGGAAAGAGGGTCGCAGCCCGCGCGAGGCGATCACCCAGGCGTGCCTCTTGCGCTTCCGGCCGATCCTGATGACCACCCTCTCGGCGCTGCTCGCGGCGCTGCCGCTGATGCTCGGCGGCGGCGTGGGCTCGGAGCTGCGCAACCCGCTCGGCCTCACCATGGTCGGGGGGCTCATCGTTAGCCAGGTGCTCACGCTCTTCACCACGCCGGTGATCTACCTCTGGTTCGACCGCCTCGTGAGGAGGCGCGCATGAGCCTGTCGCAGCCCTTCGTCGAGCGGCCGGTCGCGACCACGCTGCTCACCATCGGGCTCGCGCTTTCGGGGCTCGTCGCGTTCAACCTGCTCCCGGTCTCGCCGCTGCCGCAGGTCGACTTTCCGACCATCTCGGTGAGCGCCAACCTGCCGGGCGCGAGCCCGGAGGTGATGGCGGCCACCGTCGCCACGCCGCTCGAGCGCGCGCTCGGACGGATCGCGGGCGTAACCGAGATCACCTCGTCTTCCTCCCTCGGATCGACCCGCGTGACCCTGCAGTTCGAGCTCTCGCGCGACATCGACGGCGCGGCGCGCGACGTGCAGGCGGCGATCAACGCCGCGCGCGGCACGCTGCCGACCAGCCTCCCGGACAACCCGACCTACCGCAAAGTGAACCCGGCCGACGCGCCGATCATGATCCTCGGGCTCACCTCGGACACCTACACCCAGGGCCAGATGTACGACGCCGCCTCGACCATCATCGCGCAGAAGCTCTCGCAGGTGAGCGGCATCGGCCAGGTCACAGTCGGCGGCGGCGCGCTTCCGGCGGTCCGCGTCGAGCTCGATCCGGAGGCGGTGAGCAAGTACGGCATCGCGTTCTCCGACGTGCGCGCGGCGATCAACGCCACCAACGTGAACCGCCCGAAGGGCGCGCTCGATTCGAGCGACCTCCACTGGCAGATCTATGCGAACGACCAGGCGAAGCGCGCCGCCGACTACGCCCCCATCATCGTGAGCTACCGCAACGGCGCCGCGGTGCGTCTCTCCGACATCGCCGAGGTGCTCGACTCGGTGCAGGATCTGCGCACCGCGGGCTCGGCCAATGGCCGGCCGGCGGTATTCGTCATCCTCAACCGCCAGCCCGGCGCCAACATCATCGACACCACCGACCGGGTGCGCGATCTGCTGCCGCTCCTGCGCGCATCGATCCCCGGGGCGATCAACCTCGAGGTGATGATGGAGCGCACCACGACCATCAGGGCGTCGCTGCGCGAGGTGGAGCTCGCCCTGCTGATCGCCATCGGCCTGGTCATCGTGGTGGTGCTCGTGTTCCTGCGCAACCTGCGCGCGACGCTCATTCCGGCGGTGGCCGTGCCGGTGTCGCTGATCGGCAGCTTCGGCGTCATGTACCTCGCCGGCTTCAGCATCAACAACCTGTCGCTGATGGCGCTCACCATCGCCACCGGCTTCGTGGTCGACGACGCGGTGGTGGTGCTGGAAAATGTGTCGCGCCACATCGAGGCCGGCATGGCGCCGATGCAGGCTGCCCTGCGCGGAACGCGCGAGGTCGGCTTCACCGTGCTGTCGATGAGCCTCTCGCTGATCGCGGTGTTCATTCCCATCCTGCTCATGGGCGGGATCGTCGGGCGCCTGTTCCGCGAGTTCTCGGTCACCCTGGCGGTGGCGATCCTGGTCTCGCTCCTCATCTCGCTCACGACGACGCCGATGATGTGCGCACGCCTACTGAGGGCGCGGCCCCACCCCCGGACCGATGGCGAGCGCGGTTCGGGTCGCTGGTTCGGCGCGATGCTTTCCGGCTACCGCGCGAGCCTGGCCTGGTCGCTGCGCAATCCGCTGCCCGTGCTCCTCATCCTGCTCGCGACCATCGGCCTCAACGTCTATCTCTACGCCAAGGTGGAGAAGGGGTTCTTTCCGCAGCAGGACACCGGCCGCCTGGTGGGCTTCATCCGCGCCGACCAGGGCATCTCGTTCCAGGCGATGCGCGCCAAGCTCGCCGCGTTCGTCGACATCGTGAAGAGCGACCCCGCGGTCGAAAACGTGGTCGCGTTCACCGGCGGCGGCCAGAGGAACCGGGGCTCGATGTTCATCGCGCTCAAGCCGCTCGCCGAGCGCGGCGTGCCGGCGGCGCAGGTGATCGCGCGGCTGCGGACCAAGCTTGCGCGGGAGCCGGGCGCGCAGCTCTTCCTCAATCCGGTGCAGGACATCCGGGTCGGCGGGCGCCTGAGCGATGCGACCTACCAGTTCACGCTGCAGGCCGACGAGCTCGCCGACCTGCGCCGCTGGACGCCGCGGCTCGAGGCCGAGCTGCGGCGCCTGCCCGAGCTCGCCGACGTGAACAGCGACCAGGAGGCGCGCGGCCTGCAGACCACGCTCGTGCTCGACCGCGATAGCGCGGCGCGCCTGGGCATCAACACCAGCCAGATCGATTCCGCGCTCAACCTCGCCTTCGGCCAGGCGGTGGTTTCGACGATCTATTCGGAGCTCAACCAGTACCGCGTGGTGCTCGAAGCCGCGCCGCGCTACTGGCAGAGCCCCGACGGGCTGAACGCGGTCTGGCTGGTGTCTCCCGCCAAGGGGCTGGTTCCACTCTCACAGCTCGCCCACTGGGAGACCACCACGACCGCGCTCTCGGTGAACCACCAGAGCCAGTTCGTGGCGACGACGCTCTCGTTCAACCTGCCGCCCAACGTGTCGCTGTCGCAGGCCACCGAGGCCGTGCAGCAGGCCATGGTAAGGATCGGCATGCCCGCTACCATCCACGGCAGCTTCCAGGGCACCGCGCGCGCCTTCCAGGATTCGCTCGCGAGCCAGCCGTGGCTGATCCTCGCCGCGCTCATCGCCGTCTACATCGTGCTCGGCATCCTCTACGAGAGCATGGTGCACCCGATCACGATCCTTTCCACGCTGCCCTCGGCCGGCGTCGGCGCGCTGCTCGCCCTGATGGCCTTCGGCAAGGACTTCAGCATCATCGCCCTGATCGGCGTGATCCTGCTCATCGGCATCGTGAAGAAGAACGCGATCATGATGATCGACTTCGCGCTCGACATCGAGCGCCGCCAGGGCAAGCCGCCGGAGGAGGCGATCTTCGAGGCCTGCCTGCTGCGCTTCAGGCCGATCATGATGACCACCATGGCGGCGCTCCTCGGCGCGGTGCCGCTCGCCATCGGCTTCGGCTACGGCGCGGAGCTGCGCCAGCCGCTCGGCATCTCGATCATCGGCGGGCTGGTGCTGTCGCAGCTCCTCACCCTCTACACCACGCCCGTGGTCTACCTGTATCTCGACCGCTTGCGCCTCAGGGTTCTGAGGAGACGCGCGGCGCGGAGGCCGGCATGAAAGCCTGGCCGCCGATTCTTTTCGCCGTCCTCGCCGGCTGCACCCTCGGGCCCGACTACCATCGACCGGACACGCCCGAGGTGGAAGCGTTCAGGGAAACGCCGCAGGGCTGGAAGCAAGCCCAGCCGCGCGACGACATCGAGCGCGGGAAATGGTGGGAGATCTTCGGCGACGCGCAGCTGAACGGACTGATCGAGAAGATCGACGTCTCGAACCAGACGCTCGCCGGCTCCGAGGCGCAGTACCGCCAGGCGCTCGCTGCGCTGGGCATCTCGCGTGCGGAGCTTTATCCGACGCTGGACGCGAATGCCACCGCGGTACGCAGCCATTCTCCGGGGAGCACGCTCGGCGGCACGACCGCTGGCCGTACCTTGACGAGCTACGGCGGAAGGCTCACGGCGCAATGGGAGCTCGACCTTTGGGGCCGGGTGCGCCGCAGCGTCGAAGCCGCCGAGGCTGCAGCGCGCGCGAGCACCGCCGACGTCGGCGCGGCACGGCTTTCGCTCCAGGCGCAGCTCGCGACGAGCTACTTCCAGCTTCGCTCGCTCGACGCGCAGGCGCGGCTCTTCGACGACACCGCCGGTGCGCTGCGGAAGTCGCTCGAGCTCACCGAAAACCGGTACCGGGCAGGCGTAGTGGCGCGCGCCGACGTGGTCCAGGCGGACGCCCAGCTCAAGAGCACCTTGGTGCAGACGATCGATCTCGGGGTGCAGCGCGCGCAGCTCGAGCACTCGATCGCCGTGCTGACGGGCGTGCCGCCTTCCGGGCTCGCGATCGCGAGCGTGCCGTCGTTCGACATCGGTGTCCCGGCCGTTCCGCCAGGGCTGCCTTCGGCGCTCCTCGAGCGCCGTCCCGACGTGGCGGCCGCCGAGCGGCGTATGCACGCATCGAACGCGCAGATCGGCGTGGCGAAGGCGGCCTACTTCCCGCAGATCACGCTCACGGCCCTCTTCGGATTCACCAGCCCCGACGTCTCGATTCTCTTCACCGGGCCGAGCCGCCAGTGGTCAATCGGCCCGTCGATCACTCAGTCGATCTTCGACGCCGGCCTGCGCCGCTCGCAGACCGAGCAGGCGATCGCGGCGTACGACGCTACGGTGGCGAACTACCGCCAGGTCACGCTGACGGCGTTCCAGGAGGTCGAGGACAACCTCGCGGCGCTGCGCATTCTCGAGGAGGAGGCGCGCTCGGAAGAGGAAGCGGT
>Ga0307499_10000228_pt1 | contig 20879 bp, 17 predicted proteins | sample 13_S_MG_FD_201363 | JGI IMG/M metagenome (GOLD analysis project Ga0307499, IMG submission 201363) | Soil microbial communities from Populus trichocarpa stands in riparian zone in the Pacific Northwest, United States - 13_S | ecosystem: Environmental > Terrestrial > Soil > Riparian zone > Trees... | reverse complement strand
GGTCGATGACGAGGTGATGTTCACCGCCGTCCAGCAGATCGGACACCCGGTCCCGCAGGCCGGGCGCTGTGTAGACGTCGACTTCCCCGGCCACTTCGAGCACGGTGTGCTCCCCCTGGGTGCGGGTATTCAAGGTGAGATCCACCGATTGCCTCCGCGTGGTCACAACGTGGTCAGGGCAGCTCCCAACCAGGTGCTCGGCCCCGATCTAACCAAACCACGTCGTGCAAGAGTGAACGGCGTGGTGGAGATGCTCGCTTCGGACGCCCCCCGGTGGCTTGGTCGGGATCTATTGGACCGAATTGTCACGGGTAGTAATCGAAGCCGATTGACCCATGTCGAGGAGGTTCCACCCCGGTCCGGCCGCCCCACCACCTGGCCGGACTGGGTGCCGGGGTTGCTGGTGGATCGCCTGGCCGCCCGCGGCATCACCGCGCCGTGGGAGCACCAGGCCGCGGCGGCCGCGCTCGCCTGGTCGGGCACCTCGGTCGTGGTGTCCACCGGAACCTCGTCCGGGAAATCGCTGGCTTACCAACTGCCCACGCTGTCCGCCCTGCTGGCCGACGATCGTGCCACCGCGCTCTACCTGGCGCCGACCAAGGCGCTGGCCGGCGATCAACTGCGGTCGCTCCGGTCGCTGGTGTTGCCGACGCTGCGGGCGGCCACCTACGACGGCGACACTCCGGTCGACGAACGCGACTGGGTACGGGCCCACGGCCGGCTCGTGCTGACCAACCCGGACATGCTGCACCGCGGCATCCTGCCGGCCAACGCGCGCTGGTCCGGGTTCCTGCGTCGACTACGGTACGTAATCGTCGATGAGTGCCACACCTATCGGGGGATTTTTGGCTCGCATGTCGCCCACGTGCTCCGCCGGCTCCGCCGGGTCTGCGCCTCGTACGGCGCTGAACCCAGCTTCATCCTGGCGTCGGCCACCGTGGCGGCGCCGGCCCGGTCCGCCTCCCGGCTGACCGGCCTGCAGGTCGCCGAGGTCACCGACGACGCCTCGCCCCGGGGCGGCACCGCGTTCGGACTCTGGGAGCCGCCGCTCACCGGGCTGACCGGCGAGCACGGCGCTCCGGTCCGCCGGTCGGCCGGCGCGGAGGCGGCCCGGCTGCTCGCCGACCTCGTCGTGGAAGGCGCCCGCACGCTGGCCTTCGTCCGGTCCAGGCGGGGTGCTGAGATCGTCGCCCTGAACGCCAAGCGGCTGCTGTCCGACGCGGCGCCGGAGCTCACCGACCGGGTCGCCGCCTACCGGGCCGGGTACCTGCCGGAGGAGCGGCGCGCGCTGGAGGCGGCGCTGTCCGGTGGCGACCTGCTCGGCGTGGCCACCACGAACGCGCTCGAGCTCGGCGTCAACATCGCTGGCCTGGACGCGGTCGTACTCGCCGGCTACCCCGGGACGCTCGCCTCGGTCTGGCAGCAGGCCGGGCGGGCCGGGCGCGACGCCGAGAACGCCCTGGTCGTCTTCGTCGCCCGCGACGACCCGCTCGACACTTACCTGGTGCATCACCCGGAGGCGATCTTCGGGCGATCGGTCGAGGCGACCGTGCTGGATCCGGCGAACCCACACGTGCTCGCTCCGCAGCTGTGCTGCGCGGCCGCCGAACTGCCGCTGACCGAGGCGGACCTGCCACTGTTCGGCGAGGCGGCCAGCCGCGAACTGCTGCCCGATCTGGTGCGGCGCGGCCTGCTGCGGCACCGCTCGACCGGCTGGTACTGGACCAGCCGGCGCCGCCCCGAGCTGGACATCCGGGGAACCGGTGGCGAGCCGATCCGGGTCGTGGAGGCCGGCACCGGTCGCGTGCTCGGCACCGTGGACGCGTGGGCGGCGCATAGTTCGGTGCACCCGGGAGCGGTCTACCTGCACCAGGGGGTGTCCTACCTCGTCGATGAGCTCGCCCTGGACGACGCGGTCGCGCTGGTGCACGCCGAGGAGCCGGACTGGACCACGGCGGCACGCGACACCACCGACATCCGGATCGTCTCGTCCGTCCGCGAACGCGTCCTCGGCGACGTCTCGCTGCACTTCGGTGTCGTGGACGTGACCAACCAGGTGGTGTCCTACCTGCGCCGCCGGATCGCGACCGGCGAGGTGATCGACGAGCACCCGCTCGACCTGCCGGCGCGGCAACTGCGGACCCGGGCGGTCTGGTACACACTCTCCGCCGAGGCGGTCGCGCGCTGCGCCGAACCGGCCGAGCTGCCCGGTGCGGCGCATGCCGCCGAGCATGCGGCGATCGGATTGCTGCCGCTGTTCGCGACCTGCGACCGCTGGGACATCGGCGGGGTGTCGACCGCCCGGCACGAGGACACCGGTCGGGCGACCGTGTTCGTCTACGACGGCCACCCGGGCGGTGCCGGCTTCGCCGCCCGCGGGTACGACCAGGTCGAGGCGTGGCTGCGGGCGACCCGCGAGGCGGTCGCCGCCTGCGAGTGTGAGGCCGGCTGCCCGTCCTGCGTGCAGTCACCGAAGTGCGGCAACGGCAACGAGCCGCTGGACAAGGCCGGCGCCATCCGGCTGCTCGACGTCGTGTTGGGCGCGCTGGCCGGCTGACGTGCGCCGAGGGGTGCTCCGGACGAGCCGAAAGGACGTACCGCGAGCCGGGCATGTGTACGACGTGAAGGGGGTAGGGATGCGTTGACGGGAGGTTGCGATCGCGGACTTCCCCGCCACCCTCGAAAGGAGCTGATGACCGTGGCGGTCCTTGGTCTGCTCTTGCTAGCCGCCGCTGGAGTCCTCACCGCAGCCGTCGTAACCAGCAATACCGGCGCGGTCGAGACAGATCTCTGGAATGCGACCATCTCCAACGTGTCACTCGGCGTCGTCTTCGTCGCCGGCATGCTGACGGCGGTCGCCGCAGTGGTCGGCATCATCATGATGATGGGCGGCGTACGCCGGAACCAGCGACTGCGGCAGGAACGCCGAGTCCTGCGCCGGGAGAACCAGCGGCTGTCCCAGCGGGTTGAGGCCGGTGTGGCCCCCGACGAGACGACCACCAGGTACCCCGTTACCGAGCGGGTCACCGAGGAGCCGGTCGGGCCGCAGCAGCGGCGCAGCCTGTTCAGCCCGCGGCGCTCGACCACTGATACCCGGGCCGACACCGGTGGGCGTCCGACGCGGACCGATGACCGCGTCGTGGCGAGCGACCCGCAGGAGACCTCAGTGACCTCGACGGAGCCGGTGAGCCGATCCGGCTGACCTGGCCAGCTCCGCCGATCTGAACCGATCGACCGCTGAGGGCAGGCGGACGCGGGTCGGCCAGGCCCCGGCCGACCCGCCTCTGCCTGCCAGTTCCACTCCCGCCGCGGGTCGGACCCGACCGGCCTGCTGGCGAAACCCTCCCTGGTGGGGAGGGCGGCACCGACCCCGGTGCGGCCCTCCCCACCAGGCTCATGTCGGGCCCGGTGCCGCCAGCTCGGCCGGTGCCGGCCCGGCCCTGGCCCTGCCGCTCGCGGTCCACCGCCCGAGCCGGCCGAGTGGCAGCGGCCGAGTGACCACCACCTCGACTACCTCGCCCGTCACGGTGCACCGGCTCACCTGGCCGCCATTGGCGCGGGCGACCCGGCCAGCCGCCGCGCAGGCCGGGCCGGTGCCGTCAAGGGCAGCCGCCGCTCCGGCCAGTGCGGCCAGATCGGCGGCCGTCTCGACCCGGTGCCGGGCCACCACCGCGACGCCGCGGACGACGCCGGCGACGCCGCCCAGCACCACCAGCATGCTGAGCACGAGGACCAGCACCGTGCCGCCGCCGCGGTCGGTCACCCACCACCGGTGTCCACCACCCCCGGCTCCAGCTCGCCGACCGCCCGGGCCCCGACGCTCATGGTCGGAACGAACCGGGCCGCCGACCGGATCTCGGCCGAAACCGTGACCACCACCTGGCCGCCCTGGAACGCGATCACGATCCGAGCGCCGGTCGGAGCCGTGGCCGAGCCGAGCCGGCGTGCTGCCGGCACCGGCTCGCCCCGGACAACCGCCCGGACCACGGCCCGGGCCGAGTCGACGCAGCGCAGTTGCGCACCGACAACGCCCACCGCCGCCATCCCGGCCACCGCGAGAGCGACCAGGACGGGGAGCGCGATCGCCACCTCGGCCGTCGCGGAGCCCCGGTCGCATCGGCTCAGAGCGCGGCGGTAAGCGCCGTCTGAATGATCCGCCCCAGGGCGGCCGCGGCGTTCGGCCCGGTCAGCAACTTGTAGAGCAGCAGGCCGAACCCGACTGCCGCCAGCATCACCACCGCGTACTCGGCCGTCGCCATCCCGTCGTCCTGACGCAGCCGCCGGAACACCCATCGCATCTCGCATCTCCTTCTACCCGCACCACCCGCTGTGGTGTCGTGCCGCAAGCCTCATTGCGCTTGCCGGCCGGGACCAGTGGTCGGATCGCTTCTGTGGATGGAGGTTTCGCCTGTGGACGGTCGGGTGAAATCGCGGCCGTGCCGTGATAGTGCACAGGCTGATCGACTGTCTATTGTGGACGATCGAGCGTCGGTCAGAGCAGCGCGGTGCCGGCGAGCGAGAGGACGAACGGGACGACGCCGAGGCTGACGAACGCCGGCAGGAAGCACAGCCCCAGCGGCGCGGTCGCCAGTACGCCGGCCCGGCGCGCCCGCACCTCACCGGCGGCCGCCGCCGCATCCCGCCGCTGCGCCGCGAGCCGCTCGAGTGCCGATGCGAGCGCGCTGCCGCTGCGCGCCGACCGCCGGACCGACCGGGCCACCGCACCCAGAACCGGATCGTCCGCGTACTGCGACCAGGCGATGTCTACGCTGGCGCCGAGCCGTTGCAGCCTGGCCACCGTGGCCAGGTCGGTCGCGAGTGGACCGGGCAGCGCGGTGGCGACGACCTCGAGCGCGACAACCAGTGGACTGCCGGCACGGAGACTGACCGCGAGCAGGTCGAGGACGATGGGTAACTGGCCCGCCCGCCGCTCACGGAGCCGGCGACTGGCCGCCGGTTCCAGCTGCCGCAACAGGCGGGACGCGCCAACCCCGACCAGCGCCGCGGCAACGATCCCGGCCGGTCCACCGACGACCACCGCCGCTGCGAGCGCGGCCACCACGATGGCCAGGTGGCGGGCCGACACCGGTGGCGACCGCGGCGCCGCTGCCGCCGGCCGCAGCAGGGCCAACTGCCGCGCCGCGGTCCGCCCGGATCTGCCCAGCAGCGCCAGCGCGGCGGCGAGGAACAGGAACGCGAGGCTCGTCATGGCTCGGCGCTCGCGGCGGCCAGAATCCGGGCACACCAGAGCGCACCCAGGGCATCCAGACCGACGCCGACGAGCAGCGCGATCTGACCGGCTGGCGTCCCGAACAGAACGTGCAGCGGCCTGGCGCCCGTGCCGGCCGCCAGCAGCACACCCACGCCCGGCAGCAATGCGAGCAGCACCGCACTGGCCCGCGGGCCAGCCAGTTGGGCGAGCACGCTCTGGCGCTGGCGGTGCCGCGATCGCAGATCGTCCGCCAGCCGCTCCACCACGGTGGCCAGCGGAGCACCGGTCCGCTCGCTGACCAGCCACGCCGCGGCGAGCCCAGCGACGCCGGCGCGCGCCGCCGGGTCGGCGTCGAGCGTCGCCACCCGCTCAGCCAGTACGGGCGCCACCGCGCCGCCGAGCGCCGCCGTTGCCGCGGCGTGACCGAGCACGCCGGCGATCGCGGCCGGCCCGGCGGCCTCCGCCGCGGCGACCAGGGCCAGCCCTGGCCGCTGCCCGGCCCGCAACTCGTCGGCCAGGCAGCCCAGTGCCTCGCCGGCGGCCAGCGTCTCCCGGTCGGCCCGCCGGATCGACCGCTCGATGACCAGCACCTGCCAGCCCGCCGCGGCCAACAGGGCGGTCGCCACGGCCGGCACCGCGGCCGCGGCCGGCCGCCCAACGGTGACCAGGCTGGCCGACGCTCCGATCAGGCCACCTCCCGCACCAGCGGCGGCGACCACCGCCCGCGGATGCCGCCGACCGCGCAGGAACGCCGGCAGCGACCGCCGCCGCGCCGCGGGCAGCAGGCCGACCTGCCGCAGCCGCGCAGCGGACAGCGACGGCGCCGGAGCCAGCAGCACCGCCCCGGCAAACGCCCCGAACATCAGCCACCACATCGCGCCGCCCGAGGATCAGCCATCACCGGCCACCAGGGCCGGCCTGAAGCAGCGCGCAGAGGTCGGCCCAGGCCACCGTGGGGCCGGTGTCACGGCGCCAGGCCGGCGCCACGGTCACCAGGTCGTGCGCCCGCCGCAGCACACCGATCTCGGCCAGCTCACGGCCGCCACCGGCGCCGCGGTGCAGGTGCAGCGCGACCTGCACCGCGGCCGAGAGCTGGCTGTGCAACGCTGGCCGGCCGAGCCCGGCCAGCCCGGCCAGGGCCTCCAGCCGGGCCGGCAGTTCCGCGGCGCTGTTGGCGTGCACCGTGCCGGCGCCGCCGTCGTGGCCGGTGTTCAGCGCGGTCAGCATCTCGACCACCTCGGCGCCGCGCACCTCCCCGACGACGAGCCGGTCCGGCCGCATCCGGAGCGCCTGCCGGACCAGGTCGCGCAGCGTGATGACACCAGCGCCCTCGACGTTCGCCGTCCGCGTGGTCAGCCGCACCACATGCTGGTGATCTGGCCGGAGTTCAGGTGAGTCCTCGACGATCACCAGCCGCTCGGACCGGTCGATCAGGCCCAGCATCGTGCCGAGCAGCGTGGTCTTGCCCGACCCGGTGCCGCCGGTGACCAGGAACGCCAGCCGGGCCCGGACGATGGCCTCGATCAACTCAGCCGACTCGTCCGTCAGCGTTCCGACGCCCTGCAGCTGCCGCAGCGTGAAGCCGCGTGGCCGGAAGCAGCGCAGCGACAGGCAGGTTCCGTCGGCCGCCACCGGCGCCAGCACCGCGTGCAACCGGGTGCCGTCCGGCAGGCTCGCGTCCACCCAGGGGCGGCCGTCGTCCAGCCGGTGCCCGGCCGCGGCGGCCAGCCGCTGCGCCAGCAGGCGGACAGCCGTGTCGTCGGGAAACCGCAGACCGACCCGTTCCAGGCCGTGCCCGCGGTCGAGCCAGACCTGATCCGGGCCGTTGACCAGTACGTCGGTGGTGCCGGGCTGGCGCAGCAGCGACTCCAGCGGCCCGGCTCCGGCCAGCTCGGCCTCCGCCTCCCGGACCAGGTCGAGCAGCTGATGGTCAGCCGCGAGGCCACCGCTCTCGGCCCGAACCAGCGCGGCCAGCTCGGCCCGGCTCGGCATGCTGCCGCTCTGCGCCAGCCGCCGGCGGACGCGGTCGACAACCTCGGCTGTCATGCCGCCTCCCTCCCCACGCCGAGCAGTTGGTCGAGCAAGCGTTCACACAGCAAGGCGAGCGGCCCGCGGCGCCGCAGCTCGAGCGGGCGACCGCGGCAGAGTGAGACCGACAGCCCCGGCTCGGATCGGATCTCACCAAGCAGCGGCAACTCGACGACCTCGGCCACGGTCTCGGCCGACACCACGGACGCCGGTGGCCGCCGGACGACCAGCCCGACGCTGCGTGCCTGTCCGGCCAGCCGCTCGGCGACCTGCACCGCCGATGCCGCCGCGCGGACATCCGCCGGAACGAGCATGATCAACTCATCGGCCAGGCCGACCGCGACGTCGGCGGCCGGCGGGTACCGCGGGAGATCCAGCACGATCACCCCACCGCCGCGCCGGCCGGCCTCGACCACCGCACAGATGGCCTCGCTGCCCAGGGCCGGACGGCCCCGCCGGCGGTGCGACAGCACCGAGATTCCCTGCACCGCGGGCAGCGCCGCCCGCAACGCGGGCGACGGCAATCGACCTGACACGCCGGCCAACTCGGGCCAGCGAAGCCCACTCTCGTCGACCGCGCCGAGCAACAGGTCCAGACCGCTGCCAAGAACGTCGAGATCCAGCAGCAGCGCCGGCTCGTTGCGGCGGACCGCGGTCAGCGCGAGTGCGGCGGCCAGGACGCTCGCACCGGCACCACCACAGCCACCCAGCACCCCGATCACGCGAGCCGCCACGTCGGCGGTGGCGACAGACGTCGCCAGCCGTTCGACCAACTCACCCTCGGCGTCGGGCAGCGCGAGAACGCCGTCGACCGCCAGGCCGGCCGCTCGAACCGCGGCATCGGCAGCCGGCGAGCCACGGCAGACGAGCAGCACGCCGACGCGCGCCGGACTCTCGCTGATCAGCGACGCCCCGGCCAGGTCGGCTCCCAGCAGCACCAGCGGGGCTGCGCTCCAGCGAGCCCGGACGGCGACCGGATCGACCGCGACATCCACCTCGACATCGGCGGCCGCAGCCAGCCGGAGCAGGTCGTCCAGCAGATCGGCGTCGTTCGTGGCCAGCAGCGGGCGGGGCTCTGCCATGGCTCCTCCGGAGCGGTTCGGGTGCGGATTTCGCCATCACCGAAGCCGGTCCGGAGTCGCCGCGGAACCCCCCTCCGCAAATCTGTGGATAACGTTCGAGCCTGTGGATAGCCGTTTGGCAGCCACCCGGATCGGGACGAGGATGACCTCGATCGCCCAGCGAATCGGGCCAGCAGCGGGCCCGCGCCGAATCAGGCAGAGGAGAGCGAAGTGTCGCGCATCGGAGAAAAGGGACGGCCCCCGCCTGGGGGGATAGCGGGGGCCGTCAAAGCCCGGCTCCGGGGGGTTGAGCCGGACGCTTGCTGCGAGGACATGAATCTGCCCCCGCCTGGTATACGTGTACCCCATACGAGGGCATGGCAAACAGGGCCGTCCGCGTGATTTCCGTGAACCAGCACTCCGCCGCCTCCTATCCTCCGAGTGTGCATCGCGCCGCCGCGTTCTTCGATCTCGATAAAACGATCATTGCGAAGTCGAGCACGCTGGCCTTCGGTCGACCCTTCTTCCACGGCGGCCTGATCAACCGTCGGGCGGTGCTCAAGGCCTCATACGCCCAGTTCGTGTACCTGGTCGCGGGTGCCGACGAGGACCAGATGGACCGTCTGCGGGACTACATGGCGGCCCTGTGCACCGGCTGGGACGTACGGCAGGTTCGCGACATCGTGACCGAGACGCTGCACGACATCGTCGACCCGCTGATCTTCGAGGAGGCGGCCGCTCTCATCGAGGAGCACAAGTCCCGAGGTCGGGACATTGTGATCGTGTCCAGCAGCGGAGAGGAGATGGTTGGACCGATTGGCGAGATGGTCGGCGCCGACCATGTCATCGCCACCCGGATGGTGGTCACGGAGGGCCGGTACACCGGTGAGATCGAGTTCTATGCCTATGGCCCGAACAAGGCCTCGGCCATCGTCGATCACGCCCGCCGGATGGGCTACGACCTGGATGCCTGCTATGCCTACAGCGACTCGGCGACAGACCTGCCCATGCTGGAGACGGTGGGCCATCCCGCCGTCGTGAACCCTGACCGCGCGTTGCGCCGGCTGGCGGTGCAGCGCGGCTGGCCGGTGCTCACGTTCAGCCGGGCGGTGTCGCTGCAGAGCCGGCTGGCCGGCATGCGGACGCCGGCCGGCCCGGTGGTGGCCGGTACCGCTGTCGGCGTCGGCGCCGCTGTCGTCGGCATCGCCTGGTACGCCGCCCGTCGCCGCGGCCGCCTCCTCGCCACGGCACCCTGACCGGCCACTGCCCACGCCACCACTACCCGCGCCACCACGCCGCCCTGCCCGCGTCGCTACCCGCGCCGCCACCGTCGCCGCTGCCCGCGTCACTACCCGCGCCGCCACGCTCGCCACCGCCGCGTCGCGACGGCACCGCTGCCCGCGTGACCACGGCACCGCTACCCGCGTCGCCACGGCACTACTGCCCGCACCGCCGGCACCACGGCACCCGACCGCCGCTGCGCCCGCCGGCACCAGGGTGTGTCGGCGCGGTACGGCAAGCCTGATTCGCCGCAGAAATCCAGGGCGCGGTCCGGCGATCGGGTCTTCCGAAGCCGGCGGGATGGGCGTAGAAAGGAGCAACGGACGAAGGTCAGCAGGCAGATCAGTTCTCCTCGACCGGACTCCGCGCACGGACGCCGGGCACCCACGCGCGACCAGCCGCGGGAGGCACGTCGGGACGGACTTCCGGGTCCGTGCCGTCGACTTGAGGTGCACGCCTGGTAACCCGGTTGCCTGTGGGCGACGGCGCTCCCTTTGTTGGAGCGCCGTTCGCATCTGCGCGCAGACTCGCCTGCCGCCTCGGCATTTCCGGGGTGCGCCGAGCACCGGCCGGTCAGCGACGGCGGACGGCTTCGCAGATCGCGAGTGCCTCGCGGGCGCCAAGTTCGACGGCGGTGCAGCAGTGCCGCAGCCAGCTGGCGACGCCGTCGGGAGTGCCGGTGCGGTAGCTGGCCAGGGCGGCCTCGTACTCGGCCCGCAGCTCCAGGTGGCCGACCTCGGGGACGGTTATCGACTTCGGGTCCAGGCCCCGGCTGATCATCGTGAGCCGGGCGGCGGCACGGGCCACCAACCCGTCCGCCGAGCCGAACGGTGCCAGGGTGCGAAGCTCGCCGTGCACGACGGCGGCCAGCACGATCGCGGGCACGGCGGTGTCGCCGGCCACCAGCCGGCCGAGCGCATCCAGCCGGGCGGTGTTGTCCGGCCGGCCGGACGGACGACCGAGCGACTCGGAACCGGCCGCGCCCGCCGCGGCCAGGACGTGCAGCCGGGCCAGCACCTGCAGCGGCGCCCGCGCCCAGGTGTCGACCAGCTCGCCGACGCCGGCGCTGACCCGCAGTGCGCCGCGGACGACGGGATCATCGCCGGCGGCACCGGTCCGCAGCTGAGGCAACGGGACGTTCACGCCGTCAAGGGCCGCCGACGCCCGTGCGCCGCGTAGCGCCGACTCGGCGGTCACCGCGGCACTGTGCCGGCGCAGCACCCGGTGCCCGAGCAGCTCGTCCACCGACTCGCGGGCCGCCGCCACCGCCGCCGTCACGCCCGGTAGGCCCAGCAGCGGCAGCAGCGGGTCGTCCGGGCGTGCGCCGCTGGGCGCCCACGCTGCCGGTCGCGAGCCGCTGGGAAACACATGCTGAGGCTACGACCCGACGTCCGGCCGCCCGGCAACGGGCGAACGGTTGGTCCCGCCGCGGTGGCGGGACGGCTGCCGGGTGGGCATGGAGGCAGGGCCGGCGCCGGTGCTTCTCCCACGTGCGCACCCCGCGAGTGCACGCGAACGCCGACACCGGCCCTGCGTCTGTGGCCGGACCGCCGTGCCAGGCTGGGGTCCTGAGCCGCACTGGCGAGAGGGTGTCAGAGCGGCATGGCACGGCGATCCGGCAGATCCGGGGTGCCGGGCCGACCCGTGAGGGCAGCACGGGTCGGCCACGGCCGTCCGGGCAGGCCGGGAGTCCCGGACGTTTATCAGGCGGGCGCCGGCGGCGGCTCCGGTCTCACCCGCCGCAGTCGCTCCTTCCACGCGGTGTTGGCCACCTCGCTCCGGCGGCTGGCCGCCCTGCGGTCGGTGGCGCCGTTCGCCGGCCGGCCGGTCGAGCGGCTGCCGGCGCGGCGCGGCACGGTCCGCGGACCGCCGGCTCGTAGCTCGCCGTCACCCTGGTGCGCCGGTCCGCTGCCGGCGACGGACCGGGCCGGCGGCGGCACGGCGCCGGCTGCCGCCCGGTGCGCCGCGCTCAACGCGGCGGTGGCGACCGCAGCCGGGGCGCTCCCGGCGGACTGCCCGTCCGCGGTGGCCGCGCGGCGGTTGACGGCGCGGGCCGCGCCGGCCAGCGCTGGAGCGACTGCCACCGGCGGCCGTCCCGGGTCACTCGCCGCGGTTCGCGGCTGCCACGGGCCGCTGGGCGACATCCCGGTCTGGCCCGGCCGCAGCCCGGCTACCAGGGCGCACTCCGCCACCGATGTCAGCTGGGCCGCGCGGCCGGACCACGGGCCGGTCGCCGGCAGCCCGCCGACGATCACCCCGGCCGGCCGCACCGGCGACTCGAAGCCTGGCAGCGTTCCCGGCCCGGCCGCCACACCGGCCGGTTCACCGTCCACTGTGGATGATGAAGGGCCGGCCGGCGGTGCGGCCTGGGCGCGGTCCACAGTGGACGTCGGGCGGATCGGCCCGGATAGTGGACGAGCCGGTGAGTCGGCGCGGATGCCCCGGTGGTGCCGGGCGACGACGTCCCGGCAGGCATGCACGATCGGGCCGAGCAGGTCCTCGGCGCGCGGGAGTGGGCGCCGGACCTGGTCCGGCTCGACCAACCAGCGGGTGACGCCAGGCGGCTCGGGACCGATCGGCGGCAGCACGAGGACGCCGCGGCGACGGACCACGATGTCCGGCGCGCCCGAGCAGTCCCCGCCCAACCAGAGGCCGGTTTCCGGGCCGGGCTGCGTGGGCAGCGAAGCCCCGCCGGAAACGGGCCGTTTGCGGCTACGGCCGCGGCCGCGCTCAGCAAAGTCGGCGGTGCGGCGGGCCCCCGCCGCGACCAGGAACAACAGCCGTCCGGACGCCGTCGAGATCGCCGGCGCCGGCCGGTAGCCCATCATCTCAAGCCGCCCAAGGGCCTCCCGGCCGCCGGACTCGGGCGCGTCGATCACATCCACATGCCAGCCGACCGGCAGCACGATCGCGGCCAGCGGGGCGGCCAGCCACCACTCCCGGATCCGGTCCGGGTCGGCGCTCGCGGCCAGCCAGGACGCGGTGTCGACGGGGTGGGCACCGGGTTCGGCACAATATTCGCCGCAGGAGCAGGCGCCGGCCCGGGTCAACTGCACCCCCGGGACAACCGGCCACCGCCACTCGCCAACGACCAGCCGCAACGTGCGGGCCACCCGTGCCGCGGCCGCCGAGCCCAACCCGGCCCCGCTCCGCTCCGGCTCCACCCGGTCGGCCTCGACCCGCCGAGCCTCGCTCCGCCCGGCCTCGCTCCGCCCAGGCTCCACCCAGTCGGCCCCGACCCGCCGAGCCTCGCTCGGCCCGGCCCCGCCCTGCCCAGCCTCGCTCCGCCCAGGCTCGACCCGGTCGGCCCCGCCCTGCCCGGCCTCGCTCCGCCCAGGCTCCACCCGGTCGGCCCCGACCCGGCCAGCCTCGCTCCGTTCTGCCTCGGCGCTCCGTTCGGCCTCGACCCGGCCAGCCTCACTCCGCCCTTGCAGCGCCAGGACGACAGCGTCCGGGGCGGTCAGGCTGGCGGGTACCGGGTGGGTGGTGGGATGGGTGGACTGGTCGGCAAGGTGGGCAAGCTCGGAATTAGCTGGCTGGGCAATCTTGGTGCTGGCTCCTGAGCCGGTACATGGTGGTCGCTCGGGCTCAGGCCCACCGGCCCCGGCCGGGATGGCCGCTGGCGGTCGACCGGGGTCGCGACTGGGCCGGTGGGCGAACGTGGTGGCCTCGGCCGGGCCCGGCTCTTCCTGCCGCTGGTGCGGGTGAGCGTCAGGCCGGCCGTCCTGGCCGGATAAACGTTCAGCGTGCCGCGGGAGCACCACTGTGTCTTCCTCCCCGTCGTGGTCGAGCTGCCGTGTCCCCCATTTGGTCACCCACGAGGGGCGACACACGAGCTAGCATCGATCCGTCCGTAACAGAGCGTGGCAGATCGATCACAATTCGACTACTACCCTGGACGGTTGCCTTCTCCACACCAGGTGCGGCGGCCTGACCTGGGTGTTCCGGAGCGCGAACGGGAAAACCCACCAACGCCCCCGGTCCTCCGGCCCCAGACGCACACGATTGACGCCGGCAGCGGCGGAACACTCGGCGGGTCCCTGCCCGTCAAGGTTCGAACTGGAGGGCATTGTTGTCACGAAACGCCAAGACGGGGTCAAAGGCCGAACGTGACGCACTTCGGCAGGAGATGCTCGCCGCGCACTGTTCGCACGACCTGGTAGCGCAGGAAATGCAGCAGCGGTGGGGTTTTCGGTCCCGGGAGGCGCGTCGGCATGCGCTCGGCTGGAGTCAGGATCAGGTGGCCGTGCAGTTCACAGAGGCGGCCGCCCGGGTCAGCTCCGACCGCAGCCCACATTCGCCCATGATCGGGACCCGAATCGGCGAGTACGAGCGCTGGCCGCACGGCGGCCGGCGCCCGTCCACGTATGTGCTGACCGTGCTCGCCAGCATCTACGGCACCACCGTCGATCGACTGCTCGACTATGACGACTACCGCCACCTGCCGGATCAGGACCGGATGGTCCTGAGCACGCTGTTGTCCCGCCCCGGCAGCACCCAACCCACCGCCGGACCGGTGACCCCGGGCCCGGTCTCCCCCGCCACCGCAACGCCCGCGGCCCACTGGAATGCCGCGCCAGCCGACTACGTACCGGTGACCCCGGTACTGGTCTCAGTCGGCGGTACCAGCCAGGTAGTGCCGGTGATCCCGGCGTCGGCGATCGTCGTGGCACCCCAGCCGCCGGCGCCGGCCACGGCCACTCCGCAGCCAGCCGCACCGGCCACCTCCGGGTGCGCCGCCGCCGGACCGGGCACGCCGAGCGAGCCAGTCGGGTACGTGGACGCACCCGGCCTGCACTTGCCCGCTACCGGCGTGGCAACTGGCCACGCCACGCTGACAGTGCCGCCGGGCACGGCTCTGGTGACTGCCGCCACCTCGCTGACTCCGGTCGCCGCCATCTCGGCGGCCGAGTTGGAGATCGCGCCGCGGAGCGGGTCCGCGGCCCGGCGCCTACGCCGGGATCGCCTGATGGACAGGTGCACCGGCACGGCATCCGCGGAGGAGGAAATCATCATGGCAGCGGCAAAGCAGTCGGCCGAGTTCGGTGAGTGGGCCGAGACGACAAATGTCGGACCGAACACCCTCGACCAGTTCGACCAGGACGTCCGCACGATCGCCCGGTCCTACCTGCGCAGCGCCCCGCTGCCGCTGGTGCTGGACACCGTCCGGCTCCGGAACCGGGTATTCACGCAGTTGGAGGGGCGCCAGCACCCGACCCAGAGCCAGCGCCTGTACATGATCGCTGGCCGGGCCTGCGGCCTGCTGGCCTGGATGTCCGGGGACGTGGGCCGGACCGCCGAGGCGGAGACCCAGGCGCGTACCGGCTGGTTGTGCGCCGAGGTGGCCGACCACGACGGGCTGCGGGCCTGGATCCGGGCCACCCAGAGCAAGTCCGCCTACTGGGACGGGCGGATCCTGGACTCGGCCCGGCTGGCCGAGGCCGGGCTGGCGTGCCGGGCCACCGGCACGGCCCGGGTGCTGCTGGCCAGCCTGGCCGCCCGCGCCTGGGCCCGGCTGGGCCACGTCGACGAGGCGCACGCGGCGCTGGCCCGGGCCGGCGACGAGCGGGAGGCGGTCTCCGAGCCGGACGAGGTGGGTGGCCTGTTCGGCTTCAGCGAGGCGCAGCAGAGCTACCTGGCCGGCAGCACGTACCTCTGGCTGAAGGAGTCCACCGAGGCGCTCCGGGCGGCCGACCGGGCGGTCTGGCTGTACGAGGTCGGCGAACCGGAGGACCGGTTCTACGGCGCCGAGATGATCGCGCTGATGGACGCGGCCAGCGCGCACCTGCAGGCCGACGAACTGGAAGGTGCCATCGAGAAGCTCAACCCGGTGCTCAACCTGCCGTCCCAGCAACGGCTCGAGACGTTCACCCAGCGGCTGGGGGACATGCGGGCGGTGCTGCACCGCAACCGGTACGTCGGCAACCGGATCGCGCTCGACCTGCAACACCAGATCGAGGAGTTCCGGGCCACCGCCCTCGGCCAGTATCTGAGCCGCTGACCACCCCCTCCGGCCAGCGCCGGGACGGGTAGACCGCCGGGACGGGTAGACCGGCCGGGACGGGTAGACCGCCGGGACGGGTAGACCGCCGGGACGGCGGCCGCGACGTCCGGGGCAGGTATCTCGCAGTGAGTTGAGCGGCGCCGCGGCCGGCAGCGCCGCCGGACCGGGAGCGAACGGGGCCGCTGGGCGCGGACGGCGGCCGTTCCGCCGACCTTGGGGTGACCGGTGTAGTCGGCGCGTCGTAGGGTCGGCCGGACACGGCGGTACACCGACGACGCGACCGGACCGGTTTGCGCCGACCCGGCCGCACCGCCCGATTTCGCACCGACAGAGCAGTCTGCGGAGGGGCGCCTTGACCGACACACCGACCAGCGACGTCACGCTGTCGAACCTGCTGCACGAGACCCGCCGGTTCGAGCCGCCCGCCGAGCTGGCTGGCGCGGCCAACGTCACGGCCGAGGCGTACGAGCAGGCGAGCGCCGACCGGCTGGCCTTCTGGGAGACGCAGGCACGCCGGCTGACCTGGGCCGCGCCGTGGGAGCAGACGCTGGAGTGGAAGCTGCCGTTCGCCAAGTGGTTCGTCGGCGGGCAGCTGAACGCGGCGTACAACTGCGTGGACCGGCACGTCGAGGCCGGCCGCGGCGACAAGGTCGCCTACTACTGGGAGGGCGAGCCGGGCGACACCCGCACGCTCACCTACGCCGACCTGCTCCGCGAGGTCTCCCGGACCGCGAACGCGCTGCTCGAGCTGGGCATCAACAAGGGCGAGCGGGTCGCGATCTACATGCCGATGATCCCGGAGACGGTGATCGCGATGCTGGCCTGCGCCCGGATCGGCGCGCCGCACACGGTCGTCTTCGGCGGCTTCTCCGCGGACGCACTGCGCGGCCGCATCCTGGACTGCGACGCCCGGCTGGTGATCACCGCGGACGGCGGCTACCGGCGCGGCGCGCCGAGCGCGCTCAAGCCCGCGGTGGATGAGGCACTGACCGACTGCCCGGACGTGCACCATGTGCTGGTCGTCCGCCGCACCGGCCAGGACACCGCCTGGTCCGATGGCCGGGACGTCTGGTGGCACGACATCGTCGACCGCCAGCCGGATCAGCACACGGCCGAGCCGCACGACGCCGAGCACCCGCTGTACGTGATGTACACCTCGGGTACGACGGCGAAGCCGAAGGGCATCCTGCACACCACCGGCGGCTATCTGACCGGCGTCTCGTACACGCACCACGCCGTGTTCGACATCAAGCCGGACACCGACATCTACTGGACCGCGGCCGACATCGGCTGGGTCACCGGCCACTCGTACATCGTCTACGGCCCGCTGGCCAACGGCGCGACCAGCGTGATGTACGAGGGCACCCCGGACACGCCGCACCGCGGCCGCTGGTGGGAGATCGTCGAGAAGTACAAGGTGTCGGTGCTGTACTGCGCGCCGACCGCGATCCGCACGTTCATGAAGTGGGGCGAGGAGCACCCGGGCAAGTTCGACCTGTCGAGCCTGCGCCTACTCGGCTCGGTCGGCGAGCCGATCAACCCGGAGGCGTGGATCTGGTACCGGACCTACATCGGCGGCGACCGGGCCCCGGTGGTGGACACCTGGTGGCAGACCGAGACCGGGTCGATCATGATCAGCCCGCTGCCCGGGGTGACCGCGGCCAAGCCCGGCGCCGCGATGCGGCCGCTGCCCGGCATCGGCGCCGACGTGGTGGACGACAACGGCAAACCGGTGCCGAACGGCGGCGGTGGCTACCTGGTGCTGACCGAGCCGTGGCCGTCGATGCTGCGCGGCATCTGGGGCGACCCGGACCGGTACCGGGACACCTACTGGGCCCGGTTCGAGGGCGTCTACTTCGCCGGCGACGGCGCGAAGAAGGACGAGGACGGCGACATCTGGCTGCTCGGCCGGGTGGACGACGTGATGAACGTGGCCGGCCACCGCATCTCCACCACCGAGGTCGAGTCGGCGCTGGTCTCGCACCCGAAGGTGGCCGAGGCGGCCGTGGTCGGCGCGACCGACCCGACCACCGGGCAGGGCATCGTCGCGTTCGTGATCGTCCGCGGCTCGGTCGCGGCGGACGAGTCATCCGGCGACGCCCTGGTCAAGGAGCTGCGCAACCACGTGGCCAAGGAGATCGGCCCGATCGCCAAGCCGCGCCAGATCATGGTCGTGCCGGAGCTGCCCAAGACCCGGTCCGGCAAGATCATGCGCCGGCTGCTGCGGGACGTCGCGGAGAACCGCGAGCTGGGCGACGTGACCACGCTGAACGATTCGTCGGTGATGGACCTGATCAAGGACAAGCTGCCCACCGCCTCCGGCGAGGAGTAAGCGGGACGGTCCACCTGGACAAGCTCGTGGACGTCATCGGGACGGCACCGGCCGGCCCGGACAGCTGGCGACACCGGGCCCGCCGGGCGGCCAGCTCCGTCCGGCGCAGGTTCCGCGACCGGCGCCGGGACGGCCGAGGGGCGGCCGGCGGGCTGGTGCTGGTGCTGGTGCTGGGCGCGGTCGTGCTGCTGCGGGTCGGGCTACCGGCCCCGGTGACGCCGTGGACCAGCCAGCTCCGGCCACCGTACGACCACCTGCCGGGCCGGCAGCCGATCCCGGCGCCGACCCCGGTGCGGGACGACCCCGGGGTCGTGGAGGGCACCCTGCCGATCGGGCCGCAGGACGGCGGGGGAGGCCGGGCGCCCGAGGAACGCGCGGTGCGGATGGTGCTCGGCCGCTACTGCACGGACCCGGACGGGCTCACCGTCACGTTCGTCGGGGTGGCGGCCGTCGGAGTGGCGACGAGCCCGTGGGACGGCCACGCGGTCGTGGCCGTCGTCCTGTACCAGGACGGCAACGGGGGCGACTACCAGTGGCGGGGCTGGGTCGACCAGCTCCGGCGCTGCCCCTGACCCCGGCCGCCTGATCGGGCCGCCCCCCTCGCCCGCTCCGCCCGGGTCGCGGTCGGTCCCGCCCGTCCCGGCCGGCCCGACCGGAGCTTGGCTGACCCGACCGGAGCCCGGCCGGACCGGAGCCCGGCCGGTCCGACCGGAGCCCGGCCGGTCCGACCGGAGCCCGGCCGGTCCGACCGGAGCCCGGCCGGTCCGACCGGAGCCCGGCTGACCCGACCGGAGCCCGCGCCCGGCAGGGGCTGGCCGACCGTTCGCGGAACTGCGGTGCCGCGGACCCCGACGTACGCTCGAAGCGCGGCGGGACCGGAGGACGCGGATGGATGTCATTGATTCCGGGCCGGAGCGGCCGGTCGGGACTGGTCGCCGCCGGCTGCGCCAGACCTTCCGGGTGCTGGCGCGCCGGCTCGGCTCCCTCAGCCAGCGGCACCGGCGCACCGCCACCGTGCTGAGCGTGATGCTGGTCGCGGCCGCCGCGATGATCGGGCTGCGGGCGGGCCTGCCGGCCGGCGAGTCGCGCACCAGCCGCACGGCCGCCTGGGCCGGCCCGCTCGGGCCGCCGTACGACCTGCTGCCCGGCCGCACCCCGATCCCGGCGCCCAGGCTGGTCAGCCAGGATGGGCAGCGGGTGGTCGGCGAGGTGCCGGTGTTCGCGCCGGCGCCGAGCGAGGTGGCCGCCCGCAAGGCGGTCGACCTGGTGATCGGCCGCTACTGCCGCGACCCCGATGCGCACAGCGTCCAGCTGGTCACCCCGCCGCGGACCCGGTTCGGCTCCGGCCGCTTCCCCGGCCCCGGCGGCAGCCCACCGGCCGGCCCCACCAGCAGCCCGGCCAGCGGCCCCACCAGCGGCCCGGCCGGCGGGTCGAACCTGCCCACCGTGCCCGGTGTCGGGCCGACGATCAGCCCGACCGGTGTGCCCACGGCGCCCACCCCGGCGCCGAACACGACCGCGCCGGTGCCGCCGCCGACCCCCACCGCGGTCCGGCTGGACCCGTGGCAGTTCGCCGTCGCGGTGGTCACCAGCTCCTCGTCCGGGCGGCTGGACGTGGTGGTGAGCCTGTCCTGGACCGGCTTCACGTACCGGTGGAGCGGCTCGCTGGCCCAGCTCAACGCCTGCCACTGAGGGCGGTCCCGGGCCGCCCCGGCGGACCGTGCGGCCCGATGTCCGGTTCCGCCCCGCGGCGGCCCGGACCGCGCCGGACGGGTCGATCCGGCCGGTTCCGAACCGGGTGAACCGGCCCGGGCCGGTTCACCCGGCGAGCCCGCTGGACCGCTACCGGGGCCGCACGGGAGCATGGCGTCCCACACGGTCGACGAGTCCGAGGAGGGTGCCGGGTGACCGCCGAAACCAACCCCGCCGCGACCGACCCGGCGACCGGGCCAGCGGAGCCGGACGGGCCGTCCGTCGGCGAGCTGGTCCGGGCCGCCTCGGAACAGATGTCCGCGCTGATCCGGGCCGAGTTCGAGCTGGCCAAGGCGGAGTTGTCGGCGACCGCGAAGCGGGCCGGCACCGGCACCGGGTTCATGGTGGTGGCCGCGGCCACGCTGCTGCTCTCGTTGCCGTTCCTGTTCGTCGCGGTCGCCGAGGGCCTGGTTGCGCTCGGGCTGCCGCGCTGGTCGGCGTACCTGATCGTGTGGGGGCTGTTCGTGCTCGCGGCGGCGCTGTTCGGCCTGATCGGCGTCCGACTGGTGCGTCGGCTGCGCAAACCGGAGCGGACCATCGAGGCGGTCAAGGAGACCGCGCGCTGGGCCAGGCACCCGACCGAATCCGGTACGGCGGCGTCCGACGCGGCAACCGTACCGCCCACCGCGTAGCCGCGTGTTACTACTTTTCAACATGCTGTGAAGTCACCGATACTGGCGAACTTTGTCCGCCGGCTTCTGACACTCTGGCGGGCGTGAACCCCGATCTGCCCGAGTCCGTGGCCGTCCTTGTCGACGGCCCGTGGACGCACCGTGAAGTCAGCGCGAACGGGGTACGGCTGCACGTGGCGGAGGCCGGCACCGGCCCACTGGTGCTGCTGCTGCACGGGTTCCCCGAGTTCTGGTGGTCCTGGCGCAACCAGCTGACCGCGCTGGCCGACGCCGGGTTCCGGGTGGTCGCGCCCGACCTGCGTGGCTACGGCGCCAGCGACAAGCCGCCCCGCGGCTACGACGCGTTCACCCTGGCCGCCGATGTCGCCGGGCTGGTCCGGGCGCTCGGCGAGCGGGACGCGATGATCGTCGGGCACGACTGGGGTGGGCTGCTGGCCTGGAGCGTCGGCACCCTGCACCCCCGGGTGGTTCGCCGGCTGGCGATCCTGAACGCGCCGCACCCGCTGCGGCTGCGCGCCGCGCTGCTGCAGGACCCGCGCGGCCAGCTGCGGGCCAGCCGGTACGCGCTCACCTTCCC
>Ga0307499_10000225_pt1 | contig 21000 bp, 11 predicted proteins | sample 13_S_MG_FD_201363 | JGI IMG/M metagenome (GOLD analysis project Ga0307499, IMG submission 201363) | Soil microbial communities from Populus trichocarpa stands in riparian zone in the Pacific Northwest, United States - 13_S | ecosystem: Environmental > Terrestrial > Soil > Riparian zone > Trees... | reverse complement strand
GCAGCAGCCACCACTCGCTACATTTGGCAAACCTGAACGCCGATCACTGCGGCAATCTTGCCAACGCCTTGCGGGCCTCGCCCCGCACCCAGGCCCGTTGGTCGCCGAGCTTGCGCGCCAACGCCGGTCGAGCGGCCGGCGCCTTCAGCTTGCCCAGCGCCTTCACCACATGACCATCCACATCGGGATCGTCGACAAGGCCAAGCAGCACCTCGATCACCTCTGGCCTTCTGGACTTGCCGAGGCCCAGAACAATCATCTGCCGGGCCTTGCCGTAGCGACGATCACAGGCCAACTCGACGAGGTCCTCGAACACCGAGTCGTCGGCTAGCACGTCGAGTGCGTTGCCGATCGTCCAGCGCAATCCTGTTCCTGTCGGATCGACCGAAACATCGACCCTGCGGAACTCCCCGATCATCGGCCTCGCCGCAGCGGGCTTCGCCCACGGCACCGCCAAAGCCCGCACGATCTCTTCCTTGACCCTGCGATCCGTGACCCGCTGCAACCAGTCCAACAGAACAGCGACGCCGTCGCGGTAGCGCAGCCCGGAGTGACGCAGATCGGCAAGCGACCTTGCCTCATACCCGGCCGCTGCCAGCTCAGCCAAGATCGGTTCCTCGCCTGGGGCGGGCGCCGCCGACCTCATCTCGGCAAATTCCGAACCAAGTTGATGTCACCTCTGTTAATCGCATCTAGGAGCGGACCGGACAGCGTAGTTTAACCACGAACGTAGAACTTGAACGTAAGGCCCTGCTGAATAACAGAGGCCGAGAGGTCCCGCAACTGATTAGTCTAGCTCAGCCGTGCGACGTTCTTGACCTCGCCGAGGACCGACGAGTTCAACTCGTCTGGACGCGATAGGGCGCCGTGCCGTTGGCAGCGGAGACAGCTTGGGATGACGTGCCTGTGGGTCGCTGGCGAGGAAGGAGACGTCGGCGATGGTGCACATGGCGAAAGTGGCCCGGCGAACGTGTAGTAGCGGGTGCTCGACTTCACACCGGCCGGGTCGGTGCGCACCTCGACGCCGAACCGGGGAGGTAGGGCGTCGCGCCGGTCGAGTTCCTGGATGATCAGGCGGGCGCCGTCGAGGACCTAGAGGTAAGTCGAGGTGGTCGCGCGCTGAGGGACGAGGCGAGGTGGCTCTCGATGTCGTAGGTGAGCGACTGCTCGCCCGGCCGGGCGGCGTGCTCCCCTCTACGTCGTAGCTGGTGACGGCAGTCGACGGGCCGGCCGGGGCTGGCGGTCACGCGGGTTCCACACAGTTCGAGCGGTGACAGCCGACAAATCCACTATTTGGATCGCACCCGGCAGTGTTGATCGCTAACATCCGACCGCTCGTTCCTAGGGAGGTTCGATGATGGGTTCAGTTCGACGCGCGGTCGCCGCGCTGGTGGCGGGATGCGGGCTGGTCCTGGCGTCAGCGACGCCAGCGACGGCCGACGAGCCGGCTGTGTCCGGGACCGTGATCGATCACGCGACCGGCGCCGCCGTGGCCGGTGCCTGCGTCGTGCTGGTTCATGTCGATGACGACGCCGAGACGGCGTCAGCATGTGTCGACGATGCCGGCAATTTCGCGGTTGAGACGCTACCGCCCGGCTCGTACCGCCTGCGGGTCAGCGCGCCGGGTTTCCCGGACCAGTGGGCGGTCAACTCGCCGGACGCACACAATGCCTTCCTCATCCCCTACTCGCCATCCTTCCCGGTCCAGTTGGGGCAGATCCCGCTGTGGCGGGAAGCCGGCACCATCCGGGGCGCACTCACCGACGCCCACGGCGCTCCGGCAAGCGCCACGGTCCGCATTGTCCGCTCTGATCAGAGTTGGCAGGCGGAGACATTCACCGATTCTGCTGGTCGGTACCAGCTCACGCCCGTCCCGCCCGGGTCGTACCTGATCCAGTTCACCAACGGGCGGCAGGGCCAGTACGCCCACGGGCAGTTGGACATCGCGGCGGCCGATCTGCAGGAGGTCGTCGACGGCCAGGTGACCGTGGTTGACGAGCAGTTCCTGCCGTTGCCGACGCTGATCGTCCAGGTCATCGACGCAGCCAACCACCGCCCGGTGCCCGGTGCCTGCGTCGGGCTGTTCGACGTCACTGGCCAGACTCCAGATCGGTGCGCCGGGCAGGACGGCGTGGTCAGGTTCGCTGACGTCGCGTCTGGGAGCACCAGCGTCACCGCCTACGACCCTGCGCTGCTGCATTACGGTCAGAGCCTCGACCAGGAGATCGGCCTCGGTACGACGCGGCTTCGGCTGGCCCTGCAACCGGGCGCCGTGATCCGCACACAGGTCCGAGACGCCGCGACCGGTCGCCCCGCCTCGGCGTGCGTCGATGCTGTCGACAGCCACGGGCACGGGTACCGGGGCCCATCCCGGGCATTCTGCAGCGACCCGACTACCGGCACGCTCGCGATCGGACCCATCACCCCTGGGGACCTGCAACTCTTCGCCGACCCGTTCGACGACGACAGCCACGGTGCGCAGTGGGTTGGCTGGCACGGCGGCACCGGCGACCAGCGCAGGGCACGGATCGTGCCGCTGCGACTGCGTGAGTCGGTGACCGTTCCGCCAATCCGGATGGACCCGGCGGGTTCGATCACCGGCACCGTCCGGGAGCGCAGCACCGGCCAGCCGGCCCCGCAGATCTGCACCTTCCCGTACGCGGTGGATCCGGTGCTGGGTATCGACAACCGCTGCACCGGAACCGCCGGCACCTACACGATCACCGGTCTTGGTCCCTACGACTGGCCGGTGGAGTTCGCGTCGCGGAGCTTCGGCGAGGCCTGGCAGTGGTCCGGTGACGTCGCTGACCGATTCAGCGCGACGATGACGAGGGTGTACCCAGGTCAGGCCTCGGTTGTCGACGCCAACCTGGTTCCAGGTGGCACGCTGCATGTGGTCGGGGTTGACAGCGCTGGCGTGCCGCTGTCAGCTCAGGCACTGGTGTACAACGCCCGCACCGGCGACTTCGCCACCTTCCTGGCGGGCTCTGGGGGAACCCAGGACCGGTCATTCACAATCAGGGCCCTGGCCACCCAACCGGTCAAGATCGAATACACCGTCTTCGCCACCGGGCAGACCTGCTTCTTCGATCGGAAGCTCAGTTTCCGAACGGCCGCGACAGTCTCGGTGACAGCCGACACTGCCAATCCCGCTCTCACCTTGGTCGCCGACTGCGGCGCCTGAGTCGACCCCGGTCTCCGGCCGGGCCGCGGACAGCGATGGCCGCCGTGGCCGGCCGGAGGACGGCCGGTACGCCGCTGGCCGAGCGGCGGACGCTGGTCCACAGTGGATGAGAGGGGTGTCCCGACCGCGCCCACGCCGCCGACACAGCCGGAGTTCGGGACCTATTTCGTCTGGAAGTTATCCGGGCCGTGGTCGTGGTTAGCCGCGACCGCGTCGGTGTCCGCCGTGATCTGCTTCGTCTGGAGGTTATCCGGGCCGAGGTCGGCCCCGACCGCGTCGGCCTCCATCGACGGCGGTTCGAACTTCTTCACGGCGAGGACGGCGGACTGGCCCGGCGTAGAGGTCTGAACGTCGGTCGCCGAGTCGGTCCGCCGGGTGTTGTGGTCGGCGCTGACGCTGATGGTGCCGATGACGGCGGCGACCAGCAGGGCGGCGGCCGACAGCCCGGAGCCGATCCGGTTCGGCGCGGTGCCACTCATCTACTGCCTCCTATGGCGGGTTGATGGACTCTCTACAGGAGACACCGCAAGTAGGCAGATCTGATCGTCCTCAGCCACGGACAGCACCTTCGGGCGGATTCGCGGTGCCAGCTGGCGTGGCGGCGCCGCCCGGGACGGGTTCGGGTGGCCCGGTCAGCCGGCGGATCCTGCAGCGTCGTCGGCCTGCGCGGCGGCGGAGGGCTCCTCCAGGCGGAGCGGGCGCAGCCGGGCCCAGAGCAGGAAGAGGACGCCGAGAATCAGCATGCCGATGCCGACCCAGAGGTTGATCCGGATGCCGCTGGCCTTGGCGATCTCGGCGGAGCCGTCGGCGAGGCCGGCGACTATGAGGACCAGGCCATACAGGGTGAACATGGCGCCGATGATCAGGCGCAGGTCGAAGAGCCGGCTGGAGCGGTCGGCCGGGTCGCGGGCTTCGGGGTCGGTCACGGCGGCCGCCTAGAGGAAGATCAGGGACAGGACGAGGGTGATGCCCAGGATCACCGCGCCGAGCACGCGCGGCTTCTCGTACCACGGCGGGGGCGGGGGCGGCGGCGGGGCGTCCGGGTTCGGGACGCCGGCGACCAGGCCGGCGAGTTCGCGCTCCGGCTTGGGCGCGGTGGCCAGCGAAACCGCGACGGTGACCACGGCGTCCACGACGAAGGCGGCGATGGCGCCGTAGAAGTTCTGCGACTGGGTGGAATCGATGGTCACCCACGGGTCCCAGAAGTGGGTGCTGCCGATGGTGAAACCGACCAGCCCGAGGTGCGCGATCATCGCGGCCGCGGTGCCGGAGATCAGACCGGCGAAGCCGCCCCACGGGGTCGCCTTCTTCCACAGCATGCCCACGATGAACGTGGCGAACAGCGGCGCGTTGAACAGCGAGAACAGCAGCTGGATGTAGTTCATGATGTTGCTGTAGCCGGACGCGATGAACGCGGTGCCGATGCCGACCACGATGCCGACCACCGTGATGATGCGGCCGACCCGCAGGTAGTAGCCGTCCGGCCGGTCCTTCACCACGTACGGCCGCCAGATGTCGTACGTGAAGACCGTGTTGAAGGCGCTGATGTTCGCGGCCATGCCGGCCATGAACGCGGCGAGCAGGCCGGCCAGCGCGACGCCGAGCACGCCGTTGGGCAGCAGCTGGCCCATCAGCCGCGGGATCGCGTCGTTGTAGGTGGCGTTGTCGCCGCCGGTGCCGATACCGGGAACCAGCACCAGCGCCAGCAGCCCGGGGATGATCGTGAGCGCCGGGATGAAGATCTTCGGGAAGGCGCCGATCAGCGGGGTGCGCTGCGCGGCGTTGAGATCCTTGGCGGCCAGCGCCCGCTGCACCTCGGCGAAGTTCGTCGTCCAGTAGCCGAACGAGAGAACGAAGCCGAGGCCGAGGACGATGCCGACCCAGTCCCCGAGCGGGTTGCTCGGATGCCCCAGCTGGGTGCCGCCCCACTGGCTGAACGCGGCCGAGCCGAGCGGGGTGTTCGCCTCCACGTTGGCCTTCAGGCCGTCCCAACCGCCCACTTTGGACAGTCCAACCACGACGATCGGGATCAGCCCGGCCATGATCACGAAGAACTGCAGGACCTCGTTGTAGATCGCCCCGGACAGCCCGCCGAGCGTGATGTAGATCAGCACGAAGCCGGCCGAGACCACAATGGACACCGGGATCGGCCAGCCGAGCAGGCTCTTGATCACCAGCGCCAGCGCGTACAGGTTCACCCCGGCGATCAGCACCGTCGCGGCGGCGAAGCTGAGCCCGTTGAACAGGTGGGTGGCGTTGTTGTACCGGCGCCGCAGGTACTCAGGGACGCTGTGCACCCGGGAGCTGTAGTAGAACGGCATCATCACCAGGGCGAGGAAGACCATCGCCGGCACGGCGCCGATCCAGTAGAAGTGCACCGTCGAGATGCCGTACTGGGCGCCGTTCGCGGCCATCCCGAGGATCTCCAGCGCGCCCAGGTTCGCCGAGATGAACGCCAGCCCGGTCACCCAGGCCGGCAGCGCCCGCCCGGACAGGAAGAAGTCCTCACTGGTGACGATCGCCCGCCGGGCCATCACCCCGATCGCGACGACCACCCCGAAGTAGAGGATCAGGATCCCGTAGTCGAGGGCGTTGACGTCGAGCCGTCCGCCCCCCGCCGCCACAACACCCATGCGCACCTCTGTGCCCACCTGCGACGCGGATCACACCTACTGCGTTGGTTGCACCACACCATCACGTAACGTAACCGCAACGGCGTCCGAGGATGGAACGCAACAGGTTGGTCAACAACTCTTCGAAGACGCCCGCCCCGAGCACGCCCGCAGCGTCATCCCTCCGGTCGAAACCAGTCCGGTGCATATTCACTTGACGCGAACTGCACAACGACGACGTCACGAAGAGGACCATCGAACCCACGGTCGGCTAGGGCCTCGAGACTTGGTACAACGCCCTCCGTTCGCATGGCGGAGACAAGACTAGCCACCTCTAGTGATGTCTCATTGGAGTGACCGTCCCGAGGACAATAGGCCCCTCTAAAATACTCACCGTCCATACATCGGGTGTAGACCTCCGTCCAGGTGTTCATGGACCCAAGACCCCCGTGATCCAAGGGATCCCCCCTTCGGCTTGACCCACTGAAGTCCTATATCCCAGCCGGTTGAGCTGGGCGACGAGACTACTCACGTCTGCCCTGGGGCCGGTTGTTATTGAGAGAGTGCCGCCCGGCCTTGTCACGCGCGCCACCTCCGAAAGCGTTCCCCCTCCAAACTGATCAGATGGGAAGTGATTGAGCGCAACTCTGTCGAAGCTCGCATTGGCGAACGGCAGTTGTTGCGACCGAGCGACGACCGATGGACCGTGCGCGATGTTGGGGTTGACGCTGACCGCCTCTTTTGGCGTCCTGACGATGCTCCTTACCGCCGTGTCTGGAAACTGTCCCCCACCGATGTCCAGGGCTCGCGCCGAGCCTGTGGCGCTGGTCGCGATGCCCGACTCTTCATCCCCCGACGAACCGTTGCCAGTGAGTTCCCCGTCCATGGGGTCGCCGTCGGCGGGGTCGGCGAAGGTGGTGCGGGGTGGGGTGGGGGGTTTGAGGCTACTGCCGCCGGCCTCGGGTTGGGCGGCGGGGTTGAGCTCGTCGGTGATGTCGGCGGCGGAGGGGTCGATGGACTGGCTGGATTGGCCGAAGGTGCTGGTGGGGCTGGAGCAGGTGGCGGGGGTGCAGACGGAGACGTGGGTGGCCTTGAGGGTGATCTTGGATGTGTCGTTGCTGACCCGGGTGCCGGGGCGTACGGCGGAGACCGACGTGGGGCGGGCCGACGGCAGCGGCTTGGTGCTGCGCGGGACGCGGGTGTGCAGGTTGACCCACCAGCGCGGGGGCGGCGGTGGAACGTACCGGCGGACACCCGGGGTGCCTCCGTGCCCGCTCGAACCGTGGTGGACACCCGAGCCAGTGCGTCCGCCCGACGGCCCGGCCGGCCAGTTGGTGTAGTACGGGTAGTCGGTGTAGTCGATGTAGCAGGTGTAGAACCGGCAATAGTTGCGCGCCTCGCAGGCACCGGAACCGCGGTTCTCGCACGATTCGTAGCCAAGCGTCGTCGGCCGGAAGAGGTAGTACAGGTACAGGGCCAGCCCGGTGTACTCGCTCCCGCCGATCTTGAGCACGGGCTTGAGGACCCGCACCCCCTTCCCAGCAACCTCCGCCGCCTTCTCGGCAGCGGAGCACACCATCGGAACGTCGCAAACGCTGGGGAAATGGCCGGTGGGGTCGGTGTAGGCGAGAGGGTTGGCGGCGCCGTAGGTGTAGCGGTTGCCCGCAGCGGTCGGGAGTGGCGCGACGGCTGCGTCGTCGCGGCTGGCGAAGGTGCCGGTGCCGGGGGTGTACCAGCGGGCGGCCATGTTGACGCGGTCGGTATCCGGGTCAGTCCAGCCGCCCTGGTAGCCGACCTGCGCTGGCGTGCCGGCCTGCGATACCGGTGTGCCGAACGGGTCGAAGCTGGTCGAGCCGTAGACAGTCGTTTGTGCACTGGTAGCCGCGACCACATCGCCGTGCCGGTCGGAAACGAGGAACCGGATGGTGCCAGTCGGGCCGTCGCGGTCGGTCGCGGGCGTCCCGTCCGGCAGCCGGCCGATCCGGTAGGTGCCGACAGCGACCGGGTCGTTGGCCTGGTCGGGATAGCTGAACCCGGTAGAGCCACGAGCGGCGACGCGGTCCAGGCTGTCGTAGCTGTAAGCGGTAGCGCCGTCGCCGATCAGCCGGTCGAAGGCATCGAACGACAGCGCGGTGCTGGCTGCCGACGTGGTGGCGCTGGCCAGCGTTCCGCGTGCCGAGTAGCTGTACGAGGTCGTGCCGTCACCGGTTAGCCGGTTGCGCTCGTCGTAGTGAAGCGTGGTCGGGCCAGCACCAGTCCGGTTGCCAGCAGCATCCCAGCTGTAGTCGGTCACGCCCGCCGGAGCGGACCAGGTGTCCAGGCGGGAGGCACCGTCGTAGGTGTAGGAGTTGTGGCCAGCTCCGGTGATTCCGAAGTCGCTGACGACATCCTTCGTCAGCAGGTTGTCGTCCTTGTCGTACGCGTAGTTCAGCTTGAGGACGTACCTGCCGCCGATGCCGCTGTCGGTCCGGTCCTCGGTGACGCGGTGCAGATCATCCCGCGTGAGCAAGCGGGCAGCCGGGCCGCCCGCGCCACCGGTGTTGTGGGTCATGCGACGAAGCAGCCCGGCCGCGTCGTAGTCGTAGTTGACCCGCGCGTTCGGGTTGCCCGTGCTGACGATCGATGCGCTCTCCAGGCGGTCGGCGTCGTCGTAGGTGTAGGTAGAGGTCCCGGCTGGGTCGGTGCGGCCGGTCAGCCGGTTGTCGGCGTCGTAGGTCGAGGAGACCGGGCCGGCGGGAGATGTGGCCGACTGCAGCAGGTTGCGGTCAGTCCAGGTGTAGCTGAGGGCCGCACCGGGCGAGCCGACGGAGACGAGCCGGCCGGCCGCGTCGTAGCCGAGGCTGCGGTCGGTGGTGGCCGCCTCGGCGCCGGTGCCGTGTTCGGCGCTGAGCCGGCCCAGTTCGTCGTAGTCGCGGGTGACCGTGACGCTGCCCGGCTTGGCCAGCCGCACCTGGTGACCGTTCGCGTCGTAGGACGCGGTCCAGGTCCGGTCGGCCGCCGCCGGGTACGCCGTGGTCGCCGGTTCCACTGTGGACTCGGGGAGTCCGAGGCTGTTGTAGGTGACGTCGGTGGCGTGGCCGTTGCCGTCGACGGTCCGGGTCTGGTTGCCGGCGCCGTCGTAGCCGAGGCCGACGGCGATTGCCTGCGTCGTGGTCGGGTGCTCGGTGATGGTGATCGGCCGGTCCAGCGCGTCGTAGCCGACGTCCGTCCGCCGGTTCTCCGCGCTGACCGTCGCGGTGGTGTTGCCGTTGGCGTCGTACTCGGCGCGCACCGTGCGCAGCGCGGCCGCGGTGCCCTGCTGCTGTGTTGCCGACACCGGCCGCCCAGCCAGGTCGTAGCCGACGCTGGTGACCAGCCCACCGGGGTCCGTTGTGGACACTGCCCGGCCGGCGAGGTCCCGGCCGATCGAGGTCTCCCGGGCGGTCGGGTCGGTCGAGTCGGTGACCTCGCCGGCCCGGTTGAAGGTCTGCGTGCTGGCGTGCCCGAGCGGCGTGGTGACGGTGACCGGGTTGCCGGCGTCGTCGTAGCTGATCGTGGTGGTGTAGTTGGCGACCGGGCCGGGCACCCGCTCCACCTCGGTGCTGGTGATCGGCCGGCCGAGCTCGTCGTACGTGGCGAGGGTCTGCGCGCCGGTCGGGTCGGTCACCGATAGCTGTTCGCCGTCACGGTCGTAGCTGTACCGCCAGACGCCGGCCGGGTTCGTGCCGACGGCGGGCTCGGTGCAGGTGAGTACCCGGCCGTACGGGTCGTAGGTGTAGGTGGTGACCCGGCCGAGGCCGTCGGTGGTCGTCAGGACGTTGCCGGCGTGGTCGTAGCTGGTCCGGCCGGTCGGCACGATGGCCGGGCCGCCGCCCGGTGGCGAGTATGACGGTGCGGTCCGCGCCGTGACCCGACCCATCGCGTCGTACTGGCTGCCGCTGACGCCACCGTTCGCGTCCCGGACGCCCGTGATCTCGCCGAAGGTGTTCCGGCCGATGGTCGTCGTACCACGGACGCCGGCCGTGCGGACGCCGGCGACCCAACTGTCAGCGGCCGGCGCGGTCACCGTCGCGAGCGCGCCGGTCGCGTCGTAGCTGGCGTCGGTGCGGGCGCCCTTCGGCTCGATCTCGCCGACGGTCAGGCCGCGGGCGTCCTGGGCCAGGGACGTGGTGAACAGCGCGCCGCTGTCGCCGTGCACGGAAACCGAGGTGAGCACGTCTTCGGCCGAGTAGCCGTAGTCGGTCGTCTCGGTCCGGCCCGGGCTGGCCGCGCCGGTGCGGGCGGCGGTGGCGACGTTGCCGTCAGCATCGCGGGTGTAGGTGGTGACCCGGGCCAGCCCGGCCGGGTCGAGCGTCACCGTCTTGGGCAGACCGGCCGGGTCGTTCACGACCGACGTGGTCGTCTGAGCGCCGATGCCGAACGGTGTCGCCTCGCTGGTGACGTTCCCCGCCGCGTCGTAGGCGCGGGTCAGCAGCGTGACGTCCCGTGGCCCGGTGGGGGTCGTCAGTCCATTTCGGACAGCCGTCTGCAGGAGATCGTCGTCGAAGTAGGTGTAACGGGTGGTGCGGCCCATCGCGTCGGTCAGCGTGGCCAGCCGGCCGGCCGGGTCGTACGACCGCGACTCGGTCACCAGCGAGGTGGCGGCCGGATCCTGCGGGTCCGCGCCGGGCGCGGTCACCGTGGTCGAGGTGCGCAGGTGCCGCTCGTTGTAGCGGTACGACGCGACGACGCCGTTCGCGTCCGTGCTCGATGCCAGGTCGCCAGTGGCCGACCAGGACTGGTCGACGTGCCCGCCGTCCGGCTGGTCGGTGCGCACCAGCCGGTCATGCGCGTCGTAGCGGTAGTGGGTGTGCCGGGTGGCGTCGCCGCCGGTCAGGTCCGCCACGTCGACGTCGGTGACGTTGCCGTCGAGGTCGTAGTGGGTCGTGGTGGCGTTCCGGTGGCTGACCCCGGTGATCGGGTTGGGCACCGCGTCGGTGGTCACCGTGTCCAACTGCGACAGTGGCGTCCACGTGTACGTCGTGGTGGACAGCGTCGTGCTGCCGGACTTCGCGGTGGCGCTGGTCACCCGGCCGAGCGCGTCGTACGCATAGGTCGTGACCAGGCCGGTCGGGGACGTGGCCTGCACCAGGTCGCCGCGCCGGTTGTAGGCATACTCGGTGGTCTTCAGGTTCGGGCTGGTGACCCGGAGGGGCAGGCCCTTCGGCATGACACCGCCGCCAACAGCCAACTGCAAGCCGCTGGTGTACGGGCTGTTCTCGGTCGGCCGGGCGGCGACGCCGTTCGGCTTCGGCCAGGTGGTCCTGATCGGGTCGCCGAAATCGTCGTACTCCCAGGTGGTCTGGAAGGTCGTATCGGTCGGCACGGCCGGCGGGGCGGCCGGCGCGGCGGTGCGGGCGTCCCAGGCTGAGATCAGCCGGTCGGCCACCGGGTCGAGCGGCCCGGACGGCGGCCGGTAGGCGTAGTACGAGGTCTGGCAGGTCGTGCCGGACCGGCAGGTGGTCCGCCGGGTGATGTTGCCGCGCGCGTCGGTGACCAGGGTCAGCGTGTGGTTGTTCTCGTCAGTGATCGAGGAGAGGAACCCGTTCGCCGCGTATCCGAAGGCGCGATGTCGGACGCCGCCAGTAATGCCGGTGACGGTGCGCTCAGTGATCCGGCCCGCATGGTCGATGTCGTAGCCGTACGAGTAGGTCATGTTCGGCAGGGCGCTGGAGCGCAGCGTGACCGTGCGGGTCGAGCCGGCGAGGGTCGGATTGTTCAGCGTCCAGGCGGCGCCGTCCGGGTCGACCAGTGTGGACAGTCGCCCGTCTGAACTGTCATAGGCGACGTTGACGAACCCCCGGTCGTCCTGCGGCTGGCCGATCCGGCTGATCGAGTCGGCCGCGAGACGTGCGGCATAGTGGGCTTGCACCGCCGGCTGACCGAGCGGGTGCGTGTAGTAGGCGACCTCGTCGATCTGCCCGGTGAACCCGAAGTTCCCGTCGTTGGTGGCCGGCCAGTTGTGCGTGTAGCCGGCGCCGATGGTGAACTTGGTCAGGTTCTCGTGGTCGATGACCGCGGTGATCGAGCCCTGCGGGTTACCGTCCAGGTACATCGACTGCTTGTTCACCGCGGCGGTCAGTACGACATGGTGCCAGTTACCGTCGTTGACCGTCCCGGCGGAGATGACGTCGCGGGTGGTGGCCGCCGGTGCCCAGAACCCGCCACGCAGAAAGCCGCTGGTGTCGACGTAGAGGATCGGCACGAAGCCGGTGGACGGGATGGCCGGGTAGGCCTTCGTCTGGTAGCTGGCCAGCACACCGGATGCGGTGGTCCGGAACCAGAGCTCGAGCGCGAGCGAGGTAGCCGGGCTGGCGATCTTGTCCGGCATCGTCACGTAGCCATCACCGGCGAACGAGGCCGCTGTGCCGTCGCTGCCGGCGAGGGCTCCCGGCTGTCCAAGCGTGACATTCGTGTAGCTGCCGGCGCCGTCGCCGGAGCTGCGTGCCAGCGCGCTGGCCGCCGCCGACCCGGATGCCTCGTCCAGGTGCCAGTAGTGCTTCGGGTTGTCGTCCAGGACGGCGCTGCTGTAGTGCGAGGTGGTCGTGTAGAGGTAGTGCGCGCAGGCGGTTGCCGACACCGGGCCGCAGACGCTGGTCAGCCGGTCGCCGTCATAGCTGTAGGTCCAGGTCGGTGCCGGCTCCCCGGTCGCCGGAGGGTCGGTGGCCACGCTGTGCACGTGGCCGGCCGACCAGGTCAGGTACAGCCCGCGCCCGCTGGTGTCGTCCACAATGGACTCCAGCGGGCCGAAACCGACGTAGTTGAAGGACTGGCGGCGTCCAGCGGCGTCCAGCACGGCGCGCGGCCGGCCGAGGGAGTCGAATGTGTAGCGGCTGCCGGTCTGATCCCGCATGGTGTAGGTCTGCTCGGCGGGGTCGAACACCAGCGCGAGCTGCCGACCCTCCGGCGGCGCGTAGCTGCCATCCGTGTTGAGGCCGAACCGCACCTGCTGCCCGGTTGGCAGCGTCACCACCACGTTGCCGGAGTCGTCCTCGTCCCGCACCAGCCGAAGGTCGACTCTCGACGCCCAGCCGGCGCCGAACGCCGTCGAGCGGCGCGAGTCGAGGCTGTTGTAGGTGCGCTGGATGCTCAGTTCCGGACCGACCGTGGCCACCGACGCATCCGTCGTCTGGGCCGCGTAGTTGCCGACCTGAGCGTCCACGCCGGCGGCCTCGTCGCCGTCGAGGTTGCTGGCCAGGTGCCCGGTGACGGTGGGCTGCGGTACCACGGTGGTCAGCGAGAGCGGGCCGACGCTCGGGCCGGTCAGGTTGTTGTCGTCCGCCCAGCCGTACCAGAAGTAGTCGTGCGACCAGACCAGCCGTCCGGCCGGCGGCGTCCAGGTGTGCGAGGTCGACCAGCCGGAGTCGAGGCAGTTCGTCGGCGCGGCCGGGGTGCCGTCGCAGATCCGGAACGAGTAGCGCAGCCCGGTGCCCGGCCAGCCATCCGGGTCGGTGCCGTCCAGGTACAGCGTCGGCCTCAACGACTGCACCAGCGCGCCACTCGGCGGCTGCTGATCGGTCAGCGCCGGCTCCACGTTGCCGACGCCGAGGGTGAACGCGCCGAACGGGACGCCGTAGCTGTCGTGGAAGGAGTGGTTGGTCGCGTCGAGCATGTCGAAGTTGACCGTGTAGGTGCCCGGGTCCAGCGCCGGCAGCGTGACCGAGAAGCGCGCGGTCTCGCCCGGGTCGACCGTGGTCGGCGGACCGGCGGGAATCGCCCCCACCGACACCTGGGTCGAACCGGAGAAGATCCGGTACGACAACCGCAGCGGGCCGCCGGCCGGCCAGCTGCTCTGGCCGAGGTTCTGCACGTCGACCTTGATGCCGCCGTTGGAGTTCGCGGTCACCGGCGGCGTGATCGTCTGCGCCGGGATCGAGTAGGCGGCGCCCTGGTCTGCGTAGGTGACGTCGAGGTACGGGACGTTGTCGGCGATCGGCCCGTTCGCCGACGAGAACCGCTTCCAGCCATTGCTGTCGGTGCTGCTGGCCCGCACCGTGAGCCCCTGGTACGCGGTGAGCCCATGCGTCCACCGGGTCGCGAGGTCCGGGTCGATCGCGAAGCCCTCGCGGGCCAGCGGGCAGCTCGAACTGAAGCCGTGGGCGAAGGACTTGCTCGCGATCGGCGTCGGGTTGAATGCAGCGCCCGGGTAGGTCGTCATCGTCGACCCGGCCCAGGCGCCGGTCACCGCGTACACGTTCACGGTGGATGGCGTGCAGGAGGCCGACCAGTTCTCGGTGAGGTTCAACGCGGCTGCCAGCACGTACTTGTTGTGCAGCGTGCCGATCAGCCCGTTGGTATGCAGGTAGGAGGCAGCCACCGTGCTGCCGCCGTCCGGCGTGCCGATCTTCAGTTCCTGGTTCGCCGAGTTGTTCGCGGTGGCCGGCGACATCACGAACGTGTCGTCGGCGTCGGCATTGACCTGCAATGACGGGTCGACCACGACCGGGAACACGCGGTCAGCCGCGTGCAGCCAGGCCTGGTCCAGATCGACCCGGAGTGTCCAGGCGCCGGCCGCCGCGGGCGCCAGCCGGTAGTGGACCCCGTACGAGAGCCGGCCCTCCCCCGACCGCGGGTCGATCGCGGAATCCCGCATCCACGGCGTCGGGATGGTCGCCCGCACCTTGCCGGCCGGGTCAGTGAGCAGGACCGAACCGCTGGCGTCGAGGGACGGGGTCAGGCCACGCAACCGGAGACTGAACGTCCAACTCGCCGGCGCCGACCGGCTCCGCAGCAGGATCTCCTCCTTGTCCCCGGTGGCGGTGGCGACCAGCCGCAGGTCGGCGTCCGGCCGGACCGCGCGGTACGTCACCGCGTCCGCTGCCGGTACAGCAATCGCCGGTGCGGCACCGGTGACGGCGAACGTCGCACCGCCGCCGGGGAAGGTCAGGTCGGCCAACGCGGGATCGGCTGCGGTCGGGCCGAATGAAACCGCGACCGGCCCGGACCGCGGCACCAGCCGGCCGGACGGCTGCCGATTCAGCCTCAGGTCGAGCGGCAGGTAGCTGCCGTCCGGCTGGCGGACGTTGGCCTGGCCGTCGTACAGCCGCACCGTCTCGGTGCCGTCGGCGTTGGCGAACGTGCTGCTGGTCGCGGTGCGCCTGCCCGCCAGCTCAACCGACGTATGTGGATCCACCCCGCGGGCGGTCGGCTTCGCCTGCACCAGCCGGCCCGGCACCTGGGCCGGCCGGGGTGCTGCCCGCTCTGCCCCGGCGCTGCGCGCGGTACCGCTACCCGCCCTGGGTGGGGCCGCACTCGCTGGCGAGCGGTCGGTCGCGGACTGCGGTGCGGTGTGCGGCAGGCCGGCGGCCGAGCCGGTGCGCTGCTCGGGCGGCCGGCTGGTGGCACCCGCCGGCAGGCCGGCAGCTCGCGGTGCGGCGTTTGCCGGTACGGCCACGGCGCCCAACTGGACCGCCACCGCCGTCACCGTCGACAGGACGAGCACTCGCAAACCGGCCACGTCGGCGCCCTCCGATGGTCTGCCGCTCAAGGTCGGCGGATCACCAAAGCACATGCCGGACGGCGAAAGCTCCTGATTACCTCGCTAACCACCCGACCGGCCCATCTGACCACGATCCAGCTACGCAGCGCCGCCGGCGGCGACCATGGCTGGTCGCCGCCGGCGGCGGGTAGAGCTGGGGTCAGGCGGTTTCGGTGATGGGGCGGTCTACCCAGGACATCAGGGCGCGGAGGTGGGCGCCGACCTGCTCGATGGGGTGGCCGGCGCCCTTGTCGCGCAGGGCGGTGAAGTTGGGGCGGCCGGCGTCGTCCTCGGCGACCCACTCGCGGGCGAAGGTGCCGTCGGTGATCTCGCCGAGGATGTCGCGCATGGTCTGCCGGGTCCGCTCGTCGACGATGCGCGGGCCGCGGGTGAGGTCGCCGTACTCGGCGGTGTCGGAGACCGAGTAGCGCATCCGGGCGATGCCGCCCTCGTACATCAGGTCGACGATCAGCTTGAGCTCGTGCAGGCATTCGAAGTAGGCGACCTCGGGCTGGTAGCCGGCCTCCACCAGGGTGTCGAAGCCGGCGCTGACCAGTGCGGTGGCGCCGCCGCAGAGCACGGCCTGCTCGCCGAACAGGTCGGTCTCGGTCTCCTCGGTGAACGTGGTCTTGATGACGCCGGCGCGGGTGCCGCCGATGCCCTTCGCGTACGACAGCGCCAGCGGCAGCGCCCGGCCGGAGGCGTCCTGGTCGACCGCGACCAGGCATGGCACGCCCTTGCCGTCGGCGAACTGCCGGCGGACCAGGTGGCCCGGCCCCTTCGGGGCGACCATCGCAACATCCACGCCCGCTGGCGGGGTGATCAGGTTGAACCGGATGTTGAAGCCGTGCGCGAAGAACAGCGCGTCGCCGTCGACCAGGTTCGGCGCGATCGCCTCCGCGTACAGCGAGCGCTGCACGGTGTCCGGGGCGAGCATCATGACCAGGTCGGCTTCCTCGCAGGCCTCGGCCGGGGCGAGCACGCGGAGCCCCTCCGACTCCGCCTTCGGCCGGCTCTTGGATCCCTCCGGGAGTCCAATTCGGACGTCCACACCGGAATCCCGCAGGGACAGCGCGTGCGCGTGCCCCTGACTGCCGTACCCGAGCACGGCCACCGCCCGATCCTGGATCAGAGTCAGGTCGGCGTCGTCGTCGTAGAAGATCTCCGCGGCCATCGGAACTCGATTGTCCTCTCTGGATAGTCTCGTGTGGACGGTCAGGTCAGGCGCTGCGCTCGACGGTGCGGAGCGCGCTGCCGGTGATCGAGCGCGGCCCGCGGCCGACGGCGACCATGCCGGACTGCACCATCTCCTTGACACCGAACGGCTCCAGCATGCGCAGCAGCGCGTCGAGCTTGTCGGCGGTGCCGGTTGCCTCGATCGTCACCGACTCGGTGCTGACGTCGACCACCTTGGCCCGGAACAGCTGGACGGTCTCCAGCACCGCGCTGCGGATGGACAGGTCGGCGCGCACCTTGACCAGCAGCAGCTCGCGCTGCACGGCCTGCGCCGGATCCAGCTCGACGATCTTGATGACGTTGACCAGCTTGTTCAGCTGCTTGGTCACCTGCTCCAGCGGCAGGTCGGCGACGTTCACCACGATCGTCATCCGGGACACCTCGGGGTGCTCGGTGGGCCCGACCGCGAGCGACTCGATGTTGAAGCCACGCCGGCTGAACAACCCGGACACCCGGGCCAGGACACCGGGCTTGTTCTCCACCAGCACGGAGAGAGTGTGCTTACTCATCGGTGTCTCAGCCCTCGTCCTCGTCGAAGACCGGCCGCACGCCGCGGGCGGCCTGGATCTCGTCGTTGCTGGTGCCGGCCGGGACCATCGGCCAGACCTGCGCGTCCTGGCCGACGGTGAAGTCGACCACCACCGGCAGGTCGGTCACCTCCATCGCCGCCTCGATCGTCTTGTCAACGTCCTCTTTGGACTCGCAGCGCAGGCCGACACAGCCGAGCGCCTCGGCCAGCTTCACGAAGTCGGGGATGCGGTGCTTGTGGGTGCCGAGATCGGTCTGCGAGTAACGCTCGTGGTAGAAGAGGTTCTGCCACTGCCGGACCATGCCGAGGCTGCCGTTGTTGATCACGGCCACCTTGATCGGCGCACCTTCCAGCGCGCAGGTGGCGAGCTCCTGGTTGGTCATCTGGAAGCAGCCGTCGCCGTCCACCGCCCAGACCACCGAGTCCGGCTTGCCGAACTTGGCGCCCATCGCCGCCGGCACCGCGTAGCCCATCGTGCCGAGGCCGCCGGAGTTCAGCCAGCTGTACGGCTTCTCGTAGGAGATGAACTGGGCCGCCCACATCTGGTGCTGGCCCACACCGGCGACGTAGATCGCGTCCGGGCCGACGATCTTGCCCAGCCGCTCGATCACGTACTGCGGGGCGAGCGCGCCGTCCGGCGGCTCCTCGTAGCCGAGCGGGTAGGTGGTCTGCCATCCGTCGATCTGCCGCCACCAGGAGCTGATGTCGGCCCGGTGGCCGGCGTCGTACTCGGCCTTCACGCCGCCGACGAGCTGCATCAGCACCTCGCGGCAGTCGCCCACGATCGGCACGTCCGCGGTGCGGTTCTTGGAGATCTCGGCCGGGTCGATGTCCGCGTGCACCACGGTCGCCTCGGGCGCGAAGGTGGCCAGCTTGCCGGTCACCCGGTCGTCGAACCGGGCCCCGAGCGCGACGATCAGGTCGGCCTTCTGCAGCGCGGTGACCGCGGCCACCGTGCCGTGCATGCCGGGCATGCCCAGGTGCTGGCGGTGGCTGTCCGGGAAGGCGCCGCGGGCCATCAGCGTGGTCACCACCGGGATGCCGGTCAGCTCGGCCAGCACCCGCAGCTCGGCGGACGCGTGCGCCTTGAGCACGCCGCCACCCACGTAGAACAGCGGCCGGCGGGACTCGGCGATCAGCCGGGCGGCCTCGCGGATCTGCTTGCCGTGCGGCTTGAGCACCGGGCGGTAGCCGGGCAGGTCCATCACCGGCGGCCAGGCGAACTTGGTGGCCGACTGCAGCACGTCCTTCGGCAGGTCGACCAGCACCGGGCCGGGCCGGCCGGTGGACGCGATGTGGAACGCCTCGGCGATCACCTGCGGGATGTCGTGCGCCGACTGCACCAGGAAGTTGTGCTTGGTGATCGGCAGGGTGATGCCGCAGATGTCGGCTTCCTGGAAGGCGTCCGTGCCGATCGAGCCGCGCGGCACCTGACCGGTGATCGCGACGATCGGCACCGAGTCCATGTAGGCGTCGGCGATCGGGGTGACCAGGTTGGTCGCGCCGGGGCCGGACGTGGCCATGCACACGCCGACCCGACCGGTCGCCTGCGCGTAGCCGGTCGCCGCGTGCCCGGCGCCCTGCTCATGCCGGACGAGCACGTGCCGCACGGCGGTGGAGTCGAACAGCGGGTCGTACGCCGGGAGAATTGCGCCGCCGGGGATGCCGAACACGACATCGGTGCCGGCCGCTTCCAGGGATCGGACGAGTGACTGGGCGCCGGAACAAGGCGAGCTGTCGGTCATCGGGGGCCTTCCGGTTCGGACAGGGCGGTCGGGCGAGGAGCAGGCTTGGTCAGTAGCCAACAAAAAACCCCTCGTGCCAGGCACGGAGGGGTTGGCGCGACGACCGGAGAAGTCGACGCGCTAGGTAACTACGAGAAGCGAGCGGAGCACCATACAGGCACCGTAGGAGTTACCGGGCCAACCCGTCAACTGGAGTGGACTCGCTGTCCCAGATAATGAGATCGATGATCATGATACGGTCCGCGGGCGGGTACGGCGGCGGCCCGGCCGGCGGGGTGCGCCGGGCCGAGCCGCTCCGGCCAGGTGATCATGCCCGCCGCGGATCGGGATCAGCCCCGGCCGGTGAGCCGGCCGTGCAGCACCAGTGCCCAGGTCAGGCAGCCGAACGCGGCCGCGTTGAGCACCGCGCGGAGGATGTTCCAGCGCACCCAGGTGGTCTCGAAATGGGCCCGGACGCCGGCCAGGTCGGTGATCCGGTCCACCGGGCCGGCCGCCATCAACTCGTTGTTCAGCGGCACGTTGACCGCGGCTGTGACGATCAGGACGAGCAGGTAGAGCACGAACGCGGCGACGATCCAGGGCAGCACCGAGCGGGCGTCGGAGCGCAGGTGGAGCACCCCGGTGACCGCGGTCAGCACCACCGCGCCACCGAAGGCCAGCGCGAACCAGCCGTTCAGGATCGCCACGTTCATCTGCTGCAGCGCCTCGACGAACGTGCGGTCGCTGGACCGGTGCAGGCCGGTCATCACGCCCTGCGCCCAGGCGAAGAACAGGCCCGCCATCAGACCCATCGTGATCGTGGCGGCGACCAGGGAGGCGCCGCGGGTCAGTTCGTAGATGCCGGCTTCGGCCGCGCCGGTCGAGGTTTCAGTCATAGGTCATAGTGAATAGCCAACCGTCTGGACGATCCATCGTTGTACGCCTCGACGGCATACGCGTGCGTCTAGACTTTTCGCATGGACGCGCTGACCGGCCTGCTGGGCGGGCCGCGTGCCCGCGGGGCCTTCCTGCTCCGGGCGCTGCTGGAGCCGCCCTGGTCGATCCGGGTGCAGGACCAGGCGCCGCTGGCGCTGGTCGCGGTGGTCCGCGGCGACGCGGTGCTGCTGCCGGACGGGGCCGCCGCGGCCCGGTTGGCGGCCGGCGACATCGCGGTGCTGACCGGGCCGGCGCCCTACACCTTCGCCGACGACCCGGCCACGCCGACCCAGATCGTGATCCACCCGGGCAACCGGTCCACCACGGTCGACGGCACCGAGCTGTGCGCCGAACTGGAGCTGGGCGTACGAACCTGGGGCAACAGCGCGACCGGCTCGACCACGCTGCTGATCGGCACCTACCAGCTGCAGAGCGAGATCGGCCGGCAACTGCTGCGCGCGCTGCCGGCCTCGCTGGTGCTGCCCGCGGACGACTGGGACAGCCCGCTGCTGCCGCTGCTCAGCCTCGAGATCGGCCGGGACGAGCCGGGCCAGGAAGCCGTCCTGGACCGGCTGCTGGACCTGCTGCTGATCGCCGTGCTGCGGGCCTGGTTCGCCCAGCCGGACGGGACCGCGCCGGCCTGGTACCGGGCGCACGCCGACCCGATCGTCGGCCGGGCGCTGCGGCTGATGCAGCACGACCCGGCCCGGCCGTGGACGATCGCCGAGCTGGCGACGCAGGCCGGGGTGTCCCGGGCCGCGCTGGCCCGGCGATTCACCGAGCTGGTCGGCGAGCCGCCGATGAGCTACCTGACCAACTGGCGGCTGACCCTGGCGGCCGACCTGCTGCGTGAGCCGGAGGCCACCGTCGGCGCGGTCGCCCGGCAGGTCGGCTACGGCAGCGCGTTCGCGCTCAGCACCGCCTTCAAGCGGGTCCGCGGCGTCAGCCCGCGCGAGCACCGCCTCGGCGCCACCGGCTGACGGCGTGCGCCGCGCCGGGTGATGACCTGCGCCGCCCGGTGACGGAGTGGACCGCCGGGTGACGGTGCGGACCGCCGGGTGATGACCTGCGCTGCCCGGTGACGGAGTGGAGTGCCGGGTGATGACTTGCGCCGCCGGGTGACGGCCGACGGCCGTCACCCGGGGAAGGAAGACGTCACCCGCGAACCAAACCCGTCACCCGCGAACCGAATCCGTCACCCGCGAACCGAATCCGTCACCCGCGAACCGAATCCGTCACCCGCGAACCGAATCCGTCACCCGCGGGCTAGGCGCCGCGCCGGC
>Ga0307499_10000224_pt1 | contig 21007 bp, 21 predicted proteins | sample 13_S_MG_FD_201363 | JGI IMG/M metagenome (GOLD analysis project Ga0307499, IMG submission 201363) | Soil microbial communities from Populus trichocarpa stands in riparian zone in the Pacific Northwest, United States - 13_S | ecosystem: Environmental > Terrestrial > Soil > Riparian zone > Trees... | reverse complement strand
CCGCATCCGACACCACCCGACGATCACTCACACCACCGATCCTGACCCACAACCAAGCCAAGATCCGTCAGACACTCCCTAGCCGGAGCTTTGGCCGTGCTGGACGCAGCGGGCGGTCCAGCCGGTCGGGGTGACCTGGACGACCAGCCGGCGCCGGCAGTCCGGGCAGTACCGCGGCGGCTCCAGCGTCCGGGCCTGCCGGCAGTTCTGGTGGCCGCCGGCCAGCGGCTCGCCGCACCGGTCGCAGTAGGTCATGCCAGCTCCAGTACGTAGGTGAGCAGGGCGACGCTGCTCGGGGCCCAGTCCAGCTCGGGGGTACGGACGAAGCCGAGCCGCTCGTACAGCCGCTGCGCGGCGGCCATCCGCGGCGCGGTGGACAGCCGCAGCCGGGCACAGCCGGCCGCCCGAGCCCGGTCGATGCAGGCCAGCACCAGCGCGGTGCCGACGCCCCGGCGCTGCCCGGCGGCGGCCACCGCGAGCATCCGGAACCCGGCCTCGGCCGGCCCGTCGGTGATCTCCCCGTACCGGGATCCGGGCGGGGTGAAGGTGACCGTGCCGAGCAGCGTCCCGCCGGCGTCCACGGCGACCAGCAGGTCGGCCGCGGCGGCCCGGGCGGCGGCGTCGCGCAGCTCGGCCAGGTACGGCGCGGCCCAGTCCGGCAGGCCGTCGTGCAGGTAGGCCTGGGCGGTCAGCTCACCGACCGCGGCGTACTCCGCCGGCCGCGCCTGCCGAATCTGCACGGACCCACCTTATGAGCACCGGCCCGCCGTCGCCGGGCCACTCGGGTGGATCGCCGCACCTGCCGGCCGCGGGGCGAATCCCGGCGGGCGCCCGGCCCGGCTGCCCCCGCCGGTTCGGGCGGCTGCCCCGTCGGCTCGGGCGGGTGGCCCGCCGGCTTGGGGCGGACCCCGGCGGCCGCCGGGTCCGGGGTGGACCGCGGCGGCCGCCGGGGATGGGCGGTCGGATCAGCCGATGCCGGCCTCGGCGGGGAGCGGCTTGACCCCCGCGGCGCCTGCGTCGGCGTGGTAGTCGTCCTCGCGGGTGGCGTCCTCGCCGGCCGGCGAGCCGCGGAAGAACGGCGTCAGGATCGCGGCCACCAGCAGGTTCAGCACCACCGCCACGATTCCCGCGTAGATCGTCACCCTGGTGTCGAAGCCCCAGTGCGACAGGGCGAACTGGGCGCCGCCCCAGTGCGGCCGGATCCGCTGGCCGGTGCCGACGTTGACCGCGGGCGTGAGCCAGAGCATCCAGATCCCGGCCAGCATGCCGACCAGCCAGCCGGCCAGCAGCGCCCAGCGGTGGAACCAGCGGGTGTAGAGGCCGAGCACCATCGCCGGCAGCGTCTGCAGGATGATCACCCCGCCGATCAGCTGCAGGTCGATCGAGAACTGCGGGTCGAGCAGCAGGATCACCACCACCGCGCCGGCCTTGACCACCAGCGAGGCCAGCTTGCTGACCCGGGCCTCGTCGGCCGGGCTGGCATCGCGCCGCAGGTACTCCTTGTAGATGTTGCGGGTGAACAGGTTCGCCGCCGCGATCGACATGATCGCGGCCGGCACCAGCGCGCCGATCGCGATCGCCGCGAACGCGATGCCGGCGAACCAGCTCGGGAAGAGGCTGTCGTACAGCAGCGGGATCACCGTGTTCGCGTCCGCCTTGCCGTTGGTGACGATCGGCTTGATGCCGGCGGCGATCGCGGCGTAGCCGAGCAGCGCGATCAGCCCGAGCACCAGCGAGTACGCCGGCAGCGCGGCCATGTTGCGCTTGATCACCGACCGGTTGCGGGCGGCCAGCACCCCGGTGACCGAGTGCGGGTAGAGGAACAGCGCCAGCGCCGACCCGAGCGCCAGCGTCGAGTAGCCCAGCTGCTGGCTGCTGGCCAGCAGCGTCCCGTCGCCGAGGCCCTTGGACGCGGCGAACTTGGTGTCGGCGGCGGCGAAGATCTTGCCCCAGCCGTGCAGCTTGATCGGGACGTAGATGATCGCCGCGATCACCACCAGGTAGATCAGCGAGTCCTTGACGAACGCGATCAGCGCCGGGGCCCGCAGCCCGGACTGGTAGGTGTACGCGGCCAGCACCGCGAACGCGATGACGATCGGCCACTCGCCGCCGATCCCGGTCGCCTTCAGCACCGCCTGGATGCCGACCAGCTGCAGCGCGATGTACGGCATCGTGGCGATGATCCCGGTGATCGCGATGACCAGCGCCAGCGACGGCGAGCCGTGCCGGCCGCGGACGAAGTCGGCCGGCGTGACGTAGCCGTGCCGGTGCGACACCGACCACAGCCGCGGCGCCACCAGGAACACGATCGGGTAGACCACGATCGTGTACGGCACCGCGAAGAAGCCGGCCGCGCCGGCGCCGTAGATCAGCGCCGGCACCGCGACGAACGTGTAGGCGGTGTAGAGGTCACCGCCGATCAGGAACCAGGTGATCCAGGAGCCGAAGTTGCGCCCGCCCAGCCCCCACTCGTCCAGGTGCTCCAGGCTGGCGGTGCGGCGCCACCGGGACGCGACGAAGCCGAGCACGGTGACGAGCGTGAACAGGATCAGCAGGACGGTCAGCTCGACCCACTTGACGCTCACCGGCCACCCCCGCGGGTGGCCCGGAACACGACGAGCGTGGTGCTGACGGCGATCGGGATCCAGAGCAGCTGGTACCAGTAGAAGAACGGGATGCCGAACAGCCTCGGGTCGGCCTTGTTGTAGAAGGCCGGGATGAGCGTGCCGATCAGTGGCACCACCAGCAGCCAGTTCCAGCCGCCGGTGGTACGCCGCTCAGGCCGGGACGGAGCAGGGTCAACTGTCACGTGGGACCTCCTCGCGGGCTACCGGTACCGATCGCTGTGACCCGCACCACAGGGTGTGGATCACTGCCGGTTTACGCCGCGACGACGTCGGTAAAAAGTCCGTTGCCAGGCCCCGCGCCGAAGTGACCTGCTGCTGCGCCGACCGGCTCCCGCCGGGCCCGGCCAACCGGCCCTACCGGCTGCTGGCCGGCTCTGCTGGCTGGCCTGCGGGCCGCCGGCTGCCGGCTGGCCCTGCCGGCTGGCCCGGCCGGCCGCTGGCTGGCCCTGCCGGCCCGGTCGGCCGCTGGCCGCGCCGGCCTGGCTACAGCGTCTGGGACAGGGCCTTGATCGGCATCCGCAGGTCGGACAGCATCGCCAGGTCCTCGGCCGCGGGCCGGCCCAGCGTGGTCAGGTAGTTGCCGACGATCACCGCGTTGATGCCACCCAGCATCCCGCGGTCGGCCAGGTCACCGAGGGTGATCTCACGGCCGCCGGCGTACCGCAGGATGGTCCGCGGCAGGGCCAGCCGGAACGTGGCGACGGTGCGCAGCGCGTCCGCGCCGGCCAGCACCGGCAGGTCGCCGAACGGGGTGCCGGGCCGCGGGTTGAGGAAGTTCAGCGGCACCTCGTCCGGCGCCAGCTCGGCCAGCTGCGCGGCGAACTCGGCCCGCTGCTCGACGGTCTCGCCCATCCCGACGATGCCGCCGCAGCACAGCTCCATCCCGGCCGCGCGGACCAGCCGGCAGGTCTGCTCCCGCTCGGCCCAGCTGTGCGTGCTGACCACGTTCGGGAAGTAGGAGCGGGCGGTCTCCAGGTTGTGGTTGTAGCGGTGCACGCCGAGCGCGGCCAGCTCGTCCACCTGGGCCTGGGTGAGCATGCCCAGCGAGCAGGCCACGTTGATGTCCACCGCGGCCCGGATCGCGGCCACCCCCTCGGCGACCTGCCGCATCAGCCGCTCGTCCGGCCCGCGGACGGCGGCCACGATGCAGAACTCGGTGGCCCCGGTGGCGGCGGTCTCCCGGGCCGCGGCGACCAGCGCCGGGATATCCAGCCAGGCGGACCGCACCGGCGAGTCGAACACCCCGGACTGCGAGCAGAAGTGGCAATCCTCCGGGCAGCCGCCGGTCTTCACCGAGACGATGCCCTCGACCTCGACCTCCGGGCCGCACCAGCGCATCCGCACCTCGTGCGCGAGCGCGAGCAGGTCGTCCAGCCGGTCGTCCGGCAGCCGGAGGCAGGCCAGCGCCTGCGTCTCGGACAGCCCCTGCCCGTCGGCGAGCACCTGCCGCCGCGCCACATCCAGGATGTCGGTCACTCCGCCCCCTGTTCCGCCCCGGCCCCGAGGCTCGTGTCGGCCAGCCCTGCGTCAACCGGGCCGGCCTGGGCCGGGCCTGCCGGAGCCGGGCCCGCGCCAGCCGGGCCCGCATCGGCAGGGCCAGCCTCGGCTGCCCAGCGGAAGTCTGCCGCATCGAACGTGCCGCCGTAGGCGGGGGCGAGGCCGTGCCGGGCCGCCGCGGCGAACCCGGGCCGGGCCGCCGCACCGGCCGGCAGCGCCCCGCCGAGCGGCCGGCCGGCCAGCCGTTCCAGGTCGGTCACGTTGCTGCGGCAGGCCAGGTCGGGTGCGGCCGGCCAGGCACCGATCACCAGCCCGCCGAACCGCAACCCGCGCCCGGCCAGCACCTCCAGGGTGAGCGCGGTCACGTTCAGCGTGCCCAGCGCCGGGTCGACCACGACCAGCACCTCGGCCCGCAGCTGCCGGGCCAGGTCGGCCAGCGTCCAGCCGTCGTCGGCGAACCGGACCAGCAGCCCGCCGGCGCCCTCGACCAGAACCAGGTCCCGGTCTGCGGCGAGCCGGTCGACCTGCCGGGCCACCTCGTCCAGCCGCAGCGCCGGCCGCCCGGACCGGCGGGCCGCCGCCTCCGGCGAGAGCGGGTCCGGGTAGCGGGCCAGCTCGTGTAGATCGTCCACTCCGGACAGTCGGCGGATCTCGGCCAGATCCCCGTCCGCGCCGGGCCGGACGCCGGTCTGCGCGGGCTTCAGCACCGCGACCCGGGCGCCCCGCTCGGCGGCCAGCGCGGCCAGCCCGGCGGTAACCACCGTCTTGCCGACCCCGGTACCGGTACCGGTCACCAGCAGCACACTCACAATGTCTCCTGGTTCGCTCCGGCCGGCCGCACAGCCGACGCCTTCCCTCCGCATCCCGGCAGCTTCGCTGGCGGGACGCTGCGGTCCAGGCGCCGCCGCGGCCGACCTGCGCTCACTGTGTCTCCTGGTTCGCTCCGGCCGGCGCTAAGTCGACGCCTTCCCGTCGCGACGCGCTGGGCGCGTCGCGCCGGTCCAGGCGCCGCCGCGCCCGACCTGCGCTGGTCACCCGCTCACCCTAGGGGGCGGCAATGGGGACGCTCCGGGCCGTACCCGGCAGTGGCGGCGGCAGGCCGGATGGATCGGCGCGTCCGGTCGGCTTAATACTCGCGCCCGCGCGCGGGCGCTCAACCGCTGCTCTGGGGCCGGCAGATAACGGCTGGCGAGACTGATCGCTGTCCGTTGCTGCTTGTCTGGGGCAGGCTGCACCATTGGGCCAACCGAGTCATGCCCAGGCCAAATGGTGGCAATGGGAAGGGGCCGGGCCTTAGGGTGCGGCCACGTCGTCCCGTCGGGAGAGACGACGCCGGTTCGCGCCCGGGGATAGCGCGTACCTAGGAGGCACACCAGCCTATGCGCCCGTCACGTCCACTCATCCTGGTCGCCGCCACGGCCGCTGTGAGCTTCTCGCTCACGGTGCCCGCGTCCGCGGCCCCAACCGCCGCGAGTTCGGGGGGTCTGTCGGCTAACGCCATCAAGCAGATCGACGCGCTCGCCCAAGCAAAGCTCGGTCTCACCCCGACTGAGCGCAAGATCGACAGCAAGCTGCTCGCCGCGGACAAGATCCGCCGCAATGTCCCGCTTGCCGCTGGCGTTGGCCACGTCGCCACGGGCGTCACCACCGACAAGGCGGGACGCACCACAGTGGACATCAAGGCGACGGTGTCCAAGGACGTACTGGACAAGATCGGTTCGCTGGGCGGTGCCGTCCGGGATTCGCAGCCGAGGTTCGGCTCGATCCGGGCCGACGTCCCGCTCGCCGGGCTCGAGGCGCTGGCGGCCACACCCGGGGTATCCCGGATCGAGACCGCCAACGGCGCGATGACCGAACGGATGGGCAACTCGCCCAAGCCACTGTCCAAAGCGGAGCGTGAAGCGCAGGTCCGCAGCCGGGTCGCCACCGCCCTCGGCCAGAAGGCCGCCGGCAAGAAGGTGACCAGCAAGAGCACCGCCGCGGTCACGCCTCTGGTCGGCGAGGTGACCAGCGAGGGTGACACCACCCACGCCGCCGCCACCGCCCGGACCCGGCAGCGGGTCTCCGGTATCGGCGTCAAGGTCTGCGTGCTCTCCGACGGTGTGGACTCGCTGGACGCGTCGATCGCGTCCGACGACCTGCCGGCGGACGTCGACGTGCTGCCGGGTGAGGCCGGTTCCGGCGACGAGGGCACCGCGATGCTGGAGATCGTCCACGACCTCGCACCCAAGGCGAAGCTGGGCTTCGCCACCGCGTTCACCAGCGCCGAGAGCTTCGCTCAGAACATTCTCGACCTGCGCGCGTCGGGCTGCGACATCATCGTCGACGACGTCATCTACTTCGCCGAGTCGCCGTTCCAGGACGGCCCGATCGCGCAGTCGGTCATCTCGGTGACCAACGACGGCGCGCTGTACTTCAGCTCGGCCGGCAACGAGCAGAACGTGGACGACGGCACCGGTGGCAACTGGGAGGGCGACTTCGTCTCGTCCGGCCAGGGCATCGGCAAGTTCGCCGGCGTCGCGCACGACTTCGACCCGGGCCCGGGCGTGCAGAAGGTCGACCCGCTGAGCGAGGACTCGGCCGGCGTGCCGGCGATCCTGCAGTGGAACGACGCGCTGGGCCACTCCGGCAACGACTACGACCTGTATGCGGTGGACGGCGCGGGCAACGTGGTCGCGTTCTCCAACGACGTGCAGGACGGCACCCAGGACGCGTTCGAGGGCTTCCTCGTGCCGTTCGTCAGCGGTGGCGCGAAGCTGGCCGTGGTGAAGTTCTCCGGCGCGGACCGGTACTTCCAGATCACCCCGTTCCGCGGCCTGTTCGCCAGCGGTGGCGGGCTGACCGGGTTCAGCACCCCCGGCGTCACCCGCGGTCACTCCGCGGTGCCGGCGGCCTACAGCGTCGCCGCGGTGCCGGCGCACCTGGCGTTCCCGCGTCCGATCGCGCCGGGTGTAGTCAACCCGTCGGGTCCGTTCCCCGGCGTCTACACCGCCGCGCAGCAGTCCGAGGTGTACACCTCGGACGGCCCGCGGCACGTCTTCTACAACCCGGACGGCTCGCCGATCACCCCGGGTAATCTGACGTCGACCGGCGGCACCGTGCGGGCCAAGCCCGACATCGCCGCGGCCGACGGCACGGAAACCACGGTGCCGGGCTTCCAGCCGTTCTACGGCACCTCGGCGTCGGCCCCGCACGCGGCGGCGATCGCCGCGCTCGTGCTGGGCAGCAACCCGGGTATCACCCCGGCCGAGATCCGCAGCGCGCTCACCTCGACCGCGATCGACATCGAGGCGCCCGGATACGACCGGGACACCGGGTTCGGCATCGTGATGGCGAACCGGGTGCTCCAGGCCACCGGCGCCACCCCGCAACCGTTCGCGGTGGCGGGCGCGCCGACGGTCACCCCGACCACCGGTGACCGCGACGCGTTCCTGGAGCCGGGCGAGTCGGCCTCGGTCACCATCCCGGTGACCAACGAGGGCGACGCGGCCGCCGCGTCCACCAGGGTTCAGCTGACCACGACGACGCCGGGCGTCACGATCACCCCGACCGTGCAGAACTACGGCCGGATCCTGGTCGGGGCGACGACGACGTCGGCTCCGTTCACGCTGAAGCTGGCGCCCACGTACGAGGCGGGCGCGCCGGTCGACCTGCACGTCAAGGTCAGCTTCGTCGGCGCGTACTCGCCGCAGACGCGGGACGCGCAGGCGCAGACCGGCCAGCCGTCGGACACGGTCGTCACGGCCGCGTACGCCGGTGCCGCGGTGCCGATCCCGGACAACAGCACCGTGGGCGCGACCGCCACGGCGACGGTCAGCGGTGTCGGCCGGCTGTCCCGGGTCAGCTTCTCGATCGACGGGACGACCTGCTCGTCGACCGAAGGCTCGACCACGGTCGGTCTCGACCACACCTTCGTGGGTGACCTGGTCGGGACGCTGACCGCGCCGAACGGGGCGCAGGTGGTGCTGTTCGCCAACGAGGGCGGTTCTGGCAACAACTTCTGCCAGACCGTGTTCGTCGACTCGGCCACCCGCTCGATCCAGGACGCGTTGAACACCGACGCACCGTTCACCGGTGAGTGGGCTCCGGAGGAGTCGCTGAACTCGCTGTTGGGCGGCACGGCGGACGGCGCCTGGACGTTCCACGTGGAGGACACGGCGGGCGTCGACGTCGGGTCCATCCGGGCGTTCGCGGTGCACGTCTCTGGCTTCGTCCAGGGCAGCGCCACGTAAGCCCACGCACACCGTGCCGGTGGCCGGCTCCCGGGAAACCGGGGGCCGGCCACCGGCCATTTCAGCCGGCTACGGCGGCGGGACGGTCAGCACGAACTTGTACCGGTCGCCGCGGTACCAGGCCTGGCTCCACTCCACCGCCGCGCCGGTGGCGTCCCGGATGTGCCGGGAGACCAGCAGCAGCGGCGCACCGACCTCGGTGCCGAGCAGCGCCGCCTCCCGGGGCGGCGCCAGCACCGTCTCGATCGTCTCCTCGCCGGACGGCGGGCCACCCGCGTACGCCGCCGCCAGCGCCGCGGTGAGCGCCTCGTCGGCGCCGGTCGGGTCGGCCGGCAGCGCCCGGCCCAGCCGCCGGGCCAGCGCGGTGAACCGGCGGACGGCCAGCCAGAGCAGCTCGACCGCCATCGGCTCGCCGTCGACCGTGCGCAGCCGCTCGACCCGCAGCGCGCGGGCGGCCCGGCGCAGCTCCAACCGGGCGGCCACCTCGTCGTCGGCGGCGACCTGTTCGGCGCCCAGCAGCTGGCTGCCGTACCGCTCGGTGCCGCCGGCCGGCGCCTCGGCCAGCGCGGTCGCCGCCGCCCGGCGGGACCTGGCCGACCTGCCCGACCCGACCGATCCGGCTGGCTCGGCGGCCGGCTCGGCCGGGTGGTCGGCGCCCCACGGCGCGTCCCCCGGCCCGGCCGGTCCCCGGGCGAGCCGGAGCGGACGTGCCTTCTTCGGGCGGGCCACGAAGGTGCCTCGCCCCTGTACCCGCTCCAGCCGTCCCTCGACCACCAGCTCGTGCAGCGCCTGCCGGACGCTCGTGCGGGACAGACCGTGCTCCGCGGCGAGGATCCGTTCCGGTGGAAGCGAGCTACCCGGGGCCAGGGCCTGGGTGAGCTCCTGCAGGTGACGCTTGAGCCCGTAGTACTTCGGGACGCGCGGCTCGGGCCACTCCGGCCGATCCGTCATGAGCAAGATCGTAAAGGGCCGCGCAAGTAGGCCGGGCCGGACACGCGACGGGACAGTCGCAATGAGACAGTCAGTGAAAGTGTAGACACACTCTGTGTGGCTGGAATCGCGAGTGGACGACCCTCTGTCCTACAGCGACACACGCTCCGCAAGCGTTTTCCCAAACGGGATCTGGGTAGATCGTCAGCCGGTCAGCGCGAGCGCGGCGAACGCTCTGTCCACTTGCGCCAGGTCTGTGCCGGTCAGATCGGCCCGCGCGGTCAGCCGCAGGCACGACCGTCCCGGTTGGACGGACGGCGGCCGGAAACAGCCCACCCGCAGCCCTTGTTCGGCGCACGCCGCGGCGGCTCGGACGGTGCGCGTCGGATCCCCCAGGACGACCGGCACGACCGCTGACGGCCAGCCGCCTTCGCGCGGGCCGGTGTCGCCGAGGCCGTGCCGGGTGGCGATGCCGGCGAGTTCGGTGGCCACCGCGCGGACCCGCCCGGAAAGGCCCGGCGCCGCCCGCAGGATGCGCAGCGCGGCCAGTGCGGCACCGGCCGCGGCCGGTGCCAGGCCGGTGTCGAAGATGAACGAGCGGGCGGTGTCGACCAGGTGCGCGAGCAGGTCCGGGTGCGCCAGCACCGCACCGCCCTGCGCGCCGAGCGACTTGGACAGCGTGACCGTCCGCACCACGTCGGTAGCCGCGGCCAGCCCGGCGGCCGGCACCGCGCCCCGGCCGCCGGCGCCGACCACACCGAGCGCGTGCGCCTCGTCCACCAGCAGCAGCGCGCCCTGCGCCCGGGTCACCCGGTGCAGCGCGGCCAGCGGGGCCACCTCGCCGGAGACCGAGAACACCGCGTCGGTCACTACCAGCGCGTGCGGTTCGTCCCGTGTGGACAGTGCGGTGGCCACGGCGGCGACGTCCCGGTGCGGTGTCACGACCACCCGCGACCGGGCCAGCCGGCAGCCGTCCACGATCGAGGCATGGTTGGCGGCGTCGGAGACCACCAGCGTGTCCGGGCCGGCCAGCCCGGCGACCGCGCCGAGGTTGGCCAGGTAGCCGGAGGAGAACACGAGCCCGCCGCCGGCCCCGGTGAAGTCGGCGAGTTCCCGCTCCAGCTCGGCGTGCAGGGCGATGGACCCGGTCACCAGCCGGGAACCGGTCGAGCCCGCGCCCCAGCGCCGGGCCGCGGCCACCGCACCGGCGACCACCCGCGGGTCCCGGGACAGCCCGAGGTAGTCGTTGCCGGCCAGGTCGACCAGGCCGTCACCGGCCGCCGAGCGCGGGTGGAGTTCCCGCCTCAGGCCGGCGGCGGCCCGCTGGTCCGCGGCGGTTCGGAACCGCTGCAACGGGTCGGTCATGCCCGGCCCCCGATCGCCCGGCTGCGCCGCAGGCCGAGTCTCATCCGACCACCGAGCGGATGCTGTCCACCACGACCTCGGCCAGTTCGGTCAGGTCGGCGTCGGAGATGCCGAGCGGCGGCATCAGCACGACCACGTCGCCGAGCGGCCGGATCAGCACACCGCGGTCCCGGGCGGCCCGGCAGACCGCGGCACCCACCCGCTCGCCGGGACCGCGCACCTCGATCCCGGTCATCGTGCCGACCCGGCGGATCTCCACCACTCCGCCGGACGACTCCAGCGGAGCCAGCAGCCAGCCCAGCCGCGACCCCACCGCCGCCGCTCTGTCCACAGTGGACCGCTCGTGCATCAGCCGCAGGTTGGCCAGGGCCGCCGCGCAGCACAGCGGGTTCGCGGTGTACGTGTGGCCGTGGAAGAAGGTGCGGCCACTGGCCGGTGAGCCGAGGAACGCCGCGTAGATCTCCTCGGTGGCCAGCACCGCGGACAGCGGCAGGTAGCCGCCGGTCAGCCGCTTCCCGGCCACCAGCAGGTCCGGCGCGATACCGGCGTGCTGCACGGCCCACCAGTGGCCGGTGGCGCCCAGCCCGGTGGCCACCTCGTCCGCCACCATCGCGATGCCGTGCTGGTCGCACAGCGCCCGCACCCCGCGCAGGAACGCCGCGTCGTGGGTGAGCATGCCGCCGGCCGCCTGCACCATCGGCTCCACCACCACCGCGCAGACCCGGTCGCCGTCGGTGGCCAGCAGCCGGGACAGCTCGTCCACCACCTCGATGGCCCGGTCCGCCGCCGACTGCCCGGGCTTGCGCACGCCGGGCGAGGAGACCATCCGGGTGTCCAGCAGGATCGGCCGGTAGGTGGCGTGGAACAGTTCGATCCCGCCGACGCTGACCGCGCCGAGCGTGTCGCCGTGATAGCCCTCGGCCACGTGCACGTACAGCGGCCGGTCCGCGCCGCGCTGGGCGGCGGCCTGGTACGCCATCTTGATCGCGGCCTCGGCCGCGGACGAGCCGTCCCCGGCGAAGAACACCCGGCTCAGCCCGGCCGGCGCGATCGCCAGCAGTTCCCCGGCGAGCGCGATCCCCGGCTCGTGGGTCAGCCCGAGGAAGGTGGAGTGGTCCAGCCGGTCGAGCTGGTCGCGGATCGCGGCGTCGATGGCCGGCTCCCGGTGCCCGTGCACGGTCACCCAGAGGGACGAGACCCCGTCCAGGTAACGCCGGCCGTCGGCGTCGATCAGATGTACGCCCTCGGCCCGGTCGATCACCAGCGGCTCGTCGGCCGGCCAGGCGGCGTGCTGGGTGAACGGGTGCCAGACCGTCTCCAGGTCGCGTCGGACAAGGTCGCGGGTGCGCTCGGTGGTCACGCTGCGGAAGTGTGCCATCCCGCTCCGGTGGGCGGCCGGGCGTGTGATGTGGCACGCTCGCTGCTGATGTCCACGCTGTTCGAACTGCTGGCCGAGCACACCACCATGTCCCCGGAGGACGTCGATCACCTCCAGCGGCTGGTCGGTGAGTGGCAGCTGCTGGCCGACCTGTCCTTCGCCGACCTGCTGCTCTGGGTGCCGGTGGCGGAGCGGGAGTTCCTCTGCGTGGCCCAGGTGCGGCCGACCACCGGCCCCACCGCCTACCAGGACGATCAGGTCGGCCGGCGGGCGCACGGCGCCGGGGCGTACTCGATGGTGATCGCCACCACCGAGGACCGGATCTTCCGCGAGTCCGACCCGGAGTGGGACGGCCCGGTGCCGGTGCGGCGGGAGGCGATCCCGGTCCGCCGGCCGGGCGGCATCACCGGGGTGATGGCGGTGCTCGGCCGGGACACCAATCTGGCCGCCGCCCGCAGTCCGTCCAAATTGGAGCTTGTCTATCTGGAGAGCGCCGGCGACCTGTGCAAGATGGTGGCTGACGGCAGCTTCCCGGCGCCCGGCCAGACCGTCGAGGTGCACACCGGCCCGCGGGCCGGCGACGGTCTGGTCCGGCTCGACGCCGACGGGCTGGTCACCTACGGCAGCCCGAACGCGCTCTCGGCGTACCGGCGGCTCGGCGTCACCGGCAACCTGCTGGACGCCGAACTGGCCGCGCTGACGGCCCGGCTGGTGCGCGACCCGTTCGACGGCGCCGAGATCGCCGACCGGATCGGCCGGGCGCTGATGGGGGAGGCGCCGCTGCGGATGGAGGTGGAGGCGCGCGGCGCGACCGTGCTGTTCCGGGCGCTGCCGCTGCGCCCGGGCGGCGAGCCGCTCGGTGCGCTGGTACTGGTCCGGGACGTGACCGACGTCCGCCGCCGGGACCGGCAACTGCTCAGCAAGGACGCGACCATCCGGGAGATCCACCACCGGGTGAAGAACAACCTGCAGACGGTCGCCGCGCTGCTGCGGCTGCAGGCCCGCCGGGTGGACACCCCGGACGCGCGCACCGCGCTGGAGGAGTCGGTCCGCCGGGTCAGCTCGATCGCGCTGGTGCACGAGACGCTGTCGCTCTCGATGGACGAGCGGGTCGACTTCGACGGCATCGTGGACCGGCTGCTGGACATGCTCGGCGACGTCGTCGGCGCCGGCTCCAGGGTCAAGCTGCAGCGGGCCGGCTCGTTCGGCGTGCTGGCCGCGACCGTGGCCACCCCGCTGGTGATGGTGCTCACCGAGGTGGTGCAGAACGCGGTCGAGCACGCCTTCTCCGACGGGCTCTCCGGCTCGGTCACCGTGACGGCCGACCGGCATACCCGGTCGCTGAACGTCTCGGTGATCGACGACGGGCGTGGCGTGCCGCCCGGCTTCTCGCTGGAGACCAGCGACCGGCTGGGCCTGGAGATCGTGCGCACGCTGGTCCGGTCCGAGTTGCGCGGGACGATCGAGATAGTGCCGCGCCCTGACTGCGGCACCAGTGTTCTCGTCCGGATCCCGCTGACCCGCCGGCGGTAGTCGACACCGCCGGCAGTCACGTCGCGGTCGTTGGTTCGGCGGGGAGATCGCCCAGGCTCAATGCGAGCGGCCCGGCACTTGCGGGTGCCGGGCCGCTGCGCACGGTACGGCCTCTAGGAGACGCGCGCCCGGGTCCGAGCGCCCCGGCGCTTGAGAGCCCGCCGTTCGTCCTCGCTCATGCCACCCCAGACACCAGCATCTTGTCCGCTCTCGAGGGCCCAGCCCAGGCACTCCTCGGTCACAGTGCAGCGGCGACAAACGCCCTTTGCTTCCTCGATCTGCAGGATCGCAGGTCCGGTGTTGCCGATGGGGAAGAACAGCTCCGGGTCCTCGTCACGACAGAGCGCGCGGTGGCGCCAGTCCATTGCGTCAACACTCCTTGATCGGGTTTTGGTTTCGCTCCGTGCTCACCGGAACGCAGTGAAGCACTCCGATGCACCTGCTTGTGAATCCTTTCACGAGGTGTGCCGATGTCAAGACTGGTGAAGTCAGCAGGCACACCCAGGTCGTACGTCACCGTTCGTGGGGTGACTCCGCGTCAGACTGTCAGGCGGCTGCCTCACGCACAATGCTCCCTTCGGGCGCATTCCGGTGCCTCACCGTGTCCTGAAGGTCACCGGGCACTGTGACTTATCGGGCCAGTCGGGCATATCGCCGTCACCTGTACGACACATGCTGCCGAGGTGTACCCAGCCGGGGTGACGTCACACCAGCACCCGCAGGGCGTCCGGAACCACTGTGAGCCGCACCACACTTTGCTCTCCGAGGTAGTCGCCATCGACCTGGAGTGCCATTGGTCGGTCAGCACGGAGCGTGAACTCGCCCACGTCGTGCAGCCGCAGCAGCCGGCGGCCGCGCACGCTCGACCGGCGGCTGAGCAGTTGGGCCACATACCAGGCGGTCGGCCCGGCGTGCATGGTGCGCGGAGCGAAGACGTCCAGCCCGCTGTCGAACGAGGCCTCCGGGCTCAGCTCGACCGGCCGCTCACCCAGGTACGTCCACGGCGTGGTGTTGGACACGATCACGTAGAACAGGCCGGTCTCCGGCTCCTCGCCGGGCCGCTCCAGGCTGATCGCCGGGTGCCGCCGGTCGTACTTGGTCAGGTAGGTGTTGATCGCGGTCCGCACATACCGGGCGGGGGTAAGCCCGTCGCCGGCCTTGCGGCGCCGCTCGACGCGGCGCACCACCTCCGCGTCCAGCCCGAAACCGGCCGTGAAGGTGAACCACTGGCCGTCCGCCCGACCCAGCCCGATCGACCGGGAACGCCTGGCCCGTAAGGCTTCCAGGATCTCGGCGATCGCCTCGATCGGATGGTCCGGGATGCCGAGGGTGCGCGCGAACACGTTGGTCGAACCGCCCGGCACCACCGCCAGCGCCGGCAGGTTCGGCCGGACGCCGTCGGTGAGGATGCCGTTCACGACCTCGTTCACGGTGCCGTCGCCGCCGAGCGCGACGATCAGGTCCACCCCGTCCCGGGTGGCCCGGCAGGCCAGCGCCGCCGCGTGGCCGCGGTGGTTGGTCTCTTCCACCTCGACCTTGGTCTCGCTGGCCAGTGCCCGCACCAGTACGTCCCGTCCCTTCGCGGTGGTCGTCGTTGCTGTCGGGTTGACCACCAGGAAGGCTCGCACCGGCCGAGCCTACCCGCGGGTATGCCGGCCGGCCGGTCGACGCGGGCGCCGTAGGATCGGCGGCCATGTCCCCGTCCGCACCCGAACCTGGGCCTGAGCCCGGATCTGAGCCCGACCGCGGCCGCCGGCCCCGCCCCGGCCGCGAGCCGGGCGGTGGGTCCGGAGCCCAGCCGGCGGCCGGGTCTGACGGGCCCAGCGGGTCTGGTGAGTCTGGGGCCGGGCCGGGCCCGCTGCCCGGTGCGGTCCGGTGGGCCGCGCTGGTGGCCGCGGCCGAGGGTGGTGCGCTGCTCGGGCTGGGCGCCTTCTATGTGGCCAAGACCACTGTGGACCGTCCGGACAGCTACGGCCGGGCGCTGTTCGGTGCCTCGTTCGCGCTGGCCGGTGGGGCGCTGCTGATGCTGCTGGCGCGCGGGCTGGTCCGGCAGCGCGGCTGGGCCCGGACGCCGGTGGTGGTGCTGCAGTTGCTGGCCCTGCCGGTCGGCTACAGCCTGGCGTTCCAGGCCGGGCTGCCCGGGTACGGCGGGCCGATCCTGGTGCTCGCGGTGGCCGCGCTCTACCTGCTGTTCACGCCGGAGGGCCGGGCCGCGTTCTGGCGCGAGCCGCCGGGCAGCGCCGGCCGGTAGCCGGGCAGCCCCGGCCGGTAGGACGCGGCGTCAGTCCCCGTCCATCAGGCGCTCGCGGAGCTGGGCCAGGGTGCGGGCGAGCAGTCGGGAGACGTGCATCTGCGAGATGCCGAGCTCGGCGGCGATCTGCGACTGGGTCTGGTTGCCGAAGAAGCGCAGCATCAGGATCCGCCGCTCCCGGGCCGGCAGCGAGGCCAGCAGCGGCTTGATCGACTCGCGGTACTCGACGCCCTCCAGCGCCTCGTCGTACTCGCCCAGCGTGTCGGCCACGGACAGGCCGCCCTCGCCGTCGGTGGCCTCGATGGACACGGCGGTGTAGGCGTTCGCCGACTCCAGGCCCTCGAGCACCTCCTCCTCGCCGATCTCCAGATGCCGGGCCAGCTCGGCCACTGTCGGCGCCCGGTTCAGCGTCTGGGTGAGGTCCGCGGTCGCGCTGGACAGCGCCGCGCGCAGCTCCTGCAACCGCCGCGGCACCCGGACGGTCCAGCCCTTGTCCCGGAAGTGCCGCTTGATCTCGCCGACCACGGTGGGCGTGGCGTAGGTGGAGAACTCGACGCCGCGGTCCCGGTCGAACCGGTCCACCGCCTTGATCAACCCGATCGTGCCGACCTGGATCAGATCGTCCAGCGGCTCGCCGCGGCCGGCGAACCGGCGGGCCAGGTACTCCACCAGCGGCAGGTGCAGCTCGACCAGCTGGCCGCGGAGCTGCTGCCGCGGCGCGCTGTCCGCGGGGAGCTCGGCCAGCTCATCGAACATCCGCCGGGCGACCTCGCGGTCGTCCGGTCCGTCCTCCTCGCCCGGCCTGCTGGCCCGCGACGGTGTCATCCGCGGCCTTCCCGACGCTTGGTCAGCAGCACCGAGACGGTGCCGTCGGGGGCGGCCTGCGCGTCCACCTCGCCGGCCAGCGCGGTCAGTACGGTCCAGGCGAACGTGTTGCGGCGCGGTAGCCGGCCGCCCTTCGTCGGGACGCTGACGGTGATCGACAGCGCCTCCGGCGACATCACGAAGCTGCAGACCAGGTGCGCGCCGGCGACCGCGTCGGGCAGCAGCATCGCGCAGGCCTCGTCCACCGCGATGCGCAGGTCCTCGATCTCGTCCAGGGTGAAGTCGAGCCGTGCCGCCAGCCCGGCGGTCGCGGTGCGCAGCACCGAGAGGTACGCGCTGTCGGCCGGCAACCGCAGCTCGACCACGTCGTCGAGCTGCTTGGGGAGATCAACGATCGGAACCGCGGAATCGTCGCTCACGCTAAGCCTCCTGGACTCCCGGCGATGACGCGCCAGCGCCGGGGTTGGCAGAGTAGCCGTCCCCGCCCGCCGCCGCAGCCGGCGACTCGGTCAGTTGCTGGTACCCATCGCCGTGCGGGCCTACCCGGCCGGACTGGGCAGGTTCCACCGGAACACCACCGGCAGGTCGTGCTCCACGTCCAGCACGCACGGCGCGGCCGGTTCCAGGGCGAACAGCCGGCCGCCGGTCGGTTCCAGGCCCAGCCAGCGGGCGGCCAGCACCCGGCCGAAGTGACCGTGCGCGACGACCACCACGTCGCCGGACGCCAGCGCCGGACGCACCCGGGCCAGCACCGCGTCGGCCCGGGCCCCTACCTGCGCGGCCGTCTCGCCGCCGGGCGGGTCGCCGGACCAGATCGTCCAGCCCGGGCGCTCGGCCCGGATCTGCGGCGTGGTCCGGCCCTCGTACTCGCCGTACTCCCACTCGGCCAGGTCGGCGCAGGTCTCCAGCGGGGCCAGCTCGGCCAGGCCGGCCAGTTCCGCCGTACGCCGGGCCCGCTGCCGTGGGCTGACCAGCACCAGCGCCGGCCGCAGCCCGCGCAGCATCGGCCGCAGCCCGCGCGCCTGCGCCTCGCCGACCTCGGTCAGCGGGACGTCGGTGCGGCCGGTGTGCAGCCGCGCCTTGCTCCACTCGGTCTCGCCGTGCCGGATCAGCCAGAGCTGGCCGGCCGCTCGCTGGTGCTGGGTGGCCGCGGCCGACGGCGCCGCGGCGGGTGACTCGGGCCCGAGGCCAGACGAGCCGGTGGGCGGACCCACCGGCTCGTGCTCAGCTGTTGTTCCAGCCATCGCTATTTCTTGGTCTCCCAGAAGATCGTGGAGATCTCCTCGATCAGGTCGAGCAGTTCCTGCCCCTGCTTCGGGTCGACCGAGCTCTTGCCGCCGGCCGCGCCCGCGGTCTTGGTGGCCCGGTTGAACAGGTCGTGCAGGTTCGGGTACTTCTCGAAGTGCGGCGGCTTGAAGTAGTCGGTCCACAGCACCCAGAGGTGGTGCTTGACCAGCTCGGCCCGCTGCTCCTTGATGATCAAGGCCCGGGTCCGGAAGACCGGGTCCTCGTTGGCCTGGTACTTCTCCTGGATCGCCTTCACCGACTCGGCCTCGATCCGGGCCTGGGCCGGGTCGTACACGCCGCACGGCAGGTCGCAGTGGGCGTAGGCGATGGTGCGAGGGGTGAGCAATCGATGCAACCGCATCGGTGGGACCTCCGTCTCCGGGGCGTCTCCGGGTGTCATGATCTCGCTACGGCCGACCCTACTGCTGGCCGGTTAACGCTGCACCGGCACCCTGTACCCGATGCGCAGTCCGCTTATCCAGGCGCTGGTCGCCGGTCCGTCGATGGTGCCGACGCTGCGGTCCGGCGAGGTGGTGCTGGCCCGCCGCGGCGGCCGGGTGCGGCCCGGGCACGTGGTGCTGGCCCGGTTCCGCGCCCGCCCCGAGTTGCTGGTGGTCAAGCGCGCGGTCCGGGCGCAGGACGGCGGCTGGTGGATCGAGAGCGACAACCCGTACGCCCACGACGATGACAGCCGGCGGTACGGCGTGGCCGACGTCCTCGGCCGGGTGATCTGGCGGTACTGGCCACCGGGCCGCCCGTCCCGCCGGCCACCGGACCGATCCGGCCTCGACGGCCTGCCGGGCCCCGGCGATCCGTCCGGCTAGCGGGCTAGCCGGCTGGGCTGGTGTGCCGGCTGCCGAGTTCGGCGTAGTAGGCCAGGCAGGCCTCGTAGTCGGGGAGCAGGCCGTGCGTCCGCGCGTCGGCCAGGGTGGGCGCGGCGCGGTCCTTCTCCGACAGCAGCCGGGGCAGGTCGGTCGGCCAGGGCAGGCCCAGCGCCGGGTCCAGCGGGTAGAGACCGTGCTCGCGGCCGGGGGCGTAGCCGGTGGAGCAGAGATAGGTGACCGCGCTGTCGTCGGCCAGCGCCATGAAGCCGTGCCCGAGGCCTTCCGCGAGGTAGACCGCACGCCGGTCCACCTCGTCCAGCAGCACCGCCTCGGACTCGCCGAAGGTCGGCGAGCCGACCCGGATGTCGACCACCACGTCCAGCACGGCGCCGCGCGGGCAGTAGACGTACTTCGCCTGGCTCGGCGGCAGGTCGGCGAAGTGCAGGCCGCGCAGCGTGCCCTGGCGGGAGATCGAATGATTGGCCTGGACCAGGTTCAGCGGGTGGCCGACCGCCTCGGCCACATCGGCTGCCCGGTACCACTCCAGGAAGGACCCGCGGTCATCGTCGTGCTGGACCGGGGTGAATTCCCAGGCGCCTGGGATGGAGAGGGGGCGCACCTTCATGGCGCCCGACGATAGAGCACCGGGGTGGTGGCCGGCCCGGTCGGGCGTGGCCGGAGTCACCCGCGGCGCGGTGACAGATGTGGCAAACTCGAAACACCTCGGGCGATCCCCGGAGCGCCTCGGACGTCCCGCGCCGGGAGTGCGGAACCGGTCCTACCTCGACCACAAGCACTGTGCCGGACGGCCGCTCTGCGGATCGGACGGAAGGTAATTGGATGAGTTCGATGGTGACGACCCCGCCCGTTGATCCGCCGGATCCGCGCCGTGGGCTGTTCGGTGAGCAGGTGTTCGCCCTGCATGAGGGCGGCAAGCTCGAGATGAACAGCACCGCGCCGCTGCGCGACCGGGACGATCTGTCGCTGGCGTACACCCCCGGGGTGGCCAAGGTCTGCAGCGCGATCGCCGCCGACCCCTCGCTCGCCGCCCGGTACACCTGGACCGGGCGGTTGGTCGCGGTCGTCTCCGACGGCACCGCCGTGCTCGGCCTGGGCGACATCGGCCCGCACGCCGCGATGCCGGTGATGGAAGGCAAAGCCTGCCTGTTCAAGCGGTTCGGCGGGCTGGACGCGGTGCCGATCACGCTGGCCACGACCGACGTGGACGAGCTGGTCGAGACCGTGGTCCGGCTGGCGCCCTCGTTCGGCGGGATCAACCTGGAGGACATCAGCGCGCCGCGCTGCTTCGAGGTGGAGGCGCGGCTGCGTGCGCTGCTGCCGATCCCGGTGTTCCACGACGACCAGCACGGCACCGCGATCGTGGTGCTGGCCGCGCTGCGCAACGCCGCCCGGTTGACCGGCCGGTCGCTGGCCGACCTGCGGGTGGTCGTCTCCGGTGCCGGCGCGGCCGGGGTGGCCTGCGCGAAGATCCTGGTCGCCGCGGGCATCGGCGACATCGCGGTGGCAGACTCGCGCGGCATCGTGCAGGCCGGCCGAACGGACCTCACCCCGATCAAGGCCGAACTGGCCGCGCTGACGAACCGGGCCGGCCTGACCGGCAGCGTGGTCGACGCACTGGCCGGCGCGGACGTGTTCATCGGTGTCTCGGCGGGGAACGTGCCGGAGTCGGCGGTGGCCGTGATGGCGCCGGACGCGATCGTGTTCGCGCTGGCCAACCCGGAGCCGGAGGTGCACCCCGAGGTGGCCGGCCGGCACGCCCGGGTGGTGGCCACCGGCCGTAGTGACTTCCCGAACCAGATCAACAACGTGCTGGCGTTCCCGGGCGTGTTCCGCGGCGCCTTCGACGTCCGGGCCGTCTCGATCACCGAGTCGATGAAGCTGGCCGCCGCCGAGGCGCTGGCCGCGGTCGTCGCCGACGAGTTGCGGCCGGACCACATCATCCCGAGCGTTTTCGACGATCGGGTGGCGCCCGCGGTCGCCGCCGCGGTCTCGGCGGCGGCCCGCGCTGCCGGCGTCGCCCGGGCCTGAACCCGCACATCCGGAACCCCCACATCAGGGGACGATCCCCCGGCTCCGGGGTGGACCGCATGGTTGATCGACAGCCAGAGTGGCCGTAGCGCGTAGGATGCGGTCGTCTCTGGTCAATAGGCCGCTCCGGTGATCCTTCCGGTAACCCTGTTGGCCGATTCGCAGCGACCTTTTCTTGACAGGCGTAACAAACTTGCCCCAAACACCGT